>Ga0307514_10005081_pt1 | contig 11887 bp, 12 predicted proteins | sample 16_EM_MG_FD_203088 | JGI IMG/M metagenome (GOLD analysis project Ga0307514, IMG submission 203088) | Populus trichocarpa ectomycorrhiza microbial communities from riparian zone in the Pacific Northwest, United States - 16_EM | ecosystem: Host-associated > Plants > Roots > Unclassified | place...
AGAAAGGCTCAATGCGTGACTACTCAAAAAAAAAAAAAACACGGCTGCTCGGGTAGTATCAAGTGCCAAACTCGAGGGGAGGCGCGGAGTTTTTTGAGAGGTAATGCCCAACGGTCTTTGGTCTCAAGCCAACCAGACTAGTAAAATCGCTGAGGAGAAGGTGTCATAGCTTTAGCGCAGATAACCTAAGAGTCTGGGGGCGAGATCATGTCAAAACGGGGAAACAACGGTATTTAGTTGGAAATATATATAATGGAGATATTTGATCGACAGTTCCAACACCCACCCGTTCGGCTGTTCTCGTGCCCAGACCGATCGATATAAGCTACCACACAAAAATAAATCAGTCTGGGCACGAGAACACCGTTCGGGAACACCTCGAGAAACGCAAGCCCTTTAAGTACCCAGTCTGTATCTTGCCATGATACCCTGATCTTCATCTGCATCGCGCTCCTACATAAAGCCTGTTTTGGTTCACGGGTAAAGCTTTACCCCGACTCCAGTTCGGAGGAGGGGTTGTAGGCCGGGGTTATTCAGAGCAAAGGATTCTTGACCTCGCACCAGCTAGCACCAGCACTTATAGCCATTTAATCGAGCAGTATAAAGTGATGTCTAGTGTACTGCTCGAGTTTGCAACCCAAACCAAAGAATTTGCACTGAGGGGCATAGGCCTCTGTAGAGCCAGATCACTTTATGCTGGGATTGAGTACCTAGTCTGAGTCTGGCTGCTGTATACATGTAAATACCGTAGCACTCCAGTCAGGGTGAACGCCAGATCTGAGCTTGGGTGTGAGCTGGGACAAGGTTTGAGCAGAGCGTCTTATTTGTTTGGCCGTGTACAGTAGGTACACTCTGGCCTACACTCTGACGTGAAGAATTGCAACATATAAGCTGACTTGGCAGTGGAGAGTGGGGTGAAGTGAGGGACCTCAGCACTAGTCTTGTGCCCCTCAGGATTTGCGTGGGCTATTGAGGTGCTGTAGCTATAGGCGTCTAAATGTATGTACCTTCGTACTGTACATTACATACTCTGTATGATTACTTCATGTACATAGCTGCGTGCCTAACGCGATTCAAATCGCTGATCTCGCGTGGTTCTGTGGTGCAGCATCATCTCTTAGCCAAACTTCAGCTACTCACAATCAGTCATTCAACAATCTTTTGAACGCAGAAACGGGCCTTCGTGTTATACGTGTCTACAGTGCTCCTGCCTTCGTTACCATACCGCATTACCTCCAATTGCAGATGTCTGAATAGTTTAGGCAATCCCACGAGCAGAAATTTGGCAGATACGGCATACAGCCTCCGCAGCCTCGTTTAAGAACTGCCTCACCCCTCAAGTCGATCAAGTTACAAAAACAAAACAAACAACCCACAATCCTAGACGGAGACCCAGATAGTTGCTCTTCCTGAGGCATATTCCCGACATGAAGGCAATTCCTTTAACGATTCACTGGCACGAGCATAACCAGCCGATCTACAGTGCTCACTTTGAGCCACATGGGAAGGGAAGGCTAGCGACTGCTGGTGGGGATAATAATGTCAGAGTAGGTAGTCCACACAAGTTTCTCAGTGCGCTGTGGATGGTTGTTGACTATGCTCATGTACAGCTATGGAAGGTGGGGGGTGGCGAGAATCCAAAGGTTGTTTATCTGAGTACACTCTCCAAGCACAATCAAGCTGTCAATGTTGTCCGATTTTGCCCACGAGGTAAGCAGAAGTACATAGCTCTCGTACGCTCCAGGGTATATCATTTTCTAATCATTCTGAATAGGTGAAATGCTAGCATCTGCGGGCGACGACGGGACTGTGATTCTTTGGGTCCCGTCAGAGAGCGGAACGAAGCCAGCAACGGCATTCGGAGAGGATGAGCTAGAGGATAAGGAGACATGGAGGCTCAAGCATATGTGCAGATCCATGGGGTCAGAGATATATGATTTGGCGTGGTCTCCGGATGGCGTCTTCTTCATCACTGGAAGCATGGACAACATCGCTCGTGTTTGGAATGCCTCAACAGGTAATGTCAAGTTAAGTAATCCTAATACTTCAACCACGTTATAACTCTCCATCTATTTACAGGGCAATGTGTGAGGCAAATAGCGGAACATAACCATTACGTACAAGGTGTAGCGTGGGACCCCCTCAATGAATACATTGCTACACAAAGCTCAGATCGCTCTGTACACATATACACCCTAAAGACAAAAGATGGCCAGTTTACACTTGCACAACATGGTAAGATCTCAAGGATGGATCTTCCTCCAAGACGGGTCAGTTCTGGGAGCCCGGCACCACCTGACCTGCCTGTTCGTACAGGACTGATTGGGGACTCCGCTACCATGATGGCGTCCCCTGCGCCTTCCACACCGGGAACCCCAACATCATTTTCTCTCCCGATGAATCCACCCATGCTTGCCGCCAGTCGACGGAGTTCGTTTGGCTCATCCCGGAGGTCTACCTCTCCATCACCTGCCTTACCGCTTCCCGCAGTTAAACCAATGGATTTTTCACCTAGGGTAAACGGTCTTGGTGTGAAAAATGCTAACATTTACTTCAATGAGACGCTGACGTCTTTCTTTCGCCGTTTGACATTCACGCCTGATGGTAGCTTGCTATTGACACCTGCAGGGCAGTATAAGACATCTCATCCTGCAAGTACAGAGGGCGGCAAAACCACAGATGAGATTATCAACACAGTGTACATCTACACTAGGGCTGGCCTGAATAAGCCCCCCATTGCGCACCTACCAGGGCACAAAAAACCTTCTGTTGCTGTGAAGTGCTCTCCGGTCCTCTATCTTCCTCGCTCAACGAGCGCAGCGACGAAACATATCGCTGTGGACACCTCCTCAGGTGATGATGCCATTTCATCGCTGCCTCCACCTGCAATATCTACCGAGATGGAGCCGCCGTCTACCAGTCGCACCTATTCTCAACCAGGTCCTTACAATACAAACAATCCCATGGTTGAGCCTTCCGTCCCGGAGATCCCACCCAATGCTGCATTCGCCCTTCCGTATCGGATGGTATATGCGGTTGCTACACAGGACGCTGTACTTATTTACGATACGCATCAGCAAACTCCGTTGTGTATTGTAAGCAACTTGCACTATGCGGCGTTCACAGATCTCACATGGTATGTATACTCTTCGCCACAGGTTAACGCTGAACACTGGAGCTCACCTAATTTAGGTCTTCTGATGGACTGACACTACTGATGACGTCCACTGATGGCTTTTGCTCTGTTGTCGCCTTCGGGCCTGAGGAACTAGGGCAGGTCTATACAGGGCCAGCGCCCTTACCTGGGACTCCCACTCTCTCTACATCTTCCATGTCAAACCCCACAGCCATACCGAATGCAAACCTTGGCCCAACTTCTAACCCACCGCGATCCCCCGTACCAATGCGATCTCATCCTCAACTAACCAGAACTCCCTCTGGATCATCGATCAATACTCTGTCCACTCTTAGCCAAAGGGCTATTAGTCTGACGCCAACGGTTGCCCCTGTGCCGAGTATAACGGCATCATCATCTTCATCGAGTATCCCACTAAATACACCTCCCCAGACGCCACACTGCGGATCTGTTCTGGGTAAACGAGATGGAGAAATCGGAGGTGGAGCAGTTCCGGGGACACAGCCAACAACGGAAGGCGGGGACAAGAAGCGAAGGAGAATTGCGCCGACACCGGTCACTCCTGGCTTGCAACACAAAAAAGATTAGTTATTCAACGTGGGTGCAGAAGACCTCTGCAGGTTGATCATCGTACAGCATTTGCGTTAGCATTTTGGGTCTGCTGTCTCCGTTAATCTCTGTTTCTGGTAATAATGGTCTCGGTGTTTGGTAGTTTTGCTTTCCTGACCTGATAAAAATTTTCGAGCCTTAGCATCTCCTTCCTTTGTCAATTTCTAACTGTTTTGGGGAAGGAAACATTGATATCTAGGAAATAGTTCGGCTATATGTGCTTTTCAGGTTCTCCATGTCCTTGTACGTACGCCTCTGTATGGTGTTTTGCCTAGCAAGTTTCGATGTCATTGGGGTCTATATTGTTCTTTGTTTGGTGCCATCGTAATATTCCGTATCCAGATCCATCACGTGATACCGTGCCTCTTAGCGCGCCACTAAGCAAGTGCCTGTGTTTGTTGACATGGTGCCCCTCCAGACAAAGGTTCCCAACGTGTATACGTCCCGACACTCCTCCGCACCAACGTTTGCTAATTTGCATAAGGAGAAGCTGCGGCTATGAGTGGCCCTTCTAGACAAATCGGTATGAGAAAGTCCACAACCAATTTCCAAAGGACTCCTGCTGGACTCCGCCCATCTACAAGTTCATCAAATGTACAGCGAGCGTACCTCTCTGGCGCGCGCTCAGCACAACAAGCTGTACAGGGTCTGGCATCTCCTACACCATCAGTTCAATCTGTATCAACATCAGGACGTGGCCGTGCGACATCACCAACCCTGAAGCGAAAAGAAAGAGACTTTGAACCACGTGAAGCAGACGATAGTGCAACTAATATCACCGTGGTTGTAAGATGCAGGGGTCGAAATGCACGAGAAATCGCAGAAAACAGTGGGGTGGTGTTATCAACACCGGGCGGTCTCAGAGGAAAAGAGGTTATATTGTCTCTAAGCGGAAATATGACTGCGCAAGTCGTTTCAAGTCAAAAAACCTTTACTTTCGATCGCGTGTTTCCACCAGAGGCCGACCAGGCAATGGTGTATGATGATGTTGTGGATCCAATACTGAGAGAGGTACATATATGATCCTAATGAGTCTTTAGGGTCTTGCTAATATTACTGAGATAGATGCTTGATGGATATAACTGTACAATTTTTGCTTATGGACAAACAGGGACAGGGAAGACATACACAATGTCAGGTGATATGACAGAGTCTCATGGATCATACTCGGAAACTGCTGGAATCATTCCCAGAGTTCTATATAATCTGTTCAACAAGCTCGAGGGGAGGGAAAATACCGTGAAATGCTCATTCCTCGAACTGTATAACGAGGAGCTTCGTGACCTCCTTAGCATCGATGAAACTGTCCAGGTCAAAATTTTCGATGATTCATCTAAAAAGAAAGCGATTGTCCTCCAGGGGATGGAGGAAACTTACATTAAGTCGGCCGAAGAAGGGTCAAGGCTTTTACAAAACGGAAGTTACAAGAGACAGGTGGCAGCAACAAAGTGCAACGATTTGAGTTCGAGGTCTCACACTGTTTTCACCATCACAGTACACGTCAACGTGACAGACGATGATGGGGAGGAAATATTACGGACCGGAAAGCTGAACTTGGTGGATTTGGCTGGCAGTGAAAACGTTGGGCGGTCGGGGGCAGAGAATAAAAGAGCAAGGGAGGCCGGGATGATCAATCAGAGTCTGTTGACTTTGGGGAGGGTCATAAATGCCTTGGTGGATAAAGCTTCGCATGTGCCATACAGGCGAGTTTGATTTTCCTCGTTGGTGAAATTATTCTAATTTTCAAACAGAGAATCAAAACTTACACGGCTCTTGCAAGACTCCCTTGGAGGACAAACAAAAACGTGTATCATTGCTACAGTCTCCCCAGCAAAGATCAATCTCGAAGAGACAATGTCAACTCTGGACTATGCTACTAGGGCCAAGAACATCAAGAACAAGCCACAGGTCAACCAGCTCATGGCGAAGCAGGCTATGATCGGGGAATGTGTCCACAAAATTGAGCGCCTAAAAGCAGACCTGGCCGCTACGAGGCAGAGGAACGGAGTTTTCCTCGATGAGGAGAATTACACTAAGCTTCTAGAGGAGAGTGAGAGCCGAAGAGTCCATGTGGAGGAGCAAGGGAGAAAGATTGAAGTTCTCAATATCCGCTATGACAAGGTAATGGAAGAACACCGGCAAAAAATCAAGATCTACCACGAAACGAGAGCTGCTCTTCAGGATACAAAAGAGGACCTTGATAGAACCAAGGGCACGTTAGAGCAGACGGAGAAAACTCTGGCGGATACCCAGCAAAGCTTGGTGGAAGAAACAGCGCTGCGACAGGCTCATGAAAAGACCGAAGGTAAATTAGACACTATAGGGAACGGCTTGATTAGGACCCTGGGGCAGACTGTGTCAGACATTGATCTCCTCCAGGAGAAGATCCAACGGAAGCATGAGCTGGATTTAAGAAATAAAGAAGCATGGTCGAAATCACAAACACAAGTCCAAGATGTGACGCAAATGGTGGAGAGTATGATTAAAGACCATACTGAATTGCATACCCGGCTGGTAGAAATGTGGTGTATAAGAGCCCGGGAGTTTATCATTGATGGGCTAGTTAAAAAAATGGAGGCTACACAGATGAAGATACAAAGTACCCTGGAGGAGTTCAGTAGTGGTAAAGAGGAGTTATTGTTGGGTATGGGGGTAAATAAAGATGCACTCAATGAGGTATTTGAGGGGCTGAAGTTTCTGAGGGAGGAAGTCAAAGACCACATTGGAGAAGGGTTAAGGGAAATGAACGACGCTGCACAGTTGAAGAATGCTGAGATATTGACTGAGCTCGCTGAGTTCCAACAAGCCGTATGTTCCTGGAGCTGCCTTAGGATGTGATTGATGCCTGAACCTGACCAAAAATCTAGCTCCACCGATCCTATAGCGAACTCGGCAGAGATTTCAAGATCAGATTTGACAATACGCAAAAGCACATGGCGGCACAGCAAGCCGAAATCGAAAAATTGCGTCTTGAGCTCGCTAGTAGTACGTCCAGTCTGATAGATTCGAGCTCTAAAACCTCTAGCAGGCTTAATTCAATTATGGCCGAAGAAAAAGAACGCAGTGACACCGAGCGTAAGCGAATGCTCGAGCAGATTACAGCTCAAATCACGTCCCTTGTCAATGCGAACGCTGAGGAAGAGCGAAGGAGGTTAAGTTCCCGAATAGCGTTAGTACGGAGTGACCTTGACATGTCAAGTAACCAGTTCGCCGAAGCAAGCTCTGGATACAACAAAAGGATGATGGACTGGGCTGCAAGCGAGGACACATACCTGTCTGAGTTGATCGCTAGTAGGGAGAATCTCAAGACTAAAATGGTGCAGGATTGGGAAAAGGCAGAGGAGCACTCCGAGAGGATTCAGAACACGATGGAAGCCGTACATGCACACACGAGCAAGCTCGCCGAAGAGCAAATTGATCAAATTGATGGGACCATGCGTTCACTGGATGGATTTGTTACGAGGGCAAGGGCAGAGAATGAGGGACACCACGAACGATTCACTGAAACCTTCGGCAGGTTGGCGGGCACTACCGAAGGCTCTTATAGCACCCTGCTGACTGAGGTGGATGAGATGAAGGTTGATGTGGAGGATTTCGGAAGGGATATGGAAACACAAACCGACGAGATCAAGTCGTCGATTGGGCCTTTCGCAATCAACGCACAACAGCCATTGGCAATCCTCAGATCTCACATCAGTGGATCAAAGTTCGCAGAATACAGTTCCACTGGTGCTACACCGAGGAAGAGGGATTGGAGCTATCCCAACAAGCTTCCCCGGACAGAGCCACATGACGAGATTTTGGCGAATCTAAGGAAAGAGAAGGAGCGGCGGGGAAGGTTCGGGTTCAGCCCCACACCCAAGGCGTCTCCTATAACAACCGCACCACTATTTGGTGCTGTTGAGGTGGAATTCAAATCAGGCGAAACAACGCCCGTAGATGGGGGGGATATGGATCAACAAATGAAAGAGGTCGGGGGCGCGGTTCTTTCCCCTACTGACGTAACACACGCACCTTCCCTATTGGCAGATGCGACTGCCATCCCGTCATCACGTGAATCATCTCCAGTTCAATATGCACCTACTGACACCCTCGTCGCCTCAGAACCTCTTGTCAATTCTAGCGTCAACACCCACACGTTTACCCACCATGGGGGCCGGCAAGTCCCTGGGAAGTCCGTTAAGCCCGCGGGAAAGACTGGTCTGAAAGAGTTGAATCCAAACGTAGATGTGGGTACCTATAGAACGGGAATTACTCCGGCTTCGGTTGCTCAACCTGCTACAGGGACCTCGTTGGATTTACAGCCGCCGTTGAAGAAGCAGACCGTAGAGAAGAAGGTGAGGAGAATGGGGAAGGGGAAGGATTGGGAAAATAACATCCCTTCTACTAGGCGGAGGGGAGCTGGAAATGTGTAGGAACTGTGAAAAGGGAATGGTATGAGACAGGAAAGGGTTTTGGAGTATTGTTTGGGATGTTCAAGGACTTGTTTATCGTTTTACGGAGGGTGGGACAGATCACAATCAGAATTGGTGGGTTGTTACATGTCAGTTAAGGAGCGAAAATTTGTTCTGTTGGGCTCTGGTTTTTATTACTTCAACTGGCTTCTTTGTACTCTGACCCTCCTCCTCTTTTTTTTGTGGTTATTCGTTCAATGCTTCTTGTATCTTCTTTACCCGTGTTAGTTTGGGGCGGGACTGGGCTGGATCGGGGTGTTTTTGTGTATACCATGTTGGCTTGATTTTATGTGCAAGTTTTGTGTGAACTTGACTTCTAGGTTTGTTTTTGTACATTGGTTTAGTTTACATAAATAGGTACGCATTGCCGTTGAGTTATTTTATGGTTATATGCGTTCGAATTGCGTCAATTGATTACTGCTTTCTACCTTAGTGGCCTCTTTAGTTCATTAATTCCTGTTTTTTGTGAGGGAAGTTGAGTTACCCTGATATATGGAGCTTGTACTTCAAAGTTCAGGGTAATGATTATTCAAGGAATAATCTGCCTATTGAAGTTTGCAGCTAGAAATGCAGTTCTCGAAATCAGCTTGAGAAAGGTCATAATACCGTGTACCTACTTGCATATATGCCTTGCCTTGCACGCGAACATGGATATCCTGGCTCTACACCATAATAACTCTTTGCATCTGTATGTATTGTAAAATATACCAAACAGAACGTGCACGATTCTGTAAGATATCTATCTATTTTATGCGGATATCTTTTTCGCAGAAGGAGCAGATATTTCTCGAGGTATACACCGTGGGATCGTTTAGTTTTGCTTACCGTGGCGCTTTCAGAGCTGCTTCTATATTATAAGTAGGTTTGTATATAATTGGTGGTTCTACTCCGTACACTACTTACTATACATTCGGCTGGGGAATGCAGAATGCTACTATCTTGGAGTATGCTAGGATGAACCTGTAAGATTACGAGGTTATGAACGGAGGAATTGTCGCTCATTTTGCGAGAGCGGAATAAAGGAAGGGTAGACTGGGAATAAAGCTATATTTGAGCTTGCTAGTTTGACAGCTAAACTATTGCGCTCTTCGAGCCTTATCGAAAAACAGAACTCTAAATACAGGCGCTTATATATATATGCCCTGATTAGGATACCTGCCCTTCTATCGATATATGCCCGAATTCGGCTTTTTGCCAAGATCATCTCACGTGGTATGCAACTTTTACGTGGAGGCGAGGGTATCATATTTCGGAGGAGAGGCCCATAGGAGTGTACCACCAGGTGTGAATGAAGGGTAGCCTGTAGGGCCACAGGAAAAACCCGAGCGTCCTTTCACGTTGATGCACAGGAGAAGCACAGGAATCCTTTCCTGCGTATACCCCTGTGTACACTCCTGTCCAACCATGTGAACCTGACACCCGTCAGCACAGGAGAATAGATTTCTTGTGCTACACAGGTAACTTTCCTGTACTGTACACATAAAGCTCCTTTGAAGCATATGGATATTTCCTGTGGAGAACAGCATAATATCCTGAATCTTATTCGTTGGGTGCACATGACAATAATTAAATATATATGTTCCAGCCCAGTCATCAGTAGCCCGGTCCAGTCGAAAAACCTGTACTAATTGGACTAGAGGGTACTGAACTGGGCGATGGCTGGAAGATAAGAAGTGCGAACGACCCAACACAGTAGGGCAAGCAATCACACTCAGTAGGATAAACAATTAATACGGATATACGAAGATAAAAATATAAACGCCGATGACGGTAAGAAGGACCAAATTCTCCGGCGCGGTAGAAGTTCACTACCTATAGAAGCAGCTCAAGCAGAGATTCAGTAAGTATTTTTCCTGGAAAGTGTTCATAGGGCAGAAAATTAATACCGTGTACTAGATAAGGGTTTACATATCAATTAAAATCTATTCACCTCACATTGACACTCCTCAAGCTAAGAGGTACATAATACATATAAAACAATCACTTTTCACTTCTGTACGCTACATATCTTAGCACTGGGGAGGCATCGACATGGCCATACGCAGTCGGTTATCACATATATCCTCACCGTATTTCAATAAATGTGCATGTTCCCGCTGGCTTCAAAACAGGAATCCATTAGAGGATAAAATCGTAACATAGAGTAAACTCCAAAGCCCCAAGCGGTGGGTCCCACAGCTATGTACTGAAGGAGAAGAAAGGAGATCACTCAGAGCAACGATCTACCCAGTCTGAAGATAATCTATATTGAGTTAACAATCTCCCACACGGGACTTTATTCTCTGACTTACGAATTTACAGCAGGATTTCTAGTCAGATACACGTAGCCCAGTAAAGGAGAAAATTGGATCTTTCCAGGCTAGTCTGCCAGTTTAAATATACCCCAAGTAGGAACAGGGGAGGTCCTGCATATACCCAAAGCACTATATTACTTTTTCAATTTCACAATACATAAAATCTGGTTCATGTTTCAAAACTCTTCTCCAGCACCCTTCCATCTACTTCGACCTCGAATTCTGTCGGAGATAACCAGTCGTCGATCCACCTCCCCAAGCCAAATGCTTTGTAGATAGCCTCGAACCGATTGTAGAGCTAACTATAGTGTTAAGGTGAGAGTGGAAATAAATATAACGCATACCATTTCATTCCTTCAGCCACTTCCCAAATGCTTTGGCGAAGGCAGTCTCTGCCATCTCAAGGGTTTCCCCGATCTTAGCAAGTTTCTCCTGCTGTTGCACTACTTCAATCTCCATCCGCTTCTTCGTGTATTTTTTGGGTTGTAGCTTCATGAAAGTTCTTTCCCGGATAACATTAATCTCAATCAGCTGTTCTAAGCGAATCTGAGCAGACCTCAGATCCCACTCAAGCTTCTTCATCTCCATATCAGACAACTCATCCAGGTGATTTCGGTACCAGATCATGACACCAGGTGCATTTTCGGAATAGTGCTTAGAGAAATCGAAGTTGCAGAGATCTTGGTGTGCCTTTTCCGCCTGTTGGAGGGTTAGCTGGAGTTGATGGTCAGTGTCAACGAGATGTTCATATAGTTCCCGCCGTGAACTGATTTTGGCTCCGCTACGTATCGAAGAAGTGGTAGAGCTACCTCCCGCAATCGTTATTGTCGAGGCTCGGGATACCCCTGCTTGGGCTGGTGGAGCTTGCTCCTGTTCATACATGGGAGATTGAGGTTGCTGATGCTGTTGTTGCTGTTCCCCAAATCCACTCATTATTGAATTCGGGTCTATATCGATTTATACTATAGCTCAAAGCAGAGAGCTGGTGTATTTGGCCTTGAGGGTGAGTAATCTAAGTAATCTCGAACAAATCTAAGATGCTTCTGAGATACTTTGAAGTGCGAGGTGTACATGCTAACTAGACTAGAGTACACCTATCCCTTTTCTAGCCCAACGTAGTAGTGGCCATACTACGAAAGTATTGGCCTTTAAGATGAGAGGTTACGTGGTAATCAAAGCAGGTTTACAGTTGCACTTAGCATGGCCACAAGATGGTCATAACCTTAGATCAATTCTTATTCAACGTCCTGATAAGTGAGTAAGTTGGAGTCAACATTCTATCATCTGGGATTCCTTGTAAATACTTCCGTGTAGTCGGAATCGGGTTGGCACAAGCCGCTCGTAGACCACTTCCGTGGCTGCCAGATTTTTCAAACAGCGGCTCCCCAAAATAC
>Ga0307514_10005082_pt1 | contig 11886 bp, 13 predicted proteins | sample 16_EM_MG_FD_203088 | JGI IMG/M metagenome (GOLD analysis project Ga0307514, IMG submission 203088) | Populus trichocarpa ectomycorrhiza microbial communities from riparian zone in the Pacific Northwest, United States - 16_EM | ecosystem: Host-associated > Plants > Roots > Unclassified | place...
GCCCTTGTGCAATTAGCCAGAACCTCTAGATACGTACCTACTTAGATAGTTAGTAGTGTCCAGCTGGCCTGGGTACTCGCTGTCTAAATAGGCCACCATTTCCATTGTGGCATCGGTATCTGCTGGTGTCTCTCAGGTGTCTCTCAGGTATCTCCTAGTCTCTTTTAGTGTCATTGGAGCTAGCAGTTTTCCTCCTGGAGATAGTTTTGGAAAAGTGATGGACGCCGCCCGATACGTTCCTGATTTACTCCGATTACATAGGATTCTCTTAATTCCCAATGTTTGTTTTTTCACTTTTTTTCCTGATGTACATACAATGGAGATAAAGAAGGTGGAGAGAATGGCATATTTAATTCCACTGAAACTAGGTAAGGTATGGCTGGTGAATAATAGGATACATTTTATTACCTAGAATGAACTATATAAGTAAGATAGAAGAACAGTAGTAATTGAGACCCAGGAAGGATGGAGGAAGAAGCTGAGAGGACAGTAGGAAATGGTGGAAATAATGGGGGATCGCAGAAAGATGGTGGGGGACACATATTTATAATTAGTTAGGAAATAAATATATGAGCCAAGATAGCAGTACTGTATGAGACGAATAATATAAATAAGGATAGAACAAGAATGGGCAGAGGGGAGCTAGTAGCAGATAAGATGAAATTATAAACTATATGGGTAGGATTGAAGAATAGTGACAATTGGAGACTTAGGAAGGATGGAGGAAGAAGGTGGGAGGACAATAGGAGACAGTGAGAACATTAGGAAGAAGATCATTTTGCTTCAGGTGCTTCAGGAGCTTCATAAAGCACCTAAAGCTGACCTTAAGGTGACAGGAAGCTACCTGAAGCAAACTATTGCAAACCTGAAGATTCTGAAGCACCTGAAGCAAACTAATTTTCATGAAGCTCTTGAAGCAAGTATTGCAAAACTATTTGCTTCCTGATGAATGATAGGGATTGGCGGGAGGACATGTTTATAATTAGAACAAGAGCGGACGGAGGTGAGCTAGTAGCAGGTGAGACGAAATTAATGTAATGTAGAGGTAGAGAAGACGAAATAGAAATACAAGAGAGATAGAGTAGATGAAAGCAACAGAGGGCGATGCCATGGGAGGCACAAAAGGCACGAAGTAAGAGGATGGCGCCCGGGCGCCCTAGCGGGGCTCCCAGATGTCAAAAATTCCTTGCTAATATTCTTTAATAGGAGTGTCAATACAGATCTGATAACTCATTATCAGATTAACACTTCTATCAAAGCAAGCTGAGTTAGTTAGTTAAAATAACAAGCCCTAAGTGGTGTTCTGATTCTAATATGTTATTCCTATCGAATATGCAAATAATACCAGTATTACTTTGACGTTTATACTTCTATCTTCTGTACTCTTACCTCTCACTTGTGAACACTATTGTAGTACCATCATTACACTCAAAGAGGTTATAACGCAAACCATTTTTTTTACTGATATAAGTCAGAATTGAATAGTTAATAACTGAGTAGATTACTATATATAGAATAAGATTAATAATAAGTAGTTAAAGTGGGAACTAGAAGTAAATAAATAAATAAGATGTAGGCAAGTATAAAATATACATGTACTGATTTGAAACAGATGTAGGAAATATATGAAAAGAAAAGAAGTAGAAAGCTTAGGAGTATAGGTAAGAAGCACATAAATAATATCTATACAAGTATATAACAGACATATGCAAGTATAAAACAGGTATAAAAAATATAGAAGAAGAACAGAAGCTTAGAGCATAGGGCTATAAGTAAGAACTTGAAATGCAAGTAATATGAAGAAGAAATATAGTAGAAGAAAGTTAAGTACTTATAGAAGTAATGGAAGATTGTGACAATATCTAATATATAGCAAATAGTATTATGTACCAAAAAGTTGAAGCAATAGAGTTAGTATATGATATCTAGATATCAAAGAAGAGAAAGATATTGGCAATATATAGAATGCATAAGAGACAAATATGTATTACAATACTAGATGATGCATTATAAAACAAGTATTTTTTTAGTAATGAATTATATATATAGAAATAGAATATAATAGTAATAATGAGATTAGACTAGATAAATGAATCCAATCATGAAATCCAATATAAAATATCGTATATGAAACAAATAAGTGCCAAATAAACAAATGTAACATGAAATCCAATGTGAAATCCAATACAAACTACAGTAATACAAACAACATCAGATTGATGAGGAACAAACAAATCCCAAGGTGAGATGCAATATAAAATATAGTGGTAGATATCATAGTGGGAACAATTCTAGTAGGGGATAAACAAAAACCAATGAGAGATCTGATGTAAAATGTCGGAAGTTAGATGCTTGGCATAAAGTATGGTGGTGGAAACAATATCTAGCAGGGAATAAACAAATCTAATAAGAGATCCAACGTGAAATGTAGGAAGTTAGATGCTTGGCGCGAGTAGAGGTGAGGATGAGACTGGAAGAGTGGCAAAGTACGATTTCATGACGCACAGGAAGAGAGAAATTAGTGCGGCAGCGACGTGACGCATTGGACGTACAAGAAGATCTGCGCGCGTCGGGAAGATAGGCTTGCGTCAGGACGCAGATTTTTTCTTTGTGATGTCTATACTAATAGAGATTATAGAAGTAACCTATATTCAGTCTATTACTACTAGTGGTGGTTATTACAGTAGTGGTAGTTATAGTCGAAGAGGTAACCATAGTAGAGAAGAGCTGTAGCAGGTCTTGAACTTGCGCGAGATTTAGAGGGCTCAGGGTAATTTGGGGTGGGCTAGAGATATGAAATTTGAGTTTTCCGAGTGTTTTTACCCTATATTCATGGTTCTTGTATTGCAATATTGGATCTTATCACAGGGGCCATGCTGACAGCCACACATCACCTTTACACATGCTTCGGACGGCCCCTCTGGGCCAGCCCGGTGGCTACGGCATGCCTCTGGGAAAAGCGGGCACGACAGTCGAGGTTGTATTTTTTCCAGGCTCTCCTCTGTTACAGGTTCGGGAGGCAGCGGGTCTATACAGCTCGTTGTTTTCTGGGTGTACCCAACCTTTTAACGGCCATAGCCTCCACAGACGTATTGACTCAAACAAACCACTCTGCATCTCCTAGTACTCAATCAATCTTGTCACCTCTCAAAGGAATCCAACTCTCTCACATCTCCTTTCCTTATGTACCCATACACCCATATCCGATCTCTGTCACCCCATCATCATCCCCAACACCTCCCACTCACAACACAATTACTAAGTTTTCCCCAAAACCGAACTCAACAACTCGAGACGCCGATCGCAAATCAAGTCGCAATGCAATCAAAATAGACACCTATTAAAAAAATACCCATTTAAATTTCACATAGCCGATGTGAGTTTCTCTCACCTGCATTGCAGGCTAGGGAAAACTCGCCTTCCTGACAAGTCGAGTTTGTATTCAACTATACCCTTATCGGTGGCTACATATCTGCGCGGCAAACGTTAGCAATGCTATATACTTTGTTCACCTTTGGATCTTAATTCACAATTTGCTACCGTCCACGCTCAATGTGCAACCCGTAATGTCCACAGCATCCTCGCAGGTATGGTGTTCGCCTGATTCATAGTTCCCTTGAGCTGTCGGACCACCGATCCCATGTCTTCTATTAACCCCTGCGCTGTGGCTAGTCCTCCTAAGAATATCCCGTCGCCTCTCTTCGGCGATCATCTGGCTAAGCTGCTCCCTGTTCCGTTGGAGTTGATTGACTTCCTCTTCAGAGCGGCTCTGCGCCTCGTAGTCGATTCGCCAATGAACGGGATGATTTGGACCTGCATTGCTGATATCGGTCGTCAAAGTAGATGCAATATCTGCATTGGTTTGGGAGAATACTTCTGGGAGTTGTCGAGTAGCAGGGCTGGTAGAACTTCGCCTCCGGGAGTTCCCATGTATACGCTGGCTTCCTCTGTCTCGCTCAGGTTGTCTTTCACGGTAGTCACGCAGGGGATTGGAAGTTGAAGGTGAGGCAGGGTGGGCGCCGAGTGCTATGGGGGACGAGCTGTCACTAGTAGAGATCGTAATATGGGGGGCTCCAGCTGCAAGATTCCGTGGATACGGCGAAACGACTGCGGATGGAATATCCCGCATGTAATACCGTGGATGCATATACCCCGGTGATGCAGTTGGTCCGATTGCCACAGGGTTAAGCGGGGTTGTTGACACGGTGGGGTTGGTCATCCACCGATCTCGATTCATCAAATGAGCACTGAAATACCCCTCAAACTCCCCTGTAGTAGAGTCTGCCCCACCCCCTTCCTCTTCTTCTCGTGTAAGACTTCTGCGTCGTTGTTCTTCACGGCATTCCGTGGGTGGATCATCAGAAGGCTCCACAATATCAACATCAACAATTTTGTCCCGATTATTCAAAACGTCAATCACCTGCCGCTTAGAAAAGTTGTTGCGGGCGTCTGCTATGGTAACCCTTCCGGAGTGCTCGGCCCACACCAAAAGATCAAACGGTGCTGGGGAAAAATGAATACTTCGCACAGCACCGGCGTACGTTTTTGGCCTACTCGACAACATTTGCTTGACAACTGGAGATGGACAATCAGGTGTCAATGATCTGGAAAGAAACCGCGTGTCAAAAATAGTGATCGTCCCTGCTTGAGAGGCAACTGCGCAGAGGACAGATGATGGAGAGAAGGCAGTTGATATCAAGACATCATAGACTCCAACAGTTTGTTGGCAGGTCAATGTCCAAGGTTCTTGGCCTGCTTCACAGTTCGGTGATGTCACTGAATTTGGGTGATAAAAGTACACCGTTGTTGAGTCCCCGACAACAACTAAGTGCTTACCATCTGGTGACATGGATGCGTGGTTTGTCGGAATTGGAAGATGCAGAGTCGCTTGTACTCGATTCTGCGCAAGCGAAAATACGCGCACTGTTCTGTCGTTATTGCTACACAAAAATGTTAGAAATACGTCAAACACTTGGTGGTATATCGACTCACGTCAGTATAGCCAATACATCGTCATCACCCTTGGATCCCTGGGGCCTATGTAACGTAATTGAGTTCACTATTGATCCTGTTAATTCACTGATATTCACCTGGGGCCTCAGCATTGGTTCCTCCTCCGCATCCATCTCCATTCCCACGGATTCATCTTCGTGACAAGACCCATCCTGGCCAATCCTTATTGAAGCGAAATATCCATTATCTTTTCCTCCCGCACAAGCCCAGCCATATCTTGCCCCAATGCACCTCGGGTTAAAAGGTAATGAGGCTACAAGGTCTCGTCGCCGGGTTTTTGTGTTCAGCGAGTAGATGTGCTTGCCAGTTGGGTAATACAAGATGTCTGATTTCGGTGAGCAGAGCAGCGACCGAAGTTGCCAGTGCCTATTCCGACATCAGCTTAGAGATTCACCTTCTGGGTCAAGGAGCTGTACTCACTTGTCGGGTATCTTCGCATGGTAAAAGGTTGGTGAAGTCAGAAGGATCAACGAACTATATTGCCTGTGACAGGGTAGCTGCGGGTAAGCGAGACTGTATACAACTTACAGTTCCATGGGTTAAAACTTTAAAGTCACTTACACGTGGTCGTCGATAGTCATAATCCCAAGATGCCAATGGGCAATAATGGATGTAGCAACAACCAAGCCTGGTCTTCTCGCTTTTTTTGTTTCCTCTCCCTTTCGATGGGGTTTCGAACTGATGTGGGTGGGGGTCCAGAATGTAGGGTATACTGTGCTCTGTCTTGCGATGAAAGGATTCCGGGTATTGTTAGTGATGTTGCTAGTAGGCAAGTGCACCTACCTACCTATGGTACTTAGTAGGAATTTAGTCTAGGGCTAGAACGGTTTCAACCGTGATAGCAAGTCAGAATTTGATATCTGAAAACCGATAACTTGCACGAGAATTTATGGACGCAAAGCTGACGGCCTTCCCGAACTCTGTGACCTGCCAGCAAACACAATCTTAACCGTTGCAGCCCCAGGCTTGGCTGCCCTTGAACTTGTGTCAGTATTTATTTTATTCGGCGGCGTTTTGGGACAAAGAAGGTCCTCCACAACAATACTCGTTACTAGTAATGTGGCGAATGTTCACACTTGCATACAGCAGGTCAATGACTGTATGTAGCTACATCACCTAGTTATTATACCTACACTCCGTCTCTCATAGCCTATGGCTCCCTTCGGGGAAAAGACATAGGCTCAAAAAAGATTTATACCTATACTCCACGATCCATGCCATGCATGTTACATGGTGTACTCCACTGCACAGGATCGGTTCATGAAAAAAATGGATATCGTTGGCAATTACCCTCAGGACTTTGAGAGAATAGGTTGACGGTCTACCCTCATGATATTACCCACGATTCAGCTGCCAGTGAGAGTGATGTAGAGTAGAGTATCTGACTTTAGACAGTACGGCATATGAAGGCATTAAAGATAACAGACAGAAATATCCCCTTGCCTCAACCAGAGTGGGAGTTAATTAAATCGGTCTGGGCATGAGAACAGGAGTTAATCTCGAACCTCTCTCTCTGGTGCCCGTCACTTTCAAGCTTCCGTTTGTGGAATACGTAGGTAGCGCGCTTGGCAGCGCTACCTACTCCGTACTTCCTACATATATTTGACACCTGGCCAAACATCTTGCATATCCCCAGTATTCTTATTACTAGGAGCGATGCCAAGGCTAGAATGACTAAGGTAGTACTGTATAGCTACCTTACGTAAGACCTCTGTGGCGGATTCCATCTGCTTCTTTTCGGCTATGGAAATTTCGGTGGGCAGCAAATGTCCTAACGTATAAAAATTTATTGGAAGAATTTTTTCATTCCACGACTTTACATTATCCATCTATATAACCAACCATTGCACCCCTCTGTCCATCTCCGTCTAACCCTATATCCTGTATACAAGTCCGGGCCAGTCACTCACTCCACTTTCACCCCCTTCATTCCTTGTTTTTGTTGGTGCAGGTTTTTATAATGGTGCTCGCTGCGAGAATTGCTCGTGCGGTAAGTTCCTCTACCCTCTCATGCCCAGTCTGGGCATTGCTGATGAGGATACATACAGCTTCCAAGGGCCACAGCCCCAGTATCAAGGATCAATGCATTCAGATCACCAGTTTCTCCCTTCCGTCGATTCCAGTCGACAGAGGAAAAGGTCAAGGGACAGGTTATCGGTATTGATTTGGGTATGTGCGAATTGATTCGAATTTTGTTCCATACTTACAATTGGGCAAGGCACCACCAACTCCGCCGTGTCTGTGATGGAAGGAAAGACCCCAAGGGTTATTGAGAACGCCGAGGGTGCCCGAACAACCCCTTCCGTTGTTGCATTCACTGCCGATGGTGAGCGATTGGTTGGTGTAGCCGCAAAGCGACAAGCTGTTGTTAACCCCGAGAATACCCTCTTCGCTACCAAACGACTTATCGGACGACGATTCACCGACTCAGAAGTGCAGAAAGATATTGGACAGGTCCCATACAAGATCGTTGCTCACACCAATGGTGATGCCTGGCTGGAAGCTCGTGGACAGAAGTACTCTCCATCTCAGATCGGAGGTTTCATTCTCCAGAAGATGAAGGAGACCGCTGAAGGGTACCTGAACAAGCCTATCAAGAATGCTGTCGTCACTGTTCCTGCCTACTTCAATGACTCTCAGCGTCAAGCCACCAAGGATGCTGGTCAGATCGCTGGATTGAACGTCCTCCGTGTTGTCAACGAGCCAACTGCTGCTGCTCTTGCCTATGGTCTTGAGAAGGAGACCGACAAGGTGGTCGCTGTTTTCGATTTAGGTGGTGGCACTTTTGATATCTCCATCCTAGAGATTCAAAAAGGTGTTTTCGAAGTCAAGTCCACCAACGGTGACACTCACTTGGGTGGCGAGGACTTTGACATTACTCTTGTTCGTCATTTAGTTCAGCAATTCAAGAAGGAAAGTGGAATTGATCTCTCTGGTGATCGCATGGCTATCCAGCGTATTCGCGAGGCCGCTGAGAAGGCCAAGATGGAGCTCTCCTCTGCTCTGCAGACCGATATCAACCTCCCTTTTATCACTGCAGATCGCTCTGGACCTAAGCACATCAACACCAAGCTCACCCGTGCTCAGTTCGAAGCCCTTGTTGATCCATTAATCCAGAAGACCGTTGAACCCTGCCGCAAGGCCCTCAAAGATGCCAGTCTCCAGGCAAAGGACATCCAGGAGGTCATTCTCGTCGGTGGTATGACTCGTATGCCTAAGGTTGTTGAGAGCGTGAAGTCTATCTTCGGACGTGAGCCCTCCAAGGCAGTCAACCCCGATGAGGCCGTCTCTATCGGTGCTGCTGTCCAGGGCGCCGTTCTCTCCGGAGAGGTTATGGATGTTCTCCTCCTCGACGTTACCCCATTGTCCCTTGGTATTGAGACCCTCGGCGGTGTATTCACCAGGCTCATCAACCGTAATACCACCATTCCGACCAAGAAGTCACAGGTTTTCTCCACTGCTGCCGACTTCCAGACTGCCGTCGAGATCAAAGTCTACCAGGGTGAACGCGAGCTTGTCAAGGACAACAAGCTCCTTGGAAACTTCCAGCTCGTTGGTATCCCCCCAGCACACCGTGGCGTCCCTCAGATCGAGGTCACCTTCGACATCGATGCCGACTCCATTGTTCACGTTCATGCCAAGGACAAGTCAACCAACAAGGATCAATCCATCACCATTGCTTCTGGCTCCGGCCTCAGTGACAGCGAGATCCAGTCTATGATTGACAACGCCGAGAAGTACGGTGAAGCTGATAAGGAGCGCAAGGCAGTCATCGAGGGTGCCAATCGCGCTGATGGCATCCTCAACGACACTGAGAAGCACCTGAAGGAGTTCGCCGACAGGTTCGACAAGACTGAGGTAGATGAGATCAAGTCGAAGATGGATGCCCTCCGTGCGACTGTTGCCCGGGTCCATGCTGGTGAGGGTAGCGTCACTGCTCAGGAACTCAAAGAGAAGATCGATGAATTCCAGATGGGCACTTTGAACTTCTTCGACAAAATCCACAGGGCCCGTTCTGAGCCGCAAGCTGGTGAGCAGCCTGATCAACAATCCACTGAGAACGGTGAGAAGAAGGAGTAAACTATGTGATCACTTGGATCACTGAATCTGGGTTGGTAAGTGAGGGAAGGGAAAAGCATTTGTTTTATTTCCTTGCCTCTTTTCTCTTTACCTCTAATGTCTTATGATCTGTGGGCTGGGTTCGGTGTACGATCACGGACGTATATAGTTCTACCATGTGGTTTTCTTTACCTTACTGTAATATAGCTTCTTGTACATGTTTCTCTCCCCTTTTGCAATTGTGTTCTCTTGTTTTGGTGTGCTGGTGTTATTTGTTTCATGGCGATCATAAAATGTACCAACTCTTCCCTCTGCTCTCCAAAGTCAAACAACGGCTTGGAATTCGTTTTCCATATCACCCGAGAATAGAGACCTCTCCTCTCATATATTGCACCTGCCATCTCAAATCAGTTATCGCAAAGTACAACTGTAGTGTTACGCTATTACGATGCCTATCCCAAAACCTTGTTACCCTGAACTTTACACCCCTCCATTCCTTACAAGGATATTGCCATGGGCAGAACATGTGTCGGATACATACCAAGTACTACGAGACTATTGAAAACACTGTGGAATCCCGATTCGCCACCGCTTTTTTCCCCTTTCACTTTGCTCGCTAGCAACACAATGGCCAAGCGTAAGCCTTCGCCGACTCCACCAGCCGAACCGACTGGACTCCGCTCCCTCTGGAAGTTCGTCCCTCCACCCTGTCGCACTCTGACCCTCACTCCCAATACTCCTCTGTCTGAGATCAAAGAACTTTACTAACAGTGCGCCCTAACAGATCCTACCAAAACCTCCCCGCCCGAATCCGCCTCCTCACTGGTGGTGCAGTGATAGCCTACTCAGTTGCAGGGCTGTGGGTGGCAGATACGGTGGAGAAGGAGTTTGGGCTTACACCGAGTGAGAAGGATAGGAAGGAGTTGAGGGATTTGGTTCCGAAGGTTAGGGTTGTGGATAGGAAGAATTGATTACGGACGGAAGAAATTGGAAGTTGAAGTGAAGGTGAACTCAAGCGGAGGGACAAGAGTGTCGGGATGATGAGATGAGCTTGGGGGTCCGAGGTTGAGCGTCGTCGCACGGCACGAGACGGAACAAGTTTGCCGGGGCGTACCGAGGGAATCAAGTTTCATCCCGGGGATAAGCAGCGCTCTGCAGAGCAAGCAATTTACTGTCTGGTAATACCAGATCAATAGCTGGATGTATTAGCATTTGTATAATTATATCTAATCTCAAGTGAGATATATCTGTCACATTGCCCGGGTTCTGGATATTCATGTTCTCGTGCCCAGACTTGTTATTTTTATTCGGGAATGCTTGGCGTTTGCGCTCATATTCGAATTCTTTCACGCTCTATGCCAAGCCGTTGGGCATTAACTTACAATCGCCTGCTATTCAGGTTTTTACTGATTCCAGAACCTGCGGCTGCGACCATAGCATCTATGCATCACCTTCCCGCAAGCCTAAACAACCAGAACTTGCTTTGTACTTGACAATACACCCTTAATCAAGCCATACTCTGTGATATCACCCCAAGAAATAAAACCAAGGTACAGCCAATGCAAGGAACGGAGCAAAAACTTGGTCAAAAATGTATGATGGGATCCCTAGAAGCCTATACCTATGACCGCGTTACTGCCCAGCAGATATCTACTTAATCCTAGGCTCCTCGGACGACCTTATCCACAGCCTCGGCGAAATAATCCACATTCCGAGTGTTCAAGCCCGCCATGGATATTCTACCATTGTTAGTAAGGTATATGTGGAATTCCTCCTTCAATCTCCGCACTTGAGGCTCTGTCAATCCAGTGCTATATACCCAGGATTAGTAATTTTTCACATGGTTTTCTAAGCTAAGGTTACTCACAAACTGAACATCCCAATTTGCTTGGTGATATGAGTCCAATCACCGGGCGTGCCCAACTCCACTAGCTTGTTGTAGAGTCTCCCCCTCATCTCAACGATCCTACCGCTCATCGTCCTTAGATTGCCCTCCCACTCACTGAATAAAGCTTCGTTGTTCAGAACTGTAGAGGCAATCTTCGCACCATAGGCTGGAGGGTTCGAGATTTCACTCCTTTGCAAAATCTCCAACTGAGACAAGATACGGGTCATTGTGTCTTCTGTGTGGGTAACAAAGTGGAAGCAGCCTGCTCGTTGGCCATACAGCCCAAGGTTTTTCGCGTATGATTGTGCAACGCACATCTCGAAGCCAGCTTCGGCGAAGTAGCGGACTGCCCAAGCATCATTCTCAAGATCTCCGGAGGCAAAGCCTTGATAGGCACAGTCGAAGAAGGGAAAGTGCTTCTTCCGGGCAACAGCCTCGGCAATCTTCACCCACTGATCACGGGTGGGGTCAACGCCAGTAGGGTTATGTGCACATGCATGGAGAAGAATGATGGAACTCTCAGGAGCAGCTTCTAAAGCTTCAATAAGGCCGGTGAAGTTCAAACCCTTGGTAGTGGGATCCCAGTATGGGTAGGTACCAGTGGGGAGCCCCACGTTCCCGAAAATTTGTCCATGGTTAGCCCAAGTGGGGTTGGAGAGATAGAGCTTCTGATTCTCCGGGCGTGGGAAGTATTTGGCAAGAAAAAGGCCACCAAGGTGGACGGCCCCCGTACCAGAGATGGTTTGTAGGGAAGCAACCTGTCCAACATGTCAACACTGGGCTCTTCTAGATGCATAAAAGGTTGACTGACTCTGTTCTCCTTGATGACGGGACTTTCTACACCAAACATGAGCTTCGCAGAAGCAGAAGTAAAAGTCCCCAAACCCGCAATCGGCAAATACTCGTGGTTAAGAGCTAGGTCAGTA
>Ga0307514_10005083_pt1 | contig 11882 bp, 18 predicted proteins | sample 16_EM_MG_FD_203088 | JGI IMG/M metagenome (GOLD analysis project Ga0307514, IMG submission 203088) | Populus trichocarpa ectomycorrhiza microbial communities from riparian zone in the Pacific Northwest, United States - 16_EM | ecosystem: Host-associated > Plants > Roots > Unclassified | place...
ACCCCCGCCACCATAACCCCGACCTCTTCCACCCGCTCGACCCCTCCCGCCTCTTCCACCTCGCTCAACTCCGTATCCATCACCCCGTCCCTCATCCATTTCGTCACCCTCCATTCGTGCCAGCCGGCTGGGATGTATCCCTTCGTTCCCATTCTTCTCAGCATTTTTAGTCTGTTTTTCCATCTTCAGTTTCTCCTCCTCCTGCGCCTTTCGTTTTCGCTCCTCGTTTAGTTTTTCATTTTTAACGGAGAGTTTCTCTCTGCGAGCTTTCGAGGTACCTCCGCCTCCGGCCCTATAGAGATATCCTTTGCCTCAGTATATCGAAGGACTATAGGAGCATGAATGGGGATAAGCATAGAAGCATACGTTAGTTCCACATTGATCTTCCTGCCCCCCTTTCCATCGTCTCCACCCTTCCCTTTTCCACCCTCTTCCGGTTTATCCCCTTCGGCATAAAACGTGGAATGGTGGAACTTCGCCAAGCAGGTCTTCATCCTATCGTAGTTGTCAAATTCGAGAAATGCGAAACCCCTGCATTTCTTGGGGTCTTCCTTGTGTGTCATGAGACGGGTACTATTCGGCTTGACAGGAGCAAAATGCTTTTCTAGCGCCTCGGTAGAGGCATTATATGGGAGGTTTCCTACACGTGCTAGTTAGTAATTTTCTACACAGCACACGGTGAGGCAGGCCTCTTTTCACCAATGAAAACGATGAATCTGGCATTCTTGTGGGAGCCTTTCTCTCCTTCAGTCTCCTCGTTAGACGTTGCAGTATCCCCCCCATTCTCATTTTTATTGGTCTTTCTCCTCTTTTTTTTAGGCTTCTCCACGGCTTCCTTACTTCCCTCAGCAGAAGAGCTCTTCTCGCTTTCACGGCTCTCCTTCCTAACCCCCTTGCTTCTCTTTGCTGCAGCTTCCCCCTTATCCTTTTTAGACGCCTTCATTACCTCTTTCTCGACCGCAGCCTCATCTGCATCCTCCATCTCAGCATCTTCTATTTTCCGCTTCTTGCTCTTGGTCCACCGACTATTAGACTTTTTCTTGCCTTCTAAGGGCTTAGAGACTGTGGGCGACATGACTGTCGATAGGTTTGGGGCTGCAGCGACGATTGTTTCTGCCATTGCGGATGTGTGATGTGGAAAATTTTGGGCAGTACGGAGTAGTCTAGTTGAAGTTGTAAATCTTGGCACGAGAGGAATAAGCTAACGCTCTGTGATAACGAGAGTGATATTATAGTTTCAAGACTGCGCCGTATTCTTATGCCGAATATGCCTATGATTTGATCACCCTCTCTGCCATTGTTCTCGTGCCCAGACCGATTTTCTACCACGAAAAATAAATCGGTCTGGGCACGAGAACAGCCCAGACCGATTTATTCTTGAGTGGGTGGCTAAATCGCTCAAAAATAAATCGGTCAAAAATAAATCGGTCTGGGCACGAGAACATCTGCCATGAGACTATCTCGGTTTGGCTTGTTACGAGATTTATATGTTGATAGCTAGAGATCATTCATATCTACTGTGAGCCAATAAAGAAACAAGTACCAGTACCCGAGTCACATGACCCGGAGCTGTTATGTAAGGGATTCAAACCCGTAACGCGCAACGCCAAGCCAACAGAGAGGCTCATCACCGTCATCGGCTCCAACCTACTAAATCCTTCTTCCGCAGCTAACGCATCAACAGCTCGCTGTTGATCTCGCCCGCAGTCTCAATGGCGAAATCATCAATGCCGATGCAATGCCGATGTACGATGGGTTCCCCATCCGAATAAAATGACACTGGGAGAATGCCAGGGTGTGCCGCATCATTTTCTAGGAACGGTGATCAGAGAGGAGGAGATTAGGGTGGGGGTGTGAGAGGGGAGCGCGAGGAGGGTGGTGAGGGCGGTTCTTTCTATATGTTTTCTTGGTGCTGATGTGCGGGCGCGGTAGGCAGATTGAGGAAATCCGATCAAGGGGAAGACTACCGATAATTGTCGGTGAACGCATTACTATATACAGGCGCTATTGTATCCGAGTTTAGTGCCTGACGTGAGCTCCCCCGAGCTGGGGGAGATGAGTGTGGAGGAGTTGGCGAACCAGTATTGTGAGTATAATTTCACGAGAAAGAGGCGGTGGGGACTGATGTTTTTTGGGGGGGGGTAGGAATGCAGATACGTCGCAGATATTTCCGAAATTGCAGGAAGTGGACCCGGTAATGGCTGCGAGGTGGCATCCGAATGATCACAGAAAGGTTAGGAGGTCGTTGGAGATTTATTATTTGCATGGGGGACGCCGACGGTGAGGTTTATCGATTACAGAAGCTAAGAGAGCGGAAGGAAAAGAAGGAGCAGAGGGGTGAATCGATTGAGGAGGTGGCAAGGTTTCGGATTTTGATATTCTGGGTGCATGCAACCCGGAGGTTTTGAATAAGAGGCTGTGGGGGGAGGGTGGATAAGATGGTTAATGAGGGACTGTTTGATGAAATTGAAGAGTTGTGGAGATGGTATCTGAGCCTAAAGGAGGAAAAGGAGGAGGTGGATTTGGTGTGGCAGAGTATGGGTTCAAGGAGTTTTTATCATGGTTGCAGGCGAGGGCGGAGGCGGGGTTGGGAGGGTTTCAAGATGGGGAGAGGATAGCTGGGGTGGGAGAGAGGGTGCGGGATGGTGAGGTGGGGGAAGAGGTTGGAGAATTTGAGGAGGGAGGGACTGGAGAGGATGAAAATTTGAACTGCCCAATATGCAAGGACACAGGTAAAGTGGATCAGGATCAAGTTAATGAATGCGGTGAGAGATACAAATAAAGAGGAGATGGCGATGGAAGGCGAGGAAGGCGAAGAGCGGAATGAAGATGGAAAGGGATGACTACAACAGGGTGAAGCGAGTTGCAAAGATTCCCCTGTTAGTGACTCGGCAAGGAAATCTCAACACAAGCAACCTTCGGATATCCTCTACCTTTTTGACTCCTCCGATATCCCCTGCTTTACAGAAAATGGCTCTAACCCAGCAATATCAATAGCTAAATCCTTTCTTTCCCCCTTTACACCAGGCCTCCACTCACTTCCGGACACACTGGGCCTCTCGGTCCTAGCAGCGTTATGTCTGAAACCAAAACGGGACTATGACCTACGCAAGAGGCCGGATCTGTGGGTAAAGAGGACGTGTGACAAAGCTTTCCAAACCTCCAGCCGCATCTTTCACACTGGTATGGGTTGAAATGCCGCAATGCGTCCTCTCTCTATTCAATTGGATGCTTCATCGAAATACTCACCACACATGTTCCAACACAGGATGCTGTAGCAACTTGAAACTGGATTTTGCAATACATACTTCAACTGAGCAACGTTGCTGAAGACCGCATTCTCTCTCCTCTGCATGAAAGGGCATTCAATTCCATAATGTGACAGATGATTGAAGGTTTTCTTCGTCTACTTAGCACAGTTGCCATTGTGGGTGAAGCTGAGGCGAAGCCGACAAACACGGGGTACAATATATATATATCCAATTTCCACGCTGAAAATAGCTATCAGTATTGGAGCGATGAATAGATTTGGTTTGCAGCGTCGATGCCGAATTGAATGCCCTTTCATGCAAAGGAGAGAGAATGCGGTCTTCAGCAACGTTGCTCAGTTGAAGTATGTATTGCAAAATCCAGTTTCAAGTTGCTACAGCATCCTGTGTTGAAGCTTGTGTGATGAGTATTTCGATGAGAGGGAGCTTACCGGGGGGGGAACATGGCAACCAGAGTCAGAGGGAGTGAGGGCGCCAGGGGACCAGTGAGCAAGCAGATAATTGAGGGAGGTATTAAGCAGCGGAGCCTGAAGGAGCAGATGTGACACGAGCGTGGAGAGGTGACTGCTTAGAATCGAGTACATGTGAAGCCAAAAGAAAATCTAGCCGGGGTACAGCAAAAAATGGAAATTTTTATGGCTTTTGGCAATTACAAATACACTTGGGCAAGCAACCTGACCATTGGCCAATAGTTGGATAATTGACAGATGGTGATGGTGCGAACTATCCACAACTTGCGCAGACTAGAACTACCAACCTGTAGGCCCGTACATAGTATAGCAGTATTATTCTAAGATAGGCACATGAATTCTCCCCTCAAAGACACACTTGGCAATTGGTACACCACCCACAACCTTCCTCAGCTGGACCATGCCAGTTAGCTGGAGGGAAATAGGCATAGAGTGCAGTCCAAATTGCATATAGAAATAGTAAGTGAAAGCAGATAAATTACAATTATTGCATAAATTGGAGTGCAACAAATAGCACCTTTCCTGCTATATGTTAAATAAGTCTAAGCAGGTGCCTCAAATAGGTGTATATACGGTCGGTCGGTAATACATGTCCCAAATTTAGCCTGTGCTGGTACGCAATTTATCTGGTCAATGTTGATATATCGACATACTGTACTTGTAGATCGGATAGCCTCAGGCTGTTCTTAGTCGTCCCAACCCCACCTACCGTGCTCTACAATACCTTGGTGAATAGGTATATGGAAGTATTATATCAATATTAATACTAGCTAGAACGCCCACGTTGCACCCACTAAAGATACTTACTTGTACCTGACGCTGCCTGGCGATGGTGAGATTTCTGGGTTCAGTTCAGGTTAGGATAAGGCCTACTGTGAGTGTGGAATTTCGCATTGAAATCTTTTTTGTTTCGTTGGCACTGGCATGAAGGCTGAGATAAAACTCCTTCGCAAAACTGACCACCTAGGCGAGTATAATAACCCCTTGAATATCTTCCAAGTTTACAGAAAAGGGAATGCAAGCGGAAGTGGGGGTTCCGCACTCTGAGAAAGTTCAGGGTAACAATCTTTACTATAAAAAAGGGGCGTTTTGAGTTATCGTGATGCAACAATTCCGTAATAGTATGTACTACATATTTAAGTACCAGTAGAAACCAAAACTACCGCTATATAGGGGCACTGGTAATACCTTTTTGAGCGATAGTAATACCACGTCTAGATATAGCTCGATGGTAGTGTGGGGTTGGGCTAGGGGCTGGGGTCGTAAACATACTGGGGAAACTGAGTAACAGGAATCGGTTGGCAGGAATTGTTGTACCTAACGTGGGGATTGGGAGTTTGTAAACTAGTTCCTCGACGGAGAGGGGGGGGGGGCGAAGTGATATACGGCAGTCTTCCGAGTCCTCAAAGGCCGGTGGTGCTATCATTTGCTACTCCCCATTGTCTATGATCTCCGTCGGTGATATAATTCACTTTGATGCCTGAGCCTCTGAACACCTTTCCGAGAGCCTTGTGCAATTGTAAAGCTATTCGTTGTGCTTTCTAACACCGGCTCTAAAATGTTTAATCTTGGACTGTACTCTTGAGCAAATAAAAACGGAACCTCTGTTTGTGCTACTTCTAAGATACAATCAATTAATATCACCTCGGCGCTCATTTATCACTTCCGGTGGTCTGTGGGGACTTAACTGGCAAACCTGTACTCGGCAGAACACAACCAGACACACATACCAAAACTCCTTCTCACCCCGCATCAGCAGAACCTGAAGACAGCTATTATAACACGTTTGTGTGATGCCGACTGCCTGCCCCGTCCTAGCCATCAACTACCGATAGCTAATACTCCCTCTTCTTCTTGTTCTTGTTCTTCTTCTGTCGTTTTCTGTTACCCTGCCCCCCCCTCCACACCCTCCACAGCCTCCCCACCATCGCCCCCACTCCACCCATTTCCTTTCAAACCCCCCACCTCACTCAAACCTTCTTCCGTAGCTATATCGACTCCCATCCCCTTCAGGGCAATTACAGCCTTGATAAAATCCCCTCTACAGTAACTTCCTTGTTGAACCCGACCTTCATTCCCTCCATGGCAACTTCCCTATCAAACCCCATCTCTGTCATTCTCTGTTTGTGAACCATCCAGTTGTTCATAAATGGGACTGCGACTACTGATGCGACCAAGATCGTGAGTGTGATGGCCACGTACACACACCATGGCACTCCCTCCATGGAAGTAGCCATTCCAAGGATATTTGTCCATACCTTTCGAGGTTGTCACTGCTGTTTGACATCCCGCCAACATTCCGAGGTATTGGCACCGAATCTGGTTGTGCAGTAGGCCTGGGCACGAGACGAGACGTCTCGAGGCTTTTGTGAAAATTTTTCATTGGTTGCCCCGTGCATATCTCTGTGTGAGACAGTGTGATATCTGCTGAAACGGTGTGACAGCCTATGTAATATTAAAGGCAGAGTGCCTTTTCTCCGCTGCATTCTGCCTTTTCTCCGCTGCACTCTGCCTTCGACGTGCAGAAGTCTCCGTTTCTTCCTTGGTCGTCGCCATCACATCCGTTTCTTTGTAGGTTCCTGTCCCTGCATCCGTCTCGTTGTTGGTTACTGTCACCGTATTCACTCCTTCGTTTTTTGTTGCCACCAAACCCACTCCTGTGTCGATTCCGGTCTCCCTATCCATATCGTCGTTGGCTAATGTCACTGTATCCATTTCTGTGATTGTTACGGTTCCTGTGGAGGGTACTGTCACCGTATCCTTTCGTTCGTTTGTTGCTGTAACCATACCCACTCCTGTGTAGGTTCCGGTCACCCTATGCGTCTCGTCATTGGCTGCTGTCACTGTATCCGTTTCTGTTGATGGTAACGGTCACTGTATTCGTTTCTGTGGAGGTTACTGTCACCGTATCCGTTTCCAATGGCAAACAGAGACTTTTGACGCCACATTCGGGATTTGTTAGCATCAGTTTGCTTGCAGACGACTTGTAAGTGCGGGGACGTGGAGTGGGCCAGGGGGTTTACATTCGTACAGCCACAAACCCACAAATAAAGAGCAGGCACTTCATCATCGTTCAGAAACGAGACTTGTGGTGGCCGTCCAATATTCCAGGGGGGCGTTGATGAGACGCCAGGGACTCTGGAGAAGAAGGAGAAGTAGGCCGAAGCCGAGCTGGAGAAGCGGATGTGGGGGAATCCATTGCAGCTTTTGTCGAGTTCCTCATGAGGCAAGTATTATTATCAACATCAATTGCAACTTCCGTAAAGTGCAGTAACGACTGAACTAATAGCCAGAAAACTCAACACAGTACGTCATAACTACATGACGTAGTCTCCAGGATGGCATTCCATACAACACACCTCTTATGCTCGACTCGCATCAGCATGTTGTGGGGCCCCCTAAGTTTCCCTATTCATAGCGCCAGACTACCTTTTCGAACGTTCTCTTTTCGGATCCAGAGGCTACTTAAGTAAGCTCGGTACTTACGGTAGGTCCTCATGATTTAGTCGCATGCCAAGCCCCTGAAACTATGCTCATAAATAATATTGTCTCGTGACACCCCTTGGCCGAGTGGTTTGTACCGGAACCGCTACGCTGTGTAGCGGTCTATGTGTTGTCACTTTATAGAAAAGCCAGAGCTCGAGTCCCAGCTAGCCGAGCCAAGGGGATGGTGATCCACGGCGTCTCTTGCCATAGACCCATGGCAAAAACCACAGAGGAAGTAGGGGAAGGGCTTAGAGGAGGGATTATGGGAGCGCGTTGGCTTGTGGGGGGAAGGAGGAGACTGGGAAAGGCCACCAGCTCCGTCGCTCTGTTCTTTGAGGAGGTCATCAGGCTCGGAAGCCAGGTTCGGTTGGGAGGACGCTGGCTTCCTGTAGAAGCCTATGATTTTGATAGGGAGGAAATAGGAGGATGTGGGGTACGGGTGGTTCATGTATCCTTTGAAGTTGACCGACTTCATGACGGAATCACCGCGGACCCATCTTGCCTTTTCTTATACAGTTTTCATACAGCTTGGGTCAAGCACAGTGTGTATGTAGTTGTGGTTGCTCTGGTTTCTTGGTGTGGCTTGTCAAACCCAAACCTTTAAAGGGGCGGGAACGCCGTCTCATAGCCTACGGCTCCATAGACGTATAGACTCTAAAAAAAGAAAAAACGGCTATGGTATAGTCTGGTTAGCACAACACCCTCCTATGGTATAATGCTGATATAGAGGGAGGTGTATAGAGGGAGGTCGCTGGTATGGAGGGACGTCGTTGGTACGATACCATATAGTGGTATGGCATGACATAGGAACCCGTGTCGGGGAGTCGAGCTATGGGGGAGGAGCCGAGGGAGGAGTCGCAGTCTACCCATAGAAATGTCATAACAAAGGGGCTTTTTGGATATCGCGACGCCTAGGAGGGAGAATGGTATAGTGTTGTGTTCTAGACATGCTCTACTAAGCGAGTGGTGTCTCACAGGTGTCTCAATTAAGCGAGTGCTGTTTTCTCCAGCCTAGGTATGCTAAATATCCCTGTCAACTAACCCCCTCTATATATATCCCTAGCAACCAATATACATAGCTATCCAGCTATACCAATCGATCAGAGGTACCATCAATAACCCTAGGTAGTTGGCATCATGGGCAAGACTGATTATGAGAATAAGCTGCAGAAAGCAATTCAGCATGCTTGACAGGAGTCGCGAGATTTGTAGCTCTATATGGGGTAAATGCCACTACACTACACTCAAACCTAGCTATACTGGAACTCGCTATACCAGATCCCTTGCTATACCGGTAGGGGATACCGTAGCGAGACGGGCAGCAGGGATTGAGTAACAACAGCGTATAACCCAACAAGACAAGGCAAGAATGCAATAACAGGACCTAAGAAGACTCCAGCAGTGAAAAACCAATCTGTAATAGAGTGCTGAATACGAGATGCATGCATATTGCGAGTAAGAGTTTGCTCAAGAGTCTGTAGTTGCTGCCAGCTACAACAACATTCAGTTTAGGCTTTGGTCCGCTAGGAAGTTTGGAACCCGATAGAGCTTCTAGATGCTGAACTAGCTCTATAAGGTGTGAACATGCTTGTGCAGTTGTGATTAAGGGTATAGGAGGTGGTGAATATAGATCTTCTAGAGCCTCTAGATCTTCATTATCCACACCTTTAAGATTATCAATAATCTCTTCCATATCAACAACCTCCGGAGATATATTGAGATTAGCCTCATCCTTACTATAGTCTAGAAACTCTTCCCCGCTAGAGTATTAACTTGAGTTTGTACTCGTAGTAAGAAGTAAGGAATCGACATGCTGGTTGAATCTCGAAGGGATTGTAGGTATTGAGTATAGGCTTCATAAGAAGAAAAAGATTCCTTATTTTGTGATGCAATAACTCCTGTACGTTGCCAGCAAAAATAACGTGGGATGGAATATCATCCCATCCTGCCGGATATCGATAGCAAGTGGTGCTTCTCCTGTACGATCAAATTGTTCTACCAAACAAGTTGCAAAACGTCGTCAATATCCAGTCTTAAACATGCGAATAATACCAACTTCCAATGGTTGCAAAAACGGTTTAGTATTTTTTGGCAAATAACATAACGTAACATGAGGTGGTGGTGGTGCATTGTCAGGATAGTTGAGGTGATTCAGTTGAAGGTGGGTGGGATGGACAATTTTCGGTAATCAAACGAATACGTCGTCCTTGCTTCTTCATCTCTTTATCCGATTCCCTTAAATATTCATACCAGAATCCAGTCAACATCCATGCTCGCTTGTTGTATTTGTACACCAATGGAAGGTTATTAGGGTTGATCTTAGCTGCTCGAAATGCTTTGGGTGTTGCAGCACGACCAATAACCATAGGAGGAAGTTTATCCGCATTATAGGTTAGGAGCACACTAATCCGTTTTTTTGCTCCTCGCACTCTTTCATGCTTAGGACTAATAGTAAAATCCAGTCGTAGATCGTACCTATTTTCATTCAGATTAGCTATTGCGGTCAAAAATACTGAATTTGTACATTATAGAGCCAGCTCATCACAGTGGAAGATATCCCGCTGGCAAAGCCCGCTGTTCTATCTTGTAGGACAACGACAGCACAATGTTGTGGAATTAAGGCTTGATTACTCCGTATATTCACCACCATCCCCACGTAACTTTTGTCTTCCTATTCCACCTCGAGCCTTAAATGCAGACATTGACTGTAGCTTGATTTACTCTATCAACCCACTCTCGAAGATATTTTTCAAGTATTGGGTATTGCTCAGTTCTTTTCTTTCTTTTCCAAACCGTCCTATCACCAGTATTTAGTCGGTCCTTTTCTTTTAATACATCACTTATTGTAGAACTTGCCATAGGCCTACCGTCTGGCCGAGGAAAAGGAGCTCCAAACTCCTTATAAGTCATCTTTGCATACCGAGGATCTTGTCTTTTCACACAAATCCTATGCCGCTCCAGATCGCTTAATCCCTTTCTCTTGTTTGGTAGCATTGTCGGCGATAGCTGTAAATCAATTGTTAGGTAGTCTCTAGAAGCGCTTGAACTCTATCTTGACTTCTACCCCGCTGCTGCCCCCCCACGCCATTTGTTACACCGGATATTAGTTATACTAGACGGATTTGCGCTGATTTATGCAGTCCGGTATAGCTAGGTTTGAGTGTACGTCGACGACTTGCGGGGACTGCTAGGGACCATACTACAGCTGCTAGAGAACAGCAGTTATTCGATGTGGGAGAGCGGGAAGCAGTCGCGGGGCGTGCTGGAATGATGGCAGATTTAGGATCTCCACTAAATCCAGAGCTGTTACGGGGATATGTACCTAGCATAGCATATCATTAATGAGAGGCAAATGGTACAGCGAGGGCAAGGGGATGGTATTACAGGTCCTAAACCAACTACTACTAAACCCTTGACTGCGTCGAGGAAAACGTTTTCAACAACCGGGGGTAATAATCTCCACAAACAGGGGTAATAATCTCCACAAACACCCCACTAGCAAATGATGCAATCCCCCGTCCACCCCTCCATATTATTGGCAATGATTGGGTTGATGGGTTTCTTAACTGTAACCCAGGATTCAAGAAGATACATATTCGTTATCAAGAGAGAGCTCGTGCAGCAGCTTGCAATGATGTGGAGTTACAAGCAGATTTTCTCCGAAAGCTTGCTAATCTTGTGCGGAGGACATTGTGAATGGACGTTCCTCTCATGTTGCCTGGCAAGTTCTTAAATATCCCCTGGACCATGATATCCATATGATTTGCCTTCCATCGAAATCTACCCACCTCGGTGTTTTGGTGTCCTGCAAACAACCTATGAGCGGAGCCTCAGTGCATGGCTCAGGAAAAACCCCCTCTCCGTCTTATGAAATCCCTCCTTCCTAGAGATCCTTGAGAGGACCCGGATGGAGGTCTGTACAGTGGGTTGCGTGTAACTTGGAGAAAAGCTCGCTGCTGGCCAATTGACCGTGTTTTGCTGCCGTCGCCACCACCACCACCGTCACTGCCATCCTTGAGCTCGCAAACATCCATGCAGATACCCCCGGTCGGCTCCCGTCAGGTTGTTAGTATATCCAGTCCCTACCAATAGATACGAAAGGGTCACTTTGCGAGCTCCTGGATTATGCCATTGAGAAGGCTACAAAGTACTGGGACATTGCACCTCAGGCAGAGACTCCTAGCAAGCTCCGAGCTGGTAAGGTATGGAAGGAGAAGAAGCGGTCCAGGCATGCCAGCCAAGCTAGGGTGCTTACCTACAAGCATGTCAATGAGGGGCTTAAGAAGCTTGCAGAGGCAGAGGCTAAGAAGCTGGAGCGGCAGCTGGCATCGGAGGAGAAGAAGAGGCTTGCAGAAGAGAGGAAGACTGCCAGGGAGACGCTCAATAGGCAGTGGAGGGCCGGTCTCCAGCGGTACCATGAGGTTGTCATGCCAGCATAGCAAGCTACTGGCAGAAAGTGCGGATCCGAGAAGAAGCCACCATATCCCCTCCGACCGAAAAGAACCTTGAAGCCCAAGGTCCATTGGTAAGAGCCTTGGGGGGGGGTATTGGCGACCTCTCCGTATTGGAGGAGGGGGGGGTGAGGGCGGAGTTGATGGCGAGAGGGGGGCTGATGGCGAGGGGGCTGATGGCGAGGGGGCTGATGGCGAGGGGGATG
>Ga0307514_10005084_pt1 | contig 11881 bp, 15 predicted proteins | sample 16_EM_MG_FD_203088 | JGI IMG/M metagenome (GOLD analysis project Ga0307514, IMG submission 203088) | Populus trichocarpa ectomycorrhiza microbial communities from riparian zone in the Pacific Northwest, United States - 16_EM | ecosystem: Host-associated > Plants > Roots > Unclassified | place...
TATGCTCCTCCGCACCAAATACCTGTTCCTTAGCCTCTTTATTATGCCAGGCAATTTGCTCATCTCTAGCCCATGCTTGAGTTGTGCTATTTGGCATGTTTGCGTTTATGCGATTGAAGTTGTGATGCCTACCATGCTTGCACTGTGCCATATTTATGGTATTCTCCCCGCCTTAGTCGCACAATTTTAATTGTCTTGGCAGTGCAGAGAGTCTGGGTACGAGAACAGGTATTCTCGTTCTTGAAACTTGGAACCGATGTTGAAAGTACGTATTGGTCCGTATGAGCGACGTACATATGAGCTACTGAGCTACGTATGTATGAGCCTACCATACGTATTCCCCTATACGTAACCCCACCACATCCCTCATACCTCATCACCACATACCTCTGTTACTAGTATGCGACTCCTGATTTACAATCGTGGTGTGTTCATATCCTCAGGTATATAGATATGCCCGAGAGTCTTAGATAACTGAACGAACTTAATGAATTCAGCGAGTTACATTTCATCTCTCTATCTTCGTACGGTCCACATATCTGCGCCGTATTATTTCGAGTTATTCGCTAGCGTGGGTGGCGCCTGCAATGCAGCGATCAGAACACGATACCTACAAACGTACCAAGTCTGGCTGCACTACCACTCATAGAGGAAAAGTATCTACTCACTGACATGTTAAGAGTGCACGGTACAACTGCAAGGTCCTCCATAGCGTGTACATCAGGCTTAGAGAAGCTCTTGCAGGCGCCACCCACGCTAGCGAATAACTCGAAATAATACGGTGTCTTCGCCGCCATATCATGATCATCACATACTAACCTCACGTGTCCTACACTAACATGTGAGAGATTGTCATCCTCGTCATATCACATGATATGATGTATGTCTATCGAGGATGTGTGTGATGTAACGCACATCACAGTCATGTATATATGCATATATATGGATGTAGTCTCTCGCTCATCCATCTCTTCATCTTTCAATCATCACATCCTGTACATTCTTCCATACTTCTGGGAGAATACATGCTCATATATACATCTTCATACATACGTCTATCTTCATACATATATTTATACGGCCTGAAGTGTTCCTTCACTGGCCACACATCTGTACCGCTGCTCCTATTAGTCTCATATCGTAACCTGATATTCCAACAAAAGGAAGGTATCTGATACAGTTAGACCTTGCTATCTCTGTACCGGAAGCGGAATCCTTGCTGTACCAGAATACCCCTAAGCCTCCACTACCAAAACCCCAGCTGTCCACCTTGCTATATAACGGATTTTTGCTCATACCGGACCGGATAGTATGTTGAGGGAGTATAGGGGTCTTTCCACCCTTGTCCCTATACATTTCTCCCTTGCTATACTGGACGGGGCATATCTGAGTGCTGAATAATCTACTCTTTTAGGCTTAATGTGACTTCACATACCCCAAAATTAGGGTTCTCAGGATGCACGTGACTCCTTTACTCTGCTAGTGCCATAGTTTATACCGGAACCTTGCTATACCGTGCTGGATTTTGGTCGTCCGGTATAGCCTGTACTATGATCTCATGCCCAGACCGATTTTATTTTTGTGTGTGTGTGTAAATCGTATATTATACAGACCGCTTTTATATGCACTGTTTGTTGATATGAGTGTTTATGTTTTTCGGGATCATTGCCCGTTCAGCGCTTTCTGGGTCTGGTATTGCAAAACTTGAGTGGTGATTGTCTAGCCTGGTTGGCGCCCCATACGGTACCCTGGGAATCAACATAGTGGAGCATGGAACGTGCAGCCGAACAGGGTCCATAATATATACCGATATCCTCGTTCACAATATCGCACCAGTTTCCCAAATTCGGGACTCCTAAGCAGCCTGTTTGAAAGTGGAACCACCTGCTTGATGACAACATCATGAGACTATCATGACGATTCACTGCGCCGCATAATTACCCAAGTAAGCTTTTGCCTCCACATTACTCTGTTACTGGCCAGTTTCTTCCACAGCCCTCACCCACAGCCTTTCTATAATAGATCCTGCACCTCGCCTACAACGGGTCCGTTTTAAATTCAGAAGCCATAAGTGTGGGAGCAGAGGTGGAGAGTGCCACCGACCCACGGATGTTTCCCCAAAATGCATCCCCTCACCCGGCTCTGCTGTCTGCGCCTGAGTTGGGAATAGAGGATGGGACATCATCTGCAATGTCCAAAGCTGCTATCGCTCCTCAGCACTCTTCTGCCCCTCCTGTATCAGTCATGAGTGATCTCTGTATATTACCTACCAGTACCATCTATATCATGCCCAGGCTGTTCTAATCAATAATGAGTAGCAGTGGAGGCCAATGGCCAATTGCAAGACAGGCCCACTACAAGATCTGGTCGCGCATCACAGCCTTTCAGCTTCGCCCCGGGCTCCAGTCAGGCCATCACACCAGCTTCAGTTATATCATTCGCTGCGATTCCAGAGCATATGAGAACTCATTGTACGTTCAAGTATGGCTCAACATCGCTAGATCTAGCTGTTCAAGGTCTCCACAGTGACAGGGGTTTTGGCCGAGGTAAATCACACTCCCCAGGCGCGCAGGATACGACTCCCAAGGTTTTAGAGCCACCATTTCGGCGGCTGAGAGACAGAAAACTTGAACATAAGCAACAGCGAGCAGGATTGAAGAAAGAGCTTATCGTAAGCGAACTAAAGTCACATCTAGCCATGAGCTTTGAATGAAGGCTTGGGGCCTATGTCTGTAGAAATCCTCCAGCTAATGCCGCTTATAGGAGCGTCGCGGCCGGGCCCGCCCTGACTGCATGGAAAAGGGGGTCAGCCAGATGCTGGCGTATATACCAGATTCTACCGTCCCAGTGACCCTCACACCTGAAATGGCAGAATCCATGAAACAATACGTAAGACTCTTGTCTCCAATGAAGGAATTTGCGGATGCAAGACGCCTCTATAGTCTGTTTTCGAGCCGCAACAAAGAAACCAAATGGGCAGGCCGGAAGATGTTATATCAGTTATGGCGGAAAGACGTTGAGAGCAGAGAGTATCTGAAAAAAGATGTAGACGAACTGGCAAATACAATTGAAAATCTTGCAATAGGAAGTCAGATTATCAAAGTTGATCCGATGGTGGATGGTATGGCAGAAATGTTGGGCAAGGCGATGTTGGCTGACGCCCCAGGAAACGCTTACAATTAGCCCTCAATTTTTTTTTGGGCTTTTACTCGTATTCATATAACAATTAGCTCGGCCATACTGAAGATCGGAAATACCTCCATGGTAGGGTATGTGTCTTCATTTCTGGTGGAAGGTTTAGGTGTGAAGAGAATGATGTATTTGCAATGCACTTTAAACAGTAGGTGGGCAATACTCTTGTGTACCAAGAAGTTGTGCTGACCTATTGAAACGATATATATTACTTTCTTTGTCACCTTGTTCTCTACTTATTTTCACACACCTCCAGGGGTCTCGCCACATGTGGGAAAGCTGAGGCATATATCTAGGAAATCGAGCTCATTTCAATTTATAAATCAATTCTCGGGGAATGCCTTAGTATACCATCCCCAAGCCTTTTGCTATCCCGCATTAACACACCATACCATAGGTGGTTTTTTTTCTCAGTCAAGGGGCCTCCCTGCATCTATATTCACCTCCCCCGTACAATACCCCCCTACAAACTCGCCTCCAACTTTCTCATGTCGACAAGTACACCTTCAGACCACGGGGCGTACTCCGCATCCGACAGCCCCCCCTGCAATGGCGGCCTCCCTTCAAATTCACCCTCCTTCACCCCTTCCCCTCCAAAAATTTCCTTCCCAACTGCATACTTATTCCCGATCACCCCTTCTGCCTCTACAAACCCCTCCGCTCTACTCACCAACAACTGCAAATTCATTACATAATCCAACCTCTCTTTCCTCTCTCCGACCTTCTCCTCCTTGTAAATGAAGTCCCACGAGGTATTGAATAAATGTACGATTGATTTTGGAAAGACTCCCGCAAGGCCGTCGATTGCGCCGTGGCAGCCTCCGCAGAGGATGGGAAAGAGTTGCTGGCCGAGGCCAGAGAAGACGTGGAAGTTGTGCGTGGGGGCGAGCGAGGCAAGCTGAATATGGACACTGACATTTCCGTGGGAAAGCTTGCAGCCAACGATGTTTTTGTGGGAGGCGAGGGCAAGGTAGGTAGGGATGCTGACGTTGACATTATTTGACACGCTAGGGTAATTATATCTATGACAATAACACTATCATCAGCTAGATACTAGGGACTCATGAATAGGGGAAACAAACATTAATATGGGAATAGGGCTCGCACCCGCCACCTTAGTAAACCACTCCACCAAGCCCTTCTGGTAATTCTCATTCCTCCCCGCTGCCGCGAAATAATTCGGCACAAGCACCATCCCCCACTGCGCACCAGCCTCTTCCGCCTCAACCAACTGCCCTACAGCATCTTCGAGTGAATCACCCGCTACTCCAGCAATGATGGGGTAGTCTTTGAAACCGGCTTCAGTGAGTGTTTGCCGGGTGCTGGAGATGAGGGTCTTGCGCTCGGAGCGGGTGAGGTGGACAGCTTCACCAGTGGACCCGGCGATTACGAGACCCCGGATGCCAGAGCCGGCAAGGTGCAGGGTGTATTTGGATTGGAGGGGGAGGTTGAGCCCCGGAAGGTGTAGAGAGGTGGGGATAGAAGGGGAGAAGAATGTGGAGACGGGGACATAGATCCCGGGAGGAGGGGGGGAGGCCATGATGGGGGATGTTGGTGTCTGGAGCCTGGGTTTGTTTGTTCAATTCAGCTCTGAGGAATGGGGTCTTGGGTGCAAGCAGCAGTTTAAGCCGGAGTTCCTCTAGCCAATATATGGTTGAAAAAGCAGCCCAAGGAGCGCATAGCAAGGCACTTACCCATTGGGTAGCTTGTACGGCGGAATTTCGTATGTATAGTAAAGAGGTACATATGTACTGTAGAGTACTGTACTTTTGATCTGGATGAATAGCAGTTGTAGAAAGTAGTCATGCGGGATCGGAACTGCATGACATCACTTCCCCGCGATCGGCACTTTCTGGCACTATTCCCAAAAATACTAGACTCGCAGATTCGATTTCCCCACTGCCGATCAACCCCACGCGCGACAGTTGGAGGGTATATGCGACGATTTGTGCTGTATACTGTGCACGGGGTACAGGACTTGAACACTTTTCTATTTTTACTTTTTCCATCGCACATGATTACAGTACTTCTGTCAGGTACTTGGGGGTATTGGTACATGCCCACGGGAATGAGGTCAGGACGCTGGAACCAGAGCTGGAACCACCATACAACCCTTCCCCCATCCACAAGCGCCCGCACATACATATCCACTTGAAAAAACACTGCGGGCCGGGGGGGTGAAGGCCAGCAACATCCCTCGGCACGCCGAGCCTGCCAGGCCTACCTAGGTATCAAACATACTGATGCACCCAACTAATGGCAGGAAACTTACCGAGCCCTGCGCAGCCCTGGTGGGCCATCTGGGTTAGTTACGGGGAACGCACGCGCCGGCTACCTAGGCCCGTGTTTATCGGGGCTTTGGGGGAGCGAGAGAAAACTCGTGGATTCCCAGCCCGGTCGGTATTGGATACAAGGGGTAACTGTAGTCGAACCTATAGTCGAGCTCAAGGTATATGTAGTAGCGCGCCCCGCCGTGGCTTCCCCCGAGTAACGTTAGAAAGTAGGTATATTATTTGATGCAGACCCTGCTAAAGCAGCTCCTCGGTATTATATATATAATATATATGCCCGTAACTTTCAGTATCTCTAACATCCAAACTTACCCCCGGCCCCGGGCCGGGCCGGGCCGGGCACCAGAAACTTCCGGCCTGTAGTCTACATACAATATCCGGAGACCCCTCCTACATACTATAAAGTCCCTTACTCTGGATGCGGGGCGCGGGGGCGTGCGTTGAATGATTTCCCCGAAGCCAAGTACATAGGTATTACATGCACCGTATTTATTTTTCCGACTGGGTGTGTGCATAGATGGTATTCACGTAAAAGCTCAGAGAGAACCAAGCCCTTCATCATAATTTATCTGTACATACAACCCCAAGGATGCAGTAGGTTAAGGGGGGGAAAAACCCATAAGCCGTTAGGAGGTAGGTAAAACCCTCCATCTGGCAATCTTACAAAATAGTCAAATACCTTAGGCCCGGCGTATTGCCTGCGTAAATGAGATGGTGGTTCTGCCGATGATTGAGGAACTGCCCCAACAGGTGGTGCAGCTAGTTATAACTTATCTCGGGCTCGTTTTTTGTCGTCACATTGCATCCTATCAGTATATATCCTGCTCTGTGATGTGATAATGAAGTGCTAGTGGAGGTATATAATGAAACTATATGTCTTCTTGGACATGGGCAGCTACACTGGTAGTCTCCCACATGGCTGGTACAAAGCCAGCACTAGCGCTGCCGAGCAATGGCCCTGGCGCACATAGCTCCATGGTCGCTCCAACACCAGCAAGCCCTCCTGGCGTCGAGGGGCCTTGCCGCTGGGTTAGCAACCAATCCAAGTTTAATCCAGGCCAGGTGGGATTACGGTCTGGCCTGGCCTGGGCGGGGCTTTGCCAAGCTCGAGGGTCGGGGGCCGAGACTAGGCCTGGGCTACAGAACGGGCGGCCTGAATAGCCCATGGCGCCTGAACAGCCTGAACAACGGCCTGAATAGTATGGGACTTGGCCTGAATAGCCTGGGCCATGGTCTGAATAGCCTGAATAGCCTGGGCCGTGGCCTGAATAGTCTGAATAGCCTGGGCGAGGCCTGTATAGTCTGATTAGCATATCTAGCCTAGAGCGACCCAAATAGCCTGGGGCTGGCTCAGGCCGGTCCAGCCAGGGCCTGCTGCCGTGGTCTCGGTATAATCTGGGGTTTGGGAAACATGTTCACCATGGCCACGCGCCTAGCTTAAGCGAAGTTTGCAAATTTGATAAATCCCTCCCGCAGTCTTTCGTGGTATGCTAGCTACACCAGCTTTGAATCCCAGTTTCCAGTAGGCGTTTCGATCACTGAGAGTAACTGGACTTTTTGAGATACATAGCACTGATGTCTAGCTCAAGAACTATAGGTTAAACCAGGCCTAGGAGTATGTATACCCGGGACGGTATGAAAAGCTTCAGCTACTTGAGTAATGAATCATAATAGTACTGTGTAGTATATACCAAGGCAGCGGAGTACAATGCATATTTGAGTAATTTTGTGAGCTTCAGATCTCCTCCATAACAACCATGGATTCCAGCCTCTTTATGCCAATGGAGGGGATATGCCTACTAACTAGAGTTGATTACTGAGTTCGGGGAGCTCGGTTTGGTACTGTTGGTCATATGCCAAATTCCCTCTACCGTAGAAATTGGCCAGCAAGACTGCAGTATTAAACACGATCGGAGGGTTTTAGTGCGAAAAAAATATGGTCTTATTAACAGATACAGTCTTATATACAGGGTTATAAGCCAATCTATAATTACCTGCCCAAAACTGACTACGGGATCAGAATCAGAGGCCTCAGAGGGGTCGGAGTCATTGGAGTCAGAGTCAGAGTGTTCAACATCAGAACCAGGTGGTCTTCCGGCTTGAGAGGGTCGACCGACGCTCCTGGGAACTTGATAGTTGTCCAAGCCACGAATATTGATTTGATCATTTTCAGATCCATCAATAGCAACGGTAATTCCGCACTTGGTTGGATAGTAAGTTGCAACTCTTTGTGAATCGACTCCCATACTTCACCAACCCATTGAGTCATCGCTCTAATGCTGAATACTTCTGAGCAGACCATTCAAGCATATGGTCAATATAATATACTGCGTTATCCCATACTTATCATTAATTCTGAACTCACTATAGCTGAACATAGCGACAGCTGAATAAAGTGATATTTGTCATAGCTGAACTCCACAGCCGAGGTTGCCATCACTATACAGCCTTATACACAGTGTATTGCTCGAGTTGTAATCCCGAAATCTCCACCATTAAGTGAAGTACAAGGGGAGTGCATATGGGATTAATTCTCCAGTCAACATATTCTAGCAGATGGTGATGTACTCATTATTAGATTTAAATAAATCTCTATCAACCAGACTTCTGTGTGTGCTACACGCTGTTGCTATTTGTATACAACCCTGCTGTCTCAACATGTCTATTGTCCCCACCAGTACTCTAGTCGCTACGGAATGAGAGAGGTAGAAAGTTTCTCCGGGCTGAACTAGTGAGAGATAAGTAAGTCCTGGACTTCAACAGCAACTACAGTACAACAATAACGCAAGTTCTACAGTACGTCCCCACCTGAACGCACACAACATGGCAGATACGAAGGATGAAATCTCAGGCTTATATAATCAACATGCACCAATTACAGGGGAACAATATGCATTCTCCAATGATGCTTATCGATGCCTACAAGACTATGCAATGCACACAGGATTTGCTAATTGTTCGTAGTGGTTCAGAGAAATAATGACGTATTGAGTATCTTTGCGTACATCATGGCAAGCCAAGGAATACCAGGCATCTTAGGGGGGCGAAAGCGAGAGATGAAATCCCGAGCAAGTGGATTTTTTTCTCTCCTTCCATGATGGGGCAGGCAAAGATAAGGGATGGGTTTTAACTGCCAAAGATCTTACACATGTTCATCCATTGAAGATTGAAAATGTAGCTGTTGGCTATCCTGAACACAAGTGATAAGATAGAAATCATCAAAAGCAACTTGCAGAAGCTCTGTAAAAGCCCTTTTAGTTGTTTCTGGGGTGAGGCAGGCACAATCGTTGAGTCGATCACTGGGGTGACAGATGAGCACCTCATTTATCTTATGCTGGTCACCATGCTATTGTAAAAGAAACCGTGTCTCCACACTGCTGCCCACTCAAAGCAAGCAGGAACAATGGGCGGACCTCAACACTATCTTAAACAGGAACAAAACGGCCAAAACCATGCCTGGTGGGGCTACATCTACCAGGAATTTTTGTTCTTATTTGTATTATATGAGTCATTGCTAGTGGTAATATGTCTCTTGGGAAGATATTAGGTCAATATACGAACCCCTTATGACTATTCAACTCAAGGAGGTTCCTTCACATGATCTAGACTTGCATAAATACCCATGTAGAACGAGCCGCGCATTTGTGACTATTAATCCGGGCAAGAAAGCGAAAAGGTTACATTTCGTTGCACAATCCTTAAGTGGTTTATTTAAAAGTGACACGAGAATTCTTGTAGAAGAGCATGGCCTGGGAGGAGATACTAAGTTGTGCAGGATCTTTCGGATGCAAAGCTGCTACCGACTCCGAATCCTTAGGCTGCGTATTTGGAGGCTACTCATCGGCTCAGGATGACTATAAGAAAAATCTATCTTCTTCTGTCGGATGATTAGGATGACATTACGGCTTTTCCTTCTTTCTTTTTCTTAGTGATTCTGGCGACAATTTCCGATATTGAACGATTTTTGATACTGGTAGTTGCGATTTGACGCCCGCAAGCGCGCTGTATGCCGCATAGCTGTATAATCAGGCCAACCATGGCTGCCTCGAGAGTGTGCCTCAGGCCAGGCTGCATATGAGTAATGGAGGAGTAGAAAATTAAAGGAAAAGGCCTCCAATGATGGTGCTCAAAATGTGAGGATTAGCAACACTGGCAGGCTCTGGGGAAAGGTTTAAGTATAGCAGGATCCAGCTGTTTGCTAAGGAATTCTACATCACAATTCAATATCCCAGCTATATCGAGGAACCTATCATCGGTGTCGAGATTTTCTAGCAAAAAGTCAAAATGGATTCGGATGGAGCCTGCTCTGACAAGAGCAATGAGGTAGCGGCAGCCTCGCCACAGGTAGAGGGTGACAAAATCAGGGACTTTCTGACCACCAAAAAGATTCAGTCATGGATCGGACTTGCTGAATTGCAGAAGAAGGTAAGACCCATGGACTGTCCCAAGATTGTGGAATGCGGTGCTGACTGGCTGTAGGTTTGGCAGTCCGAGGAAGCAAACAAACACTTCGAAAAGCAACAAGGGAAGGCGGATGGCTCTAAACACAATATAGAGGCCCAGATGAGCTACTTCAGGCTGCTGTTTGGGGTCGCAAGGGAAATTCAAGGTAGCACTGGCATCTTCACAAGTTCCTGGTCTAAGAACCCTAAGTCCGTCCTTGCGAAACGTCCCATCCGCTGCCTCGATACCGCCATGGCAGCTGGTGCGTTTGCTCATTATTTCTTGAGCCAGAATCCCCACGCAGCCGTTGATGGGTTATCATTGCCCGTTGAAAGTGGTGGGCATGCTATGCTTCTTCAGGATGCCGATCAAATCCTTGGCGTGAGGCCTGGGTGGCAACGTAAAGGTACCGTTAATATTACCTGGACCGACGTGACACTCCATCCTCTCTTCCTTCCACAAGGGAAAAACTATCCTGAAGAATTCCCTGACAACCTTGCGTTTGATAACAACCAACCATTGCCTCCACACCTTCAGTCTCCACCAAGCAAACCCTCGGATCGAGTATACAATATTGTGATCTCCGCTGGTTCGTTCCTCCGCACTCACAAGCATGCTCAGCTCCGGCGTTGGGAAGCGACTCGCCTGCGAATTTGTCAGCTTATCCTCGGGCTGAGCTTCGTCAAACCAGGAGGCTCCATGTTGGTCTTGCTGCACCACCTCGAGGCCTGGGATACGGCTACAACCGTGTACAACTTTAGCAGGTTTGCAAATATCAGGCTATACAAACCTAAGTTTACTTTTGGTATAAAATCCAGCTTCTACCTAATTGCCACCAAGGTGCAGCCGGAACTGGATGTGTGCCAGGCGTGGATTGAAGAGCTGAAACGGGCTTGGTACACCATGACGTTTGAAGGAGAAGAGGGCCTTGGAGGCTTGGTGGAGGCTGGCGAAGGGATAGATATAGACAAGATGTTGGATGAATGGGGTGGAGAGTATATCATGCTAGGTGAGGATGTATGGAGGAGGCAGCGAGACGCGCTGAAGCGAATGGGCTGGGTAGAGTGACCAATCTGCGGGAATCGATCCTCGGTGGTGGTGGGTAGTACATCGTGAGGTACAAGGTACTTATATGTAAAGCGAATAGTAACTTACATCCAGACATGCTGCCTGTGCTCCACTGTAGCTCTTAGATTTTAGCATTTCTCCAGTCGTACTCAGCATTTTTCAATACATAATGTGCTACTCCCTACAGCTGCTGCACGTCATTCGTTCGTATGGGCCGCACGGTAGCAGTAATGCAGGTGTGAAGGGAGGTCCGGGGAAACCAGGACAGTGAGGTACCTATCAGTGGAGGAAGGCCTCTACGAGGGTCTGGTGCCGAGACTATTTGAATCGTTCTTGCATGGGAGACCTAAGAAGGATAGTGCGCGCGCCGCAACATGGGGGGCTTTCGAGCATCTAGAAGCAGCCAATTCAATCTGTTGCGGACATGTTGCCATGGCAATGTGGAGCCATAATCTAGATAGGCTGAATGCGATTAATGGTTCCTAAAAAGGAAGGGAGTGGAGCATGTCCATCTGGCTGAAACACAAACCACTAATCAGCAGCATACGACACGACCGAATTGTGACTTTTTGCAACGGAGGAATGTAGAGGCCAAAGTATGACTTGAGTACATTCTCTACTCACAGTTAGGGATTCTGGGGAACATGACGGGATAATGACAACTTCACGTTCTATTGGGTCTATCAAGCCTTCATATAACAACAGTTGAAAAACAAAGAAGAAAAAAATAAAGCGGGACACCAAGTGGACTCCTGACTATATTATTTCCTTGCAACCAAGCATATTCGGGTATGACAAATACCGTATCTACTCGACTTATTCGCTAGCGTCTGATTTTCAGTGGCGTGTGGTCTACCGTGAACTTGACCAAATATCGATTGGTTTTT
>Ga0307514_10005085_pt1 | contig 11879 bp, 7 predicted proteins | sample 16_EM_MG_FD_203088 | JGI IMG/M metagenome (GOLD analysis project Ga0307514, IMG submission 203088) | Populus trichocarpa ectomycorrhiza microbial communities from riparian zone in the Pacific Northwest, United States - 16_EM | ecosystem: Host-associated > Plants > Roots > Unclassified | place...
TTAATATTATAATAATTGAAAATTAGACTTCATGATTTGTTTTGTTTACTTTTTATTATGTTATTTCAACCTCATGACTCAAGAATAGTACTTAAATGATTAACCCCGAATAGACACGAATTATTTTTTATCTTATTTTTAATTGAGTGTTTTTTTAAAATTTTATTATTCAACACTAAGTCAATTGAAAATTGAGCTTCATAGTCTATTTTGATCTACTTTCTATGGGGATATTTTGGTCTCACGATCAAGGTCGCCAGTTTTGGCATTTTAATCCTGGTTAAATCAAGTTTTTTTTTTTAATTTTTTTCTAAGATGTTATCTCGGTCTCATAACCCGGTTTATGGGTCCCCCGTCCCTCAATATTGAATTTTCTTTTTATTGGGTTGTCCTCATCTCATGACCCGAGTCGCAGGTTTGGAGAGTTAACCCAATTGACTTGGTTTTTTTAATTGGCTTTTTTTTTTTAATTTTATCATTTAATATTGTGTTTGATTGGGAATTAGATTTCATGATTTGTTTTGATTTGTTTTTTATTAGGTTATTTCGGTCTTATGATTCGAAAATAGTGCTTAATGAGTTAACCCGAGTTGACTTACCTCATTTTTTGTGTTATTTTTTAATTAAAATTTTTATAAATTTCATCATTCAACATTAGGTTCGACATGGGTGATTGAGAATTGAATGAGTTAACCCGAGTTGACTTACCTCATTTTTTGTGTTATTTTTTAATTAAAATTTTTACAAATTTCATCATTCAACATTAGGTTCGACATGGGTGATTGAGAATTGAACTTCATAATTTGTTTTGATTTGCTCTCTATGTGATTATCTTAATTTTATGATCAAAGTCGCAGATTTGGTAGGTTAACCCAAGTTAAATCAGGTCATTTTTTTCTTTCTATGAGGTTATCTCGGTCTGATGACCCGGGTCATAGGTTTAGCGAATTGACTTGGGTTGTTTTTTTATGTTTTTTTTTTAATTGATTTGTTTTCCATGAGGTTCTCTTGGTTTTATGACCTAGATCGCGGGTTTGACTGGTTAACTCAGGTCACTTTGTTAAATCCTTTTTTAATTGAGTTTTTTTCAATTTCATCCTTCAACATTGGTTTGATTGAGAATTAGGCTTCATAATTTATTTTGATTTGCTTTTTAAAAGATTATCATAGTCTCATAACCCAAATCGCAGATTTAACATGTTAACCCGGGTTGACCCAAGTCAATCCAATATATTATTATTTTAATATTAAAAAAATATCATCTAGAATGTTTTTTAGTAAAACTATTTCTTAATAAGTTTTATGGATTGCTTTGAACCTGTAAATTCAATCAGGTTATATTTGATCAACTCTCATATTATTTAAAAAGAATTTGTTAGAAAAAAAATATCAGTAATATTTAAATATATTTTTTATATTCAAGAAGAATTTAACCTGATTCACAACCTGAAGCGGGTTAATTATCTAGTGTTTACTTAAATAAATATAATTGACATCCATAAAGTACAGCTATGTTCACGATTTGGATCCAATACTTAAGTGTTGGCCAAACTCCTAGAAAACGGATGAAATGTTGCCGACAAAAGAGAGGTAGAGGACTCTTCCATGGAGTTGGAAAGCTCCACGCATATGGAATGGGATAAGATTGACATGGATTTTGGTCACAAATGACACACAGCGGCCATTCCCCATAAATGACAATCACTTTCCAAGGCCTTCACATCTCCATAGATCAATCATAGAAGTGATGAACATAGTTCGACGCAAGCTGGGATTAATTTAGCACCAATTAGCAAGACTATGGCAATCCACCTAGACAGGGGAAGTGGCTCAAGTCATAAAGGTTGTGGCCCAGGATTCTTCCTGTTCCAGCACTAGTAAACGAGGAGAGCTTGAAGGGCACCGGGATAGAAGAATCATTATTAGTTTAGGTGGAGGTTGATTTCTCTAGGGTTTTCATGCAAGAAGCCGAAGCTGCCCTAATCCCCCCTCTCTTCTTTATGTTTCCCTGCCTAAAACACCATCTTTGTAGCCCTATCAATAATTAATGGAACAGGATTGTAAAATGGTATGTGAACATCATCAAGAACCACATTTAGATAAGCTGTTCAGTTCATGAGAAGCTTTAAATACAATATGGAGAACTCATTTAGATATCACATTAGCTGTTCCAGTTTTTTGTTCAATAGAATACACTTGCAGTGACTTGATTAAAAAAAAAAACCCTCGAAAGAAAAGGGTGAAGGCCAAAAAAACAAAAATAGAAAAAACCTAATTACCTACTGAAGTACAAGTCCCTGGTATGTTGCAACAAATCCCATCATTAGAAAAGCTGGAGACAGGGTGGGGGGAAGCAGCTATTTGAATATTCTGTACAAATACAGATGGCCAACACTCGCTCATTTGAGAGCAAGCAACTGGTCCAACCCTGTTAGTCACGCCTTCCAACCATAACCCATGTTATCATCAAGGTCACTGTTAAAAAAACCATTTTCAGTGAACTCATGGGCAATATCACTAACCAGGTCGTCCTGCAGATGAAGATTTGGAGGCAAATCTAGCACTTTCTGGTTAAACCCACTGTTGCCACCAGCTGCTGAAGAATCACTGTTTGCAGCGGCTTTAAAACTGTTGCTCCGGCTTGGTGCAAGTCCTCCAGCACCTACAGACACAGTGGAAGCAGTTGGAGGTGTTGCCAAAGTGTTGCTTCCAAAACCCAATCCACTCCTTGTCATGCCACCATTCCCACTCTGTCCAGAGAGGGAATGTTGTTGGACTCCTCCCCCACTGTTATTGGACATTTCCTGCAACAGCTGCTGGATCATGTGTGGTTGCAAGGCCTGGTTGCCTTGGGAGGACTGTGGAATGCTCTGTTGGAGTAAGCTATTAGAGCTCAATGAGCGCTGCTGCATCTGCTGGGGCTGTTGGGGAGGTAGATGTGGACTAGAAAAGCCACTCACAGGTAAGTTCTGCATGGATCCAGGTATGAAGTTAGCGGTTCCTTGAAAGTTTGAGGATGGACTCTGATTAGAATTATTGAATGGTGAAGCAGCCTCCTGTTGTGAACTGGAGTTTGAATTCATTGAGTTCTGCCTCCTGAGCAGATTCTGGAAGTTTGTTAATGCCAAAGCAGCCTGTGCTGGACCACTTAAAGTACCTCGACCAACCATTTGATGGTTGGTATTCACATGGCTGTTTATTCCAGGATGTAATGCCATTAGCTTATTGAGGGTGTTTCGATCAGTTGGCAGACCTTGAACACTTGCTAACTGCTCCATTTCCTGCATTTTCTGTATCTGAAGCTTAGCTGCAGTCGCATGCCGAGGATAACTTTTCAAGCCCTCTGCAGACAATGGTCCACATCAGGTCTCTATGCACATTATGAGCAAAACAATGGTTTTCTCTTGTAGCAAAAATTAGCAGGCAACAGAAAAACAAAGCAGAATAGTCAAGGTGCACAAAAATGAACCACAACTTTTAGCTGTCTAAAATAAATATATTGATCAAATATAAGAGAAATGAAACAGAACAGGGCCAGTGTCTGATCAAAAATCATTGGAGGTGCGACCTTCATGTTGATAAAATGCAAACATTAGAAGATGTTATATGAAAAAAGAAAAAGAAAAAAGAAAAGAAAAGAAATTCCTAGCAGCAGATAAATATGCCCACATGAAAAAACCTTCGAAACTAATGAAAATTAAAACACAAACCATGACAAATAATAACAGAAGAAAGTAGAAGCCAAAACAGACAAGCGCTCCCATTTTTTAATTTTTTTTTACTATAACTAGATATTAAACTTGAGAAAGAACTGACATGCATGACAATATATTATTCCCAAGGAACTTCCTAGAATATGGCAGGCCCAGAAATGAAGCCATAATATATAGGTAAAAACAGATAAATATAGTAACACCAGCCACAAAAGGAAATTACCAATAGGCCCAACTTTTTGCTCCCGGCAGAAATCAATCAGATCCTTCATGCTGTTGACAACCTCAGAGATCTGTAATAAATTGGAGAAAGAAATCATAAAACATTGATCAAAGTTTTCTATCAATACAGAAATTCAGATCCAGAAAGAGTGAAAGTTATACCTGCAGACACCTGACATATCTTTTGGAAAAACCCAAATCGTTCAGCGACTGCAACTCTAAACTCTTCGCAAGCTGGCGACTAGCCGTCAGAACCCTTAAAAAAATCAACGGTGGATTAGTATTAACTAACCGTAGCTATAATCCAATCCTGTGCAAACCAAATATTAACATCATATTTGATATAGCCTTCTGTTGAAATTCAAAATACAGAGTAAATGAAACTACCAAAATAATGTACCCAGGCATTTAAAGCTCATTCAAGAGTTGAGACAGGGTGCTTTATGAATGCCATGCCCAAGGAGAGCTACATGATTTTATGCTCCACCAAAACATAAAGATACAAGAGGGCCACGGTCTAGAATGGTAATAGTCACAGCTGCAAGTTCTAGTATACAGATTCAAATCTTGAGACTTCATCCAAAATGCTCAAGGACATAATCAAATCGTCAGTCGACAACTTCCATTTGAGCAGGATCAACATTAGATACCTCGAACCTCGAACACTTATTATATCGCAAGAGGCAGAGGGGCTGAGTTAGCAAAACAACTTAGCAAGTAGGAAGTTCTTGTCTATCACAACTCCAGGCACATAACAAATGTTTTTTTATTTCTGGACATAAAGCCTCAAGGATGTGATCTGTGAGGGACCTAGTCACTTGTGTTTTCAGTCAAAGAGCTTCAGCCAGAAAGATTGCATAAGCAGCACCCAATTTATTAGGAAAGAATTAAGTGAATGCTCATTTACTTACATATTGCTGTTTGTTTGCAAATCCTGTTGAGAAACCCCGTCAGATCCACTTTCAGCAATTGTGCTCTGACATTTCTGTGCAACCTGGAGCAATTGATTCACCTGCAAAAGCGTTCAGGTATTTAAGTTAAAAATATAACTAGAATCTTCAAAATCCGAGGCTCAAATCACGCTGATAACTGATGTTGAATCCAGTAATTCTTATCTAAAACTTCATAGCTGTTATAGAAGATCAACCACACTTATCTTTTGAATTGCTTCACAGATTAAGAGTGTTCACAGCCACATAATCCAATTAACAACCAAGCTATGAGACAAGACATTATTGTGCCCTCTATTTTTCTATTCGTTTTCCCATGCTTTTCTTTGGCGGGGTAACAATGATGTATTCATCTCTAGGAAGCATTCCTCCACGAAAACAAACTAGTGGAACTTTTAATGAACATGATGTTTCAAACAGAATACCTGTGGTGCAACCACCCTCCGTGGAAGAAGTTCTTCATGACGACGTACACAAAATTCCCAAGACAGTATCTAAAATGAATAGAAGTACTGGCAGGTTATTAGGAAATTTAGAAATTGTCAATACTTGTATAAGAAACAGTTATCATATTGACCTTTAAGTCCTGGGTGAATATAACGCGAAGCTGACCCTCACGAACAACACGAAGTTGCTCATATACACTCTCTTGAACTGCTTTTGCATACTCCAGCATCATTATTCCAGAAGGCAATCTAATTTCACGTGGCATGTCCAAAAACAAAAGCTCATCAATGACACCACTTCCAAACTTGATTTCATTAAGTCTAGGGAGTACTTCGAAAGTTGCCTCTGCAAAACATACCCCATAACATGCGCAGTTATATCTCCAGAATAAATGAATCATAAGGATGCTTGGGTTATAGCAGTAATGTCTAAGTTGAGTGTTGAACAGAATCTGGATAGTGGCCAAAGGAGTATTTTTATGGCTAACAAAAAATATGGAATCAATATGTTATCATGTTAACATTCCAATCAAGAACATCTGTTGAATAGAACCAAAACATACATTTTAGCTTCTTTTTTTTCTCTTTGTTTTGTAACTAACAAGCTGCAGATGGCTCTTTGATGATGTTTATACTTTTTTCATCAACCAAAATCTACATATTTGAATTTAATGACCTAAAAAAAGGTGGCTAGAAGATAGCACAACAAACCGCCATAAAAGCTCTGAATTTAAAACTGTGGGCTTATCCAGAACCAAGGAAAATAAAGATCCAGAAAATGGAACCACCCAGATATGTTCCATTCCTTTTCACGAATGATATATTATGTTCCCTCACAGCAGATTGTATAGATAATATACAAGTGCACAAAGAACATACCAAGAGAAAACACCTAGATAAAAATAAGGGATAAAAGGTGGACAGGTAAAATATTAGACCAGAAACAATTGTTAAGTGTCAAAAGTGTATCAGTCTTGCCATGTTCCAATTCTTCACCCCTAGAGATCCAGATTTGGAACCCAGGCCTGTATCGTATCATTTCATGTCAACACAAGTACTTGATGGCCAATGGGAATATGCATTCTCAATTTGTATGTGAAAAAAAAATGCAAGTCAAGATGCAAGATTATTCCATTTTTTTGCATTAACTCTCCAATAGAAGAGCAATAGTTCCCCAAAAGAAAATTGAGTTTGAGATCATGCTTTTTTGTCTTCTATTTACCTATGCATATTGTATTGACTTTCATAAAATTGTGTTTGATCAACTCAAAGAGTGGACAGAGTTTGACAGCAAGTTTACACAAGATACTCAAATTACAAAAAATTCTTGCACAAAGTAAAAGGATTCCGTAAACTTATGGTGCTAGATTATTCTCTAACATGCAATTCCTACTAAAATCAAGTCACTGGTTTTCAATGTCATTCTTTATGTGAAAACGTTTCAAGAATTACAGTATGGGAATGATCTTGTTGAGGAACAACAGCCATTACTACAAAGCATCTAAATTCCCTTACCAAAACCTCTTCCAGACTTAGAGCCGCAAATGTCACACTGCCACACCTCCTGAAAAATAAGATAAAAGAAACAAAAGGACTATTATATGCAGGTGATGTCAATATAATGTCCATAAAGAAACAAGTGATTACTGAAGCTGCTATATTTTGCATTTGCTTTCATCCAGCATTTGACCATGAAGAAATGGAAAAACTAACACATGCAACTTCAGAAAAAATAAAAGGAATCCATGCACTTATATCAGTATGAAGCCCAATGACTTATTAGGTAAAAACCAAATAGAAAAACTGTGAAAAAAATAATCCTAACCATAGATGCCTGGGGGAAAACACCGAGCGCATGATGCCCAACATTGTCATATAATGACAAGCACCACCTTTTCTTTGCACGTGGAGAATAGTACTCTGCCACAAATTTCCGCCAATATGCAATAGTGTTCTCCTGTTAAAGTAATAGAAGTAAATTACAAGATTAAAAACTCATTTATGCTTCAGGAACCACTTAATTAAAATTAATTTATAAATCGGGCCATAAATATATGAGCATACATATTTACCTAGGAAAACAAGAATAAGTACGAAAAAAATGCCACGCAAATTAGCAACACCAAAAAAAAAAGATACATGCTACAAAGTTAGCAAACAAAAGCAAGAACTTACGGCAAGGCGTTGCCGTTGATGATATAGATATTGCATCAACCGACGAGCACAGATACCCCCATCAAAGGGACGCTTCAGGGAAGATGCTGGTTGCATGGCCTGCTGTTGCATTTGCTGCCTCAACTGCATCTGCTGCTGCTGCTGCTGTAATTGGGCTCTCTGCAATGGTGGCATGGATTGGAGAATTTGCTGTTGTTGCCTCAGTCTCTGTTGATGAAACATGTTTTGTAGCTGTGGAATTCGGCTTTGCAACTGCATGGAGTCCTGTCTTTGCAGCAGTTGTTGCAACACCTGCTGCGGCAAAATATCTTCCTGCTTGACATCCAATCTTGGCTTCTTTTGCACTTGCGATAGATTATTAGGGTCTTGAAGGAAGGATCCCTGACCTCGCGGTCCCAAGGGGAGTGACATGCCCCCAATTTGTGATGTAGGCAAGGATGTAGCACTTGAAGCCCCATGTTGTTGCTGCTGATTTTGCAGCACCTGCTGGACATTTCGGTCCTGATGATTGCCCTGCTGCACCACAGAGGACCCATCAACAACTGAAGAGCCTGAAATGCTTATATTATTGGATGAAAAAGACATAGGTGACGCTGGCAATCGCATATATGACTCTGTATTAATGCTTGCACTTCTCTGCAAATGAGGACCTCCAGAAAGTGCTGAATTTGCATCTGTCACCAAAGAACTCGCCCCAACACTCGGTCCTGAGTTTGCCACGCTGTTCAAAACCACATTATTCATGTCCCCAGAAACTGGACCCAAAATGGGTCGCCCAGTTCCAGGAATAGAATTTGATGAGTTGCCAAACGAAGAGCTCAAGCGAGAGTTAACTAAACCCTTGGACTGCCCATCCCCTTGGAAGAAAATTCCTGAACTTGAGGAAGATTGGGCTAAACCTCCAGCCACTCGAGAAGGTGCCATACCAGGCACCGACCCTTGGCAGCCAGAATCTAAGTAGCTCTCCAGAGCCAGGCCTGACCAATTTTTCCAAAACTAAATATTCTTAACCTCCTGAGTCATAATAACATAAAAAACCAAAACCCACATCAAAAAAAAAAAAAAAACCACAAAAGACTGCACAATATAATCAACAATTCACGCTTCACCAACCAGATTTGAACCCAATATTTTTGTGATCTGTTTCAGCTTTCAACAATTTCTTGTAGAGATCTTAAACAAACAATATAACTCTACATCAGCACTAGAAAAACGAAAAACAATAAAAACTAAAACTCTCAATCAACACAATTCCAAGAACAAACTTACCTCCCAGGAAAAAAAAAAAAAAAACTAACTAATTTTTAGCTAAATTTAGAAACAATTGCAACACTAACTAAGATCCAAAGAACTCCAAATTTAATTATCTTTTAATCAACCCCCCTTTAATCACAACTCAAAAAAACCTCATTTCCTAAATTATCCCCCAAAAACCCTAATTTTTTTAGCTCTCAGCTTTAGCTACAGCAACTACACTACCCAACTAAAACCCAAAAAGACTCTAACTTTATCACTTAAAACCCCTATAATCACTAATTATATGTATTGACAACTATTCAAGCTTAACCACCACTTAATTACTCACATTCAGAATCGAGAACTCAAAAAAATTCTTACTTTAATTAAAACCCAGTTCTTAATTAATTTTAATTATCAATTAAAAATCAAAAGATCAAAAGAGAAAAGAAAAGAAAAAACACAAAAACACTTTGTTTTTTTAGCTCAAGAGATCGATCACAAAAATCTTAAGACTTAACAAAAATAATTTGAAAAAATTCAAGTAATATTTTCTTTTCCTGCAGAAAAAATAAAGAAATAAAAAGACTAATTAGCTACTGACCTTGAAACGACAAGCTGGATAAAGCGAAACGCAGAACCTTTTTGGCTAATTCATAAATGGAAAATCAGAGAGAGCAGAGAAGTGAAGGAACTGATTATATACCTAGCGGGAATTGAAGAGCATGGAGTGACCGGCTGTACTGGTGAACGAGTTGTGTTGACTGGTTTTGCCGGTGAAGAATGGACACGCGTTGGCTTTTGGAGTGGGTAAAGTAGTCGGTTTTTAGAAAGCGCGGTGGCGACTCGAGGTTGGGAATGAGGTGGCGTGATTTTATCGGGTGATCCTGGAGGTTGAGTATCGTATATGATGAGGATGTGGAGCTTTTTGGTAGGTCTCTTTGAGGCAAATATCTAGTGTGGTTGGATACAGCAATTTAAAATTTTCGTGCTCCGGTTAGTCGTACACGTGTCGAATTTCAACATTTTCTTTTTTTTATTATTTTTTAACCGTCATGGGCATTTTCAGACCATGTAAGCAGGACCAAGTCAAGTCTAAGTCTATTCATGACGAGTCTTTCACACTTAACCAGAATGCATTTATGAAAAATTAATTTCTTGCAATTATTTGTTGAATTTAATCTCTAAAAATGAATCTACTCGTCGTCTAAATTGAGAATTCATGAACTTTATAAACTTGTTCTTATAAATTTATTAAATTCTTGGCTTACCAAATAATGATAATCTTCCTTCAATATTTTATTAAAACTGACCTGTAAATAACATGGTATATATCATATATATTTTTCTCAAAAAATGTGTCGTGAATTTTATTATATTATATGATACAATCATAATTATAAAACAAAAAACCAATGATACACCAATCACAAAATGTCACCTCATTTAATTTAATAAAAAAGTATCAGTAAAGTTTTCTCAGCAGTAAATCTTAAAACAAAAACCCCCAAAAACACACTAAATACTCTAACAAAATATATTTCGTAGCTTTGAATAGAATAATGACACCAAGTTGATTCTATTGCAGATTAAATTTAAAGTGCGTGTTTAAAATTCTTGTTAGAAGTCATTAAATTATTGCAATTTTATAGAGTTTTCTGATACTGTTTTTTTCCAAGATCAAGAATCATTTTTATATTAACTTATACGTCAATTTAACTTTTTTTTTTCAAACAATTTTAAGAATCCATCTTTTATTGATTCATTAATATTATTTAGAAGTATGATTGTGAAACTCGACATAGCCCGACAAGTTGAACAAGAACCCAGATGTTTTCAGGGTTTAGTTGAGTTTTAAATAAATAAATTTTCAATATCAAATAATTATATATAGTTTATATCCACATGAATCATTTATTAATCTTCTGATGTGAAATAACTATATACAACTTACATCCACATAAAGTTTTTTAACTTTTCAATGTAAGATAATTGCAATACACTTTATTTTTTATATATATTTTCCATTCATATGAATTGTTTTTTGTCATCTTGATGTTTGATAACTATATTATATTTCATGCCTTACACTTTTTTATAGTCTACATCTTTATGTATTGTTTTTTATTTTTTGAACAAGGAATAACTATATATAGTTGTATCTATATGAATTGTTTTTAAAAATTTTAATATGAGATAAGTATATGACATTTCATATTTATTTTACATAGTTTACGTTCATAAAAACTATTTATTAAGATTTTCAATATAGGATAACTATATTATACTTCGTGCTTTATATTTTTTTATAACATATATTTACATGTATTATTTTAAAAAAATTCATGTGAGGTATTAAAAAAAAAATTAATTTTTTTTTTTTAAATCAACTTGAATCATCTCATGTGGCTCGATCCCTTTACAAGTTAATTTAAAACAAATTTAATAAATATGTTCAAAAGAATATACTCCTCTTTTAAATACAAATTTCAATGATTAAATATGATAAATAACGAAAGAGAAAACCTTCTCGATCACTTCACCTGCAAAATTTTCATATATAAAAAATCTATTATAATTAGGTGTAGCTAAGATTTGAGAAACGGATGGATATATATATGGATACAAGAAACTGAAAGAGAGTTGAAGTGACGTGGCTTGAAATTGATTGGGTGGTTGCAATCATTGCTTTAGAGCGAGTCTGTAGAGTATCGGAGCTTTAGATTTACTCCACACGGTTAAGGGATGGAGATGGACATACTGACACGTGCGATCTAACACGTGTGATAAAAAGCAAGCAAACATTCACGTTTGGTCCCCACTCCCTGTATAATTTTGATTTGAATTTCGATCAACCCTTGAAAAGTTTATTTTTGCAAATTTTAGCCCCTAAACTACAGTGATGTGTGAGATTATTGCCTAATTTACGTTTTTATCGAGTAAGAAAATTAACACCATGGACTTCAGTATTATAGTTTTTAAGCATTAATAGTACTAGAAAACACACTTGTATTTTACCACATTTATTTTAAAGAGGCTTGGTCAATCACTTAATATTTTTTAAGTCTGAATCTTAAATTTAGTATCCAATATAATTTATTCACTTCAATGCACGAGATTAAAAAAAAAATTACTTT
>Ga0307514_10005086_pt1 | contig 11879 bp, 7 predicted proteins | sample 16_EM_MG_FD_203088 | JGI IMG/M metagenome (GOLD analysis project Ga0307514, IMG submission 203088) | Populus trichocarpa ectomycorrhiza microbial communities from riparian zone in the Pacific Northwest, United States - 16_EM | ecosystem: Host-associated > Plants > Roots > Unclassified | place...
CGAATCGCGGTGTTCCTGATGTCGGGGACCCTGGCCGCAGTCGGCGGCCTGTTCGTCGCGTCGCGCCTCACCTCGGCAACCCAGGTCCCAGGCTCCGGCATGCTGCTCATCAACGCCATCGCCGCTGCCGTCATCGGTGGCACCAGCCTGTTCGGCGGGCGCGGCTCGACCTGGTCCGCCCTGCTGGGAGTGCTCATCATCCAGTCGATCGCCTCGGGCATGGCGCTGCTCGGAGTCGAGCCCGCGGTCCAGTTCATGATCACCGGTGGAGTGCTGCTCACCGCGGTGGTCTTCGACGCGTTGGCGCGGCGCGCCGCGGAGTCGCGCTTGCGGGACTGAGAGGGATGTCCGGCCACCCGGCCAGGGTCGGTGGCCTGGGACCCCGCTGTCCTGACAGTCGCGGGCCCCTCGTTGAGGTAGTGGAACTGCGCGTCCCGGTCGGAGTGCTGCTTGCCCTCAAAGGTTTTGACATCGCTCTGCGAGCTGAAGCCTTCCTCGCGCAGGAGGTCGCCCACCGTCCTGGCCAGCGGGGTGTTCCGGCCGGCCACCCCATCGCTCAGGTCGAAGGACCGGGGTCGGGTGGGTGATCGGTGCCGTCGGGCCACACCCCCACATGGTCCGGTTCCCCGGTCAGGCGGACCCGGCCGCTCAGACCGTAGCGCTCCACGTAGTCCCGGGGCAGCTGGAGGCGGCCCGCGCGGTCCAGGACCGTGTACTCCTCCGCTCCCCCGCCGCCGCCCGGCCCGCGCAAAGTCTCCGTCGAGGTGCGGCCGTCGCGGATACGGACCGTGCGGCGGACCTGACCCGAGACCAGCGGGTCGTGCGTGACGACCAGGACGGTGGCGCCGAGTTCCTCGTTCGCGCGGCGCAGCGCGGCGAACACCTCCTCGGCGCTGGCGGTGTCCAGCTCACCGGTGGGCTCGTCGGCGAGCAGCACCCGCGGGGTGTTCGCCGTGGCGACCGCGACGGCCACTCGCTGCTGTTCGCCGCCCGAGAGCTCGGCGGGCCGCCGGTCGCGGCAGTAGGAGACGCCGAGGACGTCGAGGAGTTCGGCGGCACGCGCGGCACGCAGGCGGCGCGGCACACGTACGTACTTCATGGGCAGTGCCACGTTCTCCAGGGCGGTCAGGTAGGGCAGGAGGTTGCGGCCGGTCTGCTGCCAGACGAAGCCGACGGTGCGGCGGCGGTAGCCGAGCCGCTCGCGCCGCCCCAGCGCGAGCAGGTCGTGACCGGCCACCCGTGCGCGGCCCGCGGTGGGCAGGTCGAGTCCGGAGAGGATGGACAGCAGGGTCGACTTGCCGGACCCGGACGCGCCGACGAGTGCCGTGCACTCGCCCTCCTCGACCACCAGGTCCAGGCCCTGGAGGGCTTGTACCTCGACCTCGTCGGTGCGGTAGACACGGACGAGGTTGTCGCACACGACCAGCCCCTCATCCGTCTGCGGGCGCCGGGCGTCGCGGGCCCGCTCTTCCAGGTGGCGCAGGTCGCCGGCGTGCGGGTCAGTCACCGTTCCTCCCCAGTCGCAGGACCGCGCCGAGCCCGCGGCGCCGTCCCATCCAGGTCTCCACACCCACCGCCACGACGACCAGTACACCCAGGCCTGCGCCCAGAGCAGCGGTCAGCAGCAGGTCGGGGTGCAGCGCGGGGGCGGCGGGTCCGCCCGTGAACTCGCGCAGATCCAGGGCGGGACCGAGCAGCGCGGGCAGTGTCAGGCCCAGGGCGGTGCCGCCCGCCACCGCCGCCACCATCATCGGCAGCAGCTGCAGGAGGTGCAGTCCGATGGTGGCCCGGCCGCCCAGGCCGAGCGTGCGCAGGTAGGCGGTGGTGCGGCCGCGCGCCTCGGCGGACAACAGCAGTTCCAGGACCAGCGCCAGCAGGGCCAGCAGCACGGCGAGTGCGGTGCACGTGGTGTGTGCGGCCCGCAGGACGCTGATCATGCCGTCAGCCTCGGCATCCGCCTGTTCCTCGGAGCGGATACGCAGTTCACCGACGGCCGTGTCGTGGGCGGCGCGCGGCACCAGGGACCGCAGCGTCTGTACGTCCAGGTGCGGGCCGTACAGCAGCAGCGAAGAACCCTCGAAGTCGCTGGCCTCGATCGCCGTCAGGTCACGGTTGTCGGCGAGCAGCAGCCGTTCCCTGGGAGGTGTCGTGCCGCGAAGCGGGCCCAATGCCGGGTCCTGGAGTGCCTCGTCGGGGAGGGGGCCGACGACGCGCAGGCGCAGTTTTCTGCCGTGCAAGGGGAGGGTGAGCCGGTCGCCGGCGCGGGCCCCGGTGGCCAGCACACGGATGTCCGTACCGGGCTGCGGACCGCTCAGCCCCGCGGCCTGCAGCGCACGCGCCGCGGGCGAACCGGGGGCCGCGGCCCGCAGGCGTGCGCCGTCGACGCCGACCAGGCTCGCGATGCCGTACCGACTGCCGCTGGTCGCGCTCGTCGGGTCCACGCGCAGCTGCCGGACACGGACGGTCTCGCGCACCCCGCGCACCTGGGCCAGCCGCTCGGCGACGGCGGGACTGCGGTGTGCGCCGAGGTAGGAGGCGTCCGCGCCGACCTGCCAGGCGGCGGCCTCACGACGCCCCTCCGCCAGCGTCCCGGCCACCAGACCACCGAACACCGCTCCCGCCAAAGTCACCACCAGGACCAGCAGGGCGAGGGCCCGGGCGGGCGCTTCTTTCGCGGCCCGGGACAGCGCGATGAGAGCCACCACGCCGCGCCGTCGGGCCGAGAAGCGCGCCAGGATCCGTACCGGCAGCGGATAGCAGCGCACCAGAACGGTGACGGTGGCCAGGCCCAGCAGCGCGGGCACCGCGGCCAGCAGCGGGTCCGGTCCAGCCTCGGCCGCTGTGCCCCGCGTCCGCAGCGCGACGACACCGGCCGCGGCCAGGAGCAGGACCACCGCCTCGGCAGTCAGGCGACGGCCCGCCGCGAACGGGACCGGCCCGCCGCCGGTACGCGCGGAACGGTCGCGCAGGGCATACCAGGTCAGCGCGGGCAGCAGCAGCCAGACCAGCCCGGCCACCAGGAGCGCCTGCTCGTAAGCGGGCGAAGAGTCCGGCAGCGAGCGGGCTGCGGCGATGCCCGCCAGGAGCCCGAGCAGCACGGACGGCGCCGTGTGGACCGCTCTCGCCAGCGCCAGGCCTGTCGCGGAGGCGCCGCGGGCCCGCTGCAGCCGATGCGCGTCCAGGCCGCGGCGCACCGCGAGCAGTGCCGTCACCGCGGCCGCGAGCAGCCCGACCACGAGCAGGGACGCCAGCGCGAAGGAGATCACCACGCGGCCCTGACGCCATTGCCGGCCGAAGTCGGTGAGCGCGTCGGGAAGGTGCGTACTGTGCTGCAGGGTGGAAGCCGGGTGCGGGCCGATCTCGCAGAACATGCCGCCGAAATCGGCGATGTCACCGCAGAAGACGGACCGCGCGTCGTCCGGGTAACGCACCAGCAGCCGCTGCAGCTCCCCCTGCCCCCGCTCCCCCGCGAACCGCGCGGCGGTCCGCGCGTCAAGATCCAGGCGCATTCCCCACGTGACCGTCAGCTCCGCCCCGGCCTGCGCCTGCAGAGCCGTGACAGTACCGGGCGCCACCAGCGCACGGGCCTCCCAGTCCAGTCCGGCAGCGCTACGCGGCGGAAACCGCGACGGGCCCGCCAGCAACGGCACCTCACGCCACAACCGGTCCCCGCCCGCCGCGCCGGCATTCTGGGCGTCGCCACCCGTGTCCTCGGCGCGCTTGGTGCCGGCACCGTCCGCGTCACCGCTCTTCGCGTCGGCGCCATCCGCCGTGAAGAACCCGACGATCACGGCGGTCGCCTGGACCTTGTCCAACGCGCCGGGGCTGAGCGGGAGTTCCTGCCACAGCCGCAGCTTCAGCGCGTCGCGCGTCCCGGTGGAGACGGCGATCTCGACCCGCTTACCGCTCCGGGCAGGCGGCCGCCCCTCCACGTAGGCCCCGCGGCCTGGCGCGTCCGAGGCATAGACCAGGCCCAACCCCACCTCCCCCGCCCCCGTCTCGGTGTCCAGGAGCGGCAGCTCCACCCGCGTCGAGTCGTGCACGAGGCCGCCGTTCAGGGCATCGGGAGCCGCGTTGGCGATCACCTCGGTGACCGGGAGCAGATCCTCGGCCAGGTCACTCGCCGAGGCATCGGCGTCCGCGCTGTCCGCCGGCTCGAACCGCGCGCTGAACAGGATGCCGGGCTCCACTTGTTGCTCCTGCTCCAGCCGCGAGGCGAGAGCCCGCCCGGCGAGCCGGTCCAGGAGTCCGGGACCTGCGGCGGCGACCGCGGTGAGCAGCGCCACCAGCACGGCCAGGCAGACCAGCAACGGCACATCTGCGCGCACCTCGCGCGCAGCGACCCAGCGCAGCGGCCGTACCGGGCGCGTCGCCTTCACCGGTCCTCCCCCGCGCGCAGCACCCGCGCCAGATCGACCCGCCCCAAAAGGCGCGCGGCGACCGTCACGACCGCGCAGATCACCAGCGTCGTCGCTCCCGCGGTCAGGGCCACCCGCGCCCAGGGCACGTCGGTGAGCAGCCCCGGGTAGACCGGCCTGCCGGTGTCGTCGACCGTCACCACCGGCATCACCATCGCGGCCAGCACGGTACCCAGCAGCGTGCCCAGCACCGCCGCCACCGCGGCCAGCACCAGCTGCTCCGTCCACAGATACGCCGCCAACTGCCCGCGCCGCACACCCAATGCCCGCAGCAACGCGAACTCCCGCGTCCTGGCCCGCACCGACAGCGCCGTATGCAGAGTGAAGCCGACGACCGCGAACGCGGGCGCCAGGACCAGACACAGGGTCAGTGCCCCGCGTGCCCCCTGCCGCAGCGGATCGGCGGCCAGTCGGGCCCGCATCTGCGGCACGTCGACAGCCGTACCCAGGCGGGCATCGGCACGCACAGCCCTCAGCGCGGTCGTCGCGTCCCCGCCCTCGGCGGCCACCCACCAGGCGGACTCGGCGGCGGGCAGGGTTCCGCCGAGCACGAACTGGGCGGCCAACGCCCGGGAATCGGCCAGCAGGCGCGGCCGGTCACGGTCCGCGCCCGGCACCGCGTCGATCTTCCCTACGATCTGGACGCGGGCTGTGCCGCCACCGGCGCGCTGCACCGTGACCGTGTCGCCCACCCGGGCCACGCCCGAGGACAGCAGCACGCGGTCGGCCAGCGCGGGCACAGGCGGACTCCCCTTGGCACGGTCGGTGCCCAACCGCACGTTCCAGGTCGGGTACTTGAGCGTGGTGTCAGGTCCGCGTAGCACCGCGTCCAGGAGCGTGCCGGACGCCGGCCGATCCGAACACAGCACCGGCCCCGGAGCACTCCCGGGCAGCCGACGCGCTTTGGCACCGGGGCAGCCTGCGATCTTCCGGTCCGGGGCGTCGCTGCGCAGGTCGTGCCAGGCAGCAGGTCGGGTGAGGCCGGGTACGCGGTCGACGGCGAGGTGGTAGGTGCGCCGTACCCTCTCGCCGGTCATGCTCACACCGAGTTGGACGATCCTTGCGCCCTCACCGACGACCGGGACCTTCAGACGCACGGTACGGACCGCACCTCCGGTGTCCTTGAGGACGGCCTCGCTCGCTCGGGTGAGGCCGTCGGCGTCCACGAAGTGCACGGTGAGCGTGAGAGGCACCGGGGTGCCGGGCCCGTCGGCGGACAGCCGCACACGCAACGGGAGTTCACCCGACGCACCGCTCAGCGGCAGACCGTGGACGGGAATGTTCCGGCCCAGCGGAGCGACCAGCTCGGACACCGGCCGCTCGCTCAGGTCGGGACGCAGGGCGGGGGCTGGGCCGCGGGCGGTGTTGATACCGGTGACGGTGACCCAACTCTGGCCGAGGTAGCCGTTCGCCTCCACCACCGGAGTCACCGCCCCGGCGCCCGGCAGTGCGCCGTACGCGGCGCGCCGCTCGGCGGTCGGCAGCCGCTCGCCGGGGACGATCCGCAGGTCGGCGCCGACGCTGAACACCGCCTGGTCGTGGTCGCCGCGGTCCAGGATGGCCAGTGCGGTGCTGCTCAGCGCGGCGACGGCCAGGGCGAGTGTCACCAGCAGCGCCGGACCGGCGTGCCGCGCGGCACGCCGCGCGATCTGCCAGCCCCCCAGCGGCAGCACCAGTCCGGTGCCGCGCCGCGCGAGGGGATCCGCGATCCGCGCGGCCAGCGGAAGCGCCCGCAGCACCAGCAGCGCCGCCGCACACGTCATCGCCACCGGCGCGAGCACCAGCACCGGGTCGACACCCCCACCGGTGACCGGCGACCGGTACTGCCGCAACTGCAGCCAGCCCAGCACCGCAACAGCGGCCAGCGCCACATCCGCACCCAGCCGCTGCACCCCCGCGAACCGCCCCAGACGCAGCCGGAGCCTGTGCACCGCCTGCCGGTCCCGCACCGTCCGTATGGTCGGCCACAGCAACGCCGTACCGTGCACCACGACAGCCAGCAGCGCAGCCACCCAGCCCGCCGCCAGGGTCGCCGTCGTCGGCACATCGCCGGGAATCAGACCGGCGCCGTCCAGAAGGCGCAGCAGCGGACCGGCAAGGAACGGCGCGGCCACTCCCGCCGGCACCGCAACCACCGCCCACTGCACCGCCGTTGCCACAGACAGCCGTAACGTTCCGGCGCCTCGCGCGGCGAGCAACGCAAGCTCGGCACGACGGTGTTCGGCGAGCTGACGCGCAGTGAGTACGAGAGCGGCCACGGCCAGGGCGGCAAGCAGTGTCGCCGGAATGTAGAGGCCGGCACGCGCCACAGCGATCGGGGTCGTCAGATCGTCGAGCGCGTTGTCGAGCGTGGACCTGACCTCAAAGTCCGCCGCCAACTCGGCTGTGAGCGGCGCCCCACGGAAGACGGACAGCGAAACGTCACTGCCGCCGAACGCGTCGGCACGCCGCTGCAACGGCCCGATATCACCGAGCCCAAGCCCGCCGGTGTCCGGCACACCCAGCCACAACTCATCGGCGTCCCTAGCCAGTTCCGGCACCGCCGCAAGCGCCTGACGCGACACCAGTGCCATCGAGTCGGGCGTCCTGAAGGTGGGACTCAGGCTCGCCCAGACGGCCGGGCTGCGGCCACCCACCCGGTACAGCCCGGCCACCCGCATCCGGACCTGGCGACCACTGTCGGACTGCACCCGCAGTTCGTCCCCGGGCCGGACCGCGAGCTCCGCGGCGAACACCTCACTCACCGCGGTCTCGACCACCACCCCATCACCGCCACCCGCCCGCGGCCAGCGTCCCGCCACCAACTCGGCATGCCGCCGAGGCTCTTCGAGGGCTACGAGAGTGACGACAGCGTCGTCCCGCCGACGGCCGTCCGCTTCGGTCACACTGAGCGCGGCGGACCGGCTGGCCGGGACCCGTAACGCGGACCAGGTGTGATGCGGTACGCCACCGAAGGCGCGGTCGACGGCAGCGCGTACCAGGCCATCGACTTCTCCCGCACCGCGCGACCGGTACGGTCCGGAGACCTCGACCACCGCCCCCGGGTCACGGGCCAGCCGCCGCTGTATCCCGCCCTCGACCGCCTTCTCGGTGAGCGCCGCGAGCGCGGCCAGCACGGTGGCAGCGAGCAGCACCGCAAGGCCCGCGGCACCCAGCACCAGGCCGTGGTGCGCGGTTCCACGCACTGCGGTAGGCGCACGTCTCCCGCTCAACTCGCCGGTCTCCCCCCGTACGACCCGCCACAGTATGGGTCCGTGTGTCCGAGACCCGCAATCGTCCGGATCGGGCCGCCGAGAACAGGTCTGTACCCAACGGAGTCTGAACCGGCCCCAACATCAGTTCCAGAGCCGCTCCGGCCCGTCCACCCGCCGAGCGCCCTCAGCTGGGCTTCCGAGGGCTAGTGCTGGATTCCTCAAACGGTGTACGTATATCGGCGCCGTAGTTGGCGGGTTGGTGGGGCGGGTCTGCCCCAGACCCAGGGGGTCGCACGGGAGTTGAGCTGGCTGGTGGCGAGGGCGGTGGCGTATGCAATGTCGTCGCGGTTGGCGAACGACCGGCTGGCGAGGGCAGCTTTGCGGAAGATGCGCCACCAGCCTTCTTGCAGGTTGAGCCAGCAGGCGCCGACGGGGATGAAAGCGTGGTGGATGCGGGGATGGTCTTCGAGACCTGGGGGGCGGGCTGGCCGTTGGTGATGATGTTCTGCTCGAATCCGGCCGAGGTGAGCATGTTGTAGACACGGCCGACTTCGGATTCGACGCGGAAGCCGTGGCGGACCTTGGGCGGCAGGTAGATGTAGCTGCCGGGTCCGGCCGGGATCTCCTCGTCTCCGACGGTGAACACGAAATCACCTTCGAGGATGAAGAACGCCTCTTTCTCCTTGTCGTGGACGTGCGGTGGGGCGACGGGTCCTTGCGGACACAGTTCCTCGAACGTGCAGGACCGGCCGTCGGTCTGGCTGCCGTCGGCGAGCACTCTCCAGTACGTGCCGACGTTCCAGTAGGCCGGGGACTGGTCCGGCGTCCAGACATAGGGGCGGGCGGTGCCGGCGCTGCGGGGGAAGCTGGTCATGACGGTCCCTTTGGTCTTTAGTGCATGGGGGAATGGATGACGGAGTCGACGGTGATGGTCAGCAGGAGCCGGGTCTGGCCCGGGCCGCCGTACGAGGCGTAGGGGTGGCCTGTGTACTTCTGGGCGAGGTGTTCGATGCTCTCGGCGGCGCCGTCGGTCGTGGCGCTGGTGACGCGTCCCCGTACGGAGAAGTAGCGGGAGGTGTCATCCGGGTCGGCGATGCTGACGGCCACACGGGGGTCGCGTTGAACGTTTTTGGTTTTTCGGTAGCCCTCGACGGTGTTGATGAGGATGTGTTCACCATCGGTGTCGACCCAGGTCTGGGTGAGCTGAGGCGAGCCGTCCGGCATGGTGGTGGCGATGAAGCAGGGGCTGGGCCGGTTCAGCAGTTTGAGGAGTTCGCCGGGCAGGAGTGTCATGAGGTATCGCCCTTCCTTGGGGGGAAGCTGTCGGTGGGAGGGGCCGATGCCGGCGGTGCGCTCAGCGCAAGGAACGGAAGGTGGTCCGGACTTCGTCAACGAAGAGTGCCGGTTGTTCCAGGGCCGCGAAGTGCCCGCCCACCTCAAGCTCGTTGAAGTGGACGACGTTGCTGTAGCGGCGTTCCACCCAGCGCTGGGATTTCCGGACGTGCTCCTCCGGGAACATGCTGAATCCGGTAGGCAGTGTGATCGGTGCGGCGGCGTTCGGCGCGGAGGGCCGTGCCGACCGTGCCATTTCCCAGTAGGTCCGCGCAGAGGACGTCCCGGTGTTGGGAAGCCAATAGAGCATGATGTCGTCGAGCAGCTCGTCCAGGGTGAAAGATGCTTCCGCGTCCCCCGGCGTGCCGCAGGTGTCCTGGAACATCGCATAGATCCAGGCAGCCAGGCCGATTGGGGACTCCGCGAGGGAGTAGCCAATGGTCTGAGGGCGGGTTGCCTGCTCCTTGGCGTAGCCCGAGAGGTTCTCCCAGAAGTAGGCGGCGCTGTCGAGCATTGCCTGCTCATGCTCGGTGGCGTCCCGGATCTCGTCGGGCGTTGGCGGGAACATGGCGAAGTTGAGGTGCAGCCCGACGCATCCGTCGGGGGCCTTGCGGCCGATCTCGTCGGTGACCGCGCATCCGAGGTCGCCGCCCTGGGCGCCCCATCGCCGGTAGCCGAGCCGGTCCATCAGCGTGATCCAGGCATCGGCGACCCGGGGGAATCCCCAGCCGGGTTCCGTAGGCCGGTCGGAGAACCCGAATCCCGGCAGCGACGGCACCACGAGATGGAAGGCGTCCCGCGGGTCACCGCCGTGGGCCGCGGGATCGGTCAGTGGGCCGATGACCTTGTGGAAATCGAGGACGGAGCTGGGCCATCCGTGGGTCATGACCAGCGGGAGGGCGTCCGGCTCAGGCGAGCGCACATGGAGGAAGTGAATGCCCAGACCATCGATGATGGTGCGTGACTGGCCGAAGCAGTTGAGGGTCTTCTCGCACCGCCGCCAGTCGTAGGTGTTGAGCCAGTAGTCGTGCAGCGCGCGGAGCTTCGCCAGCTGGGGTCCCTGGCTGGTGTCCAGAACGGTCTCTGGATCGGGCCACCGGGTGCGGGAGAGCCGCTCACGCAGGTCGGTCAGCTGTTCCTCCGGCACGGACAGGGTGAAGGGTTCGATGAGTTCGGACATGGGGCGTGCTCCTTACCGGGCGATACCGCGCCGACTGCGACGCGGATGGATTCAAGGGGGGGGCGGAATCCGGTGATTCAGAGGGTGTCGGGCTGACGGGTCCGTTCATCGGTGACAATCTCGGGCACCGCGTCCAGGACCTCCTGGAGCCAGGCGATCTCGGCGCGCAGCCTGTGCGCACTGTGACTGACCGCTAGTGCCTCGCTCACCGTCAGGTAGCCGCCGTCGATGGCGTTGGCGTTCAGCGCCTCGGTGTCCGAGAGCATGGAGGCGAGTTCATCCAGCCGGGATGCGATCACCGTGTGGAGCTCGTCCAGCTTCTCCGGGTCCAGGCGGGTGAGGGCCAGGTCGAACGGGTCCGGCTTCATCCAGATGTGGCGCAGACTCTCGGACTGGAGGTCCTTGAGACGCAGCCGCCCTTCACCGGTGATGCCGTACACCTGACGCTCGGGCAGATTGCCCTCCTTCTCGGTCCTGACCTCTTCGAGCAAGCCCTCAGCCAGCAGGCGCTTGATCGCCTGGTACAAGCTGCCCACGGACACGTCCGTCCACAGGTGCAGATGTTCCCGCTCGGCCTGGAGGCGCACCCTATGCCCGTGCATCTCGCCGTTCCTCGCGAACGTGTCGAGGATGAACAACCTGATCGATGACATACGACTACTCTTGCATGAGTACTCGTCCATAGGCAACCGGTCGATGTGCTGAACGTCGGCTCCGGGAGCGACCGCGTCGAGGTCACGAACGGGATTCATCGCCGAGCTCACCGCCGTGACTGAACAGTGATTCCTAATGCGGTCTGTCAAGCCGTGAGAGCGGTGGGTGGCACGAGTTCGTAGGTCCGTCCGTCGCGGAGGAGGGCCCAGAGGACGTTGACGCGGCGGCGGGCCAGGGCGAGGACGGCCTGGATGTGGCGCTTTCCTTCGGCTCGCTTGCGTTCGTAAAACCGGCGGGACTCATCGCAGTGTCGGATGCTGAACAAGGCGGAGATGTAGAAGACGCGTTGGAGTCGGCGGTTGTAGCGCCGCGGCCGGCGAAGATTGCCGCTGATCTTGCCGGAGTCGCGGGGAACAGGTGCGACGCCACCGAAGCCGGCGAGGCGGTCGGCGGTGCCGAAGGCGGTCATATCGCCGCCGGTCGCGGCCAGAAACTCGGCGCCGAGGATGACTCCCAGCCCCGGCATGCTGGTGATCACTTCGAAGTCCTGATGTTCGCGAAACCGGGCCTCGATCGCCTTGTCGAGCTCGGCGACCTGCTGGTTGAGGGCCATCACTTCCCGCGCGAGCGTGTGCACCATCTGAGCGGTGAGTTTCTCGCCGGGCAGACTGATGTGCTGGCGTCCGGCAGCTTTCAGAGCTGTCTCGGCGAGCCGGTCAGCGCGCAGCACCTTGCGGTTGCCCAGCCAGGTCTCGAGCCTCTTCCTGCCTGTCCGGCGCAGAGCCGCCGGGGCCTGGTAGCCGGTCAGCAGCACGAGTGGGCCGGTGTTGGTGAGGTCCAGTGCCCGCTCCAGGACCGGGAAGATTCCGGTCAGTTGGGCGCGGAGGCGGTTGACGGTGCGGGTACGGTCGGCGACCAGGTCCGTGCGTCGGCCGGTGAGGATCTTGAGGTCGGTGACGGTCTCGTCGCCGGTCCGTAAGGGGTGCAGGTCGCGGCGGATCCGGGCCTGGTCGGCGATGACCGAGGCGTCCTTGGCGTCGGTCTTGCCCTCGCCGCGGTAGCTCTCCGAGGCGCGGTGGATGGCCCGGCCGGAGATGTAGC
>Ga0307514_10005087_pt1 | contig 11876 bp, 9 predicted proteins | sample 16_EM_MG_FD_203088 | JGI IMG/M metagenome (GOLD analysis project Ga0307514, IMG submission 203088) | Populus trichocarpa ectomycorrhiza microbial communities from riparian zone in the Pacific Northwest, United States - 16_EM | ecosystem: Host-associated > Plants > Roots > Unclassified | place...
CTCTGTTGACGCTCTGTTGACGCTCTGTTGACGCTCTGTTGACGCTCTGTTGACGCTCTGTTGACGCTCTGTTGACGCTCTGTTGACGCTCTGTTGACGCTCTGTTGACGCTCTGTTGACGCTCTGGTGACGCTCTGGTGACGCTCTGGTGACGCTCTGGTGACGCTCTGGTGACGCTCTGGTGACGCTCTGGTGACGCTCTGTTGACACTCTGTTGACGCTCTGCTAACGCTCTGTTGACGCTCTGTTGACGTTCATTTTTTGGTGTAGCGACAACGACATTAACCATATTGCCTATAAAGGCAGCCAATACATCGATTATAGATAACAGCCGTAGCATAGTCCTGGCATTATACAAAATGCAACACCCGAAATCGTTGACACCTTGTTCACACTCTGTTGATGCTCATTTTCAGGTGTAGCAACATCGACATTTACCATAGTGCCTACAAAGGAGGCCAATACTTCGATTATAGATAAAAGCCGTAGTACAGCCCTTGGATTATACAAGATGCAACACCCACAATTGTTGACGCTTTGTTGACGTTCCTTTTCAGAATGGTGCTGTGACTATGTCGCTTTCTCTTTTGCCAATAAAGGCTGCCAATCCATTGATTATAGATAACAGTGAACGAATCGTTTCCCAATTAACTTACTTGCGAGACTAACAATCGTTGACACTCAGTTGGCACTCATTTTCAGAATAGGGCTGTTACCGTGTCGCTTTCTCTTTTGCCTATGAAGGCTGCCAATATGTTGGTTGAGGATAACAGCGAGCAAATTGCTTCCCAATTCACTTACTTACAAGACGAAAAATTGTTGACACTCCGTTGATACTCATTTTCAGAATTTGGCTGTTACCGTGTCGCTCTCTCTTTTGCCTATTAAGGCTGCGAATATGTAGATTATGGATAACAGCAAGCAAATTTTTTCCCAATTAATTTGCTTCCAAGTCCAAAAATTGTTGACGCTCCGTTGACGCTCATTTTCAGAATGGGGCTGTTACCGTGTTGCTTTCCCTTTTGCCTATCCAGACTGCCAATATATTGGTTATGCATAACAGCGAACAAATTGCTTCCCAATTAACTTACTTACAAGACCAAAAATCATTGACACTCCATTGACACTCATCTTCAATATGGGGCGGTAACTGTGTTGTGTTTTCTTTTGCATATCACAGCAGCCAATACATCTGTTATGAATAACAGCAAGCAAATCACTTCCGAATTAACTTACTTACAAGACCAATAATTGTTGACACTCCATTGACACTCACCATAAACATGTCCTAACTGTTGTTGTATAGTTAATCATGTTGTATAAATAATCATATAGTCATTATTGACAGCCAATGTATAATTTGTATGACTACTCAGTTGCATCCCAATGCTTTGTGGCGTTTCAATTTCTGATCCACTGATGCACATGATCTATAAGCAATGGATAATGTAGCGCTGTCACATTTCAGCGCTTTCAGCTGGCAATGTACTGCATTTAGATCCATATACTAATTTTTCATTAATATAGCCCAATTTTCATATTTTGCCTTATGCAGTTGCTTCTCCTCGATGTCCATGACCTACCATAAGCAATTTTCATAATGTTGACAATGTTCACTGGGTTGATAAGCAGAGTTATATAGTTGGATGTATGTATGAATGCTGCATGATGGTGGTTATTCCTACAGATTCGCGTTGCACATTGACCACTCCTTCTATGACATGTATGCTATCACTGACCCATATTGTGTTAGTAAATTTTGTCTTCAATGTAACGGCAGCACATGACCAGGGGCCGGGTAACGGCCATTCTATATAATCGGCTCGCCACGAGCCTCAGATCTCTAGCGATAATCTTACTATACATCTACACCTAATATCACTCGCATCCACGTTTGCAACCGTATTCCTATAATTCCCATCCGTATGCCTACGTGGCCGGACGCTGGCGTACGTGCCCTTACACTATTATCGCTTTTTCAGTAAACGGATACGTTTCGCTCACGGGATTTCGCGAGTTTACCCCTTTTCTGATGCGCGACACCAGGTAGTCAACAATTGAGAAAACAACCCTCCAAACGAGATATCGAAGCATCATTACTGCGAAGCACGGAGCGTTGATCATTCCATCGTTCAATTGAGCGACCTAAAGGCATCTGAGATGAGCTCAGAACACGAGACGCGTCACCGGCGATAACACCGACTACCACCAGTACAGGACTCAACTTTTCGATGCTGCCAACGAGAGCAACCGGATACGATCGACCTAATCGAGTTCCAATACAATTTCTAACAGCCAATTAAGTACGATCATCAGTCCGAGATGCTGCAACGGAGTGATATTACCCCTGAATCGACAATGCCAAGAACCAAAGGCGAAGTCGAGAGACGATTTACGAGTCAGCACAGTTAATACTACATTCCTTCCAATCGAGCGAAGTGCACCTACTTCCATTGGCGTGTACACCTACGGTTCTAGCGACCTCGAAGAAGCCCACTGGCAGAAGCATTCTACGGCCAACGTACGGATACACCACTCGAGCGAAGCATGCCCACGGAGATAGACAATACTATAAACGTAACCCACCTACGGAAGAGGATCAGCCTACGAATGAAGCACTCTTACTGCCACGAATGTCTGCACGAATGAAGTGCACTTACGGAGAAACCTACCGCACAATTGAAGCACATTTACGATGAGAAGCTTTCCCTCGATTGAAGTGAACTTATAGCGGCGATACATTGCGCAGCGAGAAGTGCATTTACGGTCGAAGACCTATACAATTCCGCAGCCCGACTACGATGGCCACGATGACTACAATTCCCACAATGACTACGATGACCACTCAGAGGGCAATTATTATGGACAATCACAGTTCGCCTACTATATTGGAGATTTTCAACTGCAATGACATTAACGGCAACGGAGGCCACACGTGACCATTATTACCTACGGATCGAATAGGCTCTGGACCTCCGGCAGCACCCATGGCTACGGGAGAGACGACATTAAGAATTGAGACTACCACCTCCAGAAGCACCACTTTCAGGAGACGAATTGGAGGATCCAATCAATCGATGAGATATGGATAATACGAGTTTTCATCTTCAAGGCCGGGACACATTCCACAGCACTCAGTCAATATATATCTATACCAGCAAAATTACGATTATTAAGCGGCATACATTACCAGTCCTTATTGCGATATGGAATGGACTCAGAATTAGGAATGGATCTGCTGGATGTGCTCATCTCGATTTACGATGTGGTATAGAACTGCTGCAGTTTAGGGCCCAAACCCGGTAATGGTCGATCGGTCAATGTGCCGGTCTTACCTTCAAACAATACACTTCTCTCGCAGCCTCCTTTATGGACTGCCGAAGAGCAAGTTGATATGTGGATGCTATCGAGCAGCGGAAACATGTCTGTGGCGCGAGAAATGCTACCGAGACAATCGCGGTGAGGAGTTCTTCTCCACAAGCATCAAGCTTCTGGACCGTCGTAGGACCTACCTCTCCCGGGGATACCAACTCGGGGACCGCATGATGACTGCTAGCTAGAAAGCGGTCATCATGGCATTCACCCAACGGTCTGCGGTTTGCACCAGTTTGCTGGGAGCTGCGGTACAGGGACCTATAGATGCGGCATCGTGAGCCAGCAGAAGTGGTAACCCTCGCAGGCTGAATGGGCGAGCAAGGAGCAGCGGCGGTAGTTGCGGCAAAAGAGCCTCTCCGAGGAGACGTTTGAATGACTGCTACCGGCTCGCCGAGTCACCGAAGGGATGATTGCAGGCCACGGTCATTTTCCATTGGACGGGCCGGCAGTACTGCATCTCCTGGATGTTCCCTTTCACCGCTTCCATCCTTTTCTTTAATTCTTTTGGCTAACATAGATGGAGCAGTTCGTACGACTTCCGTGCGGGTCTGCAGTTTGGAGATAATCCCCACAGACGAATGACAATTCACAGCGGTGAAGCGCAGTTTACGGCCGGGAACAGACGAACTACAATTGGAAAATGGGAAGCCGAGCACATGTCGGAGATAACACCCACAGACGAATGATAATTGAGAGCGAAGAGCGCACTTAGGAGCGCCGAAGACTTATGAACTATAGTTGGAAGCCCGGGCACTATATAATGCCCCAGATACGCGAGACGATGTTCGAAAACTACTTTATCGAAGAAAAGAGCGATCGTTGAGACTATGAGAATTGGACATACGAGCGCCGATATGCACTTCCTGGAGATGCATTAATGCTCAGAGATGGATGACAATCAATCTTTGACTATGGCGATATACACAAAGTTATGTCGAATTCTACCCTATCTAATATACTTACTTTCGATGACAATGTACGAGACTAGCAATTGAATGCAGAGATGCAGATATACGTACCGGCGGCCTTGCCGTACCGAGTACAATCCCGAATAACATTACGTGATGCCAAATCAAGCAGCCGTATGGCAGAGATTACAATGCTGAATACAATGCCGATTACAATACCAAATACAATGCCAAATCTGTTTCGAAGTTATATTACCGAGAATGCCATCCCGAATGAGATCCCGACTCAGACTCGGCGATCCCTAGCGACACTACTACAATGACACTTGACGACTACCAATCGACTTCGAATCAAGCCCTTCCAATCGATATTCCCTACAAAGCCGTATGAGATTAGTCGCCGGCGGAGCAACGACTTACATAAGAGGGGGATGACCGTACCGGAATCGCAACCCCTACCGCAAACAATTATCGTACCGGCAGTGCAGAACGAAGCACCGTGAGATACATTCACCAATTGAGAAGGCTAGCAGCGGCAAGTGCACCTGGAGACGAATCGACTAATGGACTCAGAGAACGACAATAAGTGCAAGGAGCCAATTGATGGCAAGCACACCTACAGATGAATCAACAAGCACACCCGGAGGAGACCCAGCGAGCGCACCCCGCGATCTGAGACGACATGTTCGCCAAGCATACGATGGACGTCCAGTATACCTGCAAATTCACCGGAGAGAGATGACAAGTCAAATGAGCCTGATCCATGCCGAATGACTGCGATATGACTACTGAATTGGTCCAGAGGGAGATTGAAAATGACCACTGAGCGTACCGAATAGTCTACCGAAGAGTCTACCGAATAGTCTACCGAATAGTCTACCGAATAGTCTACCGAATAGTCTACCGAATAGTCTACCGAATGGCATCGCAAGAGACAGTCGAGACAACTACCAAGAGATGATCACCGAGATCTCACAGCGACAGATATCACTGCCGAAGGACTTCACATGGAGATCGAATGAGCGGATTACCGGGAGCTCTACCGTACCAAGCCACTGACCGAGATGCTTACCGAATGGCGTACCGAAGGATCAAGAAACTATCACCGAACCGCATACCGAACTGAATGCCAAACGACCATACCCAAGGCCTACCAAATGACTACCGAGAAGCCAACGAATCTTCTACCAAAGCTGCCCACCGAGATGGCCACAGAGCAGTCCACTAAGAACCACCGAAGCTATCATTGAAATGACTTTCACCGGGAAACGGTCCACCGAGACCCTACTGAATGCCGAATCAAGAGATGCCGAGATCTGCAAATGCAATGTATAAAGCGGCTTTCCGAGAGCAGAAATATGTATCAATGATAAACCGCCCACGTCCAATGCAATTGGCGCACTCTACCACCGTCGAATGGTCACCAGCGAGCCACAAATGAGAACCGATGGCTATGACGATGCCAGGAGCGGAAGCTCACATCAATGTCCAAAGTCAAGATGAGAGCCATGTGATGATCGACTATTTCACCGATATTACCCTGGCCAATTCCGACGATGGTCTCTGCTGAAACTCAACTTTATAAAACGAAAGCCGAACCGAATTACGTGTCATATCAGAGACTACGATTACAATCCTGAATCACAATTACACTGCAACCTAGCTACGATGGCAATCAACAATCGATATGATGATGAAGTCGTTGACGGAGCAACAAATTTTCAAAGAGGGAGATAGCCGTGTCTATACGATTAATTCCTACCAACAAGTCGAAGCCCACCGAGAGGCAGCCTACCGAGACACACCGAGAAGTTGACCGAGATGTCTCCCGAGAAGTGGACCAAGATTCTACTGAAGCGGCCTATCAAGAGGAACCACAAAGTCGACCGAATGGTCACCGAAGGGGACTTCGAACGATGATTACCGAGTCCAGCAGCATCTCTGAGTCAATGCTAATGGCCGATGACTACCGGCTGCAAGAGATCTTGTTCAGAGCATGCGGAAGCACTGCACGAAGGCTCAAGAGAGCGCAGGCCCGCTTGAACTTGATAAGTATAACCATCTTTGGAGAAGCTCACTTGTTAGGCGTCGACAAATGAGACGAGACTACACGATTGATGTATACGACTGATAATCACCGATGGCTACAAACGATGCCGGCAGCGGAAGCTCCCATCGAAGCCAAGTCATGAGCGGAAGCTCTACCACCCTGACGATTCCGAAAAAGACCTACACCTAGATGATATGAGCTACGAGTGCGGTACTGGATGTCACGTTGGATGCCGGATGAGTTTGGCATTGGAGATACGGAGGAATTGAGGTCCGAGACTCGGGTGTGGAGGAAATGGGTCAATAAAGTTTCGGAACTCGGGACCGGAGGAAAGTAATCAACTGGGCGTTCCTTTTTTCTGTTTCTTCTCTTCTCTTCTCTTCTCCATACTTCATTACTTCATTGGATCTCGGCCCGGTACAAATGGCGTTGGCACAGGTTTTTACCACCTCCGGACGGTAGCCAGGTGGAGGTGGAGTTTCCCCATGCGCCGGATCCACTGAAAGGTCACCCTGAGCGGTACTGATCGGTTGTGGGACTTATGGGTTCGTACGATGACGTACACGGCATGATTGTTTAAAGCTTTCTCTCCTTTCCCTTTCTCTTGTACGGTTTATGCAGCCCAGGAGGTCTGCGCCTAAAGAGGGGGATAATGTAACGGCAGCACGTGACCCGGGGCCGGGTAACGGCCAATCTATATAATCGGCTCGCCACGAGCCTTAGATCTCTAGCGATAATCTTAGTATACATCTACACCTATTATCACTCGCATCCATGTTTGCAACCGTATTCCTATAATTCCCATACGTATGCCTACGAGGCCGGACGCTGGCGTACGTGCCCTTACATTCAATTTAGACTACACGTTCTCACATACCTGTAAGAGGCACGATGATATCATGTTGCTCAATTGTCAATCAACTCAGATTGGAGTCTAGAACCTTTGTGTGGCACGTACGACCCTTGCACATGTACAGATGAATTTTCATGTCTCACAACTTGGTCACTGAAATTAAAAAAATACCGACACGTAGCAAAATAGGTTTACCAATCACTTTTCGCAGCGATATGTAGTCAATAATTGCAAATTGTGCAGGTAGTGTACAGATGACAAACGAGCCAGTACAATATGTTCATCCGAATCCAATTCCTGTATGGGAACTTGCTAGGGAGGTTATATGCAGCGGTAAAAGGTTACGGGTTTAACAGGCTTCGATTTCTTAATCAGTAACTAATTGGGTACTGTGTCAGGTGTGAGAGCCGATATGTCTACTTGAGACTGTGGTTTCCTGGATGCTATTCTCATATGGTTCATTTCAGCTAATGAAGTTCCTTGAGGCATTGCGATTCTCCGCTGACACTATTGCGTATCTCCATCAGCTTACCGAATGTTGTCGCCGCAGTAGCAGAAGCAAACTGATCCATTTGCGGCTTGATGACTGCCTGAATTATCAATATGGCTGTTCTGTACCTCAAATCTTACTAATGATGCAAGACGAAAGATCGTTCACACTCAACTTCAGGATGTAGCAGGGAGCATTTCCCTGCTTGTTTTGATTATAATGGCAGCCAATAAAACAAACAAAGACAATGATGTACCAAAGTTATGATTTTGCACATGACAGTAGGATATCTGAATGCGATCATGAATAGAAAAACCCGAAAATGAGAACCAGACATTGGAACCGACTGGCTTAGCCAAACCTGGTAAAACCTGCAGGTTGACGAGTACGGGTACAGATTTGAACTGCCAAGATGCTGCAGGTCAGGTTTTTGGACGGTTCTAGAACCAAACTGAACTGTTTATCTGGTCCAAATCCGGACCGCTGGCAGGTTACCCAGACCTGTTGCTAACACTATTTACAGATAGCATAATTGAATTATTACTGTAATGCAACTGTAGCACATGTATTATATACTGCAATTTAGGGATTATACTAAGTATTCAAAAGTTACTTATTTATTTACTACTTTGACAAGTGTACACTCTGACTCTTACAACTCCAACACGCTCACTCCCACAACTGACATGCTCACTCTAACAGCTCTGACATGCTCACCCATACAACTCTGACATATTCACATTCTAACCTCTGATACACTTTGTCTCACTGCTCTGACGTGCTCACTCTGACAATCTGACTTCGCTGAGAGCAACATCAGCAAAACAATATTCCGTCTGGACGGAATGGCTCTGTCTGAGTGGAGGCAGTCCGTCAGAGCCATCAGAGACATCCCAGCGGCGGCTTACTCCATGCCCAGCATCAATACCACGCATAGCGTTGCATATCGCCCTCCAATTGCAGTTTTACCGTTTCTTCTCGCTCTGTCGGTCTACTATTTCAAATGAACACTCTGGCATTGAGGCCAACTGTGACCATACGTCAGAATGGGTCCATTGGGCACACACTTGCATCGGGATTGCAATGCGATGGGTGACGTTGCAAACACCTCTCCTCGCGTTCCATCTACCTGTGCGCAAAATGCAATTCTTTGTGTACTAATATTACACATCATTCCAACTCGCCAGATCTATGAGGCAGATCACAATCCATCGCTCGTTCTGTCCGTCTCCTGTTTTACTACTAGTTGCTATCTCTGGAATTACATGCGCGCAGCCGACGATGTTTCCGACGCTGAAATCTTGCAAAGCAACTGCTGCCGGTGCTTTTCTCACTTTTACAAATTTCAAGATGGGATCCAAGTTACCCGAGTTTTCAGGTATTGTGGTGAGCGCCAGGGCTAGCCAGTACTCAACGAAAGCTCCATCCTGGTTCAGGAGCTTGATTTTGAATAGTTGTTGCCATTGCCACAGGAGACGACCATTCAGTGCACCATAACACCTCCCTGGGTGTTGCTTTACCCACACCCAGTTATTCTGTAGGTCCCCTCCGCGCCAGCTCTGGATTCCTGTGCATCAACAAATCTGGGATATGCATTCACCTTCGGAACCCTTAACTTGAACCTTAATACGATGGTAAATGCAGAGCTCCATTGCGTGCAGTGGTTCATCTGATATATATTTCTCCCTACAACTCTTATGCTTGATAAACCACCGTGTGCTGTTGTATATTGTGACGTGGTGCGTTGCGTCTTGCGTATTATCGAGTAATGCCCTGAAGTCTTTAACCATAGCGTCAGGATGCTTTCCATCATGGTGGTTTGGGGTCCCATGAACTTGGGTTTTGCATATGACTGGGAGCTCAGGGGGGCAGCCAGATCAGCGCCAGAAGGGAGGACTTTGCATGTGGCAGTGCTGTTCTTTCGATGCGGAGTGAGGGCTTGGAGATTGAGCTCTCTGATTTCCAAGCAGAGAATGCGACGCTGACAGGTGATTCCTTGTGGCAGGTAGTTGAGATTGTGATTGGAGGCGTTCCAACTGTCCTTGAGATTAGGTTTAGGTGTGTGTTTATGTCTCTCCGCAGAATACTGTTGCTAGGCTCCATATCGACAAATCTGTTTGACCCGGTGAGACATCAAGTGGATATTCGGAAAGTTGAAGTCGGCATCTAACTCCTTCGAAACATTCCATTCGTGGCTGATATGATGCTGCCAGGCATTCATTTCGTGCCCCTTCTTGGATGGCGTCCAAGATTCACCATTTTTTCCCCTGTCTATCTTTCACTTCTTCACAAGCTCTGTTCTCAGGGCATGGGCTTTGGGCTTCCCCTTCTTGCTGGCTCACCCGAGTAAGAAAACATCTTTGCAGGTGTGAAAACAACGCAAGGCATCTTCCATGTAGCTGAATGTTGCATCATTGTGAGATTTATATCGAGCATATATATAGAATTCTGACAATGGCTGGGTGCACTCAAATGCGCGATTGAATATCGGATGCTGGGTGGAGCTTTCTCATTGTAGTGACTGGGTTACAACTCCAAGCAGGTACTGGCTCAGTTCCTTCATCTCCTTCGCATTCCATTGGGAAACTTCCACATATGACTTAGTTTGTGGTGTGAGGTCGTGGTAAGCAGGCATGGATAACCATATTGCATTGTACTTGTCAAGCCATTCGTGAGTCTTCATGTAGTGGAAAATCCACTTCTGGAGGTGATCAAGCATGCTGATCTGCATTGTATGAAGGAGGTCGGGCTTCGGGAGGTCGCTCACAATACATGGAATATGTCGAATCACGCTGAATCCTCGGTGATCACGGCACGACGAGAGTTCGGCATCGGGTAGCATGGTGTCGATATCGCTGAGCGTTTGATATAGGTCGTCATCCCGCCAGGGGTGTTGCTTGTTAGGAGGGACATAATCTCCAAGTTTGTTCTTTGGACACTCGCACCGAAAACAGACATGCCACTCGCGAGAATATAGGTCCCTATACCCAAGGTAATCTGGAAGCCATGCTGCTAAAACTGGTTTGCAACGCCTGAAGTTGCCATCTGCACAGAGAACGTTGTAATACCCCCTCTCGGTGGTGGGATTTTGTTTAAAAGTGGGAGGCTGGAATACCCGCCAGTGTACGTCGTTCAGCACCTCTCGGTTTGTTTGCCCCTGCACAACCAGCCACTTCTGAGGAATATTGCAGTTCTTGATCGGAATTGGCAGGAGAGCGACCATTATGACGCTTTGCGTTGAGGGCATCTGGCGGATCTTCAAAGATAGATTGCCAAGTGTCATATACAGGTAACTCTTTCTTGTCGCCAGCAGAATTCGAGAGATGCGTTCCGTCGGATATGGAGATTAAGGGAACCAGTGTATACCCCACTCTGAGCGTTGACTTAACGTCGGTTAGCACATCATCATGCATGGGTATCTCACTTTACCTGTGTCTCCCACCACCAGTCCGCAGTATGCATTTCGGTAAAGAGGCTTTTCAGTGGCGTATCGCTGTTAAAGCAATGCTGAGGGGTGTAATTACGATGCTTGGCGTACACTGGCTGTCACATCAACCATCCCATACTTTTGATGATATCTTGACTCCAGTAGTTGATAGGGCATTGGTGATTGTCATTCGATTTCATATCCTGGAGACTTTGTAGTTTCCACTCCGCGAGAGCCAGATCATCTGGCATGCTAGTCACGGGCTTCTGGAGGCCATCGCCGTTTATGAAGCTTGGGAAACACAGAGTGGTGTTTTCTTCCTTCAGTAAGTTGTCATAGTACATCTTCATGCCCTTCATCAGCAAAATGTATTTTAGTCGCTGGGAGCCTCCAGGAGTGTCTGAGAGGATGTGGAGTGTAAACTTAGAAGCGTCAATTTCAGGAGAGTATCAGACCCTAGGAGGGCATTCCGGCCGGCCTTCGGAGTAACTGGGATCACTGATGACTGGTACGGGAGCACCATGGGAGCGGTTGTGAAAAGTTTGGGAGCACCTGGGACTGTCGCCCAACCAATGCGGGAATCCAAACTAACTCTGAGAGATGCTGGGTTCTTATTGATATTCATTCGAAGGACTGCAAGGGTTACCTGAGATTCTCCGGATGTACACGAGCAATCTCCACGTATGATGCATAGATTATTGTTCATTATCAACCTCTAAATCATACTATAGTACCCAGCATCTCATCAATATTCTATTGTTTGCATCGCTACA
>Ga0307514_10005089_pt1 | contig 11875 bp, 6 predicted proteins | sample 16_EM_MG_FD_203088 | JGI IMG/M metagenome (GOLD analysis project Ga0307514, IMG submission 203088) | Populus trichocarpa ectomycorrhiza microbial communities from riparian zone in the Pacific Northwest, United States - 16_EM | ecosystem: Host-associated > Plants > Roots > Unclassified | place...
CTGGTCAAACTCGCGGTTCAGATTATAAAATTGAGATAACTTCATAAAAAATAAATTGAAAAGAATTATGAAGTTTACTTCTTAATAAATTTAATATCAAAAAATAAAATTGTAATTGAAAAAAAAAACATTATTCAAGTTAATAGTATCTTATGAGAAAGGATATAGTAAAATCCTCTTTTCTTTTCTTTTTTTCTTTTTTGTTAATTGTTAATGTTAATTATTTGATTGGATGGGAATATCAAAGATAAAAAAAAAAACATAACAAAAAATAAAAAAGAGAAAGTGGTGATATAGATTATAATAGTAAAAATATAATTTTGTCATTCCTCACATAAACATTTGGCTTATCCGATAGGGCTAGTAAGATTTTTTTTATAATTTTTTGAATAATAAAATTATGAAATCACCCATAAAGCATAAACAATTTAGAGCTAACATACAAAGGTTTTTTTGCCTTTTTATTTTTATATGCACAATGAATTTATTAAATTGCCCTTGAAGTAAAAAAAAAAACTTTAACTTTGATCCGAGGTCATTTTTATTATTTCACTTTGGTTTTTTTATATTATTATTAAGTGGGCTAAGAGGAAAATTTGTAATTTAACATATAAAAAATATTATATAAAAAATAGATGACACATATTTAGGCAATGCGTAAGATGTCGCTTGATGACCAAACAACTTCCTGGGCAGCGTCTAAATTGACTCAATAGCCTCTCAGTCCCTGCTTGACGTGTATATGCAACAAACTTTCAATTTGGCGTTAGCGATTATTTTTTCTCCTTATTTTCTCTCTATTCCTTGATTTCCACGTCTGGCCCTTCAAAATTTCAAAGAAGCCACTCAATTTATTTTTTCTTCGGATCTGATCCCTATTTTTTCTTAATTTTAATTTTTTGTTCTTGGCCCTTTTGCGAGGTTTTAATTTTAATTTTTTTAATTTCATCCTTCAAACTCAATTTGTCATATGTTGTTTTTTCCACTTTGATCCTCAATCATTTTATTTTTATTTTATTTTTCTTAACCATCTGGTGCAATTACATCATCACCTAAACAAAAAAAAAATATTATATAAGATCATTGTTCTGTTCGAGTCTATGATAAACCTAAAAACAATTTATTTTTATAACATTAGAATATATTACAACAAATATTTATTAAACACACACATACATATAAGTAACTCAAATTTTACTAACTTTTTTGTCTAAACATAATGATATCTATGTTAGATTCCAATTTAATACATTTTCATCCATCATTTGATGAACTTTTATTTCATCATTATATTCATTTAATTATCACAATCACATCATGAAAATCCTTACTCACAACACGTTTGATTCATACTATGAATCATTTCATTAAAACCCCTTTAATTCATATAATTATATATGTATATTTCACAACCATATTTGGTTTGCACCATTATTTCAATTCACCATTATTTCAATTCGCATTGCATTTAAATTTAATATATATCTCGTAACCATACCTGATTCACATTATTGTTTCAATTCATAATATATTTAAATTATATCACATTTCATTTCGGAACATATTTATGCCCTTTTGGTTCTTCAAACATTCAATTTATTCTAATAAAATACATGTTCTCTTAACACATAATTTATCATTTCGACTTCTTGTGTGATTAATTGCTTAGTTTGATATTTCAAAATCTATACTTATCATTATTATGTTTCATCGTCTCATTTCTCTTTTCATATAACATATGCTATTATCCTTCACACTATTTTGACTCATTTTCCAAAGATTTAAGGCTGAGATTTTACTCCAACTTATGATTTCCAATAAAAACCTTACCGATTAATGAAATCTCGGTTAAGCTTCTTTCATGAAAATCCTATCCAAATCTTGTTCTGCCATTTTCATTACAAGACTTGTCATGAATTCCAATTCATCATCACACAAGCAACTTTGTATAACAACCTTAACTTTTAAAGCACGATTCAAACAACTCATTCGACATGGATAACTGAAATCCTTGAAATATTTTTATTTTTATATTGATAATTTGGCTTCTTCCAACATTTTATTATTATTTCTATGAGCCGATAACACATATATTAATTGTTCCTCACAAGGCCATTAGTCAAATCACATATACCTAGGTCATTAATGCAATTGACACCACTAGCTCTATTTTGGATAGCCAGTTCTTCCTTTCAATCAATTTTTATGGTTTTATTAAACCATCTTATCAAGTTATATGTTCTGATTATCAATCAAATTGATATGATATCTAGCTCGAGAACTAGTTCCACCATGTAACAACCCCAATTTATTTACACAACATTTCATGAATACATAATTTATTATCATTGAAAGTACAAGATTTTATATATATATATTCTACAAAAAAATCCGGTAAAGTTCCCTCTAAATTATCAGTACCAAATACAATCAACTTTATATACAATGATTTTTACTATTTATTTTTGTTAAAATCAGGGTTGAAAGCCCAATTAAATTAAATTAAACGAGGTAAAGCTAACCTAATCAGATCATAATACAAATTCCAAAAAAGACTCACAAGAGGGTCATTTAGGGAACTAAAAGATCTATAAAAAAATACTCCTGGTTAAACCATAATTAGCTAGCCAATCTGCTACTGAATTTGCTTTTATATAGACATGGAACATATGCACCTCCCAATCTTTTGCTAATAACTCTATAGGCTTCATGATTAAACTATAATTCTTGTCAATAAATTTTTGAAATCCTTTGGACTAAGCTAACTTCAAGCCGTTGGCAATTGCAGATTCTAATATTAAAAGCAAAACCCATAATCCACCATCCCATATCATCCCTAATGACTGCACCAGTTCCAGCCACCCCTGGGTTCCCTTACTACAACCATCCACATTAATCTTCACCCAATCTATTGGAGGGTATCTCCACCCTATAGAAACCATATGCTTGATATTTATTCTGTATCCAGATTATCCCAATATAGTTTGATTGATATCACCAACTAGTCTCCTGATTACGTGAACACTATGGAAAGAGTTTACTATAGAACCAAAAATTCATTGGTTTCTCTCCTTCCAAATCTACCACAAAACAATCCCGAATTCAAACCCCCAATCATTTCTCCTAGATTTCAGATGATTACTTAAGTTATTAACTAACCAGGTGTACCAGATATCGGAGTAGAAAGCCTCCCTTTCTCCAACTTCAACAATTCTATCCCAAACCCAAGGTGCTCTTGGGCAGTCTCAGAGAACATAGATGATTGTTTCCACCTCTGTCAAACAATGACAACAACAGGGGTTAACAGTGATTTTCCTTCTCCATCTAACCTCATTTGTCATAATGGCCCCATGAGTTATTGTCCAAGGGAAGATTTTCAGTCTTTCTAATCCCTTCCAATGCCAGATGATGTTCCATAAAGGGTCACATTGTTGTTGAGCATCTATACTCCCTTTCTGAATCTGGTAGGCTGATTTAAGTGAGAAATGTCCACCTTCAAAATGCCTCTAATAAGCCTTGTCACCCCCCCATACATGAAGTAGGAGGATTGTAACCTGCCAAGACCATAACCACCTGGAATGGGAGAAAATGAGCAAATGTTTCTCACTACCATTGGCCTCCATCATCCACCATATCAGCTACCGAGCACTTCAACAAATTCTTAGGAATATCCTGAATAGGAATCGTGTGCTGATTCAAGGGGCCATATCCTTCCAACCAGGAGTCCCTCCAAAATAGCACCTTACTTCCACATCCCAAAGCCCAATTTAACCTCGGGTGACAAAAAGCCACACTTTGCAAATACCCTTCCATAATGCTGAATCTCTTTTCTTAGCTTGAGAAATTGGAATAAGCTCTCGCTCCTTAACATACTTAGACCTCAAGACCCACACCTAGTTTTCTTATCCCAATTTCTTACCTCATGATTATTTACTATTATCTCTTCTATATATTTACTACATTAATTACTAACATTTAATTGTTTATTTTACCCTTCACCTTACAAATCAATACAATTAGCACAATTTAAGGACATATCAATATTTCGAGTATTTGTTTCATTACCAAATTCACTGGTTTCTCGAATTACTCATTTATAAGGCACTAGTTTCTCTGATTACTCATTAAACAAGACACCAGTCCCATTAACAAAGGTAACTAGTTTCTCTGATTACCCATTAAACAGGACACCAGTCCCATTAACAAGTTTTTCCATAACCAGGACACTAGTCATATTAACATACTAGCATCAAGCATTACAACAACCATAGCCCCATATAGTTGGACATGTCATACTCTGATTTTGTTGAGGCTAGGAAACATTTGCTATTACCAGCATTGCTTTATTATTAGGTAACGCATCCCCATTTCTTGATTTTAAACCTAGGCATTGTCACCACTGATACATTAGTCGCCCCATAAGTATACCAGGCAACCACAGGCCAATTACATGGCCAGACAACCTTATTACCAGTGACAATAACCTATCATTCAGTGTAATGCCTTGTAGAATATTTTATAACATGGGGACCCTGATCTTAGGACCCTGTTATTGATCAACAAGCCAGTGAAAGAATAGATAAGATTGAACTAGCCTACCACTTCAAAAAAAATGAGGCTAAAAATTGGGCGAACTAGGCCTACATATATCCATGGTGAATTGATAAGTTGGGGAGAAACAGAGAGTTCTTATCCTCACGACTAACTACTCTGTCAATCCCAATTTTACACTCTTTTGACTTTTCAAAAGTCAATTTAACACATTTTCCACTAATCTTTTCTTTAATTTATATTAGATTAAAATTGAACGAAAACAGGTAAGAAAAGTAAAAACTAAATTTGAAACTTTTTAATCATTAGAATCAATGAAAAAAATCAAAATTAATTTCTGTTGACCTTTTGAAACTGATGAAGCAAATAAAATTGGAACGAAGGGAATATTAAATATTAAAAGATAATTCAAATTTAAGTAACTAAGTTTATCAACAAACTAATTTACCCATAATAATAATAAAAAAAAAACTTTCTATTTTTTTTCTAATTACTATTCAAACTTGTTCATTTATAAATAATTCAAATAATCCATCACAGTTTAGAAAAGGAAATACTATTCAATACTTTAATAATACACATGCAAAGAAGTGTTACCTGCAAAACATCCAAAAATCCCAGTTGCCATGAGATTGATCATTGGAGTTCCAATATTGCATCTGAAGAAAGGCCAGGTTACGAGGTCCACAGAAAATACACCCTCCTAATCTGATTCCAGCAAGGCATAGCCTTCGCAGAGAGGGTCATGAGCGAGTGATATTTCCAGAATGAGGCTGCGTGTATAAAACACTCCAAGATTTTGCTATTCCACAAAGATAATCGCAAAATATCAATGGGCAGGTGGTATTTCCAGAATCAAGTTGCGTGTACAATTTAGCATTCCACAAACACACGTATAATCGCAAAAAAACCACACCATCAGTTCCAGATATGTAGCATCATGATGTACAAAATAGTGATCGACAAAGAAGAAAAAATTAACACTGAACTCTCCCATTTGCATCCCATCACAGTTCCATGGGGAAATACTTTTGATTGGTCAACAGAGGCTTAATCTATATAATAGGAGCATGAGAAGGAAACCAAATGCTGATTCTTCTTGATTGATGCTCTCATATGAACAGTGAATTTCCTGTATTTGCTCAAATCACAAGTGATTTCCAAAAAAAAAAAAAAAACACTTGTCAAACAGAGGCAATTGCGTAGGAAAATAGAATACCAAGGGAAAGTATAAAATGAACTTGGAATATTACAAGCTATTCCAAGGAATTGATCAGATCTGCAAAATTGAAAACCAGCCAATCAGCTTTCACAGCAACAGCCTCTCGAAGTTGAACACCCGCATAGCAAATAAACAAGTCAGCGCCTCCTGGTTTACGAGCCTATATAGAAATAAATAAATAATCTTAAGTTGGATCAAAACAGATTGAGATTTTTCAATAACTAAATATATCACTCTTTCAATCCAAGCCTTTAAAAATCAATGATAGGCTACGGTGTTATAAAGTTCTTGCTTACAAAATAATGAACTTTAAATTATGCTATTTTATTACACTTACCTTTAATATACACTTCTAATTTTTCTTTAATTTAAAATCAAAAAAGGAAAGACAAATTGAAACAGGCTTTTAAGATCTTTTGGCACTTATCCAAATTGAGTTTATGAAATAATTTTTAAGATTCACATAGATGGGGAAATGTAAGAAACATGTATTGTTTATTGGGCCAACGCTTTTATGTTGGCATTGATTTCTGCTTTCTCAAGAATAAACTTCAAATCATGGCGGTAAAGCGTGAATTTCAGCATGGACATTAAAAGGAAAGAACCCTAGGTCCCTCGTATGTGACTGATTTCCCAATACAAGAGTCTTTATTTTTTTTTATTAAGATTTGTCTTAATCTTTGTTTCAGTTCTTAGATTTTCAATTACAAAAACTAAAAGAATACATTAAAAGCAAGTATCAATACATGGTTACACACTAGCTAATTTTTCATTTATTTAGTAAATATTAGCTACTAAATTAACCATATCATGTCCTATAGAGCATGAGAGGATACCGACCCTATGGAAACACTATATGAAAAAAAACTCACCTAGACAACCAAAAATCCCAGTTTGGCTACATTAGCAAAGCATTCATGCAAACTAATCTATTAACTCAGAATTAATGGTTAATAAAGGCAGGTTGAGCACGGCACAATTTTCTTGTAATTTATGTGCTGAATATGGACTCAAAACAGCAGCATCTGATTTGCTTCACAATTTGGAAGTTTCATTGAATTTACGTACCTCAAGATCTGTTGCACCATCCCCAATCATAACCAGAGCCTTGTATCCACGGACCTGATGAACCAATATAATCAGCTTTGCATGTATTGTCAGAAAACAACATGAGGTGGAAAGCTACAGGACTGACCTTCCTTATTTTCTGAACTGCCGTTGCTTTTCCTCCACTCCTGGAAGTAGGCTCATTCACATCAAACCCTACAAACTCCCCAGAACTTCCAAAGAGTAGCTGGTTTGCAAATATGTTTTCGGGTGGAATACCAAGGATTGATGCAACAGGCTACACAGAGGATTTTTTTTTTCAGATATAAATTCAGTAAAATACAATATGAACTATCTGAATTTTTGGCATAAGATTATAGGATTTTGTGTATTTGAAGGAGGAAACATTACAGTCAGAAAATAAAGGATAAATTATTAGTATACTGATCAATGATTACATATTGCTTTTAGAACATCACCAAATCTTGTAGCACAAATTCATGAAGCTTCTTCCATAAAAAACCTGTGTTTATTAATGTAAATAATTTCCTTTCAGAACATATCTGGGCATGCAATATGCCTCACAGGCAATTCATGAAACATTGCTGTTGATGGTACACCTCTTGTATCTAATAAAGCTTAGAAATATATGGCTAAAATGATACCACAGAGTTGTTTTGGCAAGACACCATGTGCAATGGTTCTGTATGGTCATTGTAATATCATCAAGTTACTCCAAGCTATTCCAAGTTTATGAATTATAGCTAAAAGATTTCAATCTGATGAATCCCAGGGAAAACCAAAAAAAAAAAGGCGTTAATGCAAAGACAAAATTCTGTAATACAGTAGCATACATTGATCATTTGACGAAAGCCCCCGGAGATCAGATAAACATTTGTGTTCTTAGCCTTCAGCTTCTTGACTAACTCATTTATGCCAGGGGAAATCCTAGAGAATAAAAATCAGAAACAGTTAAGAGTCTTTGATTTAATTAAATTTGCCAAGTCAAAAAAAGTTATGGGGTGGCAGTTGAAACAAAGGGGCAAAGTAGATACTTTTGTTGCAAAACATTAGTGATAAAAGTACAAATCTGGTCTCAGTGGGTAAAACAAGCATTTTAAGATGATTTACAGAATAAAAGATAAGATAGCTAGATTATTTGACAATGAAACAAGTTATATACAGTCTTCATGGATAAGATTAACTGGATCCAATTAAGCGTCATATGAAAATGATTTGGCTGATACTAGTTTTCTGATAAGTATAAAAAGATTTCATAAAGGAAAATATTGAATATCATAAGGTGGGGCATGAGATCATAAACCTTCATGCAAACAATTAAGCATTGTCTTTCAATTGACAAAAATACTTAAAGACATGAATGCAAAACACTAGTTTTGGTCAATGTGCAATGAAACTATCGTACTTCTCATGATCCTCAACAAACATTCAAACAAAGTTATGATCAAATGGAAGAATTTTGGTTTTCAATTTTATGACTAGAGATACAAGAAAAATTGCTTGATTAAATATAATAGCATATAGAATTGAGGAAAATGAATCAAATAGCCAAAGTGTGGTATTAAAACTTCATTGAAACGAGTCGAGCTGGGTTTAAAAGTAACAAACATGCTACATGATATAAGAACTAACTGATAAATAAGAAACTATGCCCTACAAAGGAACAAACATGCTACATAAGCGTGGAATTTGGCATTTGGTGACAACAAAAGTAGAAAAACTACACATGGCGCTACCAATTTTTCCTTCCAATGAAACGATAAGAAAACTGCTGTTCTTATAAAATTGAGCAAATGGAAGTATTTTGGTTTTCAATTTTATGACTTGAGATACAAGAAAAATTGCTTTTATTAAATATAAGCATATAGAACTGAGGAAAATGAATCACCATAGCGTGGTATTAAAACTTCATTGAAACTAGTCAAGCTGAGTTTAAAAGTAACAAACATGCTACATGATATAAGAACTAACTGATATATAAGAAACTATGCCCTACAGAGGAACAAACATGACACATAAGCGTGGAATTTGGAATGCATTTATTGTGTTTTTGGAACCTTCCTAAAAGTTTAGCATTTTGTGACAACAGAAATAGAAAAACTACACATGGCACTACCAATTTTTCCATCCAATGAAATGATAAGCAAACTGCTGTTCTTATAGAATTGTGCAAATTCTTGAAACACCCAAAGAGCAAAAAAAAAAGTTACTAAGAATCAAGTATTTAACATACTTTGGGGGCCTCGTTTCAAGAAATTCTTGAACTTGTGGTAAGGAAGGTTTGAACAGAGATAATCTAGCAGCCAAGGCCTCCTCAAAGGGAACAGAACCACCCATTGCTCTAGATAAATCCAATTTTCAAATCAGATCTTATCAACAATTCTAGTTTTAACAAATGACAACGGAAATCAACCTTGCAGTCCAATCTGCAACAGCCTTTCCAGCTCCACAAAACTCTGCAAGTTCATCAATGCCCTCATCCAGGCACACCGTGCTATCCACATCAAAGCACACAGCATCAGCACTTCTCCAAAGTTGAAGAATGACTGTCAAAAAAGAAAAAACCCAACAATTACAGCAACATGATGGCAATGCTTTAGAATTAAAAGAGTCAATGAATGCCCTCACCAATCCTTAAATACTAGTTTCATTCATAACTAAATTCACTAGAGTTTCTTCATTCTGTGAATAATACTCCTACACCTCCATTAACGTGTATAAGGCATCAACTCAGTCAATATTAAACTCAACTAATTAAATAAACAAACCGTTTCATCAAATAACAAAAAAGTAGTAATTACAACCTTTGGATGGCAGGGTATTGTCAAAGTGGCCTAAACCAGAGGCGTCCAAAGGCTGAACAGAAGCAACAACAGAATTGAATGATCGATGACCTTTCATAAACAAAACTGGAGTTTTGGTGAAATTCTTTGACAAAAGAAGGGAAAATGCTGGTACAAGACAAGAGTGATATTGTCTACGAGTAGCATGAATGGGGTTGATTCGATAGTGCACCAAGCCTTCCATCAATTATCTGTGTCCAACCAACGAAAACAGAAATAAACAAATTATTCCTAGGGCCTCTCTGCCAAAATAAAATTGCAATTTAAACAATAGGACCCTTGGTCCAAGCCCATTGCCATCACACTCCATAATCACTCAATGGGCCTCAAGCCAACAAGATGTTATAAACCCAACGAATAAATAAAATAATAAGTGGCGTCCAAGGCACATTAATGCTATTGCTCCACGTCTACAAGGGAAACTTAAATAGAAAAAAATACAAATACAGTCCCTACAATTATCAAAAACACTAAACTAAGTCCTGAACTTCTAAATAATACAGCCCATATTAAATAAGCCTACAAATTTAAAATACATATTCAAAACAGTCCTCCGAGTCTAGGGCCATATGAAAGCACCCTCCAAGCAAGCCAACTCACACCAAATCCAAGGAAAAATTATGTTAATAAGGTGGAACTTAAGGGAAAATAAATACGGTGCAATTGAAAATTAAACCAACTTTTAAATCCAAATTAACAATCTTTTAGAACCCCAAGAATGCATCAACACAGGGTTTTGATCCAAAACCAAATGGCGGCCAATGTTTTATGCTTCGGAAGACCCAAAGACAATTTTTCAATTAAGTTCAAGTAAAGCAAGAGAAGGGAAATGGCAATCACTTTTCAAAAGTTTTTAAAACCAAATTATGTAAATATTAAATGAAAACTCAACGGTCAACCTAATCAAGGTGCACAAGAAAAATAAAACGCATTTTTGTTATCCTAAAAGCATTTCAAACAGGTTTTTGCCAAATCAAAGAAAACTGCAGCAACCCCATAACTCACTTTAAACAAACAAACAAGCATGATTTCACCCACAAGCAAGCACGCCAGAATATAAGGACATACATTCAAACCAAAAACTAAATGGAAGATAATTAAATAAACATTGTCATACAACTCAAATTATAAAGATCCATTAGGTTTATTATGTGATATATCCTATTAACCATTTTCAAATCCATGTGGTTAAATAGCAGATCCTGAACTTGTTTTCTTTCTTCTTTTTTTTAAACATGAACTGATTTTCCTATCTTCACATCAAAGGCACACGCACAGAGTCAACAATCAGATTATTATATTCCCTATCCCATCCTCAAGCAATTAACACACTAAGGTATCACAGCAAGCTCCGCTTGCACCAACAATCAAACTAAACATTCCCAGAAGCAATATTTCAATATGCAAATGAGAAAACAAAAAAGATTTTACCTTTGGGATTCCGTCCAAATAAACTCAGCAAGATCCGATTCCGATTCTGACTGCGTTTAGGAGCGCTGTTACAATTGTTGGCAGGTGGTCCAGCTATGAACTCGTGATGCTCACACTTCAGCTGCTAACATAGATGACTTCTGGTCTAGAGTTCGGTCACTGATTTGAAGGCGAAATGGTAATCGATGGGTAATGTGTTGTTTTGGGTGGCTGTTTTGGGAAGATGGCTTCAACAGAGAATGGTGTGTGGGGCTCCGATGCTGGTGGTTCGTTCTTTGAAATGGTGGAGGAAGGATTGATGGGTTTTGGGTTGTTCTTGCAGGCAGGGCGGTGGGAGAAAGAGAAGGAGACCTTTCAGTTGGGGTCGTTTTTAGAGGTTGGGTTTTTAATTTCTACCAAACATTGTTGCTTTTCCTCTGCAATTTTTTCCAGAAAAGAAGAATTAGGTTTTTGAAATTGATGGGTTTTTTTTTTTTTTTTTTTTTGTTGCTCTTGCAGTCATGAATGATGGAGGTTTCTATGCTTGGTATTTATAGCATCATGATTTTAAGAAGTATGAGGACTGCATTGAGAGTAAAGCAATGTTTGTTTTTACCGAACTTATTTAATTTTTTTATTTTAAATTAATTTTTTTATTTTTTTATATTATTTTAATATAATAATATCAAAAATAAATTTTAAAAAATAAAAAATATTATTTTAATATACTTTTATTGAAAAAAACATTTTTTATTATAATTATAAAATAAAAAATATATAA
>Ga0307514_10005090_pt1 | contig 11871 bp, 13 predicted proteins | sample 16_EM_MG_FD_203088 | JGI IMG/M metagenome (GOLD analysis project Ga0307514, IMG submission 203088) | Populus trichocarpa ectomycorrhiza microbial communities from riparian zone in the Pacific Northwest, United States - 16_EM | ecosystem: Host-associated > Plants > Roots > Unclassified | place...
GAGAACATTTTCAACACCATCATGGATGTGAAGAGGAAGATAAAGGACAACATCAAGGCTAGATTGGATATAGCTTTGTTCTGTAATCGTAAAAATACAGAGTTGGTTTGTGATGAGTCACAGGTCGCAAAACCAAGAGCAAGCTTCGTGTTAGAGAAAAACGCACAACTACTAGTCTACAAATGGCTTAAGAGTCTGCGTTTTCTGGATGGACATGCCTCGAACATATCAAGGCTGGTTAATGTGGAGGAATGCAGATTGTATGGAATGTAGAGTCATGACTGCCACGTGTTTATGCAAACACTCATCCCATTAGCTTTTCGTGATTTGTTGCCAAAAGGGATATGGGATGCACTCACGGAGATCAGTCATTTCTTTAGAGATATATGTTCCAGCAAGTTGAATGTTGATCACATTAAGAGGCTTGAAACGAATATCATCAAGACACTTTGCAAACTTGAGATGATATTCCCTCCATTATTTTTTGACTCAATGGAGCATCTCCCCATACATCTACCGTTCGAGGTAAAAGTTGGAGGACCAGTCCAGTATAGATGGATGTACCCATTTAAACAGTTAGATATTATAGTTCCAATGTAATTCATATATAAAAGTATTTTCTTTGTTTTCTTAATTGAAAATATTTGATTAATTCAATGCACGTACTTGTTCAATCTCAAGAAAAAGGTTAAGAACAAGGCGCATGTTGAGGCTTCGATATGTGAGGCCTATATTGTTGAGGAGATCTCAACATTTATCTCGTACTATTTCAAACCTCATCTGAGATCGAGAATCAATCGTGTTTCACGGCATGATGATGGTGGTGAAGTGCCTTCCAATGAGAACTTGTCAATATTCTCCAATCCTGGACGACCCATACCTAAAAATGTTGTATGAGGAAGATATTTGTCGGAAATAGAGTTCAAACAAGCACACAATTATGTTCTATTTAACTGTGATGAGCTGAGACCTTTTATTCAGTAAGTATATATATGTGTAATACTAATTAAACTTTGTCAATAATATACTGTTAATTATATATTGTAATATCATACACTCATTATCACTTGCAGGCAATATCAACAATATTTGTTGTCCAATAACTCACAGCTGACTGAATCCCAGATCTTTCAATTATAAGATGAATAATTTGCCACGTGGTTCAGAACACATGTAAGTACTATCACAAACTCATTCTCACTTGCAAAATTACTGTATGCAAGTCATTATGAGATTCTCGTTTACTGTTCATTGATGTACATTACATACAAAGTTTATCAAATGGGAAGGAGTGTTGCTAAGTCATTGTCTTCACTAAGCCTGGGCCTTGAAAGAAAAGTTAAGTGCTACAACGGGTATTTTGTCAATGGATATGTGTTCCATACTGAAGAATACGGGCATGGAAGAAAGTCATACAATAGCGGTGTTTGTGTTAAGGGATCGACTAGTAGTGAGTTAGAAGTTGACTACTATGGTAGATTAGAAGAGGTCGTCGAACTGTAATATCATAGTGAGAAGAATATAGTGTTTTATTCAAATGCTATTGGTATAACACGACTGATAGAGGAATCAGAGTTGATCCGCATTATGGTCTGGTCGAAATCAACTCAAAAGCTAGACTCCGCAACGTAAACGATGTCTTTGTTTTTGCAAAGCAATGTCAACAAGTTTAATACACATACACCCCTTTCTTTAGAAAGGATCGATCAAGAGTGGATTGGTTGTCCGTTTTAAAAACAAAACCCAGGGGTCGTGTCGAGCTTGTTCAGGATGAGAACGAAGACACAAGTGTGCGAGATGAAGTCTTTCAAGTTAATGAGTTGGTTGAACCATATCGAGTTGCTCCTTCGATTGACTTGGAAGAAAATTCAAATTTTCATGTTTTCAATGATAGTCTTGTTGATGTTGACGCAGAGGAGTTGAATGTTGTTTTGAGCTCTAGCAGACAAGCAAATGTCGATGAAGATGATGATATCCATATTGAAGATTGCAATGAAGGTGATGACTATTCAATTGACGACGAAGAAGAAGAAAATTCTGACTAACTATTAGCCCTGTGTGAAACATTTTTTTTCATGTAATATATATTATGGATGATATATTTTGTAACACAAAATATTTATTTTATAAGTTTATGTATTGTTTAAGCACTGTTGTTATTGTTTAAGTGTTTGCAGGAAGGTAAATAGGCAATACAAATATAATCTTTCTTGTACAATAAAAAAATCACCGACGAACTAAGGTCCGTCAGCATTTCACAGAGAGTTGAAAAATAATTACTGGAAATGCCGCAATCACCGACGAACTTTCCGACGACCCAAAATTCATCGGCATTTCATAGAAAGTTGAAAAATAATTACTAGAAATGCCACAATCATCGACGACCTTGCCGGCGACCCACAATCTGTCGGCATTTCACAAAGAGTTGAAAAATAATTTCTGGAAATGCCACAATCACCGACAAACTTTTCGACGACCCAAAATCCGTCGGCATTTCATAGAGAGTTGAAAAATAATTACTAGAAATGCCACAATCACCAAGAATGTTTAGATGGATTTCAGTTCGTCGGTATGTTGTCAGCGGGTCAATATTACCGACCAAATCACCGACAGACTGTGCGAATTCCAAAGGGCGGTGCATTAAATGCATCTTTGACCGCGTGAGGTTGCCAACGAACCGTGAAAAATATGGAGGGTGATTAAAAATGATGGTGCGAAATTCAAAATTTACCGACGGATTTTCGAAGCGTCACCGACGGAATAAATTAAAATAATATTAATTTTATTTCCATCGGTGAAGCTGTTTGTAAAACTGCGCTATAAATCACAGCGACTGCCCTTTCAGTTCATTTTTTCGTCTGCTTCATTTCACAGTTTTGTTTTTTCCCTTCATTTCCTTCCAGATTTTTGTGTTTTTGGCTTGTAATATTTGGTTTAATCTTCAGCAAATTAAAAGGTATGTACTTTCTCTTCTTTATTTCTTTTGATATTTTATTTTTTATTTGTTTTTTGTTTTAGCTATTGTTATTTATGTTATGTTTTTTGTTTTGGTGTATTTTTATAATGTAGATAAATTCTTGAAATAAACACATTATTAAGGTAAGTATATTTCATTCCTAAAGTCTATTTTTTTTGAATTTATTGAATATATTTTATTGTTGTATTGCCATAATAATTGAAGAATTTGTTGAATTGTAATTGTTAATGTTGAATTTACCTTAGAATTAGTAATTGAATATGTTGGAATAATTAGTAATTTTACTCTATTATTGCATTGTGTTTAATTATTTCCATTAATTTTAATTGTTAGTCTAAATTGTTTTTTGAATTTATTGAATATATTTTGTTGTTGTATTGCCATAATAATTGAATAATTTGTTGAATTGTAATTGTTAATGTTGAATTTAGCTTAGAATTAGTAATTGAATATGTTGATATAATTAGTAATTTTACTCTATTATTGCATGATTTGTGTTTAATTACTTTCATTAATTTTAATTGTTAGTCTAGAGTTTTTTTTTAATTTATTGTTTGTATTTCCATAATAATTGAATAATTTGTTGAATTGTAATTGTTAATGTTGAATTTACCTTGTAATTAGTGTGGGTGTTATTTGTATAGATGTTATGTTATATACAATATTAGTATAGATGGGGTCAATTGGTTGTGGCTATTGTCAATATTTGCAGATTTGTGGATTTGGGTAGTCTCAGTATAGGGGAGGAGCTGTCGAAATTTTTTTAACATTCGAATTTAATTATATAATTATTCGTATAAAATTGTGTAGATGCGTAGAACGAAATCCACAGCTCGTCGCTCATGTATGGCGCAACTAGTTCTTCTAGCAACGAGGATGACATATCCTTAGGTGCTTCTCAAGAAGAGGCACCTGCGCCGTCAACCAATGCTGCCTCTTCCAACGCGGTTTCACAGCGCAGAGGCGATGTGCCTTCACAGCGGAATCAATTCACCCGCATGTACGAGGCATAGTGGAAGGACAACCTTTCAATGTAAGTTTGTTAAGGTTTTAGTTTGTTTTTTAATTATAACATAATTTATGAACAACTAATCAATATTTCATTAAATTAATTTATTTTCAGGTTCACAAACATTGAGGCTGCCTGAGTAATATCATCGGTGTTTAAATCGTCGATGGAGATTCTATTATTTCAATGGAGTCAGGTATCTAGACACCTTGAATGGATACCTCAAATCGATGCATGGTTTGACAGATTTGAGGTTGGTGTTAATTTCTAAGTTCCAGCTTATTTCTAATAATTTATTAATATAATTGTAAATAAATTATTATTTTTATTTACCTAATTATTTATACACAAAACAAATTTGCCTGGGACAGGGCACATGACAAAGTTGTGAGGAGGGTGTGGGAAAATCACGCGGCAACTAGGTAACATTAAAATCAATACAAGATTTTTTTAGAAAAAAATTTATGTTTCAAAATGTAATTTCTAGCTATGGAAGTAGGTTGCGTGATTTTTAGTATGAAGCACAAAAAAAAGGCAAAAAAACCGCAAGAGATAAGGGTCTCCAAAGCTGGAACAACGTGACAGTTTGGAGGGATTTCAAACCGATATACATCCCGACAGATATATGGCCGCCCTATCTTGAGCACATGACGTTTGAGCGGTTCACACGACGCTCACAGTCCAGTGCTGGCAACCGGAATCGGTCAATTCATAGCTCGGTGACAACGTACACCGGCGGCTCCGTTCTGTTTGTTGCACATGCAAAACGGATGGTAAGATTTATTTAAATGAAATATATCGTTAAATTAATTTGTTGTTAATTAATTTTTTTCATTATAGGCTACGTCTCTTAGACTTGAGCCGAGCCCAATAGAGCTGTTTGTTGAGACGCACGTGCGGAGTCAAGACTGCCAAAAAGGTCCGCAACAATTCGTTGACAACCGTGCTCAACACTTTGTGGTATGTTTGTTCAACCATTTTATTTTTATTGAATTGAATATGATGATTACTTTTTTCATTTTCAGGAGACCTATAATAGCCGGTTTAGGGAGAGATATGGGGACGATCCTTCGACCTATCCGAATTTCGATCCGGATTTGTGGATGAAGGTTGGATCGTCCGGTGGACTCAATAAAAATCGGGTGTACGGGCTCTCCAACACTACGGCTGAGAACTTGCAGGCGGTCCGTAGTGTCTCAATCGTTGAGAGCTCCCAATCAATATCGAGCACCCAATCTAAGGAGTTCGTGGCCTTACAGCATCACACGGCTCAGCTCACCGAAAAATACAAGTAACTATCGGCGGAGTATACACAACTCAAAGCGAATCATGAACACTTTCGCCAAATGGTCATGAACATGACATCACAGAGTGGTGATACATGTGCGCCTCCTCCTTTTTGACCGTATAACAACTAGCCTCCTCCTCCTCCTCCTCCTCCTCCAGCTCCACCATTATGTTAATTTGTAATGAGTATTATTTAACTTTAATAGTTAATTTAATATATTTTTTTGAAACACATTCAATTTGTAATGAATATTATTTAACTTTATTTTTATTTTATTTTTATGTTTAATAAAAATTTTATATGCATAATTGGTTTTTTTTACTATTAATTTATATAATTTTAATGTATTCTAAATAATTTTTTAAAAACATATTTAAAAATAATCACAGAGGGTTTTACCAACGGACTGTATCCGTCGGCATTTGACATCTTTGCGACGAATTTACAGATGGAATTATTCCGTCGACATTTCACAGTAGCTGCCACAATCACCGACGAATATACAGATGGATATCTTCGGTCGATATTTCACACACTCACCGACAAAGTTACCGACAGCTTATTCCGTCGGTATATTTCAAGCAGGAAACTTTTTTTTTTGCGTGCAATTTTTGTCTGTAAAATCATCGGTAAATGTTTTATTTACCGACTGAGTTAGCGACGGAATTAGGTAGTACCGACGAAAGGAAAGCCGACAGATGTTTTCCTTCTGGGAGGCCGTCGATAAAAAAAATACCGACGAACTCTGAATCACAGACCGATGAAATATTTTCGTCGGTAAAACTGTGAAATCTTGTAGTGTACAAAACAACTTGGTTGCTCCAAAGATAACCCGGTTGACCAGTAAAAAAAGCATGAGGATGAGATTGAAAAAAAAAACTAATAAAAAAAAATCTCTCAACCTAACTGATTGTCTAACTGAGATTTAAAATTAAATCATGTAAGAGTTTTCTGACATGACCCAGTTAACTTAGCCAGTTCAAAAGCAACCTAATTAACTTTTTAAAAAAATACAAAAATAAAATTAAAAAAATATTTCATCCTAACTCTTTATCTAATTTAAATTTAAAATTAAATTAAATAAAAATCCCCCCTTATGACTCATGCGACTTGTGTGACTTCAAATTGAAAGTGTAACGGTTGACATGTTCAAAATCAAAGCAGTAGAGCTGATTTAACCAATTTTCAAAGTGGTAAATTTACCTTGAAAATGGGTTTGTGCAGTGCTTCGTCCAACTTCGTTCACTATGTTGCTCTTAAATTCTCTCGTTCTTTGTAAATGCCCTCAATGTTTATTTCTTGGAAATGGATTTGGTTTGTTTGTTTACCCTCACTATGGATTTTGTTTTTCTAAAGCAATGTTACGAGAAACGAGGAAGTAATAATAGATGAATCAACAACATAAATAATAGCTTGTAACGAGGGCGGCTAGCTTCTCTTCTTTTTTTTTTCCCCTAATTGAAAGACATCAGTCATTGTTTTCCTCTCATTAATGCTGATTTGGTGTCTGTAGCAGCGCCCACAAAAGAAGAGGGTTAAACATACCGATCCATTTTGGGATCATGTTGAGAAGACAAGTGATGGTGGTCCTTTCAAGTGCAAATTTTGCAAATCTTCATTTGCTGCGTCTACTTCAATCTCAAGGTTCAAATATCATTTGTCAGGAGAAAGTGGGAAAGGAGTTGGTATCTGTGGAAGAGTACCCGTTGATGTTAAAGCAGCAGCCTACCAAGCAATGCACAAAAAACAAAATGCCTTCCCACCAATTGATCATGCAGTTCCAAATGTAGAAGCTCAAAGAATAGAGCAAGAAGGGAGGGATCTCCCAGATATGGCAATGGAAGATCAGACAGAGAGTACGAGATGGGAAGAGATTATTGAAGAGTTGATGGTTATTAACGAAGCTGGTGATTCTCAAGGGCAAGGAGTTTATGAAGACATGCTAGATACAGAGAATCCGACACAAAGCAGAACCGTGGAAGGGATTGAACTTATTGACCAAGTTAGAGTTTATGAAGAGCAAGAACTTTTAAAGCATCAAGAACTCAGAAGAATGATGAATGAATACTCTGTATTTTTAAAGCAAATGTCTGGCCTTTTATAGCCTTTACATGACTGCATGCATAACAGTATTAACTGCATCTGAAACTGATGCAACGTGATTCAAGGAATTACTCAACTAACTGCCAGCTAGGCACTAATCAACTAACAATATACTAACAAACTTACCAGACTTATTTAACTGTAATATACTAATAGTTATTGAAACTTCTCACAGTTACTGATACTTCTCAACATTCTCTCCTTTAAACTAATTTATGTGTAACAATTAGTTTACTCCAGGCATCATGCAGACTCCCAGTTCTCAAAGTTTCACAAATGACTGCAGCTTAATTGGTTTCGTCAGCAAGTCAGCCACTTGATCTTGAGAACCACAGTGCACAAGTTCAATCACTCTATCTTGAGTTAAATCACGTAGAAAATGAAACCTCACATCAATGTGTTTGCTGCGTCCATGCATATAGGATTTCTTGAGAGTTTGATGGTTGAATTGTTATCACACATCAAAGTAGTGCAACCATCTTGTGCATGATTTAAGTTCTCCAAAATTCTTCCCATCCATACTGCTTGGCAAGCATAGGCTGCTGCTGCCACAAATTCGGCTTCAGTTGTTGATAGGGTGACTATAGGTTGTTTCTTCGATGACCATGAAACTGCTCCTCCACTCATCATAAAGACATAGCCAGATGTGCTCTTTTTGTCCTATATGTCTCCTGCATAATCACTATCAATGAATGCAACTAGCTGTTTGTTCCCGTTCTTCTTGTAGAATATTCCATAATCAACAGTGCGCTTCAAGTATCTTAATACTCTCTTAGCAGCCTGTAAGTGCAATTATGTTGGTCTGGCCATAAACCTGCTAATAAAACTCACCACAAACATCATATCTGGCCTTGTAGCAGTGATATACATAAGACTACCTACTATTTGCTTATAGTAAGTCTCATCAATTTTGTTATCTTCTCCAGTTTTTCCAGCCTTGAAACCAGGAACCATAGGATTCATCACTGCATTGTTTTCTTCCATTCCAAACCGTTTCAGAACCTCCAGTGCATATTTTTGTTGACAGGTATAAATTCCATTAGCCTGTTGTAGCACTTTTATGCCTAAGAAGAACCTCATCTTCCTAGATCAGTCATGTTGAATACCTTTATCATTGATTTCTTGAATTCTAACATCATTTGCTCATCATCTCCAGTAAAGATCAAGTCATCCATATAAACACTTACAATTAAGATTTTGCCTCCACTGGTTTGTTTAACAAACAAGGTTTGTTCACTGATACACTTCTGAAATCCTTCATGAGTAAAGTAAGTTTCAATGCGACTAAACCAAGCTCAAGGGGCTTGTTTTAGTCCATACAAAGCCTTGTGTAGTTTGTAGACTTTGTGCTCATTTCCCTTCTGCTCATAGCCCTTTGGTTGTTCCACAAACAAATCCTCGCTTAATTCCCCATGAAGAAAAGCAGATTTAACATCGAGTTGGTAGATGAGCCAACTTCTTTGAGTAGTTAGAGCAATAATCATTCGAACAGTGTCCATCCTTGCCATAGGAGCAAATACCTCTGTGTAGTCCACACCATGTTGTTGAGCATAACCTTTTGCAATCAACCAAGCTTTGAACTTATCCACCTCACCAACCTCATTGAGCTTGGTCTTGTATATCCATTTCACTCCAATCTTCTTAGCTCCAGCTGGTAATTCAGTTAAACTCCATGTTTCATTCCTCTGAATTGACTGTATTTCAGCATCCATAGCTTCCCTCCAATTGTAACTTTCATTGCCTCTTCATAGCCCAAAGGATCAGCAGAAGTTACAATTGTCATATTCAGTTCAGTTTCTTCCTCTGATAATCCTTCTCTAAAGATGTAGTCTCTCATCCAATTAGGAGTAATTGTCTCCCTCCCCGTATACAGGTTGATGTTTGAAAGAGTATCTCTGGAGCCCTCAATGTCATCCCAATTTGACTCTACACCTGAGTCTGCAATATTATGCCCATTTGTCTCTGCATCTTCACAGTTATTTGCTTCATCTCCATCAGTTTCACCTTCTTCTCCCCATTCTAAGTCCATTTGTAACTGCTCTGTGTAACTGATATCCCAGTCCCAGTGCTTCTCTTCTTCAAAAATTATGTCCCTGTTAGTTACAATTTTCTTTGTAGCGGGTCATACAACCTATAGCCTTTTGATTCTTCACTCACTCCTAATAGTACACAACAAAAGCTCTTGTTTTCCAGTTTGGTTCGTCTTGCATCTGGTATATGAACATGTGCATCTGGTATATGAACATGTGCTATACATCCAAACACTCTAAAGTGTTCAACTGAGGGCTTCACTCCACTCCACACCTCTTTTGGAGTCATGTCTTTCACTACAAAGGTAGGACATCTATTCAACACATATATGGTCCAATTTGCTGCCTCAAGCCAAAAGGTTTTAGGCATCTTCTTTTCTAAAAGCATGGATCTTACCAAGTTCATCATCATCATATTCTTCATCTCGACCACTCCATTTTACTGAGGGGTGTAGGCTGTGCTTAGCTGCCTCTTGATTCCATTCTGCTTACAGAACTCATTGAATTCCAGAGAGTTGAATTCACCACCTCTATCTGTTCTTATACGCTTGATAAACTGTCCAGTTTCTTTTTCCACAAACTTCTTAAAATACTGAAAATACTGGAAAAGCTTCTGATTTTTCTGCTAGAAAATAAACTCAGGTTGTTCTGCTATAGTCATCAATGAGGCATAAGAAATACGTTTTCTTGCTGTTTGAGATGGGTGTGATTGGACCACATAGTCTGCATGAATGAGTTGTAGCCTTTGTGATGCACGCCACTGGCTTTTCTTTGGAATGGATTCTCTGTGCTACTTACCCATAATACAAGCAGTGCATTCTGTAGTTGATTCAGGAAGTTGTGGCAGTCCTCGAACCATTTTCTTATATTGCAAGGTTCTTAGTGCTTTGTGACTAAGATGGCCATATCTGCAATGCCATAGATGTGAAAGATCTTGTGCAGGTGCATGGTAACAAGAAGCGTCTTTGACTTGAGCCTTTGCTATTAACACAAACATTTTGTTAATTGTCATCCTGGTTTGAATGATCAGACCTCTCACAGGATGATAGATTTTGCACGTCCTTGATTTGATAAGGATTGACAAACCTTTTTTCTTGTAACTGGCCTATACTTAGAAGGTTATTCTTCAGTTTAGGTACATAGAATACATCAGTAACGATATGATGTACCCCATCCAAATACAGCTTGACTTTTCCTTTCCCAAACACTGTTATTCGTGTATTATTCCCAAGCTTCACCAGCTGCCTAAACTCTTCATTTAACTCACAGAACATAGCCTTGTCTCCACACATATGATTTGAACACCCAGAGTCCAAAAACCATGCGTCCTCTCGATTATTTTCATACAATTCCACGTAAGACATCAATAGTATCTCTTCTTCATTATTCAGTTCAACATAATTTGCCTCCTTGTTCACTGTGGGACATTCATACTAAAAGTGGCCGAGTTTATGACACTTATAACACTCACTACAAGATTTCACAGTTTTACCGACGGACATATTCCGTCGGTGTGTGATTAGAAGTTCGTCGGTGATTTCTTTACCGACATCTTCACCGACGGATTATGTCTGTCGGCTTTCCTTTCATCGGTGATTCCCCATTCCATCGCTATATCGGTCAGAAAAATAAAAAAACCATTTGCCGATGGTTTTACAGACGGAATTTGAGCTCCAAAAAAAAAGATTCCCGCTTGAAATCTACCGACGGATTTTTTTTCCGTCGGTGATATCGTGCTTTACCAACGGCTACGTAGCGTCAGTAAATCTTTCGATGAGTGTATGAAATACCGATCGAATATATCCGTCTGTAAATTCATCGGTAAGTGTGGCAGCTACTGTCAAATGCCGACGGATTATTTCTGTCGATAAGGCTGTCGGTGAATGCTACTGTCAGATGCCAATGGATTAATTTTGTCGGTAAAACCCTTGGTAATAGTTTTTTCTAAATTTGTTTTTAAAAAATTATTTAGAATATATAATATAAAACTATATAAATTAATAGTAATAAAAACCAATTATGTAAATAAAATTTATATTAAACATCAAAAAAAAAAATCAAAGTTAAATATTATTCATTACAAACTAAATATGTTTCAAAAAAAATATTAAATGAAGTTTTAAAGGTAAATAATGTTTATTAAAAATTAATATAAAGATGGAGCTGGAGGAGAAGGAGGAGGCTGGTGGTTATACGGCCAAAAAGGATCTATGTGTTGCCATGTTCATGACCATTTCACGAAGTTGTTCATAAGCCGCTTTTTGTTGTTCATAAGCCCCTTTTTGTTGTTCATACTCCGCTGTTTGTTGTGCTTGAGACGCTTTGATTTGCTCAGACTCTGCTCTTTGTTGTGCATGAGACGCTTTGAGTTGTGCGTACTCCGCTGATAGGTGGTCGTATTTGTTGGTGAGCTGAGCCGTGTGTTGCTGCAAGGCCACGAACTCCTTAGATTGGGAGCTCGATA
>Ga0307514_10005091_pt1 | contig 11871 bp, 15 predicted proteins | sample 16_EM_MG_FD_203088 | JGI IMG/M metagenome (GOLD analysis project Ga0307514, IMG submission 203088) | Populus trichocarpa ectomycorrhiza microbial communities from riparian zone in the Pacific Northwest, United States - 16_EM | ecosystem: Host-associated > Plants > Roots > Unclassified | place...
TTTGTGGTTTTTGGTGGGTGTTGGGGTTTGGGGGTGGGGGGGGGGGGGGGGGGGGGGGCAGAGTGAAACACATCTTGCCTTTGGAGATAGGTTTGCTGGGTTAGGAGGCGGGGGCGGTCTAGAGGGGAGCGGAGAGGAGGAGGGAGGGAGGTGGGGTCTTAAGACTGGAGGAGGTAAGGGTAGATGGTACAACAGGGTGGGGTTAGCCCGATTGCTACCTACTGCTTTTGGTAATCACGAGTAGATACGTGTGATGCGATGCGTGGGTGCTGATATGAGAAATGTACCATAGTATCGTTGTGCAACCAGAGTTTTTTTTTTTTGTCTATACGCCTTTTACCCCCCGAAGGGAGCCTTAGGTTATGAGGCTGTGTGTAACCAGATTATCGTATCTATCGTACGTATATTCTGTATTCATGCAAGTATGACTGTAAGTACACAAGTAACTTAAAGCAGGAAGTAGAGTAGAGTAGGGTACGTACATTTATAAAGACGGAGCGCTTTTTTTCTTTCTCTTTTGCGTGCAATGCCATTGCACCGCACCTGGTATGAACATGGTACCATACCAATAGGTATCCATAAAAGCCCCAGTCCCTATCTATACCATCCCCCCCTACTGATCTTCCTGCCCTCCTGCCCCCTTCTCAGCACTCAGCCTCCTCTCCCTCCTCTCTAACCTCCTCTTTCTCAACCTCTCTAGCTCCTCCCGAATCTCAACCTTCTCAAATGGTATCCGATGCGTCTCCTCCTTGCGTGGCCAGAAATTAGGGACGGCGAATCGCTCGTCGAGGTTGATCCCGAAGTAGTACATTATCCCGATCGGAAAGAGGATGTACATGCCAAACTACGCAGGTGGGGGGAAAGTTAGTGATGGTGGATGGGGGGGAAGGGGAGGAGGGGTACCTTGAAGACCTCGAGATGGGGCCCACCCATTGTGGGGTGGTTGGTGTAGGGCTTTATATTAACTGGGGCTTAAGACTGTTATCGGTATTTCAATGCTTTTAATAAAATATATAATTTTTTTTTGGATTCGGTCTTATCTGATTCTATATTGCATTTGCGCTCAGATTACCTTTGTTCTGGCCCATACGTCAATACGGCCCATTCATAAATGGGACCCCATTATTGACGGTTGGGCCGGCCCATCCATCAAGCGCGCTAATGGCCAACCTATTCACCATTTGCTACTCTCCCACTTCGGCCCATTCGCCATCGCGCTTTCCACTCCCTCTCTTTCACCTTTTCTTCTTCCGGTCTATCATACTCCTCTCCCTCTTCCGCTTCCGCTTTTCTCTTCCCTCCTCTTTCCGGTTGTTGCCTTCTTTCTTATTACTCCACGCCATATTTCGCTTTTGAGCTACTTTCTTCTGCTCACTCGTAGCTTTGCGTCTCGCCATCTCACCGGGTATAATACCATACGGTGTCGGTCCGGCGTAGTCTGATTGCACGACCCCCCGTAGGGAGTCCGGCGGCGAACCGGAACTTCTCTTGGGCAGGATCCTTGTATATAAACAAAAATCACGATATCTAGCGTGGAAGACTAGTATGATGATAAATAGATTATATATAACCTTCTTGGGTGGAGTCTGTCCGCACCAAACCACTTACCACAGTATCACTCACAGTGGCACTGAACAGTCCTGTCCGCCGTTGCTTTGGTATCTTTGCAATTCGAAGCCTAAACCTAGTTTCTGCCGTACAATGCACATAAGGCGAGGACAACAAGTTGTTGAGGTGTCCTGGAGTACCAATCGGTATATTTGGGTCGTAAGCAAGGAACTTTTTCAGATCCAACGCCAGAGTCTGGATACAGCCAAGCAGTCTTCACCTTGCCTTGAATTCCGGCAAGTCCTCTCCGGATAGCAACTTTTTACACTCTTTGCCGCCGTAATTGTCTGGGAATGGAAGTTCCTTTCTTCCACTCTCACCTAAAGGAGTTCTTCCAGTTCATAACATATATAGCAGCTTTAACCAGATATCTTATATTCACGGTATGAGATGCGAATGCAAGAGTGAGTGAATTTATCGAACTGATCTATCTAGCAAGTATCCAGCACTGTATTTATAACATGATCTGGCACAGTGAATACGTATGAAGTCTTATGAAGTCATTGAATAGGAAGTCATTGAGATAATCTTTTTTTGAGTCTATACATCTTTCCCCCGAAGGGAGCCTTAGGCTATGAGGCGGCCTGTTCCTGCACTTTTAAAAGATTGGACACTGGTGAGTGTTTGATGCAATAAGAGTGGATATACAGATGCAATTAAGATACAATTAAACTGCACCTGGCTGGCAAGGACATCAGGATATGGTACCTTGGATACCGGAAAGCTTTGGATAGTAGGTGACTAGTGGGAAGAAATTCATCTCAGCCAGGCGTCAGATACATATGAGGCAAGTAAAGATCATTAGTCTTGTCTGGTTCAAGGTTGCTACTGAAGGGATTGGAGAAAAAGCCTAGGGGACCCTGAGTGTCTCCGACTGGAGCAGTCACTCTCTGGATATCAACTTGTTTACTAGTATTTAGCTACATTTTCTCTGGTTCTTATTCTCGGTCAAGCTCTCGAGACCAGCTGGACGCGGAGCACATGGGTGGATTCAGGGTAATTCCTTGATGGATAACCAGCATTAGATCTACAGGACGACCCCACATATTCCACACATTTGCCTTCACTTCACCATCACCCACCTTGCCCATGCAAAGCGTCCTCAAAGCAATGGCATCTCGAGCCTTCAAGCCGATGCCCTCAGCGCTCACCTTTGATCTCGTCGCAAAATGCACTGTATATACATAAACTACGAGCCTCATTTACGACCATCGAAAATATGCTGACTTTGGAGGCCGAGAGGCTAGACAATGAAAGCCCGCGCAGCGGCATTGAAGCTTCCCTATGGAGCGGTGGGGACGCCGCTGTATATGCCTGTTGCAATGCAGGCAAGTCTGAAGGGATTGACGGCAGAGCAGTTGGAGAGTGTGGGATGTAGATTGTGCTTGAATAACTTATTATCTGGGGGTTTGCCTTTGGGCTGCTGTGGGCAGGTAGTCCTTGGTGAGGTGAAGTGAGATTGCAGGGGTGGAATCGAAATATACTTACAGTATATAGGTATTGTGTTGTGGCTTGCATGCTGCAAGGCACTGGACGACTGGTTGCTATGGGGTGGTGGATTGGGAATGAATTCGATAGCGGTGGGTCGATTTGGTAAATATTTCCTTTCAACATTGGATTTTCTCGCCCCCTCACCCACTGGAATGACTGATATTTCCCCAGATTCCAAATGGCCGAGCTCGCCATCGTCATAATTGTGGAAGAGTGTGGGAGTACTTGCTAGACAATAGACAGCTATCTATTGCGCTCTCTGAGCCGTGAAGATTAACGAAAAACAGAACTCTAAATACAGGTGCAAATCCTACGCTTATATCCTTCGTCCGCTACCGATATATCCTTATCGTTTCTTTCGGGGTCAGGGGTCAGTAGTCAGGATTTTCATATATAGGTTCGGAAGGCAGGGCGTTTATGCAGCGTGTTGGTCCTACGTAAACCCAGACCTTTAAAGGCGCGGGAAGGATCCGTCACATAGCCACGGGCTCCCCCTTGAGGGGAAAAGACGTATAGACTTCCAAAAAAAAAAAAAAAAAAAAATGCATACCCTCCGATATATGCCCGAATTCGTTTTTTGGCCAAGATCATCTCACGTGGTATGCAACTTTACGTGGAGGCGATATTGTTCTATTGGCTATGATCTGGATACTTGATAAACAAAACAACACACATAACCTAAGGATACACAACACATAACACAAAGACACATACAACACAACATAACACAACGCAACACAACGACAACATATAAAACCATGTCCGAAGTACTAGGTGTGGTTGCAAGCGCAATGACTGTGGTTAACGTTGCTGGCAAGGTCTGGTCGACTATCTACAAATACTATCAGGTAAGAATCCCCCCCAACCAATTTGAGCCACAATCAGTAGTAAATAATTTTATACGGGGTTAGGATGCTAAGAATGCCCAATCCAAGATGAATGGCCTTATGGATAGCATTATGGCTCTGCAAACTGCATTTCAGCAAGTTCAAAACTTGGCGAACGGTCCTGGTGCCACCAAGTTGATTGCATTGAAGCCGCTCCTCGAAAGTAGCTCTTCGGAACTTGGAAAGGAGTTTACCCGAATTCTTCACATTTTACAGCCAGGGCCAGGGCAAAAGGTGGCGAAGAGAGTGCTGAGACAGAGGTTGAAGTGGCCATTTCAAAAGGCGGATGTGGAACAAATTCTTCAGTTACTTGAGCGCCATAAATCAGCTTTGATTTTTGCCATGAATTCTGACCAGATGTAAGAGTCTATCTACTTCTTCCTCGTACCTCGACTGAAGTCATAGTATATGCTAATATCTATGGACTATCATTACTAGGACGGCTGTTATTCAAATTGACGATCGAGTTGAGGGAATTGGCAATCGAGTTGAGGAAATTGACAATCGGGTTGAGGAAATTGACAATCGAGTTGAGGCAAGTGACCACTATTGATCCATACACATAAAATTACTCAGTATACTAATCAGTGGTACGTATACAGTCACTGCAACAGAGCACAAATATTGCGAAGTTGCCACGCGCTGAAGGTGCTGCCCATAACGACTGGCTCCGGCAACATGAGGATCATTGTTTGCAAGATACACGAGTAGAGCTCCGGAAGCAGATTATGGACTGGTGTGAGGACCCGGACAGTAAATGCATCTTCTGGCTTAACGGAATGGCTGGGACTGGCAAATCCACAATTTCCCGCACAATTGCTCTCGAGCTTGCAGAAAAGCAAAGACTTGCAGCGAGTTTCTTTTTTACTCGAGGCAAAAAGGATATCAGTCACGCTCGCATGTTCTTCACTACTATTGCCGCCCAGCTCGCAAACACTTTACCAGTACTCCGGGCATCCATCTCAGACGCCATCGACAACAATGCTGACATCTTTCAACAAGGATTACGGGAGCAATGGAATCAACTCATTCTCAATCCTTTAAAGAGTGCCCCTACTGAATCAATTCAACTGGTTGTAGTAATTGACGCACTTGACGAATGTGACAGCATAGAAGATATTCAATTAATTCTTCAACTACTTGCAGAAGCCAAGGACCTTACAACAGTTGGGATCAAGATCTTCCTTACCAGTAGACCAGAAATTCCTATCTTTGATGGATTTCGTCAATTGTCTGGTGAGACATATCAGGATTTTATACTCCATAATATCTCGCTTGATATAGTTGATGGAGATATATCTACTTTCTTTCAGCAAAAGCTGTCGCCACTGAAAGCCAAACACGGGCTGGGGACACCATGGCCAGATGAGCGGATTATTGAACAATTGGTGGAAAGAGCAGCTGGGCTGTTTATCTATGCTGCAACAACACTTCGATTTATTTGTGACGGCATAGATGGTCCTGAAGAACAACTCTCTTTAGTCCTTAGTGCAACCAAGTCATCCCTGTCAGTAACAGAGCATCTTGATGGCATATATACAACACTACTCCAGCACTCGGTTCTTGGAAAACGGGGTGATCAAGAATGTAAGCAATTAGCGGGACGGTTTAGACAGGTAGTTGGATCCATTGTGGTAATGTTTGATACTATGCCAGCTCGAAATCTAGCACAGCTGCTCCAAATACCATTCAAAATGGTTTCAAGAACTTTGGACTCTTTGCGCTCTGTGCTCAATGTCCCAGAAGATGAAAGCCAGCCTGTCCGATTATTTCATCTATCCTTCCGCGACTTCCTACAGAATCCTCAGAGGTGCAGTGATTCTCGATTCCAGATAGATGAAAAAGAGAGACATACCAGCCTATTTCGAAAATGTATGTCGCATATATCTCAGCTTCAGGAAAATATATGCGGTCTTTGGGGGCCAGGAGTTTTGATTACCGAGATTCCCAATGACACGATACACAAAAGTATTCCACCACACGTTCAATACGCTTGCCGTTACTGGCTCGATCACTGGCGACTTGGGGATCCAATGGCAGTGGAGGAAGACATCAAGACTATTCGGCAATTTCTTGAACATCACTTTCTTCATTGGTTGGAGGGACTTAGCTTGATTGGAGAGGTATCAAGTGGGGCTCATATGATAATAACTCTCGAGGAAATACTATCTGTAAGTTACAATGCTCATTAGATTATACAGAAAATAGTATTGACCTGAAACCAGGGACAATTGGAGGACTATGATCCAGGATTGTTAGAACTTGCATATGATGCCAAACGGTTTATATTGCACATGCGGTCAATTATTGAAATGGCACCTCTTCAGGTCTACTATTCGGGACTTTTGTTTACTCCAAGATCAAGCCTGATTCGAGCAGCGTACTTGAAAAATACCAGTATCCCTTGGGTTACTATGGAACCCAAAGTGGCCAAAATGTGGAGCTCATTGATACAGACACTAGAAGGCCATACTGGCATTGCCAGATCAGCTCTGTTTTCACCTGATGGGAAGCTTGTTGCCTCTGTATCCCTGGACAACACAGTCAGATTATGGGATACATTAACAGGAAAGCAATGTGGAGTTTTGGAAGGTCATACAAGTAAGATTCGTTCTGCTGTGTTTTCACCCAATGGAAAGCGTATTGCCTCTGCATCCTCGGACAAAACGGTCAGATTATAGAATACATCAACAGGAAAGCAATGTGGAGTTTTGGAAGGTCATACAGATGGGGTCTGTTCGGCTGTGTTTTCACCTGATGGAAAGCTTGTTGCCTCTGTATCCCAGGACAAAACAGCCAGATTATGGGATACATCAACAGGAAAGCAATGTGGAGTTTTGAAAGACCATACCAATCCAGTATATTCAGCTGTGTTTTCACCCGATGGAAAGCTTGTTGCCTCTGCAGCCCTGGACAATACCGTCAGATTATGGGATACAACAGGAAAGCAATGTGGAGTTTTGAAAGGTCATACCAAATGGATCTATTCGGCTGTATTTTCACCTAATGGAAAGCTTGTTGCCTCTGTATCCTCGGACAAAACGGTCAGATTATGGGATACATCAACAGAAAAGCAATGTGGAGTTTTGGAAGACCATACCAATCCGGGCTATTCAGCTGTGTTTTCACCCGATGGAAAGCTTATTGCCTCTGCATCCAAGGACAATACCATCAGATTATGGGATACATCAACAGGAAATCAATGTGGAGTTTTGGAAGGTCATACCAAATGGATCTATTCGGCTGTGTTTTCACCTAATGGAAAGCTTGTTGCCTCTGCATCCGAGGACAAAACGGTCAGATTATGGGATACATCAACAGGAAATCCATGCGGAGTTTTTGAAGATCATACCGATGCAGTCTGTTCGGTTGCGTTTTCACCCGATGGAAAGCTTGTTGTCTCTGCATCCGAGGACAATACCGTCAGATTATGGGATACATCAACAGGAAATCAATGTGGAGTTTTGGAAGGTCATACCAATCGGGTCTATTTGACTGTGTTTTCACCCGATGGAAAGCTTGCTGTCTCTGCATCCGAGGACAATACCATCAGATTATGGGATACATCAACAGGAAATCAATGTGGAGTTTTGGAAGGTCATACAGACGGCGTCAATTTGGCTGTGTTTTCACCCGATGGAAAGCTTGTTGCCTCTGCATCCTTCGACAGAACGATCAGATTATGGGATACATTAACAGGAAAGCAATGTGGACTTCTGGAAGCTCATATCGATAATGTCAGCTCGGCTGTGTTTTCACCTGATGGAAGGCTTGTTGCCTCTGCATCCCGGGACAAAACGGTCAGATTATGGGATACATCCACAGGAAATCAATGCGCAGTTTTGGGCGATCATACAGATAGGGTATATTCAGCTGTGTTTTCACCCGATGGAAAGCTCGTTGCCTCTGCATCCCAGGACAAAACGGTCAGATTATGGGACACATCAACAGGAAATCAATGTGGAGTTTTGGGAGGCCATACCGCTGGGGTCAATTCAGCTGTGTTTTCACCCGATGGAAAGCTTGTTGCCTCTACATCCTATGACAAAACGGTCAGATTATGGGATACATCAACAGGAAATCAATGCGGAGTTTTGGAAGGCCATATCGGTGTGGTCAATTCGGCTGTGTTTTCACCCAATGGAAAGCTTATTGCCTCTGCATCCGAGGACAAAACGGTCAAATTATGGAATACTACAAAAAAAACAATCATAGAAACCATAGAAATCATAGAAACTCATAACAGCATCAATATTATGAAGTTTTCTAATGACGGAACGCATCTACATACGAGTCGCGGCATACTGCAGCTCAAGTCATCTCTCCACTGCGGCGGCAATCTGGAACTAGCACACACGTTAACTCATTCCTTGTATGTTACTGATCAATGGATCACATGCAACATGAAGAAATTGCTCTGGCTTCCTGTTGACTACCGACTATCCTGCTCTGCAGTAAATGACACTGCCAACCTTATTGTCATTGGATCCCATTCCGGTAGAGTTATTTTAATATCTATTGATTTCACCGCTCTCCCGGCTGCATATCTCCAGCCATCTGTTGTTGTAGCAGGTAGGGACTCCCTTGGATATAAACTCCCTTGTTGGCTGTTTCAAGCTTTGATGGACTAATTCACTGGTTGGTGTATTTTAGGTGCAAGTTGAGTCAATGGAATCGCAGTTTTGGTATGGTAGGCCGGGCATTGGATGTTGGTGTCTTTTTGTTCATCTTCAGAGTCGGATATTTCGATTTCGCTCTCGATGTTGATCCAGTCATTGTTGTCACTGTCTTCGTCTTCAACGCCCTAACCGCCCTAACTATCTTCGATCTCCCTAATGGCATTGAGTCCTGCCCTCCCGCCCTTATCCCTATCGGAAAGTGGATGTACATGCCAAACTATGCAGGTGGGGGGAAAGTGAGTGATGGTGGATGGGGGGGGAAGGGGGGAGGGGTACCTTGAAGACCTCGAGACGGGACCCGCCCATTGTGGAGTGGCTGGTGTTGGGTTTTATATTAACTGGGTTAACTGGGGCTTAAGACTGTTATCGGGATTTCAATGCTTTTTAATATAACATTATAATTTTTTTTTGGATTCGGCCTGATCAGATTCTATATTGCGTTTGCGCCCAGATTACCATCTGCTACTAATCTAAACTCTCCCACTTCGGCCTATTCGCCATCGTGCTTCACAAGCTCCCTTCACTCCCTCTCTTTCACCTTTTCTTCTTCCAGTCTACTCCTCTCCCTCTTCCGCTTCCGCTTTTCTCTTCCCTCCTCTTTCCGGTTGTTACCTTCCTTCTTATTCCTCCACGCCATATTTCGCTTTTGAGCTGCTTTCTTCTGCTCACTCGTAACTTTGCACCTCGCCATCTCACTGGGTGTAACATCATACGGTGTCGGTCCGGCGGTGAGTGCTGCAAGCTGGGACATTTCCTGGGCAGGATCCTTGTAAACGAAAGTCACGAGATGTAGCGTGGAAGACTAAACGTCTCTGAAATACCGAACTCTCCTCAATTCTGGCATAGTCGGAACAGTTAGTAAGGCGTATGCCTCCACCAAGGCCGGCCAGTCGAAATATCGCTTGTTTGTGTATGCTCGCACATGAGAGACAAATGCTTTCAGCCCTTTTTCCCATATTGCGTGGTCTCTTCTCACTGTCTCTCCATTCCCCGTACAATTTCCTTTGTCTATTCGTGCACCGTTTGTTCACTAGAGTGTAACTGAAACTTCGTAACTGGTGTCTTTTATCGCTAGAAAGTCTATATACCTCTTCCTCCCTGCCAGGACTGAGGAACAAGACAGCAATTCCTCTCCGCCCCGCGCCCCGCACGGCCACAGCGATGCAGAAAGACCTTAGGGTCTGTTGGAGGTCCATCGAGTTGAACTACCAGGTCGACAGCGGGAATGTCGAGTCCCCGAGCGGTGTGAGTAGAATGCTTTTTTATAAATGATCCAATAAATTTGGCAAAACTTTTAGATTGAGTACCAGTATTAGGTGACTGCTTTCTATGGAGTGGAATAAGCAAGTAGGATTTTGGGAGAAAGCTCTGAAAGATATGAGAGAAGTAGTCGACAGAAGCGCATGATGATAAATAGATAATAACCTTCTTGGGTGGAGTAGGCAGGAGGTTGGAGTTGGGGGAAAGTTGGCTCATATGGCTCAAGTATAATCGGTGGTGAGTTGCCGAAACAATGAAAGTATTTTCTAGACGATATTAGCAGAAAGATTGCTTCCCAGACACCTTGCGGGTGTTCTTCTCTCCTCTCCGCCTCTTCGTCCCTTACCTTTACTGAAACCTTCACTGGGTTCCGCAGTCCTGTCCGCACCAAACAACTCACTCACAGTGGCACTGAACAGTCCTGTCCGCCTTTGCTTCGGTACCTAGCTTTGCAAGGATCTTCATTAGCGTGTCCTCGAAGCCTGAATCTAGTATCATAATCTATCTTTCATTGTGATTATATATGTACATTTTTTTTTTTTTTGAGTCTATACGCCTTTCCCTGTTCTCGTACCCGTGACCCTCTAGGAGCCTTAGGCTATGAGACGTACATTGAATATGTTCTTGGTGAATAGATGCTGCATACAGGAGAGTATCTATGTATATGCATGCGTGTGGGAACGGGGCCGTATATATATATAGACTCAAAAAAAAGTTTCGATACCGGTACTAGTATGCATGCATTACACCATGGTAACGCCATATGTGATAGTAGTCAGCTAGGTACCTACCGGTACTCTTGCATGAATGGTATTGTTCCATTGTTTTCAATTGCCATGAACATCTCACTGCCGTGCGGGGTCGACTTGATAAACAACACAACACAACACACAATACAACGATACACACAACACAATACAACGCAACGACAACATTGTGATATTTACATATAAAACCATGGCCGAAGTACTAGGTGTAGTCGCAAGCGCGGTGACTGTGGTTGAAGCAGCTGGCAAGGTCTGGTCGACCGGCTGGAAATACTATCAGGTAAGAATCCCCCCAAAGAAATTTGTGCCACAATTAGTAGTAAATAATTTTATATGGGGTTAGGATGCTAAGAATGCCCAATCCGAGATGAATGGCCTTATGAATGGCATTATGGCCCTGCAAACTGCATTTCAGCAAGTTCAAAACTTGGCGAAAGGCCCTGGTGCCACCAAGTTGATTGCATTGAAGCCGCTCCTCGAAAGTAGCTCTTTGGAACTTGAAAAGGAGTTTACCCGAATTCTTCAGATTTTACAGCCAGGGCTAGGGCAAAGGGCGACGAGGAAAGTGCTGAGACAGAGATTGAAGTGGCCATTTCAAAAGGCGGATGTGGAACAAATTCTTCAGTTACTTGAGCGGCATAAATCAGCTTTGATTCTTGCCATGAATTCTGACCAGATGTAAGAGCCTATCTATTCTTCCTCGTACCTCGACTGAAGTCATAGTATATGCTAATATCTATGGACTATCATAATTAGGACGACTGTTATTCAAATTGACAATCGAGTTGAGGGAATTGGCAATCGAGTTGAGGGGATTGACAATCGAGTTGAGGAAATTGACAATCGAGTTGGGGAAATTGACAATCGAGTTGAGGCAAGTGACCACTATTGATCCGTACACATAAAATTGCTCAGTATACTAATCAGTGGTACATATACAGTCACTGCAACAGAGCACAAATATTGCGAAGTTGCCACGCGCTGAAGGTGCTGCGCATAACGACTGGCTCCGGCAACATGAGGATCATTGTTTGCAAGATACACGAGTAGAGCTCCGGAAGCAGATTATGGACTGGTGTGAGGACCCGAACAGTAAATGCATCTTCTGGCTTAACGGAATGGCTGGGACTGGCAAATCCACAATTTCTCGCACAATTGCTCTCGAGCTTGCAGAAAAGA
>Ga0307514_10005092_pt1 | contig 11871 bp, 8 predicted proteins | sample 16_EM_MG_FD_203088 | JGI IMG/M metagenome (GOLD analysis project Ga0307514, IMG submission 203088) | Populus trichocarpa ectomycorrhiza microbial communities from riparian zone in the Pacific Northwest, United States - 16_EM | ecosystem: Host-associated > Plants > Roots > Unclassified | place...
GTGTACGGCCCTTTCGTCGAGGGGGGGCCTTATTTTTGCCAGTGAAAGGATATTCTCAGGAGACAGCAGTTGGAAAAGAAAGAGTGCTACTTCCACAAAAATTGGCCCACCGCACTGCAAGAGCAAAGAGGGACTGGGGTAGGGGGGTATGTATGGGTGTATTTTGAAAGGGTATTCGGGGGGGGCAGTACTGAGGTTGAAGTTATGGATGTATGGTACGCACTTTACGCAATTAGCCCACACCCACACAACAATACCGACTTCCCACACCCACGAAATGCGACGAGTCTAGTTCGATGGAAGAATGGGGAACCCTTCCCTCTGCTCGTGGCTGCGTACTAGGTCGACTGCAAGCTACGGGGAAAGTACTTGCCCTTGCTGCCGACTCGCCCTCCTAACAAGGTATATATTTACTCTTTACTTCTGGCCCTTGCAAGCTCTGGACCCGAAGCTGGTAACTATTCATGCACAGCTACAGCATCCAACTAGAACCGGCTCTCATGAACGGGGAGGCATCGCGAGGAAAACCAGAAGGTCCCGCAAACCGCGAAGAGCAGCCTCTCCACTGAGTAGCTTGCCCGCAACAACGGCCTGTTCAATGGCGCAAGCAAGGGTATATCGTGGTTAACGGAGACGGATACTGTTCTGACCTTAGCCCTCGCGTGCGAATAGGCCAAATTGAAAAAGAACCCTAGTATACAAGAAACAGGAATGGCTTCACAGTTGTGGTTTAATACAACAATGCAGCCAGGATGTGGCATTCCCGCTAGCACCTTTGTTCCGTTTGTGGTGCTCCATGCACTGCAAATATCCTCAAGGAATCCATGGAATCCTTCTGGAATGTCTGAATCTGATCTGCGATTCCTGATCTTCTTGCGCGCTGCTGCTGCTGCTTATCGCTACTCGGTCACAACAGCAAGGCGACTAACCATTGACAGCTGGACAGCTCACGCAATATGTAGGTTGGCTGCTAGGCAGGTGTGGTTGTTTGGAAGCAGGAACGTTCTTGGGTGGTGATCGTGATCCTCTCCTTCCTGTGGACAGCACAGCACTGCGGGTATTATAGTGCTACATGTGCTTTAAACTCAGAGCAATATAGGTACATGCACAAGCAGACTTTGAGTTTAGAAGAACCAACCTGAAATCTTGCAGCACGCGGCTCAACATACCTATGTAGCCCCCACCTATGGCAAGGGATTCACACCAGCTTTCTGGCTAAACTCCTAGTTATCCAGTTAGTTCGTCACATTGAACCTGGGGTAGAGGGAAGCCACATCAACCCAGCTCACGAGCAAGAATACTCTAAGAACAACCAGACAACTGCTACCGAGGTGTAGCGGCGTCGTTTTGAAAAGCTAATAAAAAGGCGTCATGAGATTTATGAAACTGGAGATCGTGTGCTGCTATCACTCTTTATTTAACCTTCACACCAAACCACCGCCAAGCAACATGCACATGCCAAGAGCACTCTCGGTAGCGAGTCTAAAATACACACTACATGCCATTTTGATGAAGCCTGTCCCATGGTCAGGTACTTGACTTTGGATCATGCACTGAAAAGGCAGCAAAGATGTCAAGCATGCTACATATCTACAACACTTCGTTTTCTGGTCTCCGGTCACCAAAATCGGGGTAGGGCTGCATACTTTACAGCAGACACGTCCAGGGCTGCCCCAACCAAATTCCCAGAATATAGTCCTTAGGATAGGTACCTCACTCATATCCCCGAGGGATTTTGGACAACCCTCATATAAATGAGGACAAACCCTATGAAAGGTCTACTGTAGGACCCATTATACAACAATTATCAAGAGAGCAAAGGTCCTGAGCCTTGTGTACTGGATCCGCTCTTCCTGGGTTAGAGAGAAGAACCTCATTGCAAAAATATCACAAAACGCAATCTTCTGCTCAATCTACAGGCATATATGTATGTAAGTTTCCGGAACTACTATTCTGTACCACCACACTGGTGGTCACCAGTCAAGCATACCATTAGCTGCCCTGGAGGCGTCAGCAATCAATTTCTCAAATATCTCCATAGTCGGCCACATCCCATATCCCTTCGGGGCGCAAAACCCAAGAAAATTGGGAGGGGACGGAGTGGCGGGCGGAGGTCCGGGCGTGCCTGTGCGGTATCAGGAGGTGACAACAAGCTGGCAATACGCAATACTTGAATACCTTTTATTAGCTATTTGCAGGCGAGGTCAAAATGGTACATGCAGCAAGAATTCAACTACCGATACTGCTTCATCAGGGTGATACTAAACCAGACACTATATTTGGAGTGTTTTGGGATCTCGAGCTGTTGGGGATAATTGTCGATGCCACAAATGAAACCCGGAGGGTCGTCCCATGCTCAATTACTGTAGAATGCTCTAACATACAAGCTGTATGTCAAGTCGCACTTTGTAATAACCCCTGAATACTTTCATCTATTCCATTGATGTACCTCAATCTATAGAATCTATCTCTTCTTACTTCTGACGTGTGTTGTTGTTGCCCCAGGCCTCAGATCGTCCTGGCTTGCGCTCATGATACATACTCATCCTTCCAGGTTAAAATAATTGCGAAGACCCCCATAGCACCACAGAAATGAAAGCCATGTCAGGTGAGACGTGGCACACAAAGTAAGCGCATCTTATTCACTGGAAGCTGTCGTTGAGATTGGGGGTGCGATGAGATATGCAGGCAGATTCAATAGTTTGCGCTGGTATTTTTTATTGCACGCAGATCCCCAACTATGGGACGTTGCAGTTTGCTTCTTATTGACCCCTGTGCTTGAGTTTGTTTTATTACACTACGATGGATACAAACCCCGTTGGCTTGACCAGGATTTTGAATTGGAAAAAAAAATCATAAGTAATGGAAATAACTGTTTCTGCCAACAATTCCTGCACCCAATTCTTCACTCTATGTACCGTTGGACCTTCTAGAAAAAGCAGAATCACAGGCATCTTCCATGTCGCACTTGGGGGTAACGACACTGGGCCGGGTCAAAAAGCGAAACTTTCGCCTTGAGTGCTACAAATAGTAAAGATACTACCAAATCAGGACTAGTTTTCGAGGTAACGTACAAATTTGTGCAAAAACAGTGGGCAACTCCAGCTACAGCGAATACTATGTTGTACAAAAAAAAAAAAGAGCTTGGCTCGCTACCTCACCGAGTACATTACTGTCTTTTCAACAAGCAAGCTCCTTGTTACTCTGTGGTTGAGTATTTTGGTAAGGGCAAAACTTGACATGTGATCGCATCTCTATTGATCATGTGATGAAACAAATCCAGCCTGCTTTAGTATGAAAACAGGGGGATATATTCAGACATATTAATCCATGGTCATCACTTCATCTCTCCACTACAACCTGCCTTAACAAAACAATAAACAATAAACAATAAGGTTGAAAGAACTGAAAAGAAGATCATAATATATAGAAATTACAACCCGAGATGTATCCAGATACCAACGAGTACAGCCCTAGGCTGTGGAGAGCTTGCCCTCCTTGATAGCTTCGTTAACTTGCTCGAAAACCTACATATATGAGTGTTAGTATAAGAAACCAGCTGTACAAGAGCATATTTATTTACCTTCAACATTTTTCTCCTTGCCCCGAGAGCATTAACCCCCCTCTTCTCCAGATCCTCATCCGACAGCATAATCAATTCCTGCCACTTGAGATCTTTTAAGTTATCCGTGTACTTATGCAATCGCAGGCTCCTCAGCCACTGACTGATATCAGCCAACAGAGCTGGGTCGGTTGGGTCTTCTGGTGGCTTGGAGGTCCCGCGTCTGCTCCTTGGACTGCGCCCCCGGGCGGTACTGGGCTCATCCGACAAATAACCTTCAATCGTACCAAATTGACCGAGAGCAAAAGCGCCACCACTCAAAAGAGGGGAAGAATAATCGGCAGCCAGAAATCCGTTATTTTGAGGTGAGCCAAATCCACCAAGGCCAATTTGAGAAGGGTTTTGGAAACCAATACCAGGGGAATGAGGGCGAGGTGAGCGACGGCCGAATGGAGACATGTTTTGGTTTTGATTCTGATGAGCAACAACAGCTGCAGCTGCAGCTGCAGCAGGAATTTGCACCGGCTGGCCATGTTCATTATACATAACTATATTTGAAGGAGCCGCTACTTGACCCACTGGGCGGCCTATCTGCTGATTACCTACACTTGGTTGCTCGTTCTTGGGGCGACGTCGAAACTTGCCAACATCGGAATCAAGAATGATGCGGTTATTGACGGTGGATAGAGCCGCAAGCTTCATTGCCGTTGCATTCGCAATCATATCAGCATTCGTATGTGCTGCCTGACCGAACATTGGGACCACAGGGGTATTAACCATTGAGGCCCAGTTACCACCAGGTCCATCGAATGGAGAAAGCTGGGGCATCTCAATGCCACCGTTGCTGGCTGGCGCAGCAATTGTAGTGGTCTTGAGGTTTGTGTTACCAGTGATTTGAGGCATGGGGGACCGCAATCCAGCGGAGAGCGGAGGAGCCTGCCATTGCCCCATCTGGTCTGCTGCTGATTTTGGTCGAGAATTCTGATCTGAAGACACTTCACCATTTCGAGGCCCTTGGGTCCAAGGTGATGGTGGAGGATTTTCTTTGGTGGACATGCTTGGTGCAAGATTAGAGGAAGGACGGGAGTCAAAGATACCACTGTTTCTATTGGACTTGGTTCCGCTACCCCCGGCACCTTGAATTTTGGCTCGCTGTGCAGCAAGAGCAGCCGCGGCATCTGGGAACATCGCATGGATGTCTAAGCCAGAGGGGTTACGGTTTGTGGTCGGGGAAGGTGGAACTTGATTAAAAGAATTACGATTACTATTCAGAGTCATCTGAGCCATGGCCTCATTCATACGGCTTGACATGGCATCTAATGACAAAGTAAGTAACATATACGTGGTAAAATGTATGTAGTGGGTGAAGTACTGACCTTTATCAAAGTTTGCAGGCGAAAGAATGGCCGACATCGGATGCGATCTAGCCATTTGCTGCAATACAGTGATAAAAAACCGGATCTGGACTTGCGTCGTCTGCTGGAGCAGAGCATACAAGGCCGCAGTCCTTTCTGCCTCACTTAGAACCCGAAACCACTGCTCGATCGCACTGAGCTCATCCTTGAAATCCTGGTCAAGCGTCGCAGCTGCCATCTCTTCAAGGGTTCTCTCATAGACTTCAAGGTCGGCAAGCCACTTCTGAGCTGCCTTGTCCAAAGCCTCAGTCTCGGGATTCTGATTGATCGTGGGGGGGTTCAAGAAAATCTCGGAGGAAGGGCGAATGCGACCAGAACCGAGTGGGGACGGAAAAGCAGACATATCGGCTGATGCACGTAGGTGGTGCCCGGAACCTAGAGGGCGTGAAGATGGTGGGCGGAGTGATGAGGCGGCCTGGTCGGGGGTGCTGTTTCGGTTCGACATGGCTGATATTGTTGGAACAAAGGTGTCCTTCAAAGTATCGACTGAGGGAGGATGTAATTGAATTGCACAATAGATTCAAGAGTGGATACTGCCCGGCCCGATAAGTGCTTGACTTGGAGACTTTGGCTGAAAAATGGTGTATCTAGTCGGCAGTATTGAAAAATAAACGATATATTGAGAAAACTTTTGAGGATCAACCGTATTATGGCGGACGAAAAAGAGGACTGTCGGAGCTTCTCCTGCAGTGCCTGCTGACCTCAAAGGAGTCTTGCTGTTCTTTCTTTCTAAATGTATCTATAATGTTGGTATTAAATGTCCATACAAATCTCAGCTGTATCGACTTGGAGGGATGTACGACCCAAAAACCAGCCTAACCAGCGGAGAGTGTGTAATGAAGCAAATAGTAACCTGATATAAATAGATGCTAGTAAATACCGAAGGACCCAGAGACTGTTCAGACGAGGCTGTGAGGGGTGTTCCGTTGATGAAGTTCGGGGTTCCAACCCGAGCAGATCAACCAAGGGAAAAATTAGAAACAGCGGCAATGGTGTTCCAGAGTCGCGTCCAGCTGGGAGAGAACCAGCCCAAATAGAATGATGGGGAGGCAAATGAGAAATGACCACAGATGGTTTCCTGGTGTAGTCGGGTTGCAGGTGCCTTGGACTGACGTGGGGGAAGGAGGTAAAAGAGAGGAAGAAGCGAGATGGCCTGAGGGAAGATATAGATTATGAGGCTATGCGCGAGAGAAGGGGGGGGGGATTTGTTCTTGGGCAAAAGAACAGATGGCCGGCTCAAAAGAGGTGCGACAGGGGTCTAGGGCTGCGCTGTGGAGGGGTTCGCTCAGTGGAAGAGCAGCAGTTGGTTATTTTTTGTGGTGAGATGTGAGTCGCTGCTGACATTACATGATACCTACATATGATACATAAGTAACTGGAGGGCCAGAGAGTGAGGCCAGTGTAAGTGCTACATATATACACTAACTTATTGGCTCCTGGTGAGGTATTCGATTAGCAGTCAAGATGTGGAGCTCGTATTCAAACTTAACGGGCAGTTATTAAGTGGCACTGGCTGTACTTTTCGCCTCCTCTGGAGGGTGTTGTAATGCACCATAGCACTCTAAATGGAGGGAATATGTGGGTTTGTGTATCATGCTCCACTCCGGATTGATAGAGCCCATCATACCCATCACCCTGCGGAGGAGGGTCGTGCCAGCCAGACTACTTACCCATCACCCATCATCCGATATTCTCGAAGCAGACCCTCAACCTCCAAATTTGGCATTAGGCAATTGATGAAGTAATCCTGCATGACATAGAGTTCAATGTTTTTTCTTTTGTTCCACCATACAGATACTCGGTACAATGATAAATTATTGCGGACTACAAGCTATCACCAGCTGGCCAATGAATTCTAGCCTCAAAACCACATGCACTATAATAATTTATCGTTGTACCGAGTAGGTATATCGGGTCACAGGTGATACTTACCCTGTGATATGTATAAGGGGTGTACCTACTTCGTATCAGGTTTGGAACAAGCATGACAGGGCTAGTGTGTTTATTACAATATAATAAGTGTACCTTCGTCAGACATGGGCTGAAGACCTATTTTAAGACAAGCCAGGGACCTTGTTGCTAGCCGCCGCCCGAAGACCCGAAACCAGCGCTTGTGTAGTTGTGGAGAGGCAAACTCGTTTTGCCTTTTTGAATTTAGAATTATATGAGCTTAATAAACTGGATGATCTTTTTTTATTACTTCAACTAGCTGTACTTCCTCAGGCACATTATGGTGCCTAATCAAGACATTTTGATGATGACTACTCCGTAGTATTGCTAGAAAGGTGTACATAGGTACTAGTAGTTCGGTGCTTAGGAGATGGGATGCAGAAGTCATTTAATCGCATCTAGACTATGGCAATGGGTAACTAGTCTGGTTGGCACAAGCAGCTCGTCCCCGGCCTTCTGGGCCAGTCCCAGCCCTCAGGGTCAGTAGTTGTTTTGAAGCATTCATCGGTATGTTATAGCTGGGTGATGTCGTTGCCGCCCACATAGTCAGAATTAGAACCGCAGACGCTGGAACCTGCGGACGGAGCATCTAATATTTGGGTTTCTGGTTCGCCTATGGTTGGGACGTTTGATCATGAGAGGCGCACGTGGGGTCCATTGTCTTGGCATCCCGACTCACACACACGACAGTCAATTCAATTCCGGTTTTCGGTGGTGTGGAGATGGCATTCAGCGACACAGGGCGTGGACACAGGCTCAGGGATGACCTCAACGACGTGGATTACGACGAGCTTGGTTTCATGGATGATAGCGAAGACGACCCTGATTACTCTGGCTCTGATGACATATCTGAGGTTGGATACCTTGAAGAGAGGCAGGTCAATCAAATTGGTCATAAAGTACCCAACTAATGTTCAGCAGAGGGGAGGAAGAATCCACCGATGAATCAGATGCAAGCGAGATTTTTAGTGACGAGATGGCAGACTTTCATCAGTATCTGAGAGCAGCACATGGGTTCAAGAAAGTTAGAGGCAGAGGGCGCAGGGCAAATGATGAAGCCACCTACTCACACGATATCCGCATGTTAATAAGCGAGGCGAACCAGAAATATGTTCAGATGGATCTTTCCACAGCACAGAGCATTGTAGAACAGATCATCAGAATGGATGGAGGAATATATCCGGCCTGGAAAATGTTGGGGGAAATACATAAAGAAAAGGGAGATGAAAAGAAGTGTTTCATGTCCTGGTTTACAGCTGCTCACTGCAAGCCCAAAGATTTTCACCTCTGGCTCGAGTGTGCTCGGATGAGCATTGACCAAGAAGGTCCAAATGAAACTGCAATATATTGTTATAGCCGTGCCTTACGAGCGAATCCAGATGATATAAGTATCATGTATGACAAGGCAGTTTTGTACAAGCAGATGGGTCGGCTGGACAAGGCAGCCGATGGCTTTGCGCAACTGGTTAAGGCTCTTCCGAATGACATGAGTGTGCTTAAAGAAATAGCACAAATCTACACACAACTGCACAGAATACCAGACGCCATTACATTCTACGAAAACAGTATTCAGCATTACAAACGGATAGGGCTCGGCTCTCAGGGTGGTTTTGGGTGGTCTGATCTGAATATCCTGGTGGAGCTTTATATACTGGAGAAGAAGTGGCATAAGGCCATTTTTGAGACAAAGTCGATCGGAAGGTGGCTCTGGGGCCGCGCGGACGAGGTATTCTGGGACCAGATTCAAGGGGATGACAAGGAATGGGATGAGTTTGATGATTCCAGAAAAGCCATTGTCAGGGAATATCTACCTAGCAAACACCCGGATAGCTCGTATGTCATGCCTATCGAGCTGAGAGTTAAGCTGGGAGTTTGCAGGCTCAAGCTAAAACACGTTGAGGAGGCATTGGTAAGGCATATTTCCAGACTTTCCGCATGGGCAGCATTAATCTGTTTACAGAAGCATTTCAAATACCTTGATAGACAGGATCCATCGGTGTATTATGACTTATTCCAGGAGGCTGGTGACGCCCTTCTCGAGTACAAGTCGCATGAACTGGCCTTGGAGTATTATGGGGTAGTCGCAGCATTGGAGCTAGCAGAAGACCCAAAGCTTTGGTCTAACATGGCCAAATGTTACAAGGAAATAGGAAGCATTGACGATGCTGAAGAATGCTACCATGCTATACTCAACTTGTATCCTGACCATGTGGATGCTCGAATGAAGCTCGCAGAAATATATGAGGTCTCAGATAGACGTGAAGAGGCCTTGGACCTCGTCAACCAGATAATCGCATTAAGGAAACGACAAGACATAGCAGAAAAAGAGAGACTTGCGGGGGGCCAGGCAGGAAAGGAGCCTTCTGCGCCAACATTTTTTGCTGCACCCCCGAGCCGGGTACCTACAAAACAACGGCGTGCTCAAGTCACTGTTGCTCAGCGTACTGAGATGAAGGCGCGAAAAACGGAACAGACAATCACCAAATACAGAAAACTGGACTATCTCATGCCTCGGATGGAGATAGGTGATGCTGAGGCTGTCAGGGATTGGCTCGATACGGCAGGAGACCTAGTGGATGAGTTTAGGAATACTAAAGCCTTCTATCCTAGTGAGCGATCCATGAAGTTCAAAGGCTTTGCTACACTTGCGCACAGGAGAGCTGCAAAGCGAGGCACAGATGCCATCATGCAAAGGATGCAACACCGACTGCAGGAAGCCATGTGTGAGTAGTTACTTGGGCCTCTTCCTCGGATATTAGCTGACAACATGATTCAGCGTTCGGGGATGAAGAACTCCAAGATACTGAGGATTTAACTCAATTTCATGGTCTTGGCTTTGATTCATGGCTCCAGGTCTTCATGCAATATGCCATATGTTTGACTAAACACGAAGATGTACAGGATGCCTATGATGTGCTCTCTGCAGCAAAGGAAGCAAATGTATTCTTTCATAATGACAGGAGGCGATTCATTGTTCATGTTACCCACCTTGGTACGTCAGTTCTTTCAACAATGTAGGTTACTGTGCTGACGATATCCAATCTTTTCTATAGCCTGTGCTGTATGGGTTGGAGACCCTGACACAGTCTCAGACGTTTCCCGCTTTTTCATGTATAACTGGCAATTCCAAGGGGATGCATACGCTTTGTTTGTTGTGGCTGTGACAGCTACCAAACAGGGTGAAGAGATGTTTCACCATAGTGCGAACCAAAAGTACTTCCTGAGGCAAATCAAAGCCATGGACAAAGCTATCACTGGGAAAAATATCGTCGGAGCTGCATCGTTGACAGCAAAAGGTGAAGATGGAGGCACGTTTGTTCCGAAGAACTTTGATTTCACTCTTCTCATGGTGTATGGTCATATGCTAGCTGCCGGGAGGAGTTATATTCCGGCATTGAGTATGTACCCCTAGTTTTGGATATTTTCTATGAAGCTTACCGTCACAAGACTACTACTCTCGTGCGTATTCGCTTGACCCGAGCCATCCGTTACTTAAGCTATCCATTGCAATAGCCTACCTCCATCGGTCTATGCAGAGACAGTCGGACAATCGACATTGGGAGATACTACAATCTATGTCCTTCTTATTTGATTATCACAATGCCAAAGAAGCAACCGCAAAAGCTTTTGGGCATTGGGATCAACTTCAGGAAGCGGAATACAATGTCGGCAGGGCTTTTCACCAGCTTGGTAATTATTAGTAGTCCTTCTCTATGCTGTTTACTAGCTGATAATATTGCAGGCTTGTCACATTTAGCAATACCATATTATGAGAGGGCATTGAAGATTTCTGATGAGCATTTATCTGCAATACCGGACGCCTGGGACGTCAGATACGAAGCTGCATACAACCTCCAGCAAATCTATGCAACAAGTGGTAATCCCCTGCTTGCCAGAGAAGTGACAAGTAAGTATCTAGTACTTTGAATGTATGTACATGTATGTATACTTCATGTCGGAAGTGATACAATATCTATACTCACTGCTCGGTTAGCTTTGAATTGATGTAACGAAGCCTGCGACACGAGATGATTCTTATCGTCTACCGTCAATGCGTGTGTGGCATTCTTGGGATTGCGGCTCAACATCGACTCCCCAGTAATCGCTGGCCAATAATATGTTGTCAGACTGTAGGACTAGTGCAATGCTAACCTTCAAACGCCGTTTCATGGGTTGAGATGCTGAAATTCCCCAGCACTCCATGGTCAAGATGAAGTTGGGCCAAAAAAGAAGTGAGACTCCACGGCATGTACTCATACGTTGTTTGCATGTGTATATCGTATCTGCCCTCAGCACTCAACTACGCGTAAGGAAAACTGTATATATGTAGAGAAGATACTTGGGATTAGGGGGGCGTGAAGCTGTGAATTGAATCAGAAGCAGCCTCCGATTCACCAGCCTCGGACCGCTTGCTTCACTGGCATATCGTGACAGTCGACACGGAGACACCTGTTGATTCTGGGGAATGGCTCTTGTAAGCAAATAAGAACGAGCAGCTTGCCCTGCTCTGGTTGGTGCAAAACCACTCCTGGGGAGCCTGTTCCGGTGGTAATTCGTAACTTTTGCTGTTCGGCTGGTGGTAACGCTTAGTAGTCAGAGGTGGGTGGCTTTCATCGCCCTCAGTCACCCTTTTTCTTCTCGTTCTTGCTCACACGCTTGTCTCCCTGTGCGCCAGTTGGCCACCACCAAATTTGCGGGCATAGTGAGATTGAGTCTTGTACGGGTGTTTGGGTGATTTCTGCGTCTTCACCGCCGGCCGGGCCTTATTCGCCTCTGCTTCTGCCACCACCTGGTGGTACTTACTCCACTCGCTGTGCCCCATGCCGTGGTGGTACCTCCCCACCACCAGCTGCTGCTTGCGACTTGTGCCTGCTGCACCACCGCTTGATTTCTAAATAAAAAAAGCCATTAGTTCGTTCTTTCCCCCAAGAGAAGTCTGGCCGG
>Ga0307514_10005093_pt1 | contig 11870 bp, 20 predicted proteins | sample 16_EM_MG_FD_203088 | JGI IMG/M metagenome (GOLD analysis project Ga0307514, IMG submission 203088) | Populus trichocarpa ectomycorrhiza microbial communities from riparian zone in the Pacific Northwest, United States - 16_EM | ecosystem: Host-associated > Plants > Roots > Unclassified | place...
GGGTGCTTGGGGGGGAGGGGACTAGGGAGGGGGAGGGGCTGAGTAGGAGGGAGGTGTTAGCGAGGGCAGCGGAGGAAAGGGTAAGGAGGCAGAGGGGTGGTGGGGGGACTGCAGGGGCAGGGGAGGGGAGCTCGTCGAACTCTTCGTGAGGCTTGTTGGGTTATAGAGAGCTGAAGGTGGTAGGGGACGGAGGAGAGGGTAGGGGAGCTCGCCAAGTCCTTCTTGTGAGTGGGATTACAGAGGGTTGAATATATACATCTATTAGATTTAGCGTGTATTTCTAGGCGTTTTTTCTCTTTCCATTTTTTCCATTTTTTCTAGAGGGGTGTTAGCATTGTAATATAATGCTACAACTATTAGAGATGGCACTTAGGAATGTATACACCTACGGATCAATGGTTTTATTTTGTGATAGAGTAGGGGGGACCTTCTCCACCAGGAGTTTGAGTTAATATTATTAGCCAGTGGTTTTTTTTGCGCACAAGTACTATTGTCTACAAAGTAATGTCATGGGGCCCCTATTGACCTTTATGCCTATACTCCAGCAAACAACAGGAAGGCCGTGTGGTAATCCCACAACGGAGGGGATAGCTTCAAGTTGGTGCCTGTGCGATAAACGGGGAGTTGGCTCTACTGCTCACCTGAAATGTGTACATATGTACTGAAATACCAAGACTATACATACATACATACATACATACATTAGGGCTGTAATACTATACCGGCGATAAGTTATTCAAAACGGCTTCACTGGAGACAGGATATCACTACTTTTTTACTGAGGTCAAATTCGTGCAAGGAGTTCAGGGTAATCCATGCCTGCCTTGCGTCTAGAGCGTTACAATTAGCACAGGCATATATTAATTTTAATATCATCTAGGATAACTGGAATTAACAAAGCATCGGTACAAACAATTGAGACCCCACAATTCGTTTATACCTGCTAGAAGAAAAACTTCAGAAAATCTAATCTATACCTTTGAACAAAATTCCTCGGGATAACTTTCAATTACTCTGTAAGCACCCCACCCCACCTTTCTAATCCTGCCTCTAGACTACTAGTATTCCGCAACCCCACACCACCCACTCTCGGCCATCCCCTCTCAACTTGAACAACTACACTGTAACCCCCTCTCCGGCTTGGGCGGATCCCCGCACCACCTTCTCTCCAGCTCCTCATTCCACCCCCAGCTCTCCCTAAACGGGTCCAGCACCATCTTCATCAATCCTGGGAGTACCTCCCTATCCTTCTTCTTCTCAACCATATCAATCACCTCCTGCAACACCCAATTCCTCGCGATAAACTTTGGATTAACACTCAACATCTTCTTCCTTCTCTCTTCATCCCCAAAGCCAATGCTATCTCGTTCCTCAATTTGGAGCCGAGTTCGGTAGGTACCACCTAGCCATTCAGCGATCATCTCTTGTGCGCCTTTCCATCCCTTCCCGGAATATCCCTCACCTTCTTGGAGGAATACTTCTGAGGCTTCGAACCACTTCTCCTTCGTATCTAGGCTCAATACAGGAATGTAGCTCAGCTTTCTAAAAAACCCGTTGAAGTCTAGCTCTAGTGCCTGTAGCAGCTCCAGCGTGGGGGAGATAATCTGATCTAGATCCTCCGCTTGGGGGACTTGAAGCCCCAGCCTAGTACACAACGTAGAGATATATTCCTCCTGAAAGACGGCTTTATATTCCTCTCCAGCAAGCTCGATCTGCGCTTCAGCCCGCGTAACGAGCTTCTCCATCTCAGGTCGTGAAGGGGATTTCTCGATGAATTCCTGGGTGTCACAGAGATCCCCAGAGCCGAAGAGCTCAGCAAGGTCTTCAGCCAGACGCACGAGGTTCCACCAGATTACGGTGGGCTGGTTATGGTAGCTGTAGCGTTTCATGTAGTCGTCGTGGTTGGGAGTGAAGTGTGGGTCGAAGTTCTATCCCTCAGTCAGTTTCACCTCCCTTCCTCGCCCATGGATGATGGTATAAGTATGATATACCCACATCCATAAAACTAAATGGCCCAAAATCCAAGCTCAACCCCATAATATGCGTATTATCTGTATTCAACACCCCATTCATAAACCCAAAACACTGCCACTTGGCTACCGTCCTTGCATTTCTCCGTACAACCTCCCGATAGAGTCTATGATATCTATTAATATAATCCACGCCAGTCAACTTCACCTCGTTTGGCCGTGGAGGAACGAGATTCTCTTCTCCGCCGAAACATTCGTTGATGACGTAGTCTGCTAGCCGACGGAGGTTTTGCCGGTCTCCACGCCATCGGAAGAGATCGAACGAACCGATGCGGATCCAGGAGGGGGCGAAACGGGTTACGATTGCACAGGGCTCGGTACGCTCGCGGATGGCTTTTTTTGAGGGAAGGAGGGTTAGGGCGAGGGCGCGGGTGGTGGGTATGCCGAGGGCGTGGAGGGCTATACAGGGGAGTCGGGGGTTAGTTTCTCGAGTAGAGGGGGGTAGAAGGGTAGAATAACCTTCGGAAACGACGAATTCTCGGATACTGGATCGTAGGACGGCTTTGCCATCTCTGTAGGCCGGGCTTGTTAGGATCTTGTGATGTTGAAGGACGGGAGGGGCAGGGAACGTACGCAAACCGTGAGTAGGGGGTTAATCCGGCCCCCTTGAGTTGTACTTCATACCGCTGCCCAGTTTTGGGGTTGGTAGACTCAAATAAGCTGATGGCTCTCTGGTGACGCCTGAATTAGCTATCCAGGAATATATCACATTTTTGAGGGGACGCTCCCACATACTCCATCTCCAAGCTGCCCGGCCCATTGGCCACTGTAATTTATTCAGTCTATCAGCTCTCCTGTCTCTGATGTGGTTTATGCCTCAGGGTAACGGCTAAAGTCCTGCTCATGCTGGGGATTCATGGCTTACAATTGCCATCCTACAACCCTCCCCACCCCAATGATCTCATATTAGCCCACTGGACCATTTTATACATACCAATCTCCCGAGGTTTGGCATATCAATACCTTCACCCATCGATCACATACCTCCATAATTGGCCGCCCACGGCATAATCCCTTCCACAAGCAAATTTCCCGCCATTAAATGCTTAAAATCCGCCCTCTTCTCTTCCCCTGGCTTCAGCCCCAGCGTCCTCATTGCATCATCACTAACAGCCAGGACCTCCGGATGTGGTTCCCTTCCCTCCGGTGTTACCCACGTAAACATTGCCCCTCTGACCTGTCGAGGGCCGAGTGCCTCCCTTGGTGCCTCCCGTGATTTTTCCGGGGTCGGAAACTCCGGGTCCGCTAGCGATCCATGATCAGAAAACCTTTCTCGACAATTCGATGGGTATATTGCATACGAATATGCGACGCTGTAAAGACACTGCTCTTCGGCAATTCTTCAATCGAATACCCCTCCTCATGCTGATCATCGACCTTCGGCACCGCCCCAATATTATCTGTCTCCATGGCTACAACTGTACTCATAGCTCGAAGTCTACAGTATCTAGCTGGTGCTATCGTAGGAGTAAATAATCGATAATTACTGCTTGTTAACTGAGGCAATCTTGTCGCCGTCAGTTGGCGGAATAGGGGTCGTTGCCAAAAGGGCATTCGGAGTTTAGGTCCTGCACCTATATGTCGTCAGTCTTCGAATGTCCTTCATCATCTCAATGACATTGTCTTGGCGGATTATTGTTTACTGTTGTTATATGTAGGCGAAAACTTAAAATGATATATTGCGATAGGTGACTACCATTTTCAAAATGAATAGGGTCTTAACATCAAAACACAAATATGATATCTATTACCCATAATCTACTGTGTAAGTCTAGTCGTCAGCTCCCGCCTCTAGCCGTCTATAGTCACCCCTGGGCTCATTGTTCGTAAACATTCGAGAAAAGAAACCCCCGCTGTCTGCTGGACTGTTTCTGGGCTCGCCCATTGCAGGTGGCTCCAGATGATGGTCCTCAATAGGAGACTGATGGCGGCTTCGAGGTAGTAACGCTTCCCGCCCAGGTGACTCTCCTTCCTGAGCATAGTGATCTCCAAAAATTGTATCCATGTCCTCAAGCTGTACACCTTTGGTCTCGGGATAAACGAGATACACTTATGAAAAAACTCTAGTTAGAATAGATCCCGGACGTTTATAGAGGCTTTGCTCTCACCTAGGACAAAGCTACATGCGCAAAAAAACGCATGTATAAGATAGAGACGCCATGTGATCAGTTCCTGTAATATGGGCGTCATTTCACCAACGACCCAGTTGAATGCCCAGTTTGTCGCCGTGGAAAGCGAAGCACCTTTTGCTCTGATACTAAGTGGAAGGATCTCTGGTGGGTAAAGCCTGGAAAGATATTAGCGATGATGATAATGCAAACAGGGTGGAAGAACTGGCCATGGTACAGGCCCCCATGAATAACCAAAGGAGGCATTATATATGACCACCGAGACTACAACAAGTCCGGGGGTCTGGGGAATATTGATGTACATCAACCCTGAGATTGCAGATAACGCGAGAACCATAACCACTGCACCAGACAGCAGAATAGGCCTTCGACCCCATTTGTCGACAAGATACCACCTAAAAGAGATTTTAGCATTACTCGACTGGATATTAAATTGCTGTGAGCATTACGGTGGGATGGTACTAATCACATATACTATCCCATTTATACCAGTCATCAAAATGGCATCTCGGCCGATCCATCCAGCTTGCTCGAACACCAGTGGTGCCTTCAATTTGTCAACTTACGGTCCCAGGTCAGGAGACAAGGAAACATACATAATAGGAGATGACGTTGATTCCGTTTAGCTGTGCGAAAGCCTGAGAAGACATGGCAATAATCAAGCGTTTCTTATATCTTCTCCACATCTCAGAGTAACTTCGTTCCCCTTCTTGTCGTGTCAATAGCACATTGAGCTTGATCTCCCGGAACTCCTGCCTGGCTTTCTCGTTGCTGGTATCCCCGCCGCCGTGAAGGTTGGCAATGACACGAATACCCTCTTCATCGTGGTCGTTGTCGAGTAGCCATCTATACATGTCAGAATGTGATTTTAATATTGGGTAGTTGTGATATCTCTTACCTTGGTGATTCTGATATGACCGTCGAGCCAATTGCTAGCAAAAATCCCATGACACACTGCATGAATAGGGGTGTCCTCCAAGAATAGTCACTCTCAATCCATGTGCAAGCATAATCAACCCATACACTAGATGCATAGCCAACAATGTTGCCTGTGAATTCGATGCACGCAAGCTTTCCCCGATTGTGTGGTGGGGATATCTCAGATTGGTACACAGGTACGATTGTGGACAAAGCACCAACACCCAGACCAGCAATAATACGACCCAATATCATTGTTACTATACCCGTGCTCAATGTCTGTAGGGCCCCTCCAACAACGAATATCATTGACCCATATAAGATAGTCTTCCGCCTTCCAATAATATCACCGACTCGACCAACAATTAGCGATGAAAAGAATGCCCCAACCTCCAAGATGGCTACCATGGTGCCAATCTCAGCCCTCGTGGGATTATCAAAATACGCCCTGAAGTACGGCCCTCTTCAGCGGGGTTAGCAATTACGGTACAAGGCAAAGAGAAGCAAACGACTCACGTTATTATTCCTGACATGACACCCTGATCATAACCAAAAAGAAACACCCCTAAGCTAACGAATATACTCGTGAAATACCTGTATATAATGTGAGCCCAGGTAGGCCTGCGTGCCAAGAGAGGGTTCAGCATACAATAAAGGCTTCCCAGTGAGCCCAAGGGCCGTCCGGTCACCATTGCCACCGAGCATAATTCTTGCCAGAACTTTTATTGCCCTTGGTGGTTTATGCCGTGGATTAGGGATTATTATATCGTCCAAGGTAATCTTCTTAGGCAATCTTGGGCCATAAACAGATGAACTCGAAATCCGTTGGTGGTGACCGTCCCCTCTGCTACTCCCTAAATTCGTATCTAGATCTGACTCTTCCTCTTCCTCCTCCTCCTCCTCCTCAGGACTTCTCCCGCCTGTCACACTCCACGGTGGGGATTCCGAGTAGAATGAATTCCGAAAGCTATCGTTTTGAAAGCTCCCCCCGAACTTGGATTGACGTGCGCCAGTTCGCCTCGGTTCTGGTGTTTTTCCCAGGCTACTAAGGGGTATGTCACGAGTATGTTTTCCGATTGAGGGCGGAATCGTGGATGGTTTTCGGCTGAAGCACAGCCGGTGCTTGCTTTTATGAGGGAGTTAGTCCTGGACAGACTATATAGTTTCTGAGCAATGTGATGTGTCCGCAAGGTAAGCAGCAAAGTGAGTGGATCGGGCAGCGGATGTTGTAGGGAGTCAAGTGACCCGTGATTCGTGCAGAAGAAGTGAGAAGCTTGTTCAATGTAGCTGCTAGTAAAGAGGGCCAAGAGCACAAACTCAAACAGCATACCTACTTAAGTATTACATCTGGCAGAATATATCAATGTGTTGAGGTGTGGAGCTGCAAATGCTAAGATGAATTGGAAGCACACGGCCTCGAGCCGTACATGTAGCTCCATAACACGCAGTTGTTACATGTACGCGATAAAATCTGGGGAAACGTGTGCAGGAACTACGTCAGGTCAGCTCAAACAATTGGATCGGGAGGTGCATCAGCCACATTTCCCTTTATCTGGCAAGGCCTTCCAAAAGATCATGATACCATCTCCTTCACGCCAAGTGTGCAATGGGAATATACTTAAAGTAATGTCTAACCCACCTTTCTGCTCTACTTTATAGTAAATGGGGCAATCAAGTGGTGGCCCATGGTACTAAAGGATGTGGGTATGGGGTGTTATTTGATAAAATATCCGAGGGCAAGAGGGGGTTCAGGATCTGATGGCACCGAGGATTCGGGCAAGTATGTACTGTACACATTCTTAAAAACTCCTACAGCAAACACACTCTATTCAATATATAAAACTGGCAAGGCAGATCCTACTCCCCTCTTTGACTCCCAGCTACCAGGTCTTCAGAAAGACTTGGTATGCGAGTTGCCTACAGAGTACATGGAGCCGCTAACTTAAGGATTGTTAATTCGTGTCTAATTTCCCAGACAGAACAGATCTCAGTCTCCGAAATGGAGGTTAATATACGCTGGATTTTATCTTCCGAACATCGGGACCGATCACGAGACCACGGAAAACAGTTTATTTTCGCAGCTGAGAACCGCACAGTTGGTGGCCACGCCCAGAAGTAGGTACGGGCAGTCGGGTTTTTGGCTGACATCCAACTTTGGTTCGGCGCAAACACGCCGCTTGACATGGGTGTTTATTCTCTACATGTACTCCGTACTCGGTACTAGGGGGAGTCGACCAGCTGTGCATCGCTAATTTTTCGCAGTAAAAAGGAGCCAAAGTACTCTACTCAAAACAAATGTGGGGACTGCTCTCTGCTTAGTATTCCAGCATATGGCGGAGACAGGGCTGAGAAAACAACTACACAATAATACATACTGGAAGCGTGGGATAGATTTGTTAGGATTCCTCTAACTTGTGAAGAACTGACACGGTTGGGGGTTATTTAGCGAGACCTATATACAATACATACATACTGTATGTATGTAAGTATTTGGGAACGAGTACTACATTCCGCTGGCTTAAACGAAAGGAATCTTCAAGAATTTCTTGTCTGCGTTTTGTCCTATGTACCGGTAGTGGTTAACTCTCCAACACTGCCCAGCATTCAAGGCGGGAATGATTATGGGTAGCAGGGGGACATTTCAGCCATTAAGGAAAACGCCGATCGGTCTTACCTAGCTCCTGAGTCGTAACTAGACAACAAACCGATCATGATACTTGTATCCGCATATATGGTATCGTGTATGTTGCTGTTGGCTATTGGGATACCTACTGAGTCGAGAGAAAGAGGTGGTCTGGCGAGAAAGAAGAGAAGGAGGAACGATAGCTGCGAGCGGGCGACTATCTACAGTATTGGTATTGTAGGTACAGTACTTACTCTGTACTACTTAGCATTTGTTATTTGGCACCTCACTCACGCTCCAGGCCCACCACGGGGCAAGTATCCCATCCGTGTATTTTGTACTCGTACTCTACTTGCCTTCTATGTCTCCATGTCGTGCCTCCAGCCGCCTGCCGGGGCACAATATTTGTGTGTGCCTGGCTATCATGGTTTTTGATCTGCTCCCGCTGGGATAACGGTACCTACCTATAGTAAGTACCTTGCTGCTGCTGCCACCGAGTGCATCCATCCCCTGAGACCGCTGAACTGGCAAATCTCCAGGTCCAGCAGCACTACTGCACATTTACCCAAAACACAAAATATCAAACTCTCACTCAGTGCTTACTCTGTAAAGAAGCCCAACCTGTTCGCCCACCACCCCCATCCCCAAACAAGCCCCAGCCCAAGGCAGCCTCGCCTCCCTCCACTCCCTCACATCAGCTGTGCAGCAGACGTCTCTCGCTACATCTATTCCCTACATTATTGTGTCCACTATACCTATTCCGAGTTTACCCTACAGTTCACGGCTCTCAGCCACGATCATTCCCTGCCCGGCATTTTTTATTCACTCGCATTGCATTTGATTTCGACGCTGTACCTCGACCCCCCAATCGTCCCTCTCAGACCAACGATCACCTGAAGTCAATTGAGCTCGGTACTGGTCAGTTTCTTTTGCATAGAAACAACAAACGTACATCGCATACAGCTGGGCAGTTTTGTCCAACAATTCCAACAATCGCGGTCTCTTTCTTTGGCAATAGGCGGAGGAGGTCATAACGATGTCCCAGTTTGGTGAATTCTCTGTAAGTCTGCATTCACCAGCTATTGTTTTATAGGGACGTTTTTGGGTGGTTTTCTGAGCGGCGTGCAGCGCCTCAGCTAAATGGACCTACGACTGATTGTTGCATTGCGTGTGATAGGATTTTTGCAGAGATTCAACAATACCAGTATGCAATGTATGCGTTTACCTCTCGCAAGCTTGAATTCATACTAATCAATTAAGTAGCTATTTCGAAACGGCAACGGTGTCCTGGAGAAATCATGTCTATTAGTTGGATTCACAGCGAGAGGAAATCAAATCGGGAATCTGGGTTCGTCAGGAAAATGCATTCTTGCTGGGTGGGCTATGGCTAAGAAGAGTACAGGTGCTGCGTTATTAGCGGGAATTGCTATAATCGTGTCGGGAATATTACTAGTAATGGCTGAGAGGAAGGCAGCTGCTGTGGGTCGGAGGTTTGTTTTTGGCAATTGGATGCACCTTGGAATGGGTCTGTGCTAATTCGACAGGGTAGGGAGATGCAAATACTACTATTAGGGTATATTCTGGTATCATTTGCAGAGATTTTCACAGTTGGTGAATTTTTGACAAGCCGGTCTACTCTGATGGTTTGTACATCTACTCTACGTTGTATATTACACAGATTGACTTATAATGGTGGTATAGTGGTTTACTGGTATTCATATTGGCGCGATAACGGCAACATTCTGGGTATTACTTCTCAATGCCATTGTTGGATACCAGCTTCTCGATGATGGTACCGTTCTCTCAATTCTACTGGTGGGTGGATCAATGGTAGTAGTCTTCGCTGGTGCAGGATACATTGCCATGGACACCGCACTTGGATGGACAGACACATTCGTGACATCGGCTGAGGAAGGATACCGAAACTACGCACTATATGTCATATACCTGCTGTTCCCGATTATATCCCTTGCAGCATACTTCATCCTTGAGGCTGTTCTAGTACTCAAGGTGCTTGGGGAGAAGCGTCCAATGAGTAAGCATCGCCCAATATGCCCCCACATTCTGTTGCTGAATTGGTATGATAGTACTTCTCTGTGGTGCCGTATTCCTCTTCGCTATAGGCCAGGTTTTCGAGTTTATTATTAGTGTCCACATCTGCCAAGCCACATCTAGAAAAATCGACGGGTCTCTATTTCAGACTCTGTTCACCCTACTATCAGTGGTCACACTATGGCACTTCTGGTCTAGCATCACCGAAGACGTGTGGACCGACGAGCCACTCAACCAGATGGAGGAGACATATGAGCCATAAGCGTGGCCACGGCAGTTTTATATTGTACCGTTACCATGAAGAGGGGGGACATAGGGGGGCCTCGGTGGGGGAGAAAGGACGCAGAGCCGATCTACGAACGATATCTCAACATACCCAATGTTTTTACTTTTTCGTCTTTTTTCTGCAGCCTCGGATACCACAGTACGCACAAAACGTTGTAATATCGGCAAAAGCGAGCATCTGCCGGGTTTGGGTTTGCGGGGGCTTAAGGCTATTGCTGAATTGGAAAAAGGAGTGGGTGGGTAGGAAAGAAATGAGGATGGGGATTATATATAGACGGGCGAGCTTGACTCGACATCGACAATTTCACGCCCACTCACCAAAGCCCACACCACGACTCAGCAATATCCCACCCCAGCTCATCACTTGCTTTTTGCATTTAATTTTTTTCGCCTCGTTAAACATAAACCTCTGGAGGAACACCTAAACAGGATGAGCTTAAAAATTACAATCGCTTATTAGGGCAATGGAATTGAAATATGGAGTTTGCGTTCCTTCTTTATTTTTGAATTTTTCCTGTTATCTGTTGCTATACTATGAAGTGGGTGATAGCTGCATTTGTGTTTTTTTAAAATAGTTTTTTTGTGGATGTTTTGTGGCTTGTGGACTCTCACTTGAGGGAGCGAACAAGTGGGGGTGTAATGAATGATACTACTTAGTAGGTAATGAATATGATTAATTAGGATGGAAGAGCCTCACTGCTCGATTTAGCACACCCATCCCAAAAATAAATCGGTCTGCGCACGAGAACATCACTGCTGGGAATCCGTTTTATTGGTATCCAGATATCATGGCAGGGCGTTCACTTGACACGCCAGAAGTCTGAGGCCTTGGAGGTTGGTATTTTGGACGCAAGTTTATACTTATGGCCCCGTTAGCGTCGCTAGGAGTTCAGGGTAATTGGATTTTTTTATATGCAACTTTGGCTGGCCTCTGGTCAATGAACCTACACAGTAGTTGAAAAGCGTTTTACGGTTTCACATTCACATTGAACACTTGATTTACCAATTCCTTTCCCGTTCTATCTTTAGATGTTCTTCCATGGCCAATTATAATCTCATCTCACTACATCCCTTAATCAAGTTACACCCCATTCGAGCACTCAACCAGAAAAGGTCAATCCACGGTCCAGGATTGCCATGAATTGCTCCTCGTGTAAAAGGTGGAGGCGAGTGTAGGAACGACGAGCCTGGATCAGAAAGGAGTGATCTTTTCTGATAGAGACAACCAGTCTATACTGGTCTAGGTAATCTTGTTAAACTGGGGATAGTGATTGCTCTTGAAGGAGTTTCTGGTAGTTGTAAGTCACCAGCTTATGCTGATTATGCCCCTGCATTTTGTATACACGTCTGCCGCCGCCGCTGCCGATTAAATGGCGCTGTGAGGACTTGAGACTGACTCAGGAACGGCAATCCAGGTGCTGAAGATTGATCAAACCATTTTAATGATATATATACGAGTGAGGGTTTATATCAGGTTTTGATATTCCAGACGGGGTGCTTCCGGTCCATCCTGGGAGACCCCTATGGGTGGGTATATTGCAGCACAGAGAACAGTTGACATACTGGAATTCGCCGTCGACTTGAATGGTTATAAGTTTCCAAACCGCCTAATGCCGTCGTAGTCGGAGAGTGGTATATCCTACCTCAAAATAATTGTCCCCCTGATCACCACCACGTAGAAAACCATTATCTTCCGAAATAGTTATGACTTCTTTACGGCTCTCTTTCACTTCCTCACCTGCCTGCCAACTCCCCCCCCAGCGCCTCCACCCTCAACCACTTCTCCATCCAACACTTCTTCCCTGTCACACCACAGCGTATACTGCTTCCCCT
>Ga0307514_10005094_pt1 | contig 11870 bp, 9 predicted proteins | sample 16_EM_MG_FD_203088 | JGI IMG/M metagenome (GOLD analysis project Ga0307514, IMG submission 203088) | Populus trichocarpa ectomycorrhiza microbial communities from riparian zone in the Pacific Northwest, United States - 16_EM | ecosystem: Host-associated > Plants > Roots > Unclassified | place...
CACCCACCAAAATACAGGTCGCACTACGTCCGGCGGCAAAAAATCCGGTTTGCAGAAAATCCCGGCCAACCAAGATAGCCCCCGAGGACATCCCTTCTAGCTATACCCGAGCCAAGGGGATAGTGATCTACGGGGTCCCTTGCCATAGGCCCATGGCAAAAATCACAAAAATCACAGAGGAAGTAGGGGAAGAGCTTAGAGGAAGGAAGGTAGGGATTATGGGAGCACGTTGGCTTGTGGGGGGAAGGAGGAGACTGGAAAAGGTCACCAGCTCCGTCGTTGTGTGTTTTGAGGATGCCATCGGGCCCGGAAGCCAGGTGTGGCTAGGAGGGCGCTGGCTTCCTGTTGAAGCCTATGATTTTGATAGAGGGAGGAAATAGGAGGATGTGGGGTACGGGTGGTTCATGGTGGATGTTCTGGTGTGGCGTGTTGTTCCGTGCGCAAACCCAAACCTTCAAAGGGGCCGTCTCAGCCAAAAAAGTATCACCCCGCCTGATAGCCTAAGCTTTCCTTCGGGGAAAAGGCGTATAGACTCAAAAAGAAAAAACATCTGCAAGACCTCTTTGTATACACAGACCTGCAGGAGCCTGCTTCGAGATGGGAGATCACCTACATACATAATAACGCTAATTATTTCTAACCTCATACGCGGGCCGGGTGCCGTGCAGCGGGTCGTCAGTTGGCTGGCTGGCTAATGGTACCTAGCATAAAGCAATGGCTGTGGAGGGCAGAGAGTGATCAATACGAATACAGCATCGCCGTTCACCTGCTCAGATACACACAGGTAGGAGATGAGAAGGAGAGGAAGCGAGGAGAATCTGGAGTAGTGCCGGGAGGGGGCGAGATTAATCCGGCGGTAGGGGGCATATACGCAAGAACCAGGAGAGCAGGAATCAGCAAGGGCCGGTGCTGTGGGGGATTAACCTACGCTTGTAGGTGCGGTCTCTCGTCATAATTGAATCCGAGTAATGATCTCCCTCCTAAAAAACGGTGCCTAGCTACATCAAGTCTCTCCTAGGTCTTAAAAGGACCAAGGGACTCTCGAGCTCCTTTCGTACACCCACCACCCAAGAGAATAGTGGGGGGCTATCGCGCCAGAGGAATAAAGTCTGTCCACAACCATTCCCTGCCCCCAGTTCACCTTGGGGCAGCAGCTGAGCGCCAGTGGTAGCTAGCTAGTGCTGTACACCCTTCATATATCATATGAATGTCATCGGGCAGCTACTAGCTGGTTTAAACTTGTAGCTAATATGCTCTTGTGCCAAGGGGATAATTTTTTGGGGAAGTCTGTACGTCTTTCCCTCGAAGGGAACTTTAGGCTATGTATGAGACAGAGAAAGGGGATAATATTTTTTTTTCTTTTGGAGTCTAGACGCCCTTCCCTCGAAGGGGGCCTTGGGCTATGAGGCGGGGGGGATAATATTTTTTTCGAAGTCTATACGTCCATAGAGCCTTAGGCTATGAGACGGAGGGGATAAATTTTTTTCTTGAGTCTATACGCCTCTCCCCCGAAGGGAGCCTTAGGCTATGAGGCGGAGGGGATAATATTATTATATTCTTATAGCGCATATATCCTCCTTTGTTTTTTCCTGGGCTCGAGAGGCAGGGTGTTCATGCAGCGGTACCAAGGGGACCGTCTAGACGTATAGACTCCAAAAAAAAATAGTGGATATATTACTGGACATTCTTATATCGAGGGTCTACTGCACGCCCAACATGAGTGGATCTTTTATTGGAGGATGCATAAATTTTAGAGGTATATAATATCTTAATACTCTTAGAGTCATATGTTCTGTAGTTATACTATTAGTTCAAAGTGAAGGTAATTCCCCTATCCCATAACTTGGTTCCTATAATGTTCTTAAACTATGTATGCCCTATTGTGAGGTTCCTATTACTGAAAAAAATATCCTTATTAAATCCAGCCCATAAGTACCTATGAACTTAACCTAGGAGTTATCATTCCATGCTTGCACAATTCTCAGGTCAAGCTACTTACAGTATTATTGCAATATCAGGTTTTACGCTTGTCGAGTACAGCTGGATATAATGAAGGCCAAAAGTTAAGGGGAGGACGATTGAATAGGTGGGGTGGAATCCAGGGAGGTGGTGAGGTTCCTTTGGTTATTTTGTATGTAGGGGGAGGGGAGCTGGGGGCAGAGACATGCCCCGGGGCTGGACAGCCTACTTGTAGGTGTGGCCTCTCGTCATAGCCTAGATAGACTGAATAAGTATGAGTAATGATCCCCCCCCCCAAAAAAGGCAAAAACTCGAGCAGCACTGCCATAGATATATATACTTGGCTCTTTTTCGACAACCAGTATAGGTAGACTTGAGTTTTGTACATGTCTCCGGTTCAATACCTACCACCCACAAAAACATGAAAGCTCGAATTTTCCACGCACCGAACAAAATATAAGCAGAAAGCCTGGTTACGTATACAGAATGGTACTCACACGGGGGATATTGATATCATGGTCTAACGAATGCATGTAGAACGAAGTACCTTTCTTTTGCCTGACACAGCAAAAACATTTGTACTGAGTACACCAAATACCCCTCCACCCCTTATACCTGAGGTCTTTGTCTGACAGGAAGCTGGTATACCCATGCAACATGTTTCACCACACTCCGAGGAAGCAAGACTTAGGGGTTGAAGCTTCACCCACCATAGTTTTCCTACTCTGGGATTCCAGGCCCCATCCTACCATCTAGGTAATTCAACGAAGTGTAAGGCTGACTGGGTATTCACCAATATATTGACCTGTATCCGCCCTCATACTTCTCAGTTGAGGGACACGGAACTCTAGATGTGCATATCAAGGCCATGAACTTAGAAGTCCAATAAAGAAGTACTGACCTATATATAGCGAATGATGTCGACATGATTCGTTTCAGCCAGGGCCAAAACCTGGGTAATTACTCCGTACAGCGCCAACATCGAACAATGTAAGTAGCTAACAGCTGCATTCTCGTTGGTCCCACATTAGCTCTCCACCAAAAAACCTGCGCACGGACACAGTTATAAACGCAAATGATTGTGATCTTGCATGAGCTGATAGAGGCTTGGGATTCGCTAAACTCTTTCACAGAGATCCACAGTGGAGTTCAAATCATGTCCTGTTTCGGCAGCGAGCCCGTGATGTGCACCGGCACTAGACGTGTCTGTTGGGTGCTTTGAGCCCACCTGTCACCTGATAACGATGATCACGAGTCCCAGTACCTGTCAAGAATGAGACATTAGGTCGCCCAACTTGGCTGGCTGAGTCCGAGATGCACTGATAGATGAATGTTCCGGAGTAGTCGAGTGGCTTTGTTTTTACTTAGTATAAGTATTTAAGGTATGTAGATGCTATGTGGAATCCGGTGACCTGGTTATGGGCGAGGAGATATGAGGCTCCGAAGCCCTTCGGAGAGTAGTTCAGCCACTTTGACAACTATGACTGGGGTGTGTCTGACAGCTCCTGCCAGAAAAAAAAAATATGAGTGATACATAAGCTGCATTTACAAAAAAAAAGCAAAAAAGCGGGGCAGCGGCTGGGAATATTTCAGACATGTAGTGTAAATAGTGCATACTACTCCCTTTGAGGGAAAGGTGTATAGACTCAAAAAAAAAAAAAAAGTACATACTACCCAAAATAAGAAAAAGAAAAGAAAGGGGAACTGAATTGGTCCAATTACATGGCAGGATGGCAGGTACATGTATCTACTCAACGCGCCTATGAATTATCACACTCTGCATCCAGGCTGCAGTTATTGCAGATAACAAATTACTGATGTGCAGCATGTGATAATTCATGTGTGCACTGAGTACCTAGTGATATTCCCAAGTAACTCCGGCAGGGAGCTCCCGCTAACAGGTTCCCTGGACCCTGCGTATACATGCCCCTCTAAGCGACATGGCCCAGGCGGTAGTCAATAAACCCCAAGTACCGGAGCAAAGTAAAGTACACCTAGGTAGAAGCCTCACTATATATGAGCTCGAAAACCTAGCAAACCGTCCGAGGTTAAGGAAGGCTCTTCGCCTGCAGCTGCGCGATGACATGGATTTTTGCAACGTAGCGTGCTATAGTGGTGAGCCATCAGGGTCCTCTCTGAATCTACATATTGGTAGGTAACCAGCAGATCTTCTAGTATCGAGTACCTACCAGAACTTGACTGTAGATGAAAGCACCATTGTGATGAATCATGGTCATGAATGCTGGAGTGTGTACGTGCTGGTAAAAGGAATTCTTCTAAGTACTCCGTAATATGGATCAATTCTCAATGTGTCTGGGAGTACCCGATATCTTGGGCAAGTTCAAAAAAACTACCAGTCGTACAGCAGTCTAGCCACCTTGGACTAGGCCAAATGTTAATAGACCAACAGACCTCCAGGGGAAAAAAATTAAATCCCTGCAACTGTGGTTCTGGCATTGAACTGTTAGTTGACCCCCAACACCAGTCATTTGGGATGGCCCAGGATGAGATTCTTGGGCTATCAGTACAAACATCTCTTATTTGATCCTGTGCGGCATGCAATATCTGGGGGTAGAGTACTCTAGAGTGCTCCTGAGTAGACGCATACTGATGGGAGCCTAATATACTCGTGCCGGGCAAGAGCCCAATAGGCTGTGAAGTAACACGACTTGGCGATACCCTCCATTGTTTGTTTCCTCTCTAGGCCCCATTCCCACTCGCCCCTGCCACGCACGGGCACCGTGCAGGGACACATACTAGAGGGTCTGCGCTCTGACGACATTGACTGATTTTCGGCCCCGTGGACTGGTATTGGAAACGCCAATTCTTCGTCGGTCCCAAATCACGGAATTGTGGTGCAGCGGCCTACTGCGATTACGTAGCGTAGCATTCTGGATGCCACACTCCTTACAAGCCCCAGGTCCCTCATGTCGTTAGAATAGATGGCTTCTGTTCTTTCACCTCTTTATTTCTTATTTTTTTTCGATCCCGCTCCTTCAAAGTAAGCCACGTTTTTACTTCGTCAGCAAGCATTGCATCTACATTGACGATCTACTCATTTTGCCGCATTATGGTCATTGGTGGGCACTCCTAATTTCGGCTGTTGTGCTGGAGCTTCCACATATTTACAATACAACGATACTCACACGAATAATCATACCTTTTTGCTGTCCTCAATTTGATTCCGATATTAAGCTTTAGCCAGATTCCAATATACAAGACTATAGGTTTATGCGAGCACATTGATTTCTTCCAACAAGTATCCCGAGGACGATTCGAATCAGAGGAGTACTATGGTCACCGTTCGTGTATTACTTCCTGCACCGCAACGAAGATTGGCGCCTGCGCCTTCATCGACACCCGGATATAGGGAGGCTGTGGCAGTGGTAGGATGCGAGAGCCATTCTAACGTGTTAGTGAAAACTGTGCAGGTACGGGACTTACGGGCAGTACACTGATGTTTTCACGCATGATATAGTAGCCCCACACAGAGTACCAGCTCCAGTTCATCCGGATCATCTGGTGATGGAAGTGTTGTAAGCATCTACATCCTAATCTGATTTTCTAGGGTTTTTAGGGCGCTTGAAAAAAAAATGTAACTAATCTAATTCGCCCCAGAGCCCCACAAACTTAAGGCGGCAGGAAATCAAGAAGGAAAGGAAGAGGAGGGGAAAATTTAAGTCGGAGCAGTTGCGGAAAGAAACATGTATGACACGGACAACCGGAGCATGCATTCGATGTCAAAAGAACAAGATCAGGGTAAGTTGGAATCCTATACTTTGGTTAAATTTCCATGGGATTATCAGGCGCTAAATGAATCATGTTTTGAAGTGCATTCCGGGGCCAGATCCAGCTGGGTGGTGCAAGAACTGCCTCGCCTTGTCATCACGGGTTCTCCGAATGCCTTGTTTCCGAGCCAGAGTAACAGAAGCGGAACTTTTTAGACGAGGTAGGCTATAATACACTGGATTTGAGTTCATATACCTTTCCCACACCCAAGATTTTCTGACAGTTAAGAAAAGGGCCAACCTCAGCATTCTCTTGGACCCGGCGATGGATACTCTTGACATCCATCAAAGAAATTGATACATGGTTGTCGCCCACACCACGGTTGATAGAGATCACGCAGGATATGGGAGCTACCCTGAAGCTATTGTGCAAAGAGTACATTCCATTGGATGGAGACCGACAAGATTATGATTGGAAGGACGAAACCACTGGTGCTTCCAAAATCCTAATAACTCCACCCTATGCCATAGCCGATGTTGAGCATGCCTACGCTACAATTGAGCGGTACATTGAAAAAAATCTCGTGACGTATTTGGAGGGACTTCTCGATAGTGAGAACACCATTGTTTGGGAATCTTTCAGGATTGCCATGAGCATGGCAGGGTTCGATGGGGTAGGTTTCCCTTTACACGCAAGTGCAGAATAATGGTGTATTTTATGGGCAGAGTTATTGACGAGCCTTGGGCCCACTAGTCAACGATGATTCGACGTGCACTCAAACTTTGGGTAGGGAGTCGTTTGATTGAACAGCCTTGGAGAGTTTGTGGTAATGACACATTCGGGATGAATGTGTGTTTGGACTCGGGCCCCTATTATGGGCGGATTCCAGTAACACCAATCATGGACTTCCAATTAGACAACATCACAATACATTACCTTCTCATGCCATGGAAATCCAGAATCCTAAAGGAACTCCAGAAGAAAATTCTAGCGAATCAAAAGGAGGACTGGCTTGAAGTTCATCTCACCATGTTTATCCTGCTAAACAATGTCGAGCGGCAAGTCAAGCATGACCACTGGTTTGCCAGACGCTATTCTCTCCCTGTAAGTAGTATGCTATGGAGAAGATGCATGGAGTATGTGAACTCTGACAACAGGTAGTACCGATTCTCGAACTACCAACTCATCGACGCCATCTTTAACGGTGCTAAAATTCTGCTGGCACATTTCCATCATGTGAATAAAGGGCACATGCCCTTCAGTCTGACATGGGAGGGGAACTATGTCAGTAGCGATAGACGGACCCCGACTGACCATGGGAGAGGGCTATCTGGCAGCAGCATAATATACAACAGTAGTGGCATTCCTACCGGCGACATGAGTGCTTCAAGACTACCGACGCATTCTCTAAGCCCCGACCAAGTCAAGTATATGCAACGAGTCACTAGAGCTGCCAAAGCACAAGGTATATGCCCCCCTTTCACTGTATGTGAAGGCAAATTCGCTGATCCACATGTGTTTTTTATAGAGTACAAGCTTCGGCAGTTGCACGAGCTCAAAATGTACGAAGAGCCAATGTTTTGGTGCTCACAACTCTTTCTGCCCGGATGGACACCCCCAAGCACCCCGAGCCCACAAGAATCATACACCGTGAACGAGATGGGCACTACTATTACAGTACAGTAATAGTATCCATATTATCACTTAACATACACCCCATACTTTTTCAGCTTCTCCCCACGCAGAATACCTCCAGAAGCGACGGAAGGACCAAGTTTTATATTTGAAAATTCTTTCTTTCCTTTCTTGTATTTTTACGTGGAAATTTGTCGGCTGGTTATTTGTATTTTATTCCTATGTCTCCTCTCACTCCTGGGTTTATATTTATCTTCATAGCGTATTCGCGCACGCATCAGGAAAGGGGGAAGGCTGGTTTGGGCTGGAGGTTTGCATCGTTTCGTCGTCACGGTTTTTTCCTTGGTATATCTCTTTAATCACTCTTTCTCGTTTTGGTTTCTAGGCTCCTCGACTATACCTTCCGTCTCATTTTGTTACTATATTTAGTTACGACTGGACAATGAGGGGTGCTTGTATTGTTAACTGGTGGATCTTTTTTCTTGGCACTTTCGCCTTCAACAAAACAGCACATTAGTGCGCTTTTTAAATATATGTACATCATAATATTTCATATGTACCGGCTGGTGGTCTTGAGGAACTTTCCGCAAGAGCCGAGTTGTCGTACAACCATATCAATGTACACACGTGCCCTCATGTCTGACCCCACATGCTCACTACTGCCGGGACGAATCAGCATGAGTTCAATATATATCTTGTGCTCTCAGCCAACACGCACACACGCTTTCTGGCAGATATATAACTATTGAAGGTCAACATCATTTGTCAACAAAAGATAGAGTAGAGTTACTATCCAGGTTCGTACATAGATTATGCTCACCATATGCCGTGTGCGCAGGGAGGGGCCCGAATAGTGTACTATTAGAGTGAGTAGGTAGGTAGAAGAGTAGAGTACGTGGCCCTGGTGCGCCATGTGACGTCGACCATACTTTAATCCGTTCGATCTCGATCCTCAAGTACCTAGTATCCAATAGCGAGATGCATAGAGGTGACCATGGTACCGAGTGCATGTATGTACCGTAGAAGCGCCTACCACGTGATGGAAAAGATTTATCACGGTAGAAGGTAGAGTAGGTACCGGCATATTATATACATGTACAAGCTTTTGCCATGGGGTATGGGGGGGGTGGTGTGGGAGGCAAGGTATGATGATGATGAAGTATTAGGCTGGAGATTGTGGAGGCTCTGTACTGTAGGCGTGCATTTTCGGGCTATTTGTAGTTTGCATGTTACCGCCAGATTACCAATATAACGAGACATCTCAGTGCCAACCAGACTAGGTAGGTATCCCGTCCGCTCTGCAATATCTACGTACTCTAAGCTTCAGCTAGTACGAGTACTTACTGCAGAGTCTCCCTGCGCAGCACCAAACAGGAAACCCGCATTTTCGACGTTTCTTTTTTGGATGGTTGCCCTTTTGGGAAATCACACAATAGGTATGTATGCCTACCCTTTTGGTAATTTAGCCAGTCCCAGCTTGGTAGTCTTGGCACCACATCATGACTGTCAGCAGCACCACTACCCCATACCCAAGGTGATCTCGTGCCCAAGCTCAAATCGACTCTTCGCTGGTTAATCGAGCTTTAGGGATAGTCCCAAGGTTGCCTTGCCTGTCTGTGTGCTCTCTTAGTCTTGGGCCTGCTTCTTTAACTCGACGGCAACAGGGAATCCACTTCCTTCCCTCCTCACTCTTCTCCAATTGCTTCAGTACGTCCTCCTCTCTCACGTTCTGAAACCCCCCTTTTACATCCCATAATGCCCATACACTGTTCCCCTCGCCATGCACCTCTGCGATCTCGTCACTGCAACTTGCATTCCACCAAGGGCATTCTGGAGAATTATGCATCTGTTGTGCTTTTGAATACATATTTTGAGCCACTCTCTGTAATACAGGAAGGAGCTATTGTTGGCAACTGGATGAAATTGCGTGCTCCCCGATAAAGTGATATGAGTTTTGAGCCCATGTCCTCTTGGTCTGGGCGTTGAACTCTTCTATAACCTCAATATGAAAACTTCAACCGTCACTTCTCGAATTACTAAAGAATGTGAGGCGATAAAGAATGGAAGTACGGATATATAAGATAGAAATATACAAGGTAGATTAACATCCTCCCAGATTTCTCCAATCTAGCCTCAAAAAAACTGGGTGTTGGGTGTGTCGGTGATGTCTGGGGTGGAGAGATGCAGCGAGTTGGAGGTGGGAAGAGAGACTGGGATAGACTTTCGGGGCTGGGAAGGTTTGCTATGTTATGTTCGTAGTGTTCAGTGTTGCTTCAACGTTAGGATTTCAAGGGCAACGTATCGTGGGGAGTTCCGGGACGAGTGTATGTAAGAAAAGTGAGACCTGCACTTGATAGCTTTTTTGCTGCTGCTGTTGCACTTCTATGTCGTCTCAGCTGGAGGCTTTCTCATCTATTTATCTTTCCCTTTCTCTCTTGGATTCCTCTCCTTCTGCTTCTTGTCCTTAACTTCAGCTCCTAATATATATACTCTGCTGGCTACTGGTGTTGTCGTATAGGTGGGGTGTGTGTGTGTTTAGGGGTGGGTAGAGGAAGGGTAAGGAAGATAGCGGAGCAGTTCTTGATTAATTGGAGGTCTCCAAACTATCAAGCAGGAGGGGGGAGCTGTGTAGGGATGGAATGAAAGCTGAGACAGTGTGCGAATAGTACGAGCAGTCTTCTGGCTTTAGGCACAACAACCATCCAATCCATAAAACGTATATGCGTAACAATAGGGGCGTGGTTTAGTGGGCATAAACCGAAATCGTGTAATTATTACATACGGCATTGTAATGTGTCATCTGGCACAAGCTGGGAGACGCAGTACAGCTAACGTTAGGTGCGGTGAAGGAAACGAGCTAACTTGTCTATTCTATTAGTTCTATATACCAAAGAAAGCTAGGGATTTGTAGAGAGTAGAAACAAATAAGCTCAATTATAAGTGAAAAAATACTTAATCTTCCTTGGGTGGCGGATGCTTAAAAGTGTCTTGGGGCTGTACCTGCAACCTCGCTGCTATTTCCATCCCTAATCTCTCACTTCCAAATGGCCCCAACCCTATCTCTGCGACTTCATCGGACCTTCCAGAGAAGTCATGTTCAATGACTGGTTCACCCTCGCCTCTCATGTTGCCATGGACAGATTGGCGAAAATGCCAACGCAGAAGCTCGTCTGAAGCCCTATGAATATCCACTGGAGCACGGCAAACAAAATCAAGCCGTCATAGTCTAGATAGGCTGAATACGATTAATGAATCCCCCCCCAAAAAAAAAAAATTCAAGGCCCCTTCCGTCAATTCCAAACACGTCAAGGCCACCAAAGACAATGATTTTGTAGCCATCCTGAACATTCCATGTAAGAATCTACTAAGCACAAGCTACCAGGACCAGAGTCGGAATGATACTCACGTCGGGGTTAACTGACACCACATAATCGTGGAAGTCAGCATGGATATCTGCGCGGAGGAGGAACCCATTTGACGAGACTTGATGGATACCACACCAGGTGCGATATCCCTGATCCAACGTCCGTAATTTTGGTCGTTACACCATGATTCGCTATGCAAGGGGAAAATGTGGGCAGCATGAAATCCATTCCATCTGCCAAATGGGGCATTCAGGTTAACCATGCCCGAAAACACACATTTCCCATCCCGAGCTCTGACTCCATCACGAAATGCAGTCTCCTTCCCTGTATTACTGCGTGTAATAACGCGGTGAACCCCAGCTTCTTTAGTGATCTGAATTGGGCCTATCTCAAATCATGAATTCGTGGGCCTCTCCGGAAGATCATACTTACCCTCACAAAGAGACATCATAGCTCCCAGGCTCGAGCCGTGCATTTGTCCACGCCACATCCTGACCGGTACGTCGATCGTGAACTGTAAGAGATGTCTCCGCAATTATGAGGATGTTAAGCATGTACGGTAGAGGAAGTTTGTTTGTGTAACCAAGCCATTCGTATGAGGCCTCCTAAAGAAACTTCAGGAAATGTAGCGTTATACAAGTGGACATTGCGCCCAAGGGAGCGGTTGATTGGTAACTAGAACTGGGAAGGTGGTGTTTAGGAGCGCGAGCGGTTGGGTGGCGAAGTGACTGTATCCAGGTATGGTCAAAGAGACTGGGGTGGGAAGTTCGAGACATGCAAGGATCGTGTGCAGCGGTAGCAGTAGCGGCGTAGGTATGTCCGGTAGAACTCTCGGGTGGGGAGTGAGGGGGTGCTCTGAGTGCTTCCGAGGGAGCGTTGCCTTTGTGCTTTGAGAGGGGTTGCCTGCGTGGGTGCTGTTGCATTGGTAGGGGATACCCAAGATTACCAACGGAGAAACTAGAAAAAAGGGTGGTGAGCTTTGTTGGCTGATTGCAGAGCAAAACGGGGGAAAGCCTTGTGGCCCAAGTCACAGGGCAGTAGTTCCGTTGGAGAAGTGTCGAGAGGAAATGGGGTTGGGTGCTCTGCCAAGCATCTGAGGGGCTGAGTCATCCGGGACACAATATCATTGTTACATACGGAGTAGTATTATTAGCTATAGGAGACTTCTTCTAGATATTTTTC
>Ga0307514_10005095_pt1 | contig 11869 bp, 12 predicted proteins | sample 16_EM_MG_FD_203088 | JGI IMG/M metagenome (GOLD analysis project Ga0307514, IMG submission 203088) | Populus trichocarpa ectomycorrhiza microbial communities from riparian zone in the Pacific Northwest, United States - 16_EM | ecosystem: Host-associated > Plants > Roots > Unclassified | place...
ATTCTTTGGCATCAAATTTACTGCAGGGTGCTTATGCCATTGCTTTATCTTTTGCTTTTTCGTTTCATTGTTGTGCTTAGGTTGTGATATTGCAGAATATTGGCATTAAGTGTGATCCTAATTAGCACAGTGTTGGTCATATAGTTTCACGAAGATGGCGAATTTACAAATGACGGGTATTCTGGAGAAGGTATTGTTTTTATTTTATTCGGCATTTGAGTTGATCAACTGTGTGGTTGAAGGGCTGGTTTTGCAAATTCTGTGTGATGGTTCATTTGGATCTTTCAGTTGGTGAAAGTTAATTGAATTTATTTTGGGTGTTCTAGCAGTTATATTTTGATTTGTTTGGCTTTTCTTGCAGATGACGGGTAAGGATAAAGATTACAGATACATGGCAACGTCTGATTTGTTGAATGAGTTAAACAAGGAGGGTTTTAAAGCCGATGCTGATTTGGAGATAAAGTTATCAAATATTGTTCTACAGCAACTCGATGATGTAGCTGGTGATGTTTCTGGATTGGCTGTGAAGTGGTATAGCTCTCTCTGCAATTGCTATAAACATCATGACATTTGTGTATTTTGTGTTGGCTGAATTAATCCAAAAATATTTAGATAGATATATTTCACTCCTATCATTATATTTCCACATGTTAAGACTTTGGTCCTTGTGTATTGTATAATCTCTAGTGTTTAGACTAGACATGATAGTGCATACTCTTTGCTAATTAATGTATGTGTACTTTAGCATTTGAAATATGTGACAATATTGATTTAGCATTTAAGAGTTGCTATTTAAAATTTCCAACTTGGACAAAATTATGGGGTCTTGTGTCAATAGTGTTGGAAAGTCACCTTGGGAACCTCTTTTCCTGTTTCTGTGTTTTGATTGGAGTCTTGCTTTCTCTTCATTTATGCAACATGGACACTGTAACTTCTGAGTAACTCAACTTGTCATGGTTGTTGTCATGTGGATGCCCGATATGCGATGTTTATTTAAGTATGAACAGCAAGAGGGAAAAGAAGATGAAAGAGATGCCAAGTAACAGTGTTGCTGCAAGCTTGATTTTTATGTTTTTCATTAATGTGCTGTTGCAGTCTTGCTCCATTGGTGAAGAAGGTCAGCGAGGCTCGAGTTGTGGAGATGACTAATAAACTATGTGAAAAATTGCTACATGGTAAAGATCAGCATCGTGACATTGCAAGCATTGCTTTGAAGACTATTGTATCTGAAGTCACAGCAATATCTCTGGCTCAATCTATTCTTGTCACTCTATCTCCACAGTTGATAAAAGGAATAACAAGTCCTGTAAGTTCTAAGTACCATGTGTCAAGGTCTCGTCATTTGGAAGTTTCATCTCCTCTTCTCAATAACTTATTTTTACATTCTTTTCTGTCACAGGGATTGAACACGGAGATAAAATGTGAATGTCTTGATATTTTGTGTGATGTTCTTCATAAATTTGGAAATTTGATGGCAGATGATCATGAGGTGCTTTTAAATGCGCTTTTGTCCCAACTGAATTCCAATCAAGCCACCATTAGAAAGAAGACTGTTTCATGCATTGGTAAGACTGAGTAGATATTTGTTATGATCTCCCTTGTGATACCATTGTTTTGATTTAATTGTAGATACACTTGATTCACTCTTGGGCGAAACAAAAAGGTTTATGCTCTGGATTTTGAACCAAAATATCAAAACAGTTGGAAATTTGGCTAGTTCCCAACTATTATGCATGGCCACACTTAAATGTACCTGAGAAGGGTTTTTTTTTTTCCAATGCTAATCTTCATTTTGATAAGTTGTTTTACTTGAAATTAAGGTGATAGATTCCTTCAAACCTGCTATCTTTATGATTTTTCCTTATTTTTTGCTAATTCACAACTTTGATAAATTTAATTTCATAACTATCCACCCAATAGATTGTTGATCTGGCTTTAAATTATCCTTTGGTCTTCAGCATCTCTTGCTTCAAGCTTGTCGGATGATTTATTGGGGAAGGCAACAGTTGAGGTAGTTCGGAAATTGAGAAGTAAGGGTGCAAAACCTGAGATGATCCGAACAAACATTCAAATGATTGGTTCTTTAAGGTAAAGCTATACTGTATGTGGTTATCATATAGTGCTTTCACTTTCCTGTGCTCACTTTTAAAGAAGATTGCGATAAATAAGGAGAAAAAGTTAAACTTTGTACTGATGACGGTAAACAATTGGCACTACAATGTGTGAGCCAGTCTAATAACGAGATTTGTACTCTGAATGTGTGGATTCTGGCATGCTCATATCCATGTGTAGAATTGGATCTTTGGATGTAGCAAAGGTTTCTTTGGTCAGCTTAGATTACACCTGATCCACTATTACTCATCCTAACAAGCTAAAACTTTTCTATCCTTACAAATTGTGTGATGTTTTGGTGTTTAAGCCGTGCTGTGGGATATCGATTTGGACCCCATCTTGGAGACACTGTGCCAGTGCTAATTAATTACTGCACAAGTGCATCAGAGAATGATGAGGAGCTTCGTGAATATAGCTTGCAGGTGTTGTATATATCCCCATCCTTTCTGTTACTTTTATGGTTCTAATCATGTGCTTGTCTTTTGATCATGACTTCTGGTTGTATCCTCTAAATTTTGGCTGCAGGCTTTAGAAAGTTTTCTCCTTAGATGCCCCAGAGACATTTATTCTTACTGTCATGAAATTCTTCATCTTACTCTGGAGTACCTAAGTTATGATCCGAACTTCACTGATAACATGGAAGAAGATACTGATGATGAGAGTCTTGAGGAGGAGGAGGAGGAGTATGTTTTAAAAAATGCATATCTGTAGCTCATATCAATATACTTCTTGAACTTGTTATTTATCTTGTCAATCCCTTTGCTGTTCTGTAGTGAGAGTGCAAATGAATATACCGATGATGAAGATGCCAGCTGGAAAGTTCGAAGGGCAGCTGCTAAATGCTTAGCGGCATTGATTGTTTCTCGTCCTGAGGTGCTTGCAAATCTATATGAGGAGGTATGCTGCAATAATTTGGGCACATGTAAAGTGATTTCTTAATATGGTCCAGTTTGAGCCTGCTTGAAGTTATGGTTGGCTGGTTTATGTTTGAATTTGGATTCAAGCTTTTAGGTGGGTGACATGAATGATGTTTTTTTTCAATTTTTGACATGTGATATACTCTGCTTTTGTTTGTTGAAGAAAATGGTTTATAACTTCTTCATTCAATCTTGCCTTTCTAAACATCATCGTATTAAACATCCATTTTTCTTTTGTGCAGGCCTGTCCTAAGTTGATTGATAGATTTAAAGAAAGGGAAGAAAATGTCAAGGTAAGCCTTGATCTTTCAATTGCAGAAATTTAGGTACTGCATTTGAGTGCTCATCTGATTTTGTTGCGATGCAGATGGATGTGTTCAATACATTCATTGAGCTACTACGTCAAACTGGAAATGTTACAAAAGGGCAGATTGACATGGATGAATCAAGGCAAGTTTCTGTATCTGTGAAAAAATTAACTTGTGTTAACATTATCCGTTTGAATTTCACCTGCTAAATGTTTTAGTATTTTCTTTCATTGTATATTTTCTTTTTGTCTACCTTGTGTTTCTCTTCTCTTATTTGAGTAACGTCTTGGTTTTGAAACATTTTTAGAACAGAGACATTGCTTTTAAATCAACTTTAAGAGTGTCATTGACATTAATGGGTATACTGATAACCAGAGCCCTACTCTGTCACTATTACTTGAGACTGGTTTGTCAAAGCTAGTTCCTTCGATGCTGAGATTCTTTATCTAGCTTTCTTTTTCTTAAGCCTAATAAATGGTGTTACCCTGCATCATCCAAAAGGGACAAAATCACAGTTCCTGAAAATGGTAAATCACTGTGCAAAACAAGTTGTCAAGTGTTAACATGATTTCTTTGGCCTGCATGATGGGCATGCTTTGGATTTAGATGATAAAATAGGGTTCACAAAATTGCTGTGTCTGCAATTGGTTTATTGCTTCAGGAGTGTGGTCTCCCAGTTAATTGATTTTGCAAGTGTAACTGTTATGCAGCCCAAGATGGTTACTGAAGCAAGAAGTGCCAAAGATTGTCAAATCTATAAACAGGCAATTGCGTGAGAAATCTATCAAGACCAAGGTAACCGCTGATATGTGTCGAGGATTAAGAGTTGCATGCTCAAAAAACTGCATGTGATCTCATAGATAAATCATGCCACACCTTACAAAATACAAATGAAATGCATTACCTTTGTCTGCCTACAGGTTGGTGCATTTTCAGTTTTGAAAGAACTTGTGGTTGTCTTGCCAGACTGCCTTGCAGAACACATTGGGTCACTAATTCCAGGAATTGAGAAGGCATTAAATGTATGTGAATTTTGCCTCAAGTCAGATGTGTCATTGGTGCTTAATTTTCTGCATTACACTGTTCATCCTTAATTGATGCAAATTTTCCTGTGCAATATTTCTCAGGACAAATCTTCGACCTCAAATTTGAAGATTGAGGCTCTTATATTTACAAGATTGGTATTGGCTTCACATTCACCCTCTGTTTTCCACCTTTATATCAAGGTAATCAGTGGTTTTATTCTGGAATCGATACCTCTTATTGTACTGTTCTTAATAGTGAAGCATTCTTTAGTTCATATTTAATTTTTTTTCTTGCATTTTCTCTCATGCAATGCTCTATTGGCCATAAATTTAAAATGTCAAAAGAAAATATGTTAAGCCATTCTTTTTGTCTTTTGAATTATGCTTTATTGCTTGAGGATATATGATTTTTTGTTAAGTGGTTAAGCTCTGGAAAACCTTTGTTGGCAATGCTACGTTGTGAAGATCTTTTCTTTCTTCTTTTAATAGGATTCATTGGGTAATGGTTGCCCCCCCTGAAAATGACAACATGATTAGGATTGATGTAATAATTCATCATCTTCAAGATGGGTTTTAATTATTGAGGAAATTGAGGTTTTTCATTTTTTCCATTTTTTTATCCAAAAAAAAAAAATGTATTGTCATGCAATTTCCTTGATCCCTTATTTATTACTGCCCCTTGGTCTGCGTTGTGAATGCATGTACAATTTTTTTATACATTACTGTTTGTACTCCTTTGAACTGGTAACTTATTTCCTGTGTCGTGATTATTTTCAATTATGAATGGAACAGCAGTCATGACTCCTGAGCAGTAATACATATACTGGGATTTACACTGCTTGTTATTGCAGGCCCTTTCTAGTCCTGTTTTGTCTGCTGTTGGTGAGAGATACTACAAGGTCACAGCAGAGGCATTAAGAGTCTGTGGGGAACTTGTTCGCGTTGTCCGTCCCAATATCCAGGTTAGATTGTTTATATACTCTGTTGTCTTTCAAGATTTTGTTAGACCATTTCTGATAATTTAATTGGTGTTCTGATGTAGGGCTTTGGTTTTGACTTCAGACCTTATGTCCATCCAATATATAATGCCATAATGTCACGTTTGACCAACCAAGATCAAGACCAAGTCTGTAGAGTAACTAGAGTTGATTCTATAGTTTTTCTCATGCTGAAAATCATTTTATCTTTTCTGAAATTTTTTTCTAATGCGGCATATTTCTTCTATCCAGGAGGTCAAGGAGTGTGCCATTTCTTGCATGGGGCTTGTCATTTCAACATTTGGCGATAACCTCAAAGCAGAATTACCTGTGTGTCTCCCTGTACTTGTTGATCGTATGGGGAATGAGATAACACGGCTTACTGCTGTGAAGGTCAGTGTTATGTAAATTGCTATATGGATGTTAATATTCCTTGGGTTGTTTTTGCACCAATTATGTGTTGTGGTGACAATTTAGTTAGGCTTTCTCATCTGAAGTTATAATGTATTTCCTTGATCACTATGATGCATGAGTATGCAAGCCATTTTGAATTTCTGAATCCAGGCTTTTGCTGTAATTGCTGCTTCTCCTCTTCTGATTGATCTGTCATGTGTCCTGGAGAATGTAATTGCAGAGCTGACTGCATTCCTACGCAAGGTATGAAAGTTGGTTTACTTCAGAATATGCGTACTAATTTGTTGGATTATGATTTGTAGATAGGCTAATGTGCATTTGAGTGTTGTGTATAAATTCTGAATTCTGCTTTGTTGTTTGGGAACATAGGCTAATCGGGCTTTAAGGCAGGCAACTTTGGGGACACTGAATTCTCTAATTGTAGCTTATGGTGATCAAATTGGTTCATCTGCTTATGAAGTTATTATCGTGGAACTTTCAACTCTGATTAGGTTTTCCACGCCTTTTGATGTTATGCTTTTGAGTGAGGAATGGTTGTTGGCTGTGATTACATCTGAAAATGCTAATTCTCTTGTTTTTCCATTGTCTCAGTGATTCAGATTTGCACATGGCAGCTCTTGCCCTGGAACTTTGCTGCACCTTGATGGCTGACAGGAAATCGAGCCCAAATGTTGGTTTGGCTGTTAGAAATAAAGTTCTTCCTCAAGCACTAACATTAATTAACAGCCCATTGCTACAGGGTCAAGCCCTTTTGGTAACACTCTCTTCCAATACCAAACATTACTTGTGGTCCAGATCAATGCTTGGTTTTAAATTTTTCCTGCTTGATATTGCAGGCTTTACGAAACTTTTTTGCTGCTTTAGTCTACTCTGCAAATACAAGTTTTGACACTTTACTGGACTCGCTTCTTTCACGTGCTAAGCCATCTCCACAGTCAGGAGGTGTTGCAAAACAGGCTTTGCATTCAATAGCCCAATGCGTGGCTGTTCTCTGCCTTGCCGCAGGTGACAAAAAATGTTCATCTACTGTGGACATGCTTACTGATATTCTCAAAGATGACAGTAGTACCAATTCAGTAAGTTTGCCACACAAGTACAATTTTGTAACAAGAATGCTCTTTGCATTGATGATACCCTTTTCCATGGCAATAGTTGAATTGTGCATTTCACAACTGTTATTTTCTTTTTTAGGCGAAGCAGCACCTTGCACTATTATGCCTGGGAGAAATTGGGAGAAGGAAAGATCTAAGCATGCATGCAAATATAGAAACCATTATTATTGAGTCCTTCCAATCCTCTTTTGAAGAAATAAAGTCTGCTGCTTCTTATGCTCTTGGTAATATTGCCGTTGGTAATCTTTCCAAGTACCTACCCTTTATCTTGGACCAGATTGATAATCAACAGAAGAAACAATATCTCCTGCTTCATTCTTTGAAGGAGGTTTGTTTTTTATTCTTAAATCTACTTCAAACTGAAGGTTATTTTTAAAATATATCCGTCTCCTCTAACCTCCTGAGTATGCAGGTTATAGTAAGACAATCAGTAGATAAAGCAGAGTTCCAGGATTCCAGTGTTGAGAAGATACTTAAATTACTATTTAATCACTGTGAAAGTGATGAAGAGGGTGTTCGGAATGTTGTAGCTGAGTGCCTTGGTAAAATTGCACTTATTGAACCTGCAAAGCTCGTTCCTGCGCTTAAGGTTTCTAATCATCAAATCAAATGGCATTCAGAGTTTCATTTAAGTTTGTTCTTAGTTTTTGTGGCTCCAAAGGCTTGTGTTTTACTTTAAATTCTAAATTCCTTATAGGTGAGAACAACGAGCCCAGCTGCCTTCACCAGAGCAACAGTGGTAATTGCTGTAAAATACTCAATAGTTGAGCGGCTAGAGAAGATTGACGAGATTATATACCCAGAAATCTCATCGTTTCTTATGCTTATCAAAGATCATGACCGGGTAAGTTGCAGATATATATTTGCTCTAATGAATAAACAGTGTTTGCTTGTGGTGGCCTGCTTGGTTTTTGAACCTGATGGTTATTCTTAAATATGACATGCAGCATGTTAGGCGTGCAGCTGTCTTGGCCTTGAGCACATTCGCTCACAATAAGCCTAACCTTATCAAGGGACTCCTTCCTGAATTGTTGCCACTTCTCTATGATCAAACAATTGTTAAGGTAATTGAAAAGTTGGCCTTTTCTGAGCTAATGATGCAACTTCCATATGCTGCTTATCTAAATACAGTGTAAGTAGGGGATTATTGCTTGAACTTTTTAACCTGTCCTGTCTTTTACAATGTTAGCTCTTTATCCCATTGATTTATATATGCTTTAGCATAGTGCTGAGAACTCATGCACTGCTTATGATTTCAGTGCTCTGGTAATCTTATAATTCTTATTTGTTTTTAATCTTTTTCTTCTAATTTATATATTGCACTGCTGAGGGTTTGTATCAGTTAGTCTTTGTATTGAACATTTGAATTAGTTATTTGAATCCATCTCTATAATGTCCATGCTGGCAGCATATGTGTGAGCCGAATCATTGTTTTACTTGAAAGAAAGGCATTTTGCATTCAGCCTATGATTATACATACTAGGTTGCGTGATAAATATTGACTCCATTGTACTTTAATATAATAGTAGATTGAGATGAACTGGTAACAAGGACATATATTCTCTTGTAACTCCATTGTACTTCCATAGGATGATTGATTGAGATGAACCTTGATCAGCTAAATGGCATATATTCTCTAGTCCTAGAAATATTGATTTTAGGTGTGCTTAGTTATTCAAGTTACTATAAATATATTTTAAGGAGCTTAAACATGCTGCATCATAACTGCAAGATAATGCTTGTTAAAAAAAAGATTTGGTTGTTTGATTCCTAACAGCTTAAGCTATTATAATAATATGATGATTATATTAATGATGAATGAAAGATAACCAAAAACATAAAAAAGCATAAGTGAATAAAAGCTTGAGGCAATATATATGTTGCTATCTATGAGAAACAACAAATAGGTGGATGCAAAAGTCAATTGACCTTTCAGGATGAAAGGATTCTCTGTTGCTAGGGCAGGTTATGCTGTTCTATCCATTTCTCCAATTATAGAAGGCTTGAACTGATGGAATTGTCCTGGAAGTCATTTTTTGTGCTTTTGTGCAGAATGATTGACAACTGGGCTTTATAATTAAATGGATTGTATCAAAAAATTGTTAATGCATTTCCATCGTTATCCTTTGTGTTCCCTGTTTCTTGCCTTTTATACTTTGTTTTGTGGATGCCTGGCTGTTTTCTTTACTTTAGTAACAACAATTGAGCTGCGCTGTAACCCCCCAGCTACAACAATTGAGTTTTTTGTGAGTTATGCAACCGAGTTTTAAAATAATGGCGGCTATGTGAGACTTTCAAGGGCCCATTATATTGCATCCTACTTTTCTTATGAGGTGTAGCATTTTGAACGTGTTGCTGCTGTAACAGCTGTTATATCACATGCTATGATGTGGCTGTTGCATCGCATAACAATGTAGCTGTTAGACTTAAAAATGTCATTAGCTCATATGTTTTTGCAACACGTTGAAATCTCATAGTTTGTGCTGTGTACATTGAAGACTAGTATTGCAATTTTATAGTCTTACATTATTAGATTTTTCAATATGCAAAATTATTTAGGTTTCTAACAATTTGCATATGATTGTAACTGCTATTTAAAAAACATAATGTTTCTGTTATTTGGGTTTCTCTATTAGATGTTGAAGTTATATTCTCCAATGTTTATGTTATTTTGTCTTCCTGTTGGTCTTGCTTGCATTTTTGTACAGTATCACCCATATTATATCCTTGCAGGATTTTCTGATTTTAAATCTTGCTTACTGCAGCAAGAATTGATACGAACTGTAGATCTTGGGCCTTTCAAGCATATTGTGGATGATGGCCTTGAGTTGAGGAAAGCAGCCTTTGAATGTGTAGACACATTGCTGGATGGTTGTCTTGATCAAGTGAACCCTTCATCTTTCATTGTTCCTTACCTCAAATCAGGCCTGGATGGTCGTATTCAATATCCTTCTCACCAAGCGCAATTATTGTTTAGTTATTTAATTTTGTGACTCATTCAGTTTGGTTTTATGCATGAAAGTGATGTCGAGGGATGCAACCTAGCAAAAAGAAATCTAGGAATTATATTAATTTATTTCTTAAATTCTAATATCTTTTTACCTTTTTTTCTCCATAAAATCTATTTTTATAGGATTCTATCTATCTTAGCCATCTTAATTCTTTTCTGGATTATAATTTGTCTATAACTAATAATGTTAATCAGGAGTTTTCAATTTTTATGATTTCTTTTTCCTATATTCATTTGTTTTTTTAGAAAAACTAATCTTTTTCAGAATTAAGAGACAAATGAATTTAGTACTAAATCTCTCTCTTTAGCTGCATCATTGGATGACAACATTGCAAACATGTTTTGGGTTTTTTCTAACCAGGAAAAGAAACATTCAGTTTGCAACATCCATTTGCATCATAACTAAGGATAAAATCCATATATGAAATTTCTTTTTCAAAAATACTACTTTTGAGAAGAATACTACACCTTCATTTCTTTATTTTTCTAACTATCCTGCAATAGGATTGTTTCTTTGGTTGTTCTTCATTATGATGGCTAGATTAATTTCAAATCATTATTCAATAATCAATAGCTAGATCTAGTTAGCTAATGGCATCTATGAAGATTGGAGTATAAAATGATTGTTATTGTTGATGTTATCAACTGTTGGCTGACTTGTCTATTTTGGATGTTCCAGATCATTACGATGTTAAAATGCCTTGTCATCTTATCCTCTCAAAATTGGCCGATAAGTGTCCATCTGCTGTATTGGCAGGTCAGTGAGTTAATCATCCAACTTTAGTCTGCTGGGTTTCTTTGTGCTACAGATTTTCTGATCTCTTTATTCGGCACTTCAGTGCTGGACTCATTGGTGGAGCCCCTCCAAAAAACTGTCAATTTTAAGCCTAAGCTAGATGCTGTGAAGCAAGAAGTGGATCGCAATGAAGACATGATTCGCAGTGCTCTTCGAGCAATCGCATCCTTGAATCGAACAAGGTTTATAAATTTTATACTGAATAAATTTCAGGTTTTTATTTCTGGCATAATAATGGGAACACAAAATGAGCCGAATGACATACCGTCTTTTGTTGGTGCATGATCACTGTTTTTTTACTTTTCAGCGGAGGAGATTGCAGCCTTAAATTCAAAAACCTTATGAGTGAAATTTCAAAATCTCAAACCCTTTGGGACAAGTATTATTCCATCCGAAATGAGTGAACATGTTGATTCCTTGCTATCCAGTGGTTTGTATTGAAGCTCACGCTGGGGGATGAGAAAATGTTTGATGCCTGCAGTCCAAGCTCTTCTGGGGTTAAATGAAAATGACGAAGTTATAGGTGAGTTGGATGTATAATGGAGGTCACAAATCCGAGGTTTTGTAGAATATTGGTCGAGTCACATTTTCGAGACCCCAGCATACAAAAAAGAAGAAGAAAAACTGTAATGGTTTTTTTTAATGTATAGGGTGTCAAATTAGTTCTTCCCTCGTCTTTAAAATGAGCCCAACGTTGAGGGTCAAAAATGAATGAAAATGTTGTCTTTTCCCATTTGAAGCCATTGAGGGGGTGCACAAGTAGTTGTACTTGGTAAGTGATATGGTTGATAGAATCTGGATTAAATCTTTGAAATGGAGGCTCGACCCTTTTTGCCTCGCTAATCTTTGCTTGAGGTAAAAAAAGGAACTTTTTTTATTAGTGTTTATGTGTTTTTTCATTAGGGACAGAAGGGTTATTTCATTAAACATTCAATTAAGTATAAAGCTAAAATATGTGAGGGCTTTCCCTGTAGCTATTTTCAATGTTATGAATTGAAATGGTTGATTTTTACACAATTTAATTGTTTCTCAAACTTGGCATAAATGAGTTTTTTTTGTTTCTAAATTTACATCAAAATGAAAATGAAGAGTAACATAGATGATGGTTTTGAATTTTATATAAAAAATTTATTTTAGTTATAACAGTTCTTAATTTTTTTAATAACAATAATCTACAAAAATTTTAGTATTTTTTGTT
>Ga0307514_10005096_pt1 | contig 11869 bp, 16 predicted proteins | sample 16_EM_MG_FD_203088 | JGI IMG/M metagenome (GOLD analysis project Ga0307514, IMG submission 203088) | Populus trichocarpa ectomycorrhiza microbial communities from riparian zone in the Pacific Northwest, United States - 16_EM | ecosystem: Host-associated > Plants > Roots > Unclassified | place...
ACGAAATGGGGAAAGAGGAAGCATATACAGGGGCTCGGGGGTGGGTCACCTAGCTGATAGTCCTGCCCTACTTAAGCACACTTGGTGGTTCCTCCTGTTCCCCAACCCCCCCACCATCGCAAACTTAAGCATGTCTATCTCCGGATTTTACAAGTGAATGCCGCCGTTCCATCCACCTTTCCAGAGGAACAAAGTACTGATTGCGATCGCTGCATCGCATCTAATCTGCTTTGCTCCAGGACCCCAGAATTTGAGACCCTCCAGCTCCATGCTGGTCAAGAAATAGACCCGGCGACAAATGCGAGAGCGGTTCCCATCTACGCGAGCACCAGTTTTTCGTTCAACAGCTCAGAGGTACGTTGCGCTTCCGATTCCACCTCACCGTAATCTTATCAGGACCGCTCGTGGATTTAGCATGGAGCCGATCTCTTCGCAATGAGGTTAGGAACTTTCCTCTTTCGCCCCAACCGCCAACTGATGCATCGCCTTCAGAACTGTCGGGAACGTTTATTCGCGGATCGGAAACCCTACAGCCGTTCGTGAACGCAGCAAAAACGTGTCGCAGATATCTGGACTGAATGCGCGTTTTTAGGACGTTTTTGAGAAAAGGATCGCCGCCCTCGAGAATGGTATTGCCGCAGTCGCCGCCTCCAGCGGACAATCTGCCCAGTTCATGGCAATTGCAACCATCGTACAAGCGTTCTCTCCCAAGGTAGAAATTCTATTGACCATGCTATTTATTAGGCTGGTGTCGGTGACAACATCGTTGCGAGGTTAGCATCTATCCCTCTGTCCTATTCACCTTATTTCAACTCCTTTCCTCAGCACCGCATTGTACGGAGGGGTACGTTGCGTGTGCCTCTGACCCTGTAAGTAAACTGACCCTGTGGAAAGACCTTTAACCAGTTCAAAGGTCGGTTTTATGACGGAGACTTTGGCTGTTGGCTAACGTACCTTACAGTATTGTTCAAGAAATTCGGTATTGGTGTGAAGTGGGTGGAAACCGATGACCCAGAAGAATTTAGGAAAGCGATCGATGAGAAGACAAAGGCGGTCTACATCGAGTCCATCGGAAACCCAAAATACAATGTACCCAACATCGCCGAAATCGCAAAGGTCAGCCCCTGAGGATTCGTCGGTCTTCGTCCCGTCTGAGACGACTATTTAGGTCGCTCACGAGGCGGAGATTCCCCTGGTTGTTGACAACACTTTCGGCATTGGTGGTAGGTCGGTTTGTGGGCTCAGAACAAGACCCTGACGTTTTTCGAAAAGGTTTTCTGATTCGACCGATCGACCATGGGGCGGATATCGTTGGTAAGCAGAGGGATTTACTCAGGAGCTTGGGTAAGATACTCACTTGAGTTTAGTGCATAGCGCTACAAAATGGATTGGCGGCCATGGTACCACAATTGCTGGAGTGGTCATCAGTTCTGGTCGGTTGTGTAGCAACCTTTGGCGGGGGACGCGACTGAATAATTCTACAGGAAAATTCGATTTTACGAGGGGAAAATTCCCTTCGTTTACGGAACCGTCTGAAGGCTTCCATGGCCTCAAGTTCAGTGAGGCGTTCGGACCTCTGGCGTTTGTTGTGAAACTGCGAATGGAAATCCTCCGAGACGTAGGGGCATGTTTGAATCCGTTCGCAGCGTTTCTGCTTCTCCAGGGTCTGGAGACCCTCAGCCTTCGAGGGGAGAGGCATAGCACCAATGCCCTGGCTTTGGCCCGGTGAGCCAGCGAAATGGCCTTCACGTGATGATGGAAGGGACTCAGGGTATATATAGGTGGCTCGAACAACATCCCAAGGTTGCATGGGTGTCCTACCTTGGTTTGCCATCCCATGGGGGCTATGAACACGCCAAGAAGACGTTCCGGCCGGGATATTTCGGAGGAATGTTGAGTTTCGGCATCAAGGGCAGCTCAGAAGATGGAAGCAGATTGGTGGACAAGCTGATCCTCGCGTCTAATTTGGCCAACGTCGGTGATGCAAAGACATTGGTGATCCACCCTGCGACGACCACTCATCAGCAGCTGACCGCTGACGAGCAACTGTTGTCTGGTGTCACCCCTGATTTGATTCGGGTATGTCCTGGCCTTTATGAGGAAATGTGAATGATTCTGATGCCCTTTGTCAGGTGTCGGTTGGGATTGAGAACATCAAGGATATTATCGCAGACTTTGAGGAGGCTTTCAAGGTGATTCCTTGATCGAGTGACGAGGACCCGTAGTATTTTGTACTTGATATCTGTATGGACATGTCATGCTGGGAAAACACCGCATCGGACCGAGGTTCGGTCATTCTTGTACTAGCCGTATGACTGTTGCTTCTGCGGTGATGACCAGTTCAGTCCAAGCCTCGGCATGGCAAAGCCGTACACAATAGCACGTGGCACGGATGCGTTGACCCGGCCGATATAACATCCCCAGCCCTCTCCTTCTCATTTAACCCACCGAGCTCACCGGGTTCACCTTTCCACTCTCCTTATCTCGTCTCCTGACGCTGAACGCGTTCCCACCCCCGCCCCCGTCGTCAAAGCGAGCACCTCAGTCAGACACCACCAGCTCGTCCACGACGTCCAACGCCCTTTTCTAGGTCAATTCATCTCGTCACTCTCCTTCCCCCGTATCAAGACCATAGTTCATCTGGACGCCTTCGTCACGACCAGACCACTCTCCCTGTTTCCCTCTTAGTTCCCGTCGCACCATATCACGCGTCTCCCACGTCCCCCCCCCTTTCTACGTCCTAACCGTCATGTCATCCACCGCCTCAGTATCCGACATCCACGGGAGACACGAGCAACGTCTAGCCCAACAGAAAGAACAGCTCACCGTCAACTCCATGCCCCAGAAGCACGACAGCCTACGCTCACGCCAACGCATGAATGAGATTCAGGCTTACGCCGAAGAGCTCAGACAACAAGAGGCTATGGCTTTCTCCATGTCTGAGGTAGGCCACACTCAACTGGGTGACCCCCGTTTTCCTTCCCATCAGAGGCTGATCTTCTTTCACGCTAGAACGAGCGACAGATTCTGTTGCGATCATTCGCTTCTGTCAAGTTCGAATTCAGTGATCTGGATGGCTTGACCTGGTCCCCATCCTTGGCGCGACGGAGATACCATCATGTATGTCCAGGTCCCAATCTTTTCATCGTCCTTGTTCCTAAGTTAGCAAATGTTCCCCTACAGAACGTCCCTCAATACACTAAACCCTACACTCGTTCGAGGATGCAGCCCTCTGAGTCTGCCCCCTTTGCTGTCCTTTCGAACAAAGACATCTCTTCGTCCCATTCGGAAACGACGATCAGGCTTAAGCCATCTGTTTCCCTACCCTCAGTCATGTCCCCCAGTTACCATTCGACCTTTTCTACTGATCAAGCGGATAAGGACGATCCCGAGGAAACTTCTTCCGAAGAAAGCTTGCTCTCCACTCCCACCCAGTCTCAATTTGAGTTGCCCCAGACGGTGGAGACTCCAAAAGCGCAAACTACGTTCTCGGTCTTCTCATACGATGTTCCGCCGTCGAAAGTCGACCCTAGAAGGACCTTCGCCCGCACTCAATCCCTCAGGCAATGATGGCCCGCATATAAACATCATGCCCCTACAATCATCACGAAAGCATTCATTGTCGCATACCAACCACAATACCTTTCATCCTTAATAGCTTCACGTTTGCATTTTCTCCTTATGGAGTACATAGTTATCCATATCTGGTGGAAGGGTGTACCATAATCTCTCGCAACGCCTTCTCTCAATTCCTTCGGTACTGACGCGCTCGGAGTCGGGAACTTTAATGTATGATCTAGGGCCGTTTAGTACGTGTATTTGTTAGCTTTTTTTGTTATCGGTTGCTTTCTTCCCCCTTCTCTCGGTGTGGGACACTTGTCTTCCGTACCCAGGGCCCTTTTGCTCGCGTGCAAGGCTGAGAACACTCCAAGTCCGCTAGAACTCGAGATCTCTTTGACCCAATAGGATCAACCACCGTCACGCTTTCGCCCAGAGAGCAGGCAATCAATCCACCCGCGTCGTCGCCCGAGTGCCCCAGTCGTTTCGCGAAGAATTCGGGCTGATTGCAGGGAGACCCTACATGTAACTGATGATTTGTTTGTGTGGCAATCGAAACGCCTTCATCGGAATCCTTCCTGGACATAGACGTTACAAAGGCGGTCGACAAATGGCAATCGCTCAAGCACTTACTCATGCGTAGTAGGCTCACAAACGTCGCCCAAGGTGCGTCAAGACGCAGAACTACTCGATCAGAATTCATTCTTCGACGTGGGTCATGGATGTCGGCCCGTGTGAGATCGGGTTGGTTACAGCAACGTTGACCTCTGAGCGCTGAGCGTCCACGGTCACTTCTTCGTAACGTCCCCGCAGAAATCCATGGCCAGAGCACTCCATGGCTACTAGGATCTTCGCTTCCGGCTCTTTCGGCGAATGACGAGGGAAACCTGGCCAAGGTGTCGATGCAGACCGTAGTCACCATCCGACGTTCGCCTGGGTCTGCTCGAGAACCGCACACTGATATGTGGAACTTGAAGGGGTGACCGTCAGTTTTTCTGCGGGATCGTTTGTGCGTGGACCCTCACGCCATGTCATGCTCAAGTCGGATAACCCGCTGTATCACAACCATGAGGCCGTCCCGTTGAACTGACGTAACGACGTCACCAGCCCTGTGCGATTGGCCAGCGCAAGGACACATGTCCGCCATGGCCACGCCTGTACCATGGCCTTTGTTATCGTCACTCCTGTGCCGGCCTTGTAGATGCCTCGAGGTAATCCGTAGCCCTTCCGCCACGGTTTGTTCGGTCTCGGGCTCTCCCTGGACATATAAAAGGGTTGGGAGGGCAAATGCTATTCCACACCCATAAACTACCACAGCATGCCAGACAGCCCCGGATTCTTATCACGATCCGTGTCCAGGATGGATCTCCTCCGGTTTCAGTGCGACCCCTTCTCAGATGAAGCGGCACAAGCGTTCCTTAGATCAGAGGTATTTGAACTGCGCCCTTCCCCCAACTTTCGCTTTGCTCAATGAACCGATACAGGGTGTGGGTTCAACTCTTGACAACACCTTCAAAGACACCAAGATCGAATTCGAGGACCTCGATGGTCTTTCCTGGCCGAAAAAACCCACACCGCCTCAGGCCGAGCCTAGCTCTCCACCTCTAGAACCGCTCTTCGGTCCTGGGAAACCCGGCATACCGACAACCATCTACGAAACTGGCTGGATCAACGCGCCCCCATCCCCCGCTTGCTGCCAGTGTGGTTCTAACCGGTCGGCGTGCCCGTTGCACGCGCGAAAGCTTTCACGTTCGCGACGCTCCTCCGACATCAACTTTACCTTTCCTCAAGCCACACTCTACGATCCGTTCGCGTTTATTCCCGTAATCCCTGGAGAGGAAGAGGAGACGGATCCGCAGGAAAGGACTCAGACTGGGGTGTCGATAGTGCGTCCTCCGTCCGCAAAAAATACGGAACGCCAGTCAAGGCCATTTAAGATGCTGGAACTTCCGCCAGAGGTGGATCCCTCGTCGATTGGGCTGCCCCCCGGTCTCCCTCCACCTCGTCAAGGACTCCAGCCTCTACAGGGTATCCAATTTCCAACACAGGACTAGGACAACGGGTTTTGGTTCTACTCTCCCAGGCGCACGTCTGTGTGTAATACATCGTTACTTTCAATTACGGGCACTAATAGTAATAGATTGATTCCATACACAAGGGCACTCGATTGATCCCCCCAACGAGGCTGGCATCCGTATTGCCAACGAAGGTAATATCGACAAAGACCTGCCCGGTGTCGTGATTATCAGTGCACCCCTACGCGATGCCCGCTGTGCTTACATATGAACGTCGTTGGACAACCATCCAACAGATTTCATCCATCGACTCCCTGGTTAATTAATTTTGTATGGCATTGGCTCTCGGCCTTGGCTTCTCAATCCCTTTGTCCTGAGGATTCCGAATGATCACCCCCCACACGGGCACCTATCGAACCTATATAATAGTTCTTGAAGATAAAAACCACGTTCATGATTTGGTAAAGGAAGAACAAACTTGGTTTATGACCGCCTCGACTAGGATTAAAATGAAGTAAAAAAATTTCCTGCCCGAGGACCCCATATTTGAGAGGGGGGATGTTTCCAGATGAATCGAACTTACAAGTTTGCCGGTTCAGGCCAGGTTTGTCCCTGTGGGAGATTTTGGGTGAATTGGACCCTCACATGAAGAACCGTTATCTAAAACAGTGGACGATCGTGGATATGAATCGTGAGTCGTTTACCATCGTTGTTGTGTCGTAAGTTCTAGGATCCGATCAACGGCAGCTCTTCTACCCCCAGCTACTTGGCACAAGGCCCTGATCTCCAAAGCCCTGGATCTATAGCCCTCAGCCTCAGGGCCATCGCCGACTACCCGAGAAAGGGCGGCGGCAAATTCTTCAGCATCAATGTCGGGAGCAACGCCTCTGTTCCCATAGATCCCGATCCCTCGGTATTCTGCCCGGTTTGCATTGTCGTAAAGGTCGTACCATTGGGCGAGTATTACTTGCGGAAGTGCCGCCCTGTGAGCCATTCGAAAGAAGCCCGATTGGTTACGGGCACACGAGGAGTTAATTAATATAGGAAAAACGCCGGGTGATTCCCTACTCACAATGCTGCCTCGAAATATGAATTCGACCCGCCGTGGTGGACGAGCGCCACAGCATTTCTATGTGTCATGATGGAGAACGGATCGACCGGTAACCAGTCCACAATCATAAATCGTTCCTTATCCTCGATCCTCGGCAGGAGTTCGTCGATAATCGCCTGGAATGAGGAATGCTGTGGTAACTTCCAAAGTACGCGCGTCTTTTGGTCCAACGCGGTGAGAAAACCCCGTAATACGGCCCTCACTTGCGTTTTGGTGTACGTAAAGTGGGTTCCCATAGACATCAGGACCGTAGGTGCCGTATCCAACCAGCTAGACAGCTGAGGGTCTAGACCTTGTAGGGGTAAGTTATCGAGGACGATGGGTCCGTATAGGCGCAAGTTACTGGGTTTGGTGAACGGGAAGTCGAGGTCTACGATGTCTGGGGAGATGACCTCTGTCGCTTTACGTAGTGGGGTAATCGACCGCAGATGCCATGATTGTTTCGGTATTTGACGAGCGTAGAAATTTCCTGAGCGGTAAGGTAGGAGTAGAGCATGCGAAATTTCATCTTAACGTTCTTCCAGATCTTTCTCCGAGGGATGGGGAATGACAGACCGCTCCCATACCTAGACGAGGAAAGTTTGAGTATTTGACATGGGAACTCGGGGATGTTTGAATTGGACAAGAGGATAGGACGCACGCTGGGTAATACCAAAAGAACTTGAGACGCGGGTGGGCCGTCCCGATAATATCAAGTGCCGATGATGGGTTGCTCAAGATGTGTGGGGCGTCTAGACCGGCGACTGCATCCCTTGCGGGGTTGAACAAGTAGTCTATTACGGTCAGGTCTGGATCTGTTGTGCGGATGATAGCTTTGCACTTTTCGACGATCTGTAAGTAATCTTAACCCCGAGGGTTACTCAGGTGGGAACAGCAGCGTCAATAATATCCCGTACCTTCACACGACCAGGCTGTCACGATTGCACTTGCGATGTCATACGCTTTGTATGATTCCGTCGTTGGAGGGTGGATCAGGTCCTCGTCCCTGATCCCTCTTTGTCGCAGAGCAGTGTTCATGTCCACACCGTGAATGGTGTGGAACGTCAGCGAGGAGGAGGATGGTCGGGACAATATGTTGTCACGAAGAGCGGCAACACGCTTTTCAAGTGCGGCAAATGACGCAACGTGGACCTCAGTGTCGGGTCGAGATAGCAGTTCAGATACGAGGGCGAGGATGGTGTTGGCTTGGCCACTCTCTGAGTTGGTTATGAAGAGGATGGCAGTCCGAGCACTGTGAGCCATGCCGTAGCTCGAGAGACAATGAAGATGACCAGAGGTTGGGGGATGAATGAAGACATGGCGAACGGATTTATACAAGATTGGTCCGAACAATTAGGGTATGGGTATGTGCCGGTATGGGGATGACTGGAGCATGCAGAGACGAAGGTCATTGGCCCAACACCTGATGCAATAGAGAAAATATTGAAAGAACATGCTGAAGTGAGATTCGAGACAGACGCTGTGATGATCAGTTTGTGAGGGTTCAGCGCTGCACTCAGCGTTCAAATTTCATAGACCAGGAAGGGGTAGGTAATGTCCCCCAGATCCAAAAGTCGTGGTCGTGCCACAGGAATAGATTTGCCACGTGATCGCACAGGTATGGTCGTCTATACCCGACGTTTCGCCCCTTCCGTCAGATAATTCGAATGAAAAATACGCGAAACTGACTTCCTCCACAAACGCAGACCGACGGTGGACCCGGAAGGCAAATCCTGACAATAGCACACGACCTCCCCCCAGTTTCCACCATGGATCACCCCCCGCCCTCTGTCAGCGCAGCTTACCCAGCCCAGGTCCGGTCAGACTCATCCTCGAAGCAGCCAAGGAGATCGGCTTCCCACCATTCGCTTTCGCATCAGCAGATGCAGCAACTTCAGGACATCAAACCAGCCTTGCTTCCGAACGCCACCCACCGGCAGAGGCTCACGTACAAAGACAAGTTCCAGGCCCTGAGGGACAGGTACGAACAAGTCTCTGCGGTAAGTGAATTCCTTATCCTTTTACGCTACCGTGGCAGGACTGAACGCGCTCGGTAGACGAATGAGGCTCTAAGGAAAGAGCTCAGCATCGCGGAGGAGAAAATGCAGAAATTGGAGGCCGAGAACAAGTACGTCAACTGAACCTTCATTCCGTCTCTTGCCTGACTTTTGCGCTCGAGCCTCTTGATTGACGGTATCGAGATTATCGCTCCATTCGCTGCTTCAATCGAACTAGTCTTAGCAAGCCAGGGTGACGAGCGGACCTCACCCCTTTCCCTGTCCATGACACAGGCGAACGGAACGCCAGATGATCGAATGGGCCTACAAACGGTAAATGATCATAGTAAGGTTCGCCCTTTTCTTCCAATACTCCCAGTCCGCATTTTTTAACCGTTCCAGCGCAGAATTATCCGACCACAACACCTGTTGCAGATTCACATTGATGTATTTGTCGCGTTCACATGCTATATACTCGTTGGGATTTCTTTCCGCCACATACCCTGCGTAGGGGCACGACAAACGGAAACAACGTGTTCTTCATTTCCCACCCGACGTCGCACCAACGTCTTGGTTATCAGGCCTATTGCCGCCGCCTCGAGGGCAGCATGCTACAATGCGCATAACGAGGTTTGGTGGATGGCTCGTCCTCACCTCGCTGTTCTGGCCCGTCCAAAGAAAAGGGTTCTTTGTGATCTGTCGTGGAAAACTGTTTTGATTCGTTTCCGGTTTCTGTCACTTTGAAAGCTAACGCTCACCTCTGCGTTGGATATATATGCGCGCCCCTTCGACTTACAATGAAACTCACCCCCTTTACTCTGCCCCAACATCGTACGTCCTCATCCCACCTACAAGTCTTCCTGACCCCACTTTGCTCACTACTAGTTTTTGTCGATACGTTTTGCAGAGTGGCTTTACTTGCACTACAATCCCCACTTCGGTGGCCATTTATTTTTGTCGGTTCAACGACCATCCTTCCCTTCTTTCCAGGAGTGAAAGCGCCGACTCTCATTTCACCTCGTTCACTGTTACCATTGACTGGTAGCTCATAATCCCGTCCAACACGACCATTCATTAAGATGTCTTATGCTCACGAATTAACTGATGTACCCGCATACATGCACACGTCGTTCAATTACCTGTGGGAGAGCTCGCCTGAGAAAGACATTGTGAGTGGCGGAGTGCCCTATTTCTTTCCAAGTCTGACTTTTCACGTTCCAGGGCGACCCTCTTTCATATGATCTTCCCGACGTTACGTCTGACTTCGAAGTCATCTATGACGAAGGCGCTGCGAAACTCTTCTTCCCGCAAACCCCGCCCACAGTCGGCAGCCCTCTCCCTGTGCTCCGAGACTGTTCAACACATGGGGACGTTTTCCTCGACTTGTTTGGACCTGAACTCACTCCCAAGCTGCCATCGCAGACGGAGAGTTCTCCTGCTTCATCTTCCGGTTACGCGAGTGTGAGTTCCGTCTGTTTTCGATTCCGTCAGCTCTGGATCTGAACTAGGAGTTAGGATCCTAGCTTATCGTCTCACACACCCCCTAGCCCGAGTCCCAAGCAAGGGGTTCCAGGTGGAAAAAAGGGACGGCAGACCACGATGAGCAACGCCCGCGCACTTTACCTTCCATATCGACGTCACCCACGGGATTCTACCACTGCTTCTCCACTCAGTCGGTTGGACTATTCAAGCCTTCCCTCAAATCAGGCCTCTCCATGTTCCTCAACCAGTTCTTCGGTTTCTAGCAACCCCGATGATGTGCTAACGCCGGAATTCATGCACAGTCTGCAAGTCCCTCCACCAGGAACCCCAATGGTTGACCATTTGTCCCTTCCTGAAAATCATGGTTCGGGCCTTCCTGGTAGCCTGCGCCCGGTTTTTCGTCCCCACCGGCCTATGAAGTCGCAGCCCCCTACTCCTCGATCCGCTGTGAATGAAATAGAGGCGTTTGCGCATCGATACTGTCGATATGACGGCTGTGGCAGACGGTTCTCCGATAAGAGGACGACGGAGAGACACAGGCTAACGCACCTCGGAGCCGGCACGTTTATTTGTCCTAACCCTGGGTGCGACAGTCACAAGAAAGTACGACCCCACTTTGCAAGCGACTTCTCACTTGGGCGACATTTCAGACTGGCCGCAGATGGTTCGCCGTGCGCTGTGGGGAAAGGGCAGAAATTATCTTTATTCAAGATGAATGTGGAAGCACAGATACAGCAGGCCCTGGATCCTTTTGATCCCGCAATTCACACTCCTTTCTGATTTTATACCGGTTTATAATATTATAGCGTCCCCGGAGGATGCCTTTTCCCGTTGACCGTTGCACATAGTTCGTTCGTTCTGTCCACCGCTTACTCGCGTGTACTTCTCACTACAATCACTTGTATACCAATTCGCTCGTGTTTTCTTGTACCGGTGATTTTACTTCGTCACAGTGGTTCTCAGGAGAGAGACGTTTTGAATAACGTTCGTTGCCACGATGCACTTCCAATGTGGCATAGTTTTACCCTAGAGCCAATCAACTCGTAAATCGTCGAATGTATCTTGGACATTAGCATGATGAGGGGGTGAAGACGGGTGTCTGAAGCGACAGGTATGAAATTGCTGGCGGGGGTGAGGTTAGACGCCGGTCACTGCATTTCAGACAATCGTTTCCTTCCAGGGACCTGGACTGTCTTTAGTCCCCCCTCACCGTGTCCTCGACGACTACGACATCGACCGCTCCTGTGCCTTCCTTGGGCATGGTCACATACCCAACAGGACTTTCCCAGGTTAGCGAAGAGTACGCATCAACACCCACGCACGGAGGCACAGTCACCACTGGTTACGAATACGACATGGCAATCGCTGAAAAAACCGGAGGGCGACAACCTCAGCCCCCGACCACGACCACTCAGCAGGCTCCGGTCCAGAGGCGGACAGGAGCCCCGTCGCAAAGGCCACGACCGGCATCGATGCCGCCCCAACCCTATGGACAATCGAACGGCCCCGTTCCCGCTGAGCGTGAACGACAGCCCGCGGACGAAAATTCAACGCGACGCCATGACAAAGACCAGTCGACTTCCCGCGTCTCTAGGGGTTCGAGTAGGGTTTTAGGCGATTATACCCTCGGCAAGACTTTGGGCGCAGGGAGCATGGGGAAGGTCAAATTGGCTCAACGTGCCAACAGCGATGAGAAGGTGTGCCATTCGTTCGATTTTTTGGAGTCT
>Ga0307514_10005097_pt1 | contig 11868 bp, 10 predicted proteins | sample 16_EM_MG_FD_203088 | JGI IMG/M metagenome (GOLD analysis project Ga0307514, IMG submission 203088) | Populus trichocarpa ectomycorrhiza microbial communities from riparian zone in the Pacific Northwest, United States - 16_EM | ecosystem: Host-associated > Plants > Roots > Unclassified | place...
TCCAAGCGCCCGACGTGGACTCGTCGCGGCGACGCCGCCGACCCAACCACCCAACGCGGCAGAGGCCGCACCGCCCATGAGGACATACACGCGCAGCATCCGAGCGGCTTCATCCTCGCCGTGATGCCCAATCCCTGTACCTGGAAACGCGAGTGAAAAGAGGATTGGCAGGCCCAGAAACAAAGCGACGCCGAGCAAAGCCCCGCACAGAGTGAAGATCGGACGCTTCATCAGCTGATCGGCCAGAAGACAACTCGACGTGACGCGTGCAGATCAGAGTAGAGGTATCCGTTGCCGCTCCACGGTGATCGAAAGGTATCAATGCCGAGGGAGAAGCGAAGGAACGTCGTCCACGATGGTGACAGTCGATTCCGATCCCACAGATCGATGTGATCTCCAGTGGGAAACTTGGCCTCAGCGGTGCGCAACCAGTAGTCCTCGAAATAGATGATGCCCGTACGACCAGAAAGACTCTTGTCGAAGCTGTTTCCCTGATGTGTTTCCGCATCTGGACAGCCAGCGAATGGACGATGCATCAGCCAGTTGGCCAACTCGGTCGCGCGCAGCACCATTCCGTTTCCGGAAGGCCCAAATTCGCAACGTGGTCCAGGAAATGTCTTGAAACTGACACCAGACTTTTCCAAAGCAATGCCGACCCGTATTGCGCATTGATCGTCATACGCCTTCTTTCCCGTGCGAGGGTTCACGCAAGGGTCATCACTCGGGTAGTTCTTCCATATCGCTTCGAACGATATCGGCTTTGCCATTTCGGGAAGTGGCATCTGTTTTTTCCTTCCTGTGCTTATCTATGCTTATCTAGCTTGGTCCAGCGAACTGACCATCGACTACCGTGAGTCCGCCGCATCTTATCGACTCAAGCTCATGCTGCCAGCCACCCAAAAGGCTACGTCCACACAGACTGTCTCCTCTGACCGTGAACTATTGCTGCGTTCTGCAGGCAAACACGATGCCGGGACTCTTCGACCATCGAATCGAAGGGTGAGAACCTTGGAGCTACATCGCGTGCGCCTCACCTGAAAGCGCTAGGCGCCCCCACGGGATTCACCCACAATCCCGCCGGTGTCGAAGGTTGCGTACCGCAGTCGACCATCGCGACGACCCAAGGACCGCCAATGAAGCACTCGATCCGCCGTTCCCTCGCCACAACTGCCGCGGCCCTGGGCCTGGCAACTGCATTGGCCTCCTGCGGTGGTGGCGGCGGCGGGGGTGGAGGTGGCGGAGGGGTCGGCATCGGCGCTCCGTTGCCGCCCACCACGGCGCAGTTGCCGGAACGCGAGGCGCTCATTGCCCGCGCGCGGGCCCTCGAGCTCAACACGCCCTACGTGCCGCCGCCCGGCAACGTGCTGGAGCACCACACCTCCGGCTATGCCAAGACGATGTGCTCGGCAGTGTTCATCACCGGCATCGACCCCGACGTTGCCGCTGAAAGCCTCGGCTACTTCGTGGGCCCCTATGACCAGCGCAAGAACGTCGGCAAGCCCGTGGTCGACCGCGTGAAGAAAGAGGTTCGCATCTCGATTCCCAACGGCCCGACGCTGGTGGCGCGCCACTTCGGTTCGCAGGGCTGCGTCACATTGCCGGCCGGCCGGGACGATGTTCTCTTCACGCCCGTCGAAGTCAGGAGCACGCTGCCCGACCCCGCGACGCAACCGTGGCCGATGGGCGACGTGCTGCCGGGCGACCCGCCGCCGGCCGAAGTCGACATGGCCAAGGTGAACCAGGCCGTCGATGCCGCGTTCGGCGTGCCGGAGGCCTACACATCGGCCTTCGTGGTCACGCACAAGGGCCGCATCGTCGCCGAGCGCTACATGAACGGCATCGGCGCGGCGACGCCGCTCGAATCTTGGTCGATGGGCAAGAGCGTCGTGGCCACGATGATGGGGGTGCTCATCAAGCAGGGCGTGTATAAGCTCGACCAGCCAGCGCCCATTCCCGAGTGGCAAGGCGCCGGCGATGCGCGGCAGCAGATCAGGATCTCCGACATCCTGCAGATGTCCAGCGGCCTGCGCATCAAGGCGCCGGACGATCCGGACTTCGACCCCAATGGCACCTACCCCGATCACGTCTACTACTACACGGGCCGCATCAACGCCTTCAACTACGCCGCCACCCGGCCGCAGCAATGGCCGCCCGGCGCGGTGGGCCGCTACCGCAACACCGATCCGGTGCTGGCCAACTACCTGGTGCGGCTCGCGGTGGAAAAGCGCGGCGAGGAGTACCTCTCGTTTCCGCAGCGCGCGCTCTTCGACAAGATCGGCATCCGCTCGATGGTGATCGAGACCGACCCCTACGGCAACTTTCTCACCCAGGGCTACGACTTCATGTCGGCGCGCGACTGGGCGCGCCTGGGCAATCTCTATCTGCAGGACGGCATGTGGAATGGCGAGCGCATTCTTCCCGAGGGCTTCGTCAAATTCGTGAGCAGCGTGGCACCGGCCTGGGCCGCGGACAAGCGCCCGATCTACGGCGGCTTCTTCTGGATCAACGGAATGAGCTCGCTGGCGATGCCGGCGTCGGCCTACTACATGCTCGGCGCCGGCGGCCAGTTCGTGCTGGTGATTCCGTCGCATGATCTCATCGTGGTGCGGATCGGGCATTCCAAAGGAGAACGGTTCGCGGCCTCGACGCTGAACCAGGCGCTGGTGCTGCTGACGACTGCGGTGCCCCGCGTGCGCTGACCTCAGCGGCCGAAGACCAGCAGCAGGTTGTTCGCGGGCATCGCATGCCGCTCGCGCAACGCAAGCCCTGAGTGGCTTGCCTCGGCCACCACATCCTCCAGGCGCCGTATGCCCCAGGCGGGATTGCGGGCGCGCAGGTCTTCGTCGAACGCCAGGTTGCTCGGCGCCGCTGCGGCTTCTTCTTCGAAGTAAGGCCCGTACGTGATCAGCAACCCATCGGCAAGCAGATGTCGCGCAGCTCCCTGCATCAGCGCGGCGCATGCGGCCCAGGGCGCGATGTGCAGCATGTTGGCGCAGTAGATCGCATCGAACTTTTCTTCCGCAGCGAACGCCGGTCCCTGCGACGGCCATCGAGGCGACATCACGTCGAGCAGCAGCGGCGCACGAAGATTGGGGAGTGCGGCCTGTGCGACGCGGCCTGCAAGCGCGGGGAGCATGCGCGCATCGGCGTCGGTCGGCTGCCAGATCCATTGTGGCATTGCTGCGGCGAACCACGCGGCGTGCTGGCCGGTGCCGGATGCGATCTCCAGCGCGGTGCCGCGTTCGCCAAGGATGCGAGTCAATGCCTCGAGAATGGGCTGCTTGTTGCGCTCGGCGGCGGGGCTGTGGGGAAGGTCGGACATGCGAACAGGGTCTGGATGATTGTGATGGGTTGGGACAAGAGCTTTGGCAAGGCAGTGCAGCTCAGCCCTGCCCGAACTCCCGCGCATGCTCCACCGCATACTTGATGAGTTCCGCCTGCCCTTCGATGCCCAGCCGCCTTTTGATGCTCTGCCGGTGCGCCTCCACCGTGCGCACGCTCAGGCCCAGGTCGCGCGCGATCTGCTTGCTCGATTCGCCGCGGCCCAGCGCGGTAAGGATCTCGCTTTCGCGCGGCGTGAGCAGCGGCCTGGGCGCCTGGTTGCGGAACAGCTTCTTCGAGACGGCCGGGCTCAGGAAGGTGCCGCCTGCCGACACCGCCTCGATGGCGGCCACGATCTCGGCCGCGGGCGCGTCCTTCAGCACATAGCCGCGCGCGCCCACCTGCAGGGCCTTCTGCACGTATTCGGGGTTGTCGTACATGCTGAGCATCACCACGTGCGGCGCGGGCTGATGGCGCTGCAGCACCAGCGCGGCCAGGTCGATGCCGTTCATGTCCTTCATGCCGACGTCCATCAGCAGCAGATCGGGCTTGAGCGACTCGATGAGCGCCAGCGCTTCGGCCGCGCTGCCCGCTTCGCCGACGATTTCCAGGTTGGGCATGGCGCCCAGCCGCGCGCGCAGGCCGTCGCGCACCAGCGGATGGTCGTCGACGAGAAAGAGGCGGATCGGGGCGGCGTCTTTCTTCATGCCGGTTCAAACCTCGCGCTGCACGCCGGCACTTCGGCCACGATGGTTGTTCCACCTTCGCCGGATTGCACGTTCAGCCGTCCGCCGATCGACTCCATGCGCTCGCGCATGTTGCGCAGGCCAATGCCGCGCCGCGCATCGAGCTGCATCGCCTCCACGTCGAAGCCGGTGCCGTCGTCGCCGATCGCAAGCCGCACGCCTTCCTCGTCGGAGAAGCCCAGCGCGATGTGCACTCGGTGCGCCTGGGCATGCTTGCGCACGTTGGTAAGCGCCTCCTGCGTGACGCGGAAGAGCGCGGTCTTGGCCTCCTGCGAGAGCTCGAAGGCCTCGCCCTCGATCATGATCGACGCATCGATGGCGCCCTCTTCGGCGAACTCGTCGCCCAGGCGTTCGAGCGCGGCAGGCAGGCCGAGCGTGTCGAGCAGGGCCGGCCGCAGGCGGTGCGAGATGCGGCGCACCTCGACGAGTGAATCATTGAGCCTTTGCAGCGCCTTGCTCAATGCGGGCGGCGCGGGCTGGCGCTCGCGGTCCAGCGCGTCCACCGCGGATTCGATCAGCAGCTTGGCCGACACCAGCGTCTGGCTGGTACCGTCGTGCAACTCGCGCGCGAGGTGGCCGCGCTCTTCTTCCTGCGACTGCACCACGCGCCGCGCCAGCAGCCGCAGCTTGGCCTCGGCCGTGCGGTGCTCGCTGAGGTTGAGCAGCAGCCCGGTGGCGCTCACCACGCCCAGGCACAGCGCCGCAATGCCGGCAATCCAGAGCAGCGTGGTGGTGACGTTGGCGCTCATCTGGCGGTCGAGCGCCTGCATGGTGGTCTCGATGTCGTCCAGGTACAGGCCGGTGCCGACCATCCAGTTCCAGCGCGGCAGCGCCGTCACGTAGCCGAGCTTGGGCGCCATCTGCTCGCTGGAGGGCTTGCGCCATTCGTACTCCACATAGCCGCCGCCCGCGCGCGCGCCCGCGATCAGGTCCTGGATGGTGAAGCGGCCGCGCGAGTCGCGCATGTCCCAGAGGTTCCGGCCCACGAGCTCGGGCTGGCGCGAATGCATGAGCGAGCGGCCCTGCATGTCGTAGACGAAGAAATACCCGTCGTCGCCATAGTCGAGCGCGGCCAGTCGGCGCAGGGCTTCGCTGCGGGTTTCCTCGTCGTCCTGGCCCGCGTCGTACAGCGGCCGCACGATGCTCACGGCAAGGTCCACATAGCTGCGCAGTTCGCTGCGCCGCTGATCCATGTGGCTTTTTTCGATGAGTGCACGCTCGCGCTGCGCCAGGTCATGCTCCTGGTGGCGCACCGCCAGCGCCACCAGCACCAGCGCAACCAGCAGCGGTGCAACGGCCAGTGCGACGATCTTGGTGCGGAGGTTCATCGGGGGGCAAGACTACCACCGGGCGGGGCATGAACCTTAAGATCGCGAGGGCACAGGAACGCACACCGGAGATGATGCATGCAGGCAGGCAGAGCCGCCGTACTGGCCTTTCTCGTCTTGGCAGGTACAGGCACGGCCATTGCCGAGGCGCCGTTCACGGGAGTGTTCAGCGGAACGGGGCGCGCATGCTCGGGCGGGCTGTATGTGCGAACCAAGACGATCGAATGGAACTCTAGCTTCAGCGTTTGCAAGCCCGCTCGCTACCGAGTTCTGAAGCAAGACCTTGCCAAGGATCACGGCCGAATCGCCTTTCGCCTCGATGCCCGCAGCCGGCAGTGCCGCTACGAGGTGATCGAGGCGGAACAGGTCAGCACCTACGGCTGGAGCGTGCAGGGCTACCAGTCGCTGGAGGCTTACCAGAAGCGCGCCCTGCCCGGCTGGCGCCATTCGCCGCTTGACGAGCGATTGGTGCTGTCCTGCCCGATGACGCGGTTGAACTGATCAGCGCAGGCTGGTTGGCCGGCCCGAGGCCACCCAGGCGTCGAGCCCGCCCGTCAGCGGCAGCGCGCGCCGCGCACCGCGCGCCAGCAGCACGCGCGCGGCCAGGGCGGCCGACACCTCGTTGGGGCAGTTGCAATAAAGGACCACGTCGCGCCCGCCGACGAGCGGCAGTTCCGGATGCCGCTGCTGCAGCGCCTTGAGCGTGTACGGCAGCGCTCCGGGAATGCGGCGCGGGTCGACCTGCACGCCGGCCTCCCCGCGCACGTCGATCACCAGCGGCGGCGCCTCGCTGGCCAGCAGCTCGTGCAGTTCGTCCACGCTGATGCGCGGCATGCCGGTGAGCCGCATGAAGGCACGGCGGCGCCAGTAGCGCACCGCCAGCATCACGGCCAGCACCACCACCAGCGCCAGGGTCGCGATGCCGCCGGCCTGGGCCAGCATGGCCAACACCTCCTGGATTTGATCGCGAAAAGCCCAGCCCAGCCCGAGGAAGACGCCGGTCCAGACCAGCGCGGCGCCAATGTCGAAGCCGATGAAGCGCCACACCGACATGCCCAGCGCGCCGGCCATCGGCGGCGCAACCACCGACACGCCCGGCACGAACTTGGCCGCCACCAGCGAGAGCCCTCCCCATCGGCCGATGAGCGACTCGCCGCGCCGCACGCATGAATCGGGCGACAGCGAGATGCGGCACAGAAGGCGCATGAAGCGGTAGCCGAAGCGGCGCCCGGCATAGAACCAGGCGCCGTCGCCCAGCACGTTGGCCAGCACCGCCGCCACCACCACGCCCGCCACCGAGACATTGCCGGCCGCCAGCAGCGCACCCGACACCACCAGCACCGCGGCCGCGGGCACCGGCAGTCCGAGGCGCGCGGCAAAGCTCGCCGCGAAGACGATCGCGATCGCGTTCTGCACCAGCAGCGACATCAGCTGAGCCATGGCGGCCGCGCGAGTTTTGGGGGGTTCACTCCTTGGCTGCCTACCTGGGCGCGTCGCCCTTGCGGTATTCGGCCGTCAGCTCGTCGAGCTTCTGCTTCAGCGCCGGGTCCAGCTTGTAGTCGGCCGCGGCCAGCGTGGCGTCGAGCTGCTCGGGCCGGCTGGCGCCGAGCAGCGGCGCGGTGACGAGCGGGTTGGCCATGACCCAGGCCACCGCCAGCGTGGCCAGCGGTACGCCGGCTTCGTCGGCCAGCTTGTGCAGCTGCGTCACGGTGTTGAAGCTGCGCTCGTTCCAGTAGCGGTCCTGGTACATGCCGCCGGCCGTGCCGAGCGTGAAGCGGGTGTTCTGCTCGGGCGTGGCGCCGGGCTTGTACTTGCCGGTGAGCAGGCCGCCGGCCAGCGGGTTGTAGGGAATCACGCCCAGGCCTTCTTCGCCCGCGAGCGGCAGCAGCTCGCGTTCGATCTCGCGGAACAGCAGGCTGTAGCGCGGCTGCACCGACACATAGCGCGTGAGCTTGTGCAGCTCGGCCTTGCCGAGCGCGCGGGCCAGCCGGTAGGCTAAAAAGTTGGACACGCCGATGTAGCGCGCGCGGCCCGACCTGACGATGACGTCGAGCGCCTCCAGGCTCTCTTCGAGCGGCGTTTCGCGGTCGTCGCTGTGCAGCTGGTACAGGTCGACATGGTCGGTCTGCAGCCGCTTCAAGGAGGCATCGATGGCGTCGAGCAGGTGCTTGCGCGAAGCGCCCTGGTCCCAGCTGTTGGGGCCGACCTTGCCGACGGCCTTGGTGGCGACCACGAAGCGGCGGCGGCCCGCGGGGCCCTGCTTCTGCAGCCAGCGGCCGATGATTTCCTCGGTGCGGCCGGTGGTTTCGACGGTGCCGCCGAGCGGGTACACGTCGGCGGTGTCGAGAAAGTTGATGCCGCCCTCGGCGGCCTTGTCGAGGATGCGGTGCGACACGGCCTCATCGGTCTGCAGGCCGAAGGTCATGGTGCCGAGCGCAAGGCGCGAGACGGTGAGGCCGGTGCGGCCGAGTCGGGTGGTCGGAATGCTCATGGGGGTGTCGCTCCGGACGATGGAAAGGCGACGGCCATCATAGTCACGACGGCGCAAGGCTGCAGCGCTCAGGTGCTTTCAAGATGCACGCCGGGCGCGCCGCGCTCCACCGCAAAGCGCGCCATTGGCGCGACGGCGGCGTCTGCGGCCTTTTCGTCGTCCACGGCGCGGAACTCGACCGTGCAGCCGCGCGCATCGAGCGCCATGTGCGCATAGCCGCGCTTGTCGCCGCGGCCGTAGCGCAGGTGGTCGTTCTTGGCGAGCATGTGGGCCACGTTGGCGGCGCTGGGGCCTTCGGAGGTGATGGCGCCGCCGACGAACTCGGTCGCCACCGCCGGGCCTTGCGGCTCGCGTCGCAGGTCGGCGGCCCAGAAGGCATGCACGTCGCCGCTGATGACCAGCGCGTCGCCGCCGCGCGCCTTGTTCGCGGCCAGGCCGTCGAGCAGGCGCGCGCGCGAGGCGGCGTAGCCGTCCCAGCCGTCCATCCAGTAGCCGTGCTCGGGGCCGCGCTTGCGGTCGGCCTCGGCCAGCAGCGTGGGCTGGGCGATCACGGTCCACCGGGCCGGTGGCGCGGCCAGTTCGTTCGCGAGCCAGGCTTCCTGCTTCGCACCGAGGAAGCTGCGCTCCGGCGCCAGCCGGTCGGCGCAGTCGGCCAAGGGCGAGGCGCTGCGGCCTGCAAGGCAGGCGTGGTGCGAGCGGTACTGCCGCCCATCGAGCAGGAACACGTCGAGCATGCGACCGAAGCGATGGCGGCCGTAGATGGTGGCCGCGGCCCCGGTCGACCGCATGCTGGCCGGCACGGGCATGTGCTCGTACCACGCCTGGTAGGCCGCGGCGCGGATCGCAAGGAACTGCGCGGGATCGATGCTGCGCGGCGAGACGTCGTCGGTGTAGTCGTTGGCCACCTCGTGGTCGTCCCAGGTCACGAGCCAGGGGAAGGCAGCGTGCGCGGCCTGCAGGTGCGGGTCGGTCTTGTAGAGCGCATAGCGGTCGCGGAACTCGCCGAGCTGCGTGGGGATGCCGCCCTGGTGGTGGCGCACATGGCGCGAGCCCCAGGAGCTTTCGTAGATGTAGTCGCCCAGGTGCACGACGAAGTCGAAAGGCTGCATGGCCATGTCGCGGTAGGCCGCGTAGTAGCCCTGCTCGTACTGCTGGCACGACGCGAAGGCAAAGCGCAGCGGCTGCGTCGCGGCATCGGTTTCGGCCGGCGCGGTGCGGGTGCGGCCGGCAGGGCTGCGCGCGCCATCGGCCGTGAAGCGGTACCAGTACGGCCGGCCGGGTGCAAGGCCCTGCACCTCGACGTGCACCGAGTGCGCGAGCGCCGCAACGGCCGTCGCCCTGCCCTTTGCCGCGATGCGTGCAAAGCCCTCGTCATGTGCCACTTCCCACTGCACGTCGACAGCGGCCTCGCCCATGCCGCCGCCCTGCAGCGGATCGGGCGCCAGCCGGGTCCACAGCACCATGCCGTCGGGCCTGGGGCTGCCGGATGCCACGCCCAGCGTGAAAGGAAATTCGCGCGAGGCCTGCTGTGCGTGAAGCCGGAGGAACGGGTGGCCGAGCGATGCGGCGGCCACTCCGCCGAGCAGCAGGCGGCGGCGCGGGACCTTCATGTCCTTGCGCGCGCGGCCAGCGCCAGGTCGGGTCGGTCGGTGGTGATCTGGCGCATGGGCATGGTGAGCCATTGTGCAATTTCATCGGGCTCGTTGACGACCCAGGCGCCCAGCCGTTCGCTGCCGAGCGCGGCCAGGCACTGCGGCCATGTGGCGGCCAGCAGCTTCTTCTCGACCGCGACGATGCAGCCCGGCAGCGCCGCGTAGCGCGCCAGTGCATGCGTGAGGCCGCCCAGCATTTCGGCCGAGCGATGGTCGAGCGAGGCCAGCACGCGCCCGCGCGGCCAGTGGGCGAGCACCTGCGCCAGCACCTCGGGCACGAAGCAGGTCAGGATGCTGCGCTCGGCCACGCCCGCATCGTGCAGCGCCTGCACCGTGCGCGCGATGGCGCCGGGCGGCAGTTCGCCGGCGGCGTCGGTCTTGATCTCGACATGCAGCTCCATGCGGGTGGGCGCGAAGAGCTTCAGCACTTGGGCCAGCGAGGGTACGCATTCGTCGGCTTCATCGCCACGCTGTTGCTCCTGCACCCCCTGCCCCCTGCGCAGGCGCATGGCCAGCACCTCGGCCGCGTCATGGTCGCGCACCGGGCCCGCGCCTTCGGTGGTGCGGTCGAGCAGCGGATCGTGGATGACCACGGCCTTGCCGTCGCGCGTTTCCTGCACATCGAACTCGACCGCGTCGGCGCCCAGCGCGATCAGGCGGCGAAAGCCGCTCATGCTGTTCTCGGGCCAGAGGTTCCGCGCGCCGCGGTGTCCCACGATGATCATTGCTGCCATGTCCTTTGCCTTATTTGCTGCTGTCCACCAGCCCCTTGACGAACGAACGCTGCAGCGCCACCACCACGACGATGGGCGGCAGCATCGTGAGGAGCGCGGCGCTCATCGCCACGTTCCAGGCCGGCTGCGAATCGGCGCGCGGGATCAGGTGCTTGAGGCCGATCACCGCGGTGGCCATGTCCTTGTCGGTGGTGAAGAGCAGCGGCCAGAGATACTGGTTCCAACCGTACAGGAAAAGAATGATCGCCAGCGCCGCGATGTTGGAGCGCGAGAGCGGCAAAAGGATCGACCAGAAGAACTGCATCGGCGAAGCGCCGTCGAGCCGGGACGCCTCGCACAGCTCGTCGGGCACCGTAAGAAAGAACTGGCGGAACAGGAAGGTGGCCGAAGCCGAGGCAATCAGCGGCAGGATCAGGCCCGGGTAGGTGTCGACCATGTTCCACTGCAGCTGGATATCGACCGTGTGGCCGGTGACGGCATTCCACGCCGACGAAAGGTGCAGCGCCTCCACCACCCACTGCAACGGCAGCGCCGCATTCGCCACCGATTCGTAGGTGGGCGAAATGCGCACCTCGATCGGCAGCATCAGCGACACGAAAATGAGCCAGAACGCCGTCATGCGAAAGCGGAAGCGGAAGTAGGTGATGGCAAAGGCCGACAGCAGCGACACCGCGATCTTGCCCACAGTGATGCCCGCAGCCACGACAAACGAATTGAAGAACAGCCGGCCGAAGTTGGCCTGCGTCCACGCGGTGCGCAGGTTCTGCACGAACTGGTCGCCGGGCAGCCACGGCAGCGGCACCTGCTGCACCTCTGCAATGGTGAGCGAGCCCGCGACGAAGGCCAGGTAGAGCGGCACGCAGACGAAGGCCACGCCCACCAGCAAGATGGCGTGGCAGATGCCGTCGAGAACGGGGGCGCGTTCAACCATGCAACGAATCCTTTGCGCCGTGCGTCATACGTCGTAGCTCACGCGCCGCTCCACGTAGCGGAACTGCAGCAGCGTCATCAAGAGCGCGAAGATCATCAGGATGACCGATTGCGCCGCCGACGAGCCGAGGTCGAGGTTGATGAAGCCGTCGACGTACACCTTGAACACCAGCACGTTGGTCGCACCGGCCGGTCCGCCCTGCGTGACCGCATCGACGATGGCAAAGATCTCGAAGAAGCCGTAGACGAAGTTCATCACGGCCAGGAAGAACATCGTGGGCATGAGCAGCGGCAGCCCGATGGTGAAGAAGCGCCGCAGCGGCCCCGCGCCGTCGACCGCCGCCGCCTCCATCAGCGAAGAAGGCACCGCCAGCAGGCCGGCGAGCAGAAAGATGTAGTCGTAGCACACATGCTTCCACGAAGCGGCCAGGATGACCAGGATCATCGCGTGCGAGCCCACGCGGTTCGGGTCCCAGGCAAGGCCGATCGCATGCAGCAGCTGTGCGAGCGGACCGACCGCCGGGTTGAAGAGAAAGGCCCAGAGGATGCCCGCGATGACCGGCGCAATGGCATAGGGCAGCAGGATGATCGCCTTGTAGATGCCGCGGCCGCGGATCACCCGGTCGCTCGCAAAGGCCAGCACCAGCGCCACCGCAATGGTCAGCA
>Ga0307514_10005098_pt1 | contig 11868 bp, 13 predicted proteins | sample 16_EM_MG_FD_203088 | JGI IMG/M metagenome (GOLD analysis project Ga0307514, IMG submission 203088) | Populus trichocarpa ectomycorrhiza microbial communities from riparian zone in the Pacific Northwest, United States - 16_EM | ecosystem: Host-associated > Plants > Roots > Unclassified | place...
CGTACCGAAGCACAGAGCCGATCCGGGTCGTTCGCGAGGTGCTCGACTGGGAGCGGCTCACTCCCGAAGCCCTCGGAGCGTGGAGAATGCGCCTCGCCGAGCTGGCCGCCGACGAGCGCGGCGAGATCATCAACTAGTCCCTCTGAGTACCATCGACCTCATGCCCATCAAGCTCGAGAACATCGGCATCGCCGTGCGCGACATCGAGGCGACGATCGCCTTCTTCACCGACCTTGGCCTGACGGTCGTCGGCCGGGACACGGTCAGCGGCGAGTGGGCCGACACCGCGGTCGGTCTCGACGGCAACCACGCCAAGACCGCGGTGCTGCAGACACCCGACGGCAACGGGCAGCTCGAGCTCTTCGAGTACATCCACCCCGACGCCATCGAGACCGAGCCGACACTCCCCAACGAGATCGGCATGCACCGCGTCGCCTTCTCGGTCGACGACATCGACGCGTCTCTCGCGATCGCCGCGAAGCACGGCTGCTACCCGTTGCGCGGTATCGCGAACTACCAGGACGTGTACAAGCTCACCTACGTTCGCGGCCCGAGCGGTATCATCGTGATGCTGGCGCAGGATCTCACGAAGGGCTAGTCCCTTGGCTCCAGCCACAGCTGCTCCAGCTGCTCCACCTCTGCCTCGACACACCGGCTGATTGCCCCGGAGTTCTGCGCCTCGATCGTTGACGACCACGACAGAGTGTCACCGGATGTGTCCACAGCGACGTCGAAGCCCGTCGCGTCGACGCAGGTGGTGAACCTCTCGATTGCGACGGCACGTTCGGCATCCGTCACCTCGCCGTCGGCAATGGCATCGAGTTGCTCTGGTGACGGCTGCGCCGAGTCCGGCACGAAGATCCACTGGGCCCACACGGTGTAGTCGAAAGGCTCGGCCGGAGTGATCGAGACGAGCGAGTCGGTCGGCGGAGTGGTCGTGCTTCTGCCGAAACCAGTACTCGGGTCGCAGGTGCCCGACGACGACGTGCCACCGGTGACCTGGTCAAACGATCCGGTGCCGCCACACTGCACGTACACGGCGATTCCGGTGGCGTCGGACGGGCGCTCGCCGAGATCGAGGGTGACGGACTCCGACCCGACGTAGGTGTGGATCTCGCCGATGGTATATCCGCCATCGGTGAACTGATCGAAGATCATGGCCGGCACGTTCTGATCCATGGGAGCGAACGCTCCCGCGGTCGCGGAGACCGCGCCACCGACAACACCTCCCCCGAGCGCGAAGGCGACAAGGGTCGTAGCGACGACCGTTCGCAGCGACACTCGTCGCGGTGCGCGCCCCACGTTCTCCGCGAGTATGGCGCGCAGGTGGGTGTCTCGTTCCGTAGTCATGGTGGTTTCCTTTTGTCAGGCGGTCGATGGGGTGAGGTGGAGGGCGAGACGCTGCTTGGCTCGCGAGAGCCGTGACTTGACCGTGCCGGGCGCGACACCGAGCACAGCGGCCGCTTCGACTGCGGTGAAGTCGTAGAGCACGCACAGCGTGATAACGCGCTGGTCGTCGAGCGAGAGGCCGCGTAACGCCCGTGTCGCGGCGAGGTCGGTGCTGGCGAGCTCAACCGACGTCACCGGTGGCAGGCGGCTGAGTGCAAGCGCGTAGCGACGCGAGGAGCGACTGACGTTGCGCGCCACATTCGTCGCGGTCACCAGCAGCCAGGGAAGAAGCGATCCATGAACGAGGCGCACGCGGCTTCGACTGCGCCACGCCTCGAAGAAGGTGACTGCGACCACATCCTCCGCATCGGCCGACGACTCGACCAACCCGTAGGAGTGGCGACGGATGCGGTCCTTGTGTCGGTCGAAGATGCGGGCGAAGGCGTCGCCATCCCCCGCAAGCGCTTGGAGCCAGTCGTCGTCATCCACGCTAGGTAATGTCCGCTCGGCTTGAGATGGTTCCCGTCGGTATCGCGAGGGCGGTCAGCCCGCAAGCGCTCGGATGTCGCGCGCGACCACCGAGGCGTCATTGCCGAGATCGTGCCCAACCCCCTCGACCACCAGCGGGACCGCGGTGGGGAACGCGTCGCTGAAGAGTGCGAGGTGCTGCACGGGAACGACCCCGTCGTCCCGCCCGTGGAAAAGGAACAGCGGTGCCATGATCAGCGGTGTGGTCGGCAGCATCAGCGACTGGTAGCCGTCATAGCGCCAGCCGTCTCCGCCCCAGTACGGCGCGGCGATCGAGAGCAGTGCAACCAGGTTCTCGCCCCCGGTCTCGCTGAAGTGCTTGAGCGCGATTGACGCACCAACGGAGTGGGCGACGACGATTGCCCCGGTGCTCTGCTCGTCGATGATGCGCGACCACTCGCGAGGATCGGGCTCACTCTCGTCGGGTAGTTGCGGGAACTCCACCTCGAAGTCATCGCCAAGCGATTCGCGCAGACTCTCCACGAGCGGGCGGCTGCCGAGATAGGTGCCCTCACCTGCGCCGTGCACGAACAGAACCCGTGTAGTCATGCGTCAGAAGCTAGCGGGCGACCCTGACAATCCAGCGTGACACCACTTTCGCTTGACATGACACCACGATGGTGTCAAAGTGGTGCACATGGAACTTCAGCAGTACGTCACCGACCTCCAGCGCCAGCTGGCTGATGCCGCGGAGAACGGCACCGACGAGACCCGCGCCGTCGCCGAGCGGCTCGCCGCCGGCCTCGACGCCGCGACGCGGCTCGTGCTGCTCGATGCGCTCTCTGCCGCCGTCGGCGAGATCACCCGCGACCTCGCCCCCGGTTCCGTCGACCTGCGCCTTCGCGGCCGCGAGGTCGAGTTCGTTGTCAGCCAGCAACAAGCCGAGTCAGACGACGAGCTGCCCGCCGTCGACCTAGACGACACCAGCTCGTCTCGCACCACACTTCGCCTGCCCGACGCGCTCAAGGCGCGGGTCGACGAGGCCGCGGCCGCCGACGGCCTCTCGGTCAACACCTGGCTCGTGCGCGCGGTGGCAGCCGCCCTGCAGCCGAAGCAGCGCCGAGCCGCGCAACGCACCCTCAAGACCGGCGACAACTTCGCCGGCTGGGCGCGATAACCACCAGCCGCCCACTCCACCACTCACCTCATCCACCACGCCCTCAGAAAGGGATGCTTCGCCATGCCAACTTTCGCCACTCCAGGCCCCATAGACCTGGCCATCAACCTCCCGGTCGGAGCCATCGAGATCGTAGCCAGCGACCGTACCGACACTGTCGTCACGGTCTCACCCACGAACCCCGACAAGGCGGTCGACCGCCGCGGCGCGGAGGAGACCACCGTCGAGTTCAGCGGTGACCGTCTCGTCATCAAGGGTCCGCGACCGCGGTTCTCGATCATCGGTCCGAGCGAGTCCGTCGACGTGAAGGTCGAGCTGCCCTCGGGCTCGCGACTGGCCGCCGAAACGTCGATGGGCCTGGTGCGCTCTCGCGGCGCCCTCGGGGCGACGCGCATCAAGTCATCGAACGCCGACCTCGACGCTGTCGACAACCTGTGGATCCGCGCGATGCACGGCAACGTCGAGGTGCGATCCGCCGACGGAGACGTCGAGATCACGGCCGACCACGGTCAGATCCGCATCGGAACGGTCACCGGCGATGCCCTCCTCAAGGCCTCGCACGGCGCGGTCACGATCGGCACTGCTGGCGGCGACGTCGAGGCGAAGCTCTCTTACGGTGACCTCGAGATCGGCACCGCGGAGTCCTCCGTCACCGCCAAGACCGCCTTCGGCAGCGTGCGCGTGGGCGAGGTCGCGAGCGGCACGGTGCAGCTCGACACCGCCTTCGGCCAAGTCCACGTGGGGATCCGCGATGGCGTCTCGGCCTGGCTCGACCTCGCGTCGAAGAACGGGCGGGTTCGCAACGACCTCGCCACCGACTCAGCACCATCCGCAACCGACTCGACCGTCGCCGTGCGAGCCCGCACCGACTTCGGCGAGATCACCATCACCAGAGGAGCAAGCAAGTGATCGAGATCACCGGCCTTCGCAAGGCCTACAAAGACAAGGTCGTGCTCGACGGCGTCGACCTCAACGTCGCCGCCGGCACCGTGACCGCCCTGCTCGGCCCGAATGGCGCCGGCAAGACGACGACCGTGCACATCCTGAGCACGCTGGTGCGACCGGATGCAGGAACCGCCTCCGTGAACGGCCACGACGTCGTGCGCGATGCGGCCTCCGTTCGCGACGCCATCGGCCTCACCGGGCAGTTCTCCGCGGTCGACGGCCTGCTCACCGGCGAGGAGAACCTGCTGCTCATGGCCCGCCTCCGCCACCTCGGTGCCAAGCGCGCTCGAACGAGAACCGCAGAGCTGCTCGAGCAGTTCGACCTCGTCGAGGCGGCGCGCAAGCCGATCAGCACCTACTCGGGCGGCATGAAGCGCCGACTCGATCTGGCGATGACCCTGGTCACGAGCCCGAGCGTCATCTTCCTCGACGAGCCGACCACCGGCCTCGACCCGCGCAGCCGCCACACCATGTGGGACATCGTTCGCGGCCTCGTCGCCGACGGCACCACCGTGCTGCTGACGACGCAGTACCTGGATGAGGCCGACGAGCTCGCCGACCGCATCGCCGTTCTCGACAACGGTCGAATCGTCGCCAGCGGAACCCCCGACGAGCTCAAGCGCCTCGTTCCCGGCGGGCACATCCGCCTGCGCTTTGCCGACGCCGTCTCGCTGGAGGCCGCTGGTGGCCTGCTCACCGACTCCACACGCGACGACGCCGCGCTCACGCTCGACGTGCCGAGCGACGGAGGGGTGGATGCGCTGCGGGCGGTGCTCGACCGCCTCGCCGGAGCGCGCCTCGAGGTCGACGACCTCAGCATCCACACCCCCGACCTCGACGACGTGTTCTTCGCATTGACAGGAGAAAAGAAATGACCTTCGTAATCGCTGACTCAGTGACCATGCTCAACCGCAACCTGCTGCACGTGGTGCGGTATCCCGGGCTGTCGATGTTCACCATCCTCGGGCCCGTCGTCATCCTGCTGCTGACGGTCTTCGTGTTCGGCGGCACCCTCGGCGCCGGTCTGCCGGGCATCGAGCCGGGCGGCGGGCGCGACGCGTACCTCGCCTACGTCATGCCGGGCATCCTGATCATCACGATCGCCGGCACGGCGGCCGGGGCGGCCATCACCGTGGCGATGGACATGACGGAGGGCATCACCGCGCGGTTCCGCACGATGTCGATCTCTCGCGCCTCGGTGCTCGCCGGGCACGTGCTCGGCAACACCATCCAGGGCATCCTCGCTGTCGCCCTCGTTCTCGGGGTCGGGGTGCTCATCGGCTTCCGCCCGACGGCGACGCCGCTCGAGTGGCTCGCCCTCGTCGGCGTGATCCTGCTCGTCTCGTTCGCCGTCAGCTGGATCGGCGTCGCCATGGGGATGCAGTCGAAGACCGTGGAGACGGCGAGCAACCTGCCCCTCATCCTCACGATCCTGCCCCTGCTCGGCAGCGGCTTCGTGCCGACTGACTCCATGCCGGAGTGGCTGCAGGGCTTCGCCCAGTACCAGCCGTTCACGCCGTTCATCGAGTCGATTCGGGCGCTGCTCGTCGGCACGCCGGTCGAGGCGAGCCTCGTGCTCACCGTTGTCTGGGCCGCCGCCCTGACGATCGCCGGCTACGTCTGGTCGATGGTGATCTACGAGCGCAAGTCGGTGCGCTAGCTCGGCGAATCAACCACCGGGGAGTCCGTGACGACGGTCACGGGCTCCCTTTTGCGTCTCGTCACCAGCCACGACCCGGCGAGCACGAGAATGAAGCCGACGACCGTCCAGACGGTGACGAGCTCGCCGAGCACGAGCACGCCGGCCAGGATCGCAACGGCCGGGTTGACGTAGGTGATCGTGGTTGCACGCACCGGCCCGATCTCGGAGATGAGCGCGACCATGAGCAGGAACGCCACCGCGCTGCAGACGACGGCGAGCACGATGATCGAGACAGTGACCTGCGCCGACGGCCATGCAGCCGGCCAGGCGCCGGTGACGATCACGATCGGGATGTAGGCGATGGCCGCGCCAGCGAGCGACACGGCGACGACACCGACGCCAGGCAGCTCTGGTACCCAGCGGGACAGGATGGCGGGGCCGAGCGCGTATCCGATCACCACGACGGCCATCTGGGCGACGCTGCCGAGATCGGAGCCGCCGATGTCGAGCCCGACGAGTGCCGCGACCCCGACCATGCCGACGAGGATGCCCACCCAGTTGAGCGGCGACAGGCTCGCGGGTCGACCGAGCAGGAACGCGACCGCAACGCCCGCAAGGGGAACCGCGGCGAGCAGCAGCCCGGCGGTGGAGCTCGGCAGGTTCTGCTCTGCAGAACTCAAGAAGTACCACGGCAGGATGATCTCGACGATCGTGTAGGCGAGCATCGGCTTCCAGCGGCGCAGCACCGGGGCGACCTCGCGGCGGAACAGCGCGAGCGGCAGCAGCAGCACGGCCGCGAGCGCAGACCGCGCGAGCACCACCATCGCCGGCTCGAGCTCGTTGACCGCGATCTTGATGAACAGGTACGGGATGCCCCACGCAACTCCAAGGGCGGCGAACAGGATCAATCCACGGCGGGTCACGTGCCCATTCTGTCGGCGGCGGACGACAGCCCGCACACCTCGGCCTTAGGTCGTCGGTCGCTGGCGGGAAGTAATACATAGACCTCCCAAAGGAATCTCAACAAACGGCCATAGACCCGCTCCCTAGCGTCTGGGTCACACCGTCCCCAAGCCAAGGAGCACCATGTTCGGCACCTACCTGTTGCGGGAGCTCGGCAACCGCCGCAAGCACACCGCCATCATCGCGATCGGGATGGCGCTCGCCATCGCCCTCGTCATCATCGTCAACGCCGTCTCAGCCGGCGTTCGCGACGCCCAGTCGAGCGTTCTCTCGAGCGTCTACGGCGTCGGCACCGACGTCACCATCACCCAGGAGCCGGAGGCCCCGGCCGAAGGTGAGCGACCCAGCTTCGACTTCGGCTCCGGCACGGGCGAGACCACCGACGGCACCACCGCCATCAGCCAGACTCGCCTCAGCACGGGCTTCGGCACCTCGACGTTCGATGCGAGCGCCCTGGACACCGTGCTCGGGGTCGACAACGTCTCTGCGGCAACGGCCACTCTCAGCCTCAGCAACTCGACCTTCGACGGCGAGATGCCCGACTTCTCGGCCATGGAACCAGGCCAGCTCGGTGAGCCCCCAGCGCAGGGCGGGGCCGACGGTGCGGGCGGCAGCTCGTTCAGCGTCGACTCGTTCACCGTCGAGGGCATCGACGTGAGTGGTGCAGCGGTCGGCCCGCTCACGGCCGTCTCGCTCGACGAGGGTCGCTCGTTCACGAGCGACGACACCGGGGCCGACGTCGTCGTGATCGACAGCAGCTACGCGACCTCTGCCGAGCTCGCGGTCGGCGACACCCTCGCCATCGGGGGCACGGACTTCGAGGTCATCGGAATCGTGTCATCGACGTCGTCGGACGCCGCCACGGCATCCAACACCTACATCCCCCTTGATGTGGCCCAAGCCCTCTCCGGGCTCGACGGCCAGGTGAGCAGCATCTACGTGCAGGCGAGCAGCTCGTCGGCGATCGAGCAGATCAGCACCGACCTGGCCGCGGCCCTGCCCGACGCGACGGTGAGCACCGAGGCCGACCTCGCCTCCAGCGTGTCCGGCTCGCTCAGCACGGCGTCCGAGCTCATCGGCAAGCTCGGCACCTGGCTCTCGATCATCGTGCTCGCAGCGGCCTTCCTGACAGCCGTGCTGTTCACGATCTCCGGGGTGAGTCGCCGCACCCGCGAGTTCGGCACACTCAAGGCCATCGGCTGGAGCAACGGCCGCGTCGTGCGCCAGGTTGCTGGCGAGAGCCTCGCGCAGGGCCTCATCGGCGGAGCCCTCGGCGTCGGGCTCGGCCTCGCCGGCATCGCGATCATCAACGCCCTCGCCCCGACGCTGTCGGCGACGACCGTCGTCGCGCAGGCAGGCCCTGCCGGAGGTCCGGCCGGCTTCGGTGGAGGCGGACCGGATGCCGCCTCCGCAACGGAGACCGCCACCGAGATCGCGCTGCAGGCTCCCATCACTGGCGCCATCATCCTCGTCGCCGTCGGCCTCGCCGTCGCCGGCGGACTCCTCGCCGGAGCGATCGGCGGGTGGCGGGCCGCGCGCCTGCGCCCCGCCGAGGCCCTCAGAAGCGTCGCGTAGACCCCATCGAATTGGAGAGAACCATGTACACACTCACGAACGTCTCGAAGACCTACGCCCAGTCATCCCGAAAGGTGACCGCGCTCGGCGACGTCACCCTGAGCATTGGCAAAGGGCAGTTGATCGCCATCCAGGGCCCGACGGGAGGGGGCAAGTCCACCCTGCTGCAGATGCTCGGCGCCCTCGAGCGGCCAACGAGCGGCTCCGTGGCGCTCGGCGACGACGTGCTCTCGAGCATGCCCGACGGACGGCTCGCCGCCATTCGCGCCACGGAGATCGGCTTCATCTTCCAGGGCTTCAACCTCATCCCGACGCTCACGGCGCAGGAGAACGTCGAGACCGCCCTTGCCCCTCTGGGTGTCAAGACCGCAGAGCGCCGTCGCCGAGCGGCTGCCGCGCTCGAGAGCGTCGGGCTTGGCGACCGCGGCAGCCACCGCCCGTCAGAGCTCTCCGGAGGTCAGCAGCAGCGGGTCGCGATCGCCAGAGCACTCGTGAAGGAGCCGGAGGTGCTGCTCGCCGACGAGCCGACGGGCAACCTCGACGAGGAGACCCGCGACGAGATCATGGATCTGCTCGAAGGGCTGTGGCGCGACAAGGGCATCACCCTGATCATCGTCACGCACGACTCGGCAGTCGCGAAGCGGGCGGAGCGCCGACTCCACATCAAGCAGGGCAAGGTCACCGAGAAGTAGGCGCCGGTCGCCGTCCCCGAACGCTAGCCCGCGGGCGAGGCCGAGGGAGACGGCGACGGGCTCGGCACCGAATCCTCATTGAACGCGGTTCCCGCGGCCTGCACGACGAACTTGGAGAACGCGGCGGAGTCGTTGGCGGCGCCGGTGTACTTGACGCCGTTCACGATGACCGTCGGGGGGCTCGTGACGGCGTCGATGTCGGCGTTCGGGATCGGCCCGGTGAGCGCGCGGTCCTTCGCGTCAGCGACCCAGACCTTGAACTTCTGCTCGGTGATGCAGTCGGAGATTGACGCGATGCGGGTCGCCTTCGCCTTCGTCGCCAGGTCGATGAGCTTCGCATCGCTCAGGCCGACCGTGTTCTCCTTCGGCCGGTTGTCGAACAGCGCCGTGTGGAATGCGAAGAAGGCGTCCGGCGAGTAGTTGGCAACGCAGGCCGCGGCGTTCGCGGCACGCGTGGAGTACTTGGTGCCCTGCGAGACGCGGTCGAGGATGGCGAGCGGGTGGATCTCCACCGTGGCGGCTCCGCTCTCGACCCAGGTGGCGATCTGCTCGCCATTGGCCTCCTCGAAGGCACCGCAGATAGTGCAGAAGTAGTCGACGTAGAGATCGATCGCGATGACGTCGCTGTCGTCGTCGCGCACGGTCGGCAGCGGGTCTTGCCCGGCCCGCGTCGCCGCGGTCTGTGCTGCGACGAAGCCCTCGCCGATGAGGATGCCGTCGCTGCGCATGTTGAGCGGCCCAGGGCCGACGGGGCGAATGCTCGTGATGAGGATCAGCGCGACGATGCCGATGAGGGCGACCGAGAACAGGATGACCGTGCTCTGAACGATGAGACGCGTCTTGCGCTCCTGCTTGCGGTGCTGCTCCCGGATGGACTTGGCCTTCTCGCGGGCATCATCGCGCCGCTGGTTGCCGCCGGGCTGGCCAGCACCGAGCTGGCCGTCCGTACTTCCGAACGACATCGAGCCTCACAGGGTCAGGAAAAGTGGATGGGCGGCCGGGTCAACCGCACCGACGATCGTATGAGATATGGCTGGGAGTTGCCCACACGACGCCTGCACATGCTGCTATGACATAATTCCACTGGCGGTGGTAACACTGTCATCCATTCACTACGGATCGTCCGGCACGTACCTGCCGGTGAAGGAGAAATACAATGGCATCTGTCACTTTTGACAAGGCAACCCGGCTCTACCCGGGATCGACCCGTCCAGCGGTCGACGCTCTCGACCTCTCGGTCGCCGATGGCGAGTTCCTCGTTCTCGTCGGCCCCTCGGGTTGTGGAAAGTCCACGTCGCTGCGCATGCTCGCGGGCCTCGAAGAGGTCAACGACGGCCGCGTGCTCATCGGAGACCGTGACGTCACCGACGTTCCGCCGAAGGACCGTGACATCGCGATGGTCTTCCAGAACTACGCCCTCTACCCGCACATGACGGTCGCCGAGAACATGGGCTTCGCGCTCAAGATCGCCGGCGTCGCCAAGGAGGAGCGCGCAACCCGCGTCCTCGAGGCAGCCAAGCTGCTCGACCTCGAGCCCTACCTCGGCCGCAAGCCGAAGGCCCTCTCCGGTGGCCAGCGCCAGCGCGTTGCCATGGGTCGCGCGATCGTTCGCCAGCCCCAGGTCTTCCTCATGGACGAGCCGCTCTCCAACCTCGACGCCAAGCTGCGCGTGCAGACGCGTACGCAGATCGCGTCGCTGCAGCGCCGCCTCGGCGTCACCACGGTCTACGTCACCCACGACCAGACCGAGGCACTCACCATGGGTGACCGCATCGCGGTGCTCAAGGATGGCGTGCTCCAGCAGGTCGGAACCCCGCGCGACCTCTACGCGGCACCCGTCAACGTCTTCGTCGCAGGATTCATCGGCTCGCCGGCCATGAACCTGTTCGACGCCGACGTGGTCGACGGCGGCCTCAAGTTCGGCACCGCGGTTGCGAAGGTCGACCGCGAGACCCTCAGCGGCACGAGCGCCAAGAAGGTCACCATCGGCGTGCGCCCCGAAGATGTCAAGGTCACGACGAGCGGCACCGGCCTCCCTGTCGAGGTCGACGTCGTCGAAGAGCTCGGCGCTGACGGCTACCTCTACGGCCACACCACGATCGACGACAAGCGCGTCGACATCGTCGTGCGCGTCGACGGCCGCAACCACCCGAACGCCGGCGAGAAGGTGTTCATCACCCCGGAGCCCGACCACATCCACGTGTTCGACACCGAGACCGGTCTTCGCCTCAGCAAGAAGGCCGTCGAGGCCAACTAGTACGGTTTAGTTCGGTGATCGAGCCTGTCGAGATCTCGGCAGGCTCGATCTCCGTTTAACGGCACACTCTTCGAAGGACACCATGAGCGGCTCCCTCAACATCACCGCAGCCAGCGTCGACCCCAACCTGCTCGACCTGCCGTGGAACCTGCCGCTCGAGCTCTGGCCGGACGACAACATCGCCGCCCTGCCCAAGGGCATCTCACGCCACCTCGTGCGCTTCGCCCACCTCAGCGGCTTTGTCGTCGCCATCAAGGAGACCTCGGCAGAGCTCGCCAAGCGCGAGTACGACATGCTGCGCACCCTGCAGCGCATGGACATCCCCTGCGTGGATCCGGTGGCCGTCATCACCAACCGCACGACCGATGACGGCGAGGAGCTGGAGTCGGTGCTCGTCACGCGGCACCTCAAGTTCTCGCTGCCCTATCGCGCGCTGTACTCGCAGACCCTGCGCCCCGACACCGCGACGCGACTCGTCGACGCCGCCGCCGTCCTGCTCGTTCGCCTGCACATCATCGGCTTCTTCTGGGGCGACGTCTCGCTCTCGAACACGCTCTTCCGCCGCGATGCCGGTGCGTTCGCCGCCTACCTCGTGGATGCCGAGACGGGCAAGCTCTACGCCGGCGGCCTTTCGAACGGACAGCGCGAGAACGACCTCGAGATCGCGCGCGTCAACATCGCGGGCGAGCTGCTCGACCTCCAGGCCGGCGGACGGCTGCAGGATGACGTCGACCCGGTCGAGATCAGCAACGGCATCGTC
>Ga0307514_10005100_pt1 | contig 11867 bp, 5 predicted proteins | sample 16_EM_MG_FD_203088 | JGI IMG/M metagenome (GOLD analysis project Ga0307514, IMG submission 203088) | Populus trichocarpa ectomycorrhiza microbial communities from riparian zone in the Pacific Northwest, United States - 16_EM | ecosystem: Host-associated > Plants > Roots > Unclassified | place...
GCGATAAAAGAAAGTTAGTGGGTTGCTGTTGTTTCCTCGAAAACAGCTTGTGCTCCAATGCCATTACACCATCTGTTGACATAAACTATCCTTAAATGCATGCTTTAGAAATTGTTTAATGTAAATGGTGTGTATTTTAATAGCTGATGAAGGTTCTAGGATGCCAAATAAGGTAATGGGGCATTTAAATATGCCCGAAACAGTCGACCTAGATGAGTCACCTAAGCTACATCTGGCTTTTGGGATGACTATAACTAGCATTTTTAGAACGTTAGGGCATAAATTAATTGGTTAGACTTAATTTTTTATGTGGTAAATGCCTATATATAGGTAATGATAGTTAACATAAATTATTTCATTAGTATAAAGGTATGAAAGATGCATTTATAGAGTGAGTTCAAGATCTTGTTAAAGAACTCGAAGATCATACTAAGAAAAGCTTGATTTGATAGCGCGAAAAAGAAGTGGAAAGCAATGTCTTCTCCTGTGGCCATCTCTTAATGTGTGTTAAGTATACCTCAAATTCTTTGAATTCAACCTCTCAAAGTACCTAATTTTCTTGGCACAACATCAGCCATCCATATGTGTTTAGTGATAACTTGCAGACAGCCAAGTTTGAACTCCGAAAATTGCAAGTTAAAATCCTTGACGACGTTTATCCTTTGACAAAACCTAGAAGATATCACGGAAAGGTTTCTAGAAAGATAGGCAGCTAGATAGTTACGAATTACGATATCGTGGAGCCCCATATAGAAACAAAATTCCATGGAGATGAAAAGGTAAAATTCCTTTTTCTACTAATTATGTAAGTACAAGTGGCTAGTGTTTATGGCTGAAGCAAAGTTCTATCGATAATCCATGGACGCTTTTAAATCATAATTAAACAAGAGCAAATGGTCTCCCTGGCATGTTTGGGTGTATTATGATGTAGCATCTAACATCTATTGGAAAACGTTGACATGATAGTTCACCCACTACAACATGGACAAGACACCAATGGATGCCAAACTTAACCTCCTCGGGATGTTATAGTTGTTTCCATATGAAAAGGCAGCGTTCAAGCAATTAAATGGAAATGTGGTGAGAGGAATTATGTTCGGTCGAAATAAAAGAGATTTTGGTTTGAATTGTCGTGTAAATCCTAGGATGAAATTTTTTTTGAAGTTCATAAATATTAAGAATATAATTGATGAGTGGAAGGGTTCAATTGAATTAATTAGGAGTTTAGTTGATAAAAAATAAAATTGAAAACAATAATAAAGAACTAAAGAGTTTAGTAAGAGAAGGAATTCATGGGCGAATGTAGAAATAAGAGAAATATTGAGGCCAATGTATAAATAAAAGAAATGGTGGGGCCAATGTAAAAGTAGAAGAAAATATAAGAGGTTAATATGGAAGTTTAGTTAACATGAGGGACTAATGTGAAAATAAAGAAAGTAAGAGGGGGCAAGATGCAAATAAGGAAACTTATTGCTATAAATAGAGAAGAAATTTGTAGAAATTCCTAGAGTGTTGGCCGGTCAAGGCAAGAAAGAAAGAGGAGAGAAAAAAAAATATTTTAGAGGAAAACCTTGCAAATTCATTCCAAACTAACAAAAAGCTAGATTAAGCAATCTAAGGGACCGTTTGTTTTGGCGACAGCTGTTGCATTTTTGCCCAACCTCATTTGCATGGTGTTTGGTTACAAAATAAACTTATGGTTTGGTTCATGGGACCCGCTAATAAATGAGGTTTCACCTCAGTTTTTGGTGAAGCAACTTTTACATGCTTCTAGTGAACCACTCATTTTGAGTTTTTTTTACTTGTTTCTTTTTTATTGTTGATAAAACACACAAACCAAAACAACCTTTGAATTTTTTTTAGTTCAAGAAACAATTGTATAAACAAAAGAGCTACAAATTGTCTTTAAGAGTTTGGAGAGTTTGCATTTGCAGAGATCTACATCAAGCATGCTTGACGCCAACAACAAAAGACAAATTTTTTTGGCAAGTTTAAATGGATTTCTTGATGTGATGTAAATCACAAAGCTTAGATTACAATTGCAAAATAAAAAATTACTACAAGTCCTTTTTAGTCATTTTATTATAACATCAGTTTAACCACAGTTTTAACCAAAACACATTGAACATGCTTTTTGCTAGACAACAACTTCAACCATAATTTTAATCAAACATGTATTTTAATCAAACCAATCACAACTAAAAGTGATTTTTTTTAAATTTACTATTTTTAAACCATAACCACAAAAACTACCACAATACCAAACACAATAAGTGTTAGGAGGGGGAGTTAAGAAGAAAAATATGAGAAAACCAAAAGATTGGCTGGAGAGAGGAGACGGCTTGGGGAAAAAAAATAAAGGGGGAAGAAAAGTGTGTGTTTCCAAGTTTCACTTCATAATTTCTTTGAATAAGAGGTACTAAACTCTCTTAATAGTTAGTTTATTTTGTTTTTTGTTTTTCTTGAATGGTTGAGTTGTTGAAGTATGTTTTAGTAGAGGTTTATGGGTTATGAAATTTGAATATGAAATTGTGTTTACATGGTGTGATATTGATATTTGATATAGATGGTGAGATGTTGACATTTGATATAGATGGTGGATGAAAAATAGGCTAGTAGAGAAAATTTTTATTTTTAAAAAATGTATTTGATGAGGTTGATGGGTTTAGATTATGTTAAATGATAATATATGAAGGTATTATATGTTGATGGGTGCTGAAAATGATGGAAAAAAGGCATGAGAAACAATAAGATACTTGTTAAACTTAGGAATAAAAAAGTGGACAGTTTGTATTTCGGTTTTTTCACTAAGATTTGGACCTTAAGATGATAGAATTTGAAATAATTTTACTCATCAATGTTGTAGACATGGGTGTTACCTTTTAAACACAACTGACGTTGCTTAAATCGAAGTTACAAAAAGCTAGATATGGAATAAAAAACAACAAAGGTTCTAAACCAAAATCAGCAGGACAAGTTTCCGTGCTACTGAAAATTATGAATTTAGGTATGTAGATGGCAAAACAGGGTTTATTCATATGCATCATAGTCATAGAAATATGTTTTAACTTGCTATAAATTAAAATCCTGTATAAAATCAAGTCTTGGAACTCTTTATATGACCAAAATACCGAACAATATTTAGAGACACTTATATTGAACCATCTGAAAGTAATAAATTGTTACTTCTCGTTTAGAGATGTGTTTGACTGAAAATGTTGAATTATTAAGGAAATAGAATGTGAAGTGAGTGTGTGTATGATTGTAGCTTGAACTTAATCTAGTGTACCTATTGGTATAGGTGAGGCTATGGGAACCAAACAGCAGCAGAGAACGACCAACATAGCACAAATTTCAGGTAGGTGCTTGGCACCTTAGACATTTATTTAAGAGCATGTCTGAATTTTATTATGCATGTCTGAATTTTTGGTTTTTTTATTATGCATATTTTATATATGATTAATGGTTGAACCAGTTTTCCGGTTTAGAACCGGTGCCCTGCGAATGGGCTATTGGTTGGACCAACTTCCTGGTGATAAGATTGATGCCCTAAGAATGGGTAATTGGTTGAACTAGTTTTCTAATTTGGGACAGGTGCCCTAAGAATGGGTAATTGGTTGAACCAGTTTTTTAATTTGGGACAGGTGCCATATGAATGGGATATAGGTTGAACCAGCTTCTTGATGATATGATGGGTGCTCTAGGAATGGGCAATTTGTTGAACCAGTTTCCTGGTTTGGGGCTAGTGCCCTGTGAATGAGCTATTGATTTGACCAGCTTTCCAGTGATAGTATCGGTGCCCTAGGAATAGGTGATTGGTTGAACAACTTTCCCAGTTTGAAACTCGTGCCCTATGAATGGGCTATTAGTTGGACCAACTTCCTGGTGATAAGACTGGTATCCTGGGAATGGATGATTGGTTGAATGAGTTTGCTGGTTTAGGACTCGTGCTTTGTTAAATGGGTAATTGTTAAAATCTATTATTGAATTAATTGGAATCAGAACCCTGGATAGTGAACTTGTTAAAAAGAGAAATTGTTAGTGTAGTGTAATGAATTATTAAATATATTAAATTGTTAAATCAACTTTATAGTGTTTTTATTAATTTATATGCAGGTTTATCTTATCAGCATACCTTCTAGTTTATTCATTTGGTGTTGCTTTTGTGTATTCATTTAGGTTAATTAAGTAATAGAGAAATTCCTTTTCAAATGTATTAACCATAAATTCTGACTTGTATGAGTAAATTTGTATAATAGTTTATTTTGTTTAATTGTGTAATAGATTTTATTTTACTTAAATTATATAATGTGAACCTACTGATGTGAGTAATTCATGATTTGTTTATCTTAAAAAAAATTCCTTGGATTTTCTTCTTTTTATCCTCCTATCCATGTGTATAATGTTTTAAAAGTTAGGGTTGTTACATTTGGTTTTTTCAGGTCTTCCAGAGGTATTAGGCAGGGTGACCCTCTCTCCCCTTATCTCTTTGTCTTGGCCATAAAGGGTCTGGGGTGTATTCTTAGAGAGGTTACTTAAGATGTGCGGTTTAAGTTCCATTAGCGAACAGAACCATATCACACATTTATACTTTGTTGATGATTTTATGATGTTCTGTCATGCTGACTTGGGTTTTGTGAGGATTCTTAGGGGAGTTTTGGATATATTTTCTAGGCTTTCAGGCTTGACTATAAACCAGGATAAGAGCTTTGTTTACTCATCAGGGGTTGACATTAATCCCTAATTAAGAGTAGAAAATTATGTCATAGTAAAAGTTTTAATGAAATTTTTGATGTTAATTTCTAAAAGTAGACACCACCCTTATTGTATCTTTTTTGGTGAAAGGTTATGTTTGCTTTTTGTTTTCCTAAATTTGTATATGATATTAATTATATTATAAGATTATTCATGATTTATTTAAAAATTGGCCGGTCCTTAAATATAGGAGACATCTAAAAAAATTGATTTTAATATCTAAAAATAGGAGATTTCAACAAAATAAAAGTTTTAACAAGATTTTTATATTAATCCCTAAAAGTAAGAGATTTTTTTAGAATAAAAGTTAAACAAAATCTTTTTTAGAATAAAATTTAAACAAAATCTTTGACATTAATCCTTAATTAAGAGTAAAAGATCTCGTCATAGTAAAAGTTTTAACGAAATTTTTGATTTAATCTCTAAAAGTAAGAGATTTTTGTCAGAATAAAAGTTTTAACAAAATAATTTACATTATTCCCTAAAAATTGGAGATTTCATTAGAATAATAATTTTCACAATTTTTTTATTATTATAAAACGATAGTAAATCTACATTTACTAGCATGTAATTATTATATATAAAAAAAGCATGAGTAAAATGATAACCATAGACTATTTGTTTGCGGAAAAAAAAAGGATAACAAGCTTAAGCCTCCCTACTCAAATTTCTAATATGCCCAACTTCACCCGTAGTCTTAATTCCTTAAAGCTTGAGAATTTAAGGTATTACCACATCTTATAAGAAAATATAGCAACAAAATAAATGATGTTGAAAATCTATGAGAAATAAAAGCAAAAAAGACTGGCCATATGATAGAAAAACTTTTCGTTCAATGCTATTATGACTTGAACTTTTCCAAAATAACCATGCTTATTTCAACTCAATAGGGGTACACATGAATACATAGAAAGTAAGCATTCACTTATCTTCTCGGGTTTTTATTGCTACTGGAACCAAGCTCACGTGTGCAGGTTCTTTTTTACTTTAAGTGGATATTTAAACTTCTTTTAGCATAGTCCTACTTCCATGACAACCATTCTTGGGAGAAACATTACACATTTCTTGGCTATATAGTCCTTTTCTCATACATAACAAAATGAACTCCTATGATCTCACCCCTTTCATGACCATTCTTTCCCAAAACACAGATTTCTCGTTCCCTTCTAGAGTTGAAGATTTATCAGTAACAATAACTGAAGCTTGCATTGTTAGTGTTTATGCCATGCAACCAATCATTGGTTATAAGTGATATTGACTTTGTTCATGTAAATATATATATTTTATTGATAAAAGTTTATTTATCTTTAATATTCACCAAATATTTTAGTAATGAATATAATATTTTAGTAATGAATCTAAAGTAAAAATAAAGTTCTTTGACCAAAATGCTTTACAAAGAAAATTATAAAGTTATAATTATGAGTTTCCTAATACATCAAAGCATTGTTTTTAAATGTTCCTGGTCAATTCTTGATTAAGATTAAACATTAATTAGAGTTGTTGAGACTGATACATATTATGGTCTTTCTTTTATGAAAGGAAACAATTGTTCTCATAAGCTGAGGTATGAGAGATACCTAGAACTAATATGTAGGTGCTTATCAGATGACATGTACACTGAACTGATCATCATGAGAATTTCATATAGAAAGATCACTTGTATCTATGGAAAGGCTCACATGACGACTATGTAAGTGATTCTTATACTTGAGGTCACGAAGTTATCTTATAAAGAGAGTGTTATGTTTTGATTCTGCTATACATTGTCCTAATCAAGGGTAACAAATGAGTAGATATTGGGTATAATATGACTTATATGAAGGTATTTAAGTAATTAACAGAGGATTCATCATCCTAGGTGAATTAAGGAAAATTATTCATCTGTTCTTAAATAGTATTGATTGCAAATCCTTGCGTAAGTTGGAATGAGATTTGAAAAAAATTTCAAATCTTATTCAAATAATCAATGACTAAGATATTGAGAACAAACATGATTTGACAGAGTAGACACACTTCATGCTATAATGTCTAAAATAGAACATTGTTGATAAAGGGATAATAATTACACTGAGAAATTGGTCACTGAAAGTTAAGTCATACCAGTTATGACTTTTCTAAATATTTAGGGATCATGATAGGTTGCTAGACATTATACTTGATCTTCTAATACAAATCAATCAATTGTTGAATTGTTAATAAATTAATTTGTTTAATCCTATTTTATTTAGGATTGTGATTTATATCTGGTACAATACAAAAATACCTAAAACATAAAAGAAAAGAGCTAGCACTGAAATGTATACCAATCCCTCTCTTCTAAAAAGGTTTAGGAGATTTCTCACTAGTGGTTCGTGTGGATTACTGTTGAAGGTTGGACACTTGAACGGTTTGTAGTTTGTGGTAACCCAACCTTGAACCAATTATTCAAAGATGAAAAGAACATCTAATCTTTGTATATTTAATGATCTAGGGTTGTTTAGAAATGTAGGGATTTAGATAGAAAAAATTATTTTGTAATCTAAGATAACGAAAGAACAATGAAAAAGGCTAGAACCATGGTGCTCATAAAAGACTTATGAATATTTGCAACAACTACCTAGGTTTTGACCACCAAATTCCCTTCGATGGCTCGATGAAATTAGTTTAGATATGTACATAATCATCAAATTAGAATGGCATGTTAGGGTTGTATATTTATATATAATTGTTATGTATGATATATCACTAATGCCATGGAATGAGACTTAATCAAAAAAATTAATCCCTCATTAAAATATTAAGTACATATTCAGAACATGATTTGTTGTCTTCTGATTTTATATGCATAAAACCAGAGTTGTATTCATGGATAACTTATTGAGTTGCTCAAGGTTACCATTAATTAAATATGTTTAATGCTATAAAATCGAGTCCTACTTAACTAACTTATATGATTTGGATGAGTTACTTATAATCGTATACGATTAGAGGAAGTAGTTAGGTGAAACATATATGATATGTTTCAAAGAGTTGTCCCCTAACTAATCTAGAAGTCACATAAAGATGTGATTGATAAGCTATGTTATTTATCTAATTTAATTTATTTTTTGAGTTACTTAAGGTCATATAAATTAAATGGGATCCTAGCCTACTAAGAGATCTAAGCGAGATTTCCTGAATTAATAGTGATGGTTATTAATTTGCAGGAAAGTAGTGGGAGACCAAATTATCATTAAAGTTTTTATCTAAATTTGGTTATAAATATTTATGCATGATACCAATACTCATTATCTTTGTATGAATAGGTTGATAGATTATCATGAGTAAAATAAATATATCTCTACATAGCATACTTGATGCTAATAAATTGACTAAACCAAACTTCTTCAACTGGTATTGAAATGTGATAATTGTTCTCAAACAACAAAGAAAGTTATATGTTCTTGAAACTTGAATTCCTTTTATCTGTGATGAGGACACTGATAACAAAGTACACAGTGAATATCAATGTCATATTGATGATGATGAGCAGGCTAAATATGTGATGTTATCCAACATGTCACTTAAACTTCAAACACAACGTTGGAATATGAATGTCCATATAATAATTATGCATTTTAAAAAATTATTTGATGCAGCTAGTATAATTGAGAGGTATGAGACCTTTAAGGAATTGTTTCATTGTAAGATGATAGAGTTTCTCAGTGAACACCTATGTGTTGAGAATGATTAACTATTTTAAGAAATTGAGCCAATAGGGCTTTATCATAGACCATGAGTTAAGCATAAACTTAGTCTTGCATTCCAAACGTAAAAGCCTACATGGGGCATCATGAATGATAAAGATACTTGTCATCATTATGGCAAGGAAAACCACTATAGGAGGAACTGTAAAGATTATCTTCCAATAGTGAAGGCTAAAAAGCTTATTGAAGCTTCTACTTCATGTGTGTTTATGATTGAATAAAGGAAAAGTAGACCTAAGAGTTAATAATGAATCAAAGGTTGTTGCATTAACTTTGTCAAATAGACTGATAGTAGAGCTTGATAATTGTTATTTTATTCTAATACTATTTTATTCTAATACTTTTTAGAAACATCATATCTATTTTTAAATGGATTTAAAATTGTTATTAAGGGCAAATGTTGTTCCTTCTATAATAATGATGTTTGTTATGGATCTAGTACCTATACAAATGGTTTGTATATACCTGATCTTGAAATGCCCAAGTTCAATATAAATTGTAAAAAGAACAAATTAGATAATCAATATCCATATTATATTATTTATAGTATTGTAAACTAGGTCATATCAATGAAACAAAGATCACCGAGTTATATAAAGAAGGATATTTGATCCTTTTTATCATGAATCATATGAAACTTGTAAAGCTTGTTTATTGAGTAAGATGGCCAAAACACCCTTTATTGAAAGAGTGAAAGATCTAATGCATTATTAGGTATAATACATATAGATGTATATGGACCAGTAATGATTTGTTCCATACATGAATATACATGTTTGATCATTGATAAGATATGATCATATATATTTGATGAAAATCTAAATCATCTGAAAGATTCAAAGAATTCAGAAATAAAGTTGAAAAACAAATTGAAAAGAGTATCGATATACTTTAATCGAATAGATGCAGTGAATACTTCACCAAGATTTTCAAGATTATTTAAAAGAGAATGTGATTATCTCAAAATGGACACCTCATGGAACACCACAACATAATAAGGTTTCTGAAAAGAGAAATTGCACCATTTTGGATATGGTGTAATCCATGATAAGCTATACAAACCTTCCAACTTCTTTTTCTAGGGTTATGCCCTACAAACTACTACTTACCTTTTAAATAGGGTTCTATCAAAATCTTTTAATAAAACTCCATATGAGATATGAAATGTTAAGAGACCAATCTTATCATACGGAAAAAATTTGAGATGTGATGTTTATGTGAAGCATATTGTATCTGAAAAGGCTAAAAGCTAACTCAAATAAATATAAGTTTATGGGATATATTGGATATTATTTATATCATCTTATTGAGAAAAAAATATTTGTCTCAAAATATGCTACCTTTCAAAAGAAAGAATTGTTCTTGAAAGGAGTAGTGAGAGGAAAATAAAACTTAAAGAAGTTCAATAACCATGAACTAACATCTACATAGAACCTAAACCTTAGGCTATAATATTTGATTTTCAGCCTAAAGCTAAAAAAACATAAGAACTTTGTAGATCTTGTAGGACATGTCATGCACTAATGAGATATGAACTTCTCATAGAAGCAGAAAATGATGAGTTGCTTATACTTAATGAGCCTACCAATTACATGGAACTAATATCTGATATTGATTCTAAAAAATGTCTCGAGACCATGAAATATGAAATTGATTCCATGTATACCAACAAGGTATAAGACTTGGCTAATCTACTTGAAGGGATAAAACATGTTGAATATAAGTGGGTTTTTAAGATAAAGACTAATATGGATAGCAATGTACAAACATATATAATCTATAATAGTTACCAAAGTTTACAAACAAAGATAAATAGGTTGAATTTGATGAAACCTTCTTGCTGGTAGCAATGTTAAAATCTACAAAGATTTTGCTTGCTATAGTTACATACTATAATTATAAGATTTGACAAACAGATATCAAAATTATATTTCTGAATGAGAATCTTCAAGAAGATGTGTATATAACACAAATTGAAAGTTTTTAATCTAAGAAATTTGCTAATAAAGTATGCAAGCTATAAAAATTCATTTATGAACTTAAGCAAACTTCAAGGAGTTGGAATGTCCATTTTGATGAGATAATTAAATAATTTAATTCTATAAAAAAAAATATAGATGAGACTTGCGTTATATAAAAGGTTAATGAGAATGAATTTTTTTTTCCTAATATTATATGTAAACAACATATTACTAATAGGAAACAACATTTATTTACTCTAGTTAGTAAATATCTGGTTGTCCAAGAATTTCTCTATGAAGGATATGAGAGAAGCAACCTATATACTAAGAATAAATATCTAAAAAGATAAATCTAAAAATGTTTGTTGTATTTTCTCAATACACATACATCGATAAGATACTAGACTCCACATACTTTAGATATAAGATCTATAATGTATGCCATGCTATATATAAAGACCAGATGTATTTTATGCTTTGAGCATAATGAGTAAATACCAATCTAATCCAAGTAAGAGTCACTGGAAGATAGTTAAAAATATTCTTAAATACTTAAGAAAAATTAAGAACGTTTTTTCTGGTATATGAAAGAGATGAACTAGTAATTCATGGTTATTTGGATGCTAGTTTTCAATAAGATATTGAAAATAAAAAAATTAATCTACTTATATTTTACTCTAAATAATGGTGTTGTAAGTTGGAAAAGTTCCAAATAAAAGCCCAAAATAGATTCTACAACTAAAACTGAGTACACCTCTGCGTTTGAGGAGACAAAAGAGGTTGTTTAGATCAAGAAGTTCATTACTAAAATAGGTGTAGTTCATAGTATTGTTAATCCAGTAGCCCTGTACTATGACAATAATGGAGCCATTGCATAAGTAAGGAAACCAAGGTATCATAAATGATCTAAAAATATACATAGACAATTCCATTTAATTAGAGAATCATAGAAAGAAAAGATGTAAAGATATAGTGAGTATGGACTGAAGAGAATCTTGTAAATCCTCTTATTAAGCCATTGCCCAATAAAATCATTATCATTAAGTTGAGTGATATGATATTTGACACATGAGTGATTAACTTTAGTACAAATAAGAGATTGCTAGTATATATGCCCTGCAACCAATCAGTTTATTACACTAGACATTAACTTTATTCATGAAAATATATTTAATTTATTAATAAAGACTTATTTATCTTTAATAATCATTAAATATTTTACTAATAGTTACTTTTGGATTGATTAATCCGATAAAAAACTTAATTGCTATTAGAGACTTCACTCTTATTATTTGTAGACAAAGTAACTTAATTTGGCTAGGAATTAACCAAAACATATTTAATTTTTATAACTTGTTCATCTTGTATTTGGATATTATTAGACACTTTAAGTATTCGGTTAAGCTTTTTTTTCCATTGTAAT
>Ga0307514_10005101_pt1 | contig 11867 bp, 15 predicted proteins | sample 16_EM_MG_FD_203088 | JGI IMG/M metagenome (GOLD analysis project Ga0307514, IMG submission 203088) | Populus trichocarpa ectomycorrhiza microbial communities from riparian zone in the Pacific Northwest, United States - 16_EM | ecosystem: Host-associated > Plants > Roots > Unclassified | place...
TATTCCTGTAAGTGCGATCATTATTGTGAGAAGGAGAAGCTGCTGCTGTTGCTGCAGGTTATTCATCGCTGGCGAAAACGAAGACAGAGTGACAGAAGCAAGCACGCGAAGTGGGGAGTTTGTATGAGAAGTACGAGTAGTACCATCGCTGAATATTTCATCGTTCATAGCATAAAACAGGATTTCCAGATATGACGTTCAAGTCCTTGATTTCCAGATACAGTAACTGCTAAGAGCGCTATACCCTTTACGTTAACAACGTCAGTCTTTTAGCGCCGTGGTTAATAACCACGTAAAAACTGTTGGAGAGTATTACCGCTAGGACAAAACGTGATCACTGGGTGCCAGGTTTGCCTAGACACCGGTGGTACACTGTGCACCAACAGAGGATTAGGGTGATATTTGGAGGGGCCGTACTTGAGGTATGTGCTTGTCACGAAAAAACCGGGCTCATAACCTAAAGGCAGGCTATGGTGGGGCTGCATTCGTATATTGTGGTGATGATCTCTCTAGCAGAGGGCTGGAGGATCAGGACTACAACTATCTAATGCCAAGACCCACTGCCTGACTAATCTACATGTGCTAGGCATCCTATGGCGGTGTTAGTAGTGTGTGATAACGCTGCATTAGTGTGACCGGAAGTCTACGGTATACGGTACCTTCTCAAGTTCGGTTCCCACGTACAGTCGGGTTGTAAAGTGATCGGACAGGCGTTTTGCCAAGAACCTGGTGACAGTATGAATTTGTATTCTTAGATATTTAGCACTGTCCGAGCACTGTCCGATCACTTTACAACCCGACTGTACATAACCACGTAACAAGGATGTTAAAATCCCTCTAATGCCAGAACAAGAAGAGGCCGTCGTACAATTTGTGAAAAAAAAAAACCCAAAACCCTCAAAGAGCTCGTTCTACCGGCAGTACTTCCAGATCAAAAGGTGTCAGCTACAAAACTTTATACCCTTCTGCGTGGGAAAGGAATTCGGGGATGGAGAGCAAGAAAGCGTCCACCTCTTAATGCGGAGTTTGCAGAAAAACGACTCGCTTGGGCAATGAACAGAAAGGATTGGACTGCTAAGGATTTTGAGGGATTTATTTTGAGTGATGAATGTAGTGTAGAAAAAGGCAAGAAGGGAAGCACTGTTTGGGTATTTCGTTCGGCAGCTGCAGGTGAAGAGTATCTTCCAGAGTGTGTGGAACCCCAGAGGTATGTATTAAAATCTTATATAAAAAGTATATCAATTGATTTGTTTACAGGGCTGCTCGTCATACTACAGTCATGGTATGGGGGATTCAAATCATGGCGGTTTTACAGCTCTCTTGGAAGGACGAAACAATGCCAAGACCTATCCGAAAATTCTTGAAGATCATCTCTTTCGAGTCCGTGAAGAGATGTATGCTAAAGGAATTTTAGATATCTGGTAGTAATATATACTATAGCTAGAAACTAATGCGTGTCCAATGGGATATCATGAATCGCAGGCCACTTAAAATCCGTATTTCATTTCAGGCGGGTGTGCAGGTTGCATTTGCGCCACATTAGCCGCAGTCTTGGCACTGCGCGCTTATAGGCAGAAAGACTTTCTGAATGTGACTGTATGTAACACCTGCAGTTAACCAACAGCAGCTCTCCTCGTACTCAGATACCAGTTGTGTCGAATCCCACTTAGAGGGAAACCCTCGGATTTTTTAACTTGTGATCTTGACTGCCATCAAGAGAGAGTGATCTCCCAGTTTGTTGTATTACAGCTAGGTGGCAATGAAATTGGTACCCCCCCTTGCATAAGAGTCTTGCATTAGCGCACATATTATAGGTTTAGCGCGCATTTTACAGGTTTAGCGCGCATATTATAGGTTTAGCGCAACTGTTAAGAAATAGAGCTGCATATCTTTTTGGTGGCCTAGCGTGATATATCTCGTGCTGTCCTATATATATATATTAGATTCAATAACTATTAGGTTTAGGAAAGGAATAATATACCGGCATGGATCTACTGCTTCTACTTCATAACGATCTTCTCCCCTTTTCCTCCAAACCCACTTTGCTCCTGCCCCTTTGCTACGCTCTACTGAGCACTCATCTGACCAAATGTATTTCCTCCATTGCTCCACCGTCCAATCCTTCTGCTCTAAAGCCCATACTAGCCTTGCACTAGCACGGCGTGGTAGTAGCTTCGGTCGCTTTCTTTCTATCCACTTTCAAATCCCTTTGCCTCGAAGCATGCGATCCATAGTTCGTGAATGTATTTCCTGCAACTCAGGTATACTTTCTATAAGCTTCAGTTTAGATATTGAAGCATTACCTTCAATAAGAGCTAGGACTGCATCTTCCGTAGATTTTGAGATCTTTTTTTGTCGACCTGGATGTGGCTTATTTTCATGGGTTCCACGTTCGATGTAGCGTTGGATAAAATTCTAGATTGTTGACTTAGGTCGACCAATATCGCTGGCAATTTGTCCATATCCCTTTCCTTGCTCATAAAGTAACGTGAATTTGCCTTTCTCAAAATCAGTTAATCACTTCTTTTTTGGAATAGCTGGTACAACTCGGGGCCTTCTGATTCTGCTAAAAGCGTATTAAGTCGGGCTACTAGTAGGGAAAGATTAGATTGTTCCGACATAATAGGAGGACTTTGGGCACGAGATAACTTCGGGTGTTAAGGTTTACAAGTAGAAGAACTTCACAATATATCTATTTGGTTGCTGCTTAAAGAGGGGGTGAGACACTCGCCCTGAACGTGCTAGCCGCGTTAGATGCATGAAATCTACGTCAAGCGCGCTGCATACTCGCCCCTTTTATGCGGGGTACCAATTTCATTGCCACCAAGCTGTATAATCCGTCTAGCCCTCTCTGGTTTGTGCTGGTCTTTCTTCTCAATTTTATCCTTAAGAATATATGTAAAATGGAGTGTCTTCGTCCCAAACTTGTCTAGCTACTGATATAAAACTTCTTCTCTACCACCATCATCCTCGTCTACTCGAGTCTTCTGTAGGTACCTAGTATAGAATGAGTCTACAATTTGACCTCTCGAGGGTATAGTTTTTCTTGATTTGTGTATGCGCTTCAGAGAGTTGAGACTTTGAGCCACTGTGTGTTTGATCAATAGGCACATCGCAAACTCAGATACAGTACGAGTACTCTACATACACCTACATCTTTCCCACTCCCATACGCCGTGTCTAAAATGCCATGTGATGATGTATGTACTGCTATACAAATTTTAAGCAGGACAAATGCCAAGCATTCCCGAATAAAAATTACAGGTCTGGGCACGAGAACAACAGCACCCTACTACCATGCGCAATACATTTGACATAGTTTTAACCCTTCAGAGGTTACTAATTGAACAACTGATAGCAACAGGCTTTGCAGGATGGCTCCAATCAGGTTCCAGCTCAGGCCAGAGCGGGTTTTTTTCCACATCTTTTATAGCAAGGGCAAATTATATGTAGATAATAGTAACTTCCCTGTATTCCGCTGTCCAGTCGTTATAGCAAGGGTGATTTACGGTAGGTAAAAAGTACGTATTTTTGGTGATGTATTCCAGTATATTTTTCCTTAGCTGCATAAGGTTTTTTCTCTTTTCTTTTCCAACCCCTGTTAATTAATAAAACCTAAAACCTAAAACCCAAGACCTGATCCGTACTGGTACTTAAAAACAACATCACATCATGAATAACAAAGATAACCAGGAAATAAAAATATATACATAGATAGTAATTTTGATGAACACCAAGCAAGTATGATTGTAAAAAGATTCGTGAAGAAAACATACTCATCTAAAAGACCTATTGACAAAATATTAATACATTTCAAAGCTATATTTACAAGGGAAAACTACAACAGAATGATCTACTTTGGCAGACCCTGTTTCTCCGCATTTCTCGCGAACCTCGCCTCCCCTGCCGCCACAACTCTTGCTTCACTCCTATCCAGCCTGGCTTCTGCTGCAATTCTCCATCCCTCGCCGAACTTGTAAATCACCAAGGGGAAGATCAAGCCCAACGGGATGGCTACGAACCCCAACACACTGTTTCCCCACCCGTATCCAAGCTTATCGTATAATTGCCCACCGAATAATGGAAAAGCAAAACCGAAGAGGGAGCGGAAGACGGTTGCAGCAGAGACAGCAGAGGCGGCATACCGTGGGGACATATCAATAAGATAGGTCTGGACTGCAACAAAGACCGAAATCATACCACAACCAAAGATACCTGCACCAATGAGAGGCATTACCCAGTGGAGGTGATGTTCCGCAGACCATCCGTACCAGAAGAGCCCAGTGGGGACAAGGATACCTCCGAAAAAGATGACCGGAAGTCGGAACTCGGGCTTAGAAACACCACCGTTGGCAGCAGTAAGGCGCTTGAAGAGATATTGCATAAGAGGAGTCCAAATACCAAGACCAACAAGGAAACCAATTCCAGGGCCAATGTAGTTGAGACCGGCAATACCTGGTCTCTCGTGGTAAACTCCTTGGAATAGAGTTGGGAAGGTGACGAACATGAGATAGAGGAAACCATAAACGAAAGCCATGAACAGCCCGAGCATCAGGAGAACAGGGTTCAAAACCAGCAGCTTGAAGGGGCGGAAAATGGCAATCTTGAAGACAGTGCGGGTATCCTTGGTGGTCTCGAAAATGGTATGCAGATGTGGGTTCCCAGTCTCGTCTCGGAGCATCTTTGCCTTCCGGTTGAGAAGAACAACGGCGTATGTCTCGGTACGGTAAAAGATGAAACCAATTACCATAGCCACTCCAATGAGGATTGTGAGGATCCAAAAGACCCATCGCCACTGCAAGTCTTGGACAATGAAGCCGGCAATAATTGGGGCAGTAATAGGCCCGATGAGAGGACCAAGAGCATAGATTGCGGATGCACGAGCCAGCTCCATGGGAGCCCAGACATCAGAGAGAATACCTGCACCAAGAGCGAGAGGCGCAGAACCTGAAAGACCAGATAAGAACCGGAGGATAATCATTTGGGTAGATGTCTGAGAGACTGCACAACCGATGGTAAAGATGAGGAAGACGAAGGTAGACAAATGCATGATAACCATTCGGCCATACATTTCCGACAGTGGGGCGAAGAAAAGGGGACCAATGGCAAAACCCAATAGGAATATGGATACAGTCATGTTGGCAATAGTGGTATTGGTAGCCCCAAATTCCTTATTGTACACAAGTGCTGCAGGAGCCACGATACTAGATGCAAAGGGCGTGATGAAAGTGTACATTGATGTGATCAAGGTGAGTTTCCACTTTAGGCTGTTGGGGAAGTTCCTTGGGTTTTCTGGATCATCAGGACCATCCCTGTTTGGAATTATCCATTAGAACTTTGTTCATTGATCAAGAGCAATAGAGGTTGACTCACCATGTAACCAGTTCAGGGTCGACTTTTGCCAGATCGGCAGCATCATCAGGGGCATCCAACTCTCCTTCCCTCTCGACCCGCTCCGAATACACTCTCTTTAGCTCCTCCAAAGTCTTTTCCCTCTGGATCTTCCGCTCCTCCTCCGACATGTCTGGATAAATGTCCTTCTCTGTCATACGAGAATCTTGGGAGCCTCTTCGAGCTAGCTTAGAAGCTTGTGGCATTGCTTCTAGGTCAACATAGTGTAGCCCATGCTCCCCACTGTGTATTGATGACGAGCTTCGTGTTGAGTTTGATATTGAAGGGCCGGGCGTCGTGCCCGTGGCATCACCGTTTGTGATACTCATCGTGAAGATTATGTCCTGTCTGATCTTAAGATGGAACTTTGATCAAGATCTTTTGTATTCCAAACTTTGTCGTATCGAAGCAAGCCTTTAAACACAAGCCACTTGGGAATAGAAAACACCAAACACGAATTGGAGTATGATATGTTTCTTGGAATGGGAAGCAATTGTTCCTTCAATGCGGGTATCATGACTTAAGTATGTCCTTAACTCTACCTTGGCCCTAGCCATACCGTCTTTTCCGTGAGTTAGGACCATTGATATCCGGAGCTTTAGTTTCCGGACCTTCGGAAATGATAAAATCTTAGAAATTCCGACTCCAATTCCGACTCCCTTATCTCCACTTAAAGCCCCAATTTGTCATCCATTGCAATTACTGCAATCGTACTAGCCTCATACCCTAATAATCGTGCCTCGGCTCATGAACTCTGCTGACGATATGATTGATACGGTATTGGCGGCGGCAATTTGGGGGCCGGAGAGTGTCAAAGCCGACGGAAGTATGTACATTGTGCATTGTGCATTGCACGCAGTGTGTATGTTTTTTTCTTCCCGAGTCTATACGCCTTTCCCCGAAGGGATGTGTTTGAGTTTAAAATGATCTAATTGTGCATCGCTTACCCGGCACGCAACTTGGCACCAGAAGTGGAATTCATAACCATGATACGGAGTGTAAACATAGACACAAAGTCCGAAAACTAAACCAGGAAGCAGTACATGCAGCAAATCGGGACTCCGGTATATTAGTCTGCCGGTACTTACTGTACATAGAGTAAGTACGGAGTACTGTATTACAGTATTGTGATCTAGTGAAAACGTCATGGTCAAGCCTGGAGTGGTGCCTATACTTACAGTTGTATACTGTTGTGTCGTAGCCCAACCTCGGCTCAGAAGCTGCTTTGTCATAATCATTAGTGACCCCTGCCCACCCCTCGGTTGCCCCTCCTGACCCCTTGTAACGGTGCATCTACCGTCGTCATCGAGCCCGCCTGCACCTGCAGCCCAACCCAAGGATAAAGCCCTGAAAGCTGTTTCTCATTAACCTTCCAAGGAACTGATATATTGTATATTACATTACAGTAACAGTACGGTACAGTACAGAGCTTGTTAGAGAAGGGGCTGGGATGAAGTTAAAGTTCAATTTCAGCAGCAAGGATAGATAGATGGATGGATATACTTCTAATTCCACTCTACTGTACATACATACTGGAGGATCTGGTTTTTAGGCTGCAGTTATTTATTTTGTGCAGTCGCTTATTTTTACAGATGTCAGACGTCAGACCGCGGATCTACAGTTTCGTCAAACTGAGTCATCTGCGTCTGGGCATCCTGAATGCAATTTTCTTGTGCGTGTTGCGTTTTACCCGCTGACTATTCGCCGGTGTCTTTCCCATCCTGCTATCGACAGAGTTCTGGAAAGGGGTACACAGGCCGCATCTGAGCGTTCAACGACGGTTGGGCGCATCGGCAGTCCCGGATTGGTTTTAGTACAGACCCGCCCCCACTCCACCTCCCCGCCGGTCTCTCCGCCGGTCTTCTCCGTCCACCGCCAGTCTCGCCGTCTACACCAGCATCCCTCGCAGACAGCCCACCAATTCACATTGAGTGAGTCATGTGCCTTATCCGTGTACGCCGCGAAGTTGAGGATGAAGAAGTTATCCACCCTCGGCTCTCAAATGGTCACGCCATCCACAGCGGTACAACTACGACAGTAATCACGCCTATCCCACCTGCACCTCCTCCTCCACCTCCAGTGACCGTCTATAGTGATGCCCTGGTGACTACAGCGAACAGCCATGGCCAGGACAACTATGTATACGATGTTGGCACAGACAGACTCATTGAAGCGGAATATCGCAACGCCAGTGTCTACGATGCTGATGCGGACCGGCGCAGCTGGCATAGGGACTATCGTGCATCAGAAGGGGCTATTGATGTGCATGGGGGTTCGCGATATGATAACTATGACCGCGATAGTAGGGTAAAAACTACAATCAAAGGAAGTGTTGTGCGCTCCCGCTCCGAGGCGGGCCGTAGCCGCAGCCACAGCCACAGCCGCTCGCGCAGCCACTCAGGGGTTGTTAGAGCCACTAGCACCAGCAAGACTAGCAAGCCTGAAATCATAATAAGCGGCAGGGAACCATATGTCCAAACTCATCGGCACCGACACCGCCGCCGCTCCGGCTCCATTGAGCGTGAGAAGAGCGTCACCCGCTTTTCACATATTGATAGCCCTGAGGCCCGGCGTGTCGTATCTGGTAGACACAGCCATGTGTCCATCTCCAACGGTCGCATGTCTGAGGTGGAGATGTCAGAACCACGATCCAGTTTTAGGTATATTGAGCCGCGTAGGTCTGCCCGCGGGCTGGAGAGCGCGGAGATGGTACGCAGAAGGGAGGAAGAACGATTCGCGTACGGGGGATTAAACCCGCATCGGAGGAGTGGTAGTGTGTCGTATTTGGCAGCGGAGCATGCAGGGGGACATCATCGAAGCTTTAGTGGTAGTTCCAGGAGGAGCAGGGAGAAGGTCATAGTAATGGACAGGGACTACTACTAGATGGGGCAAGAGAAGACTTGATGCTAGGAGGCCGGGAAGATCACATATTTTGACTCCAGACAGTGGGCTGCCTTTTTTAGCCCTGGATATTCTTTGGATCCCACCTTTTTTTTTTTCAATTCTTTGGTTCACTAATACCCTCTAGCGAGGAGTAATGTGTTTATATTTGTTTCTTTTCCTATAAGCGAAGATACCTGACTCTCAAATGATTGTTTTGTTCACATCTCGTTTGCTATCATGAGCTAGATACCATATAATGAATGAGCCATGGAAGATGAACTCAAAAGAATAATGGGCGGACACACCCCCCAAAATTTGCCCACCTAACTGCCCAGGCCCCTTTTTAATGGTACAGCGTCTGTGTCCATTATGGCTAGTACCATTACTCATACACTGGGGAGCCAATTGTATCTGTGCAGGCTGGATGGTGGAGGAGCAAGAGAACGACCGGACCGAGCCAAGTGGAAGAATAACTGGCTTTTTATTTGCTCGTCTATAAATTATCCCGATCCAGTTTCTTAAAGCCTCGCCCTTCACTATGATCCAACAGGCACAACCATATCCCCTCTTGCATGCATAATTCTGTCCTTAACACAAAACAAACATCCAACAGCCCAGTGACTCTTGGCGAAAATTTCTGCAATCTCGGAGACCGTCACAGGATCTCAAGGCCGCCTCGTAAAAGGGCTGTTTTGGCTCCTCCTCTACGGAGTATGTTGTGAGGGGATACAATCAATGCTATACTGCAAGTATTGGAAACTGTACTAAGCCACAAGGTTGAGAACCATCAATAATGTTCCTCACCTTAAAGTAAGCCTATATATACTTGGTATCCCTCAGATAAGACATTCACGAGCTTAATTAATCAACGTTAGTTACCCTGAGCCCACTTCCATCATCTGAAGTTCAGGGTAATAAGGCCTGGCAATGTAATGGATACGTTGAGATTTACATTAATATTACCGCATGGACGTTTCGATCCTACCGCATTTCATTTTGCTTTATACATTCGGGAAGGGTGAAAAAGTATACAGTATATGGACCCCGATCTAGAGCCCCAGACCAAAACGATGTTATATTTTTCAGTTGCTTCTCAAAAATATCTGCCCCCAACTCCTACCCCTACAAACTCCATACCAAAAGCCCAGAATTCTAGCTACAAACCCAAAGAAGAAACCAAAACTCCAACTTAATACTCCCCCGCCAAGTACACCAAGAAAAAGGGGGGTTGCCCATATATCGGATGTATTGGCCAAACCTACCGCCTCACTGCCGCCATCTCTGGGTATTGCGGCGCTTGCGTTTCCCTCTCTCCCCCCATCTCCCCACCCTGCTCCTCCTCCGCCATCCTCTCACTCGCCCCTTTACTCAACGCCTTCTCCTTGGCTAGCACGATCTTCGTCCTCGCCCCCGGCCTCAAATCAAAGAAAAATGTCAATACATAAAATGTAAAAATAAACGCAATAATCCACTCTAACACTGCTCCCGCAGTCACTCTATGCATACCCAAACACACCCCAAACCCAATACTCAGTCCTCCCTCTGCAACCAACAGCACCACCTTCCCCATATAGCTATACTTAAGCACTGGGTGTGTAGTAAAACTCTTCCCCAGACTCCTATATTCCAAGGTAGTAAACAGCGCAGATACCACGATCCCAAGCATGAATAAGAGGAGGAAGAGTCTGTGCAGGTTTGGATGTCGAACTGTATCAAAGACAGAGAGAAGGATCAGGGATGCCGAGCCGGCAAGACCGAATAGGAGCGCACAGAGGTCGAGGATCTGGTCTTTCCGTTTGGGGAGGGCTTGGTTCCGGCGCACGGAGAGGAGGGAGAGAAAGAAGAAGATGCTGGTGATGGAAGTGCTGGTGATGAAGGGTGGCTTGAGTACACCAGAGCCAATGTCGGAGATGAAGGCGAGAGTGTCGGTGGCTTCTTGAGAGGCGTAGTGGGGACGCCCTTGGGCGAGGTAGACTATAAGCATGGCCCAGAGCATGGCTGTGGGAATTGTTAGTATTGTTTTTTGGGTGGGTTTTTGTAGACTCTAGGAGATGGGGTGAATGGATGACTTACAAAACCACATGCTGGCAGAAATTAATGGTAATATCCAATATGGTCCATTGTTGAACCTGTAGTTAAATAAATGAACCATCTCCAGAGTTTCCCTCCAATTGGTCCTTTTTTTGCTTCCGAGCAGAGAGGTAAGTGGTGATAAAAAAATAGTATCAATGATATTGATATCGAGATTGCCTCAGTGCCCACCCGCGGAGTAATAAACGAGCTTCTAATTCGCAGAATACGAATATAAGCAGTAGAATCCGAGCGGAATCGACATTATTATATTCACACATTATATTCACACTTCCTTACCACTCTAATTCTCGCCCCCGTCATCCTATGCACATTCAGCATTCAGGATGAGTGAGCGACAGTCATAAACCCCGACAAATTTTTACACCCCACTTCAAAGCCCTCCTGCAAGTAACTGTCGTATGTTGTTGTGTGTGTGCAATTGTTGTTCTTGCGTCATATCCGCCAGATCCAGGCAAAAAACTTTCGAGGCAGCGAAAATAAACAAGGGCTCAAATTTATCCGATTATATGAGTACCTAATTATATATGTACCACACGACCATGACTGCGTAATAATCACAAAACCAATTGTATCGATGCTTCTAAATCCAGCCATGCGGCCCCTCCTCCGTCCCCTCGGCAGCTCTCTCTGGTCATGTGCCATTAAACCCACAACTGCAATCCCAGGCATAATCACCAAGAAACCCATTGCTTTACGAATACCTTCACAGCAGCGAACCTTCGTCCCCAGGCTCCCTCTCTCCTCCACCAACACTAGCCCCACCACTCAATCCATCTCCGCAACCCGCACTCTCCCATACACCCCAACAGTCCTCTACCAAATCATTTCTGACATCGACGCCTACTCCTCCTTCCTCCCCTACGTCCTCGATTCCAAAGTCGTCGAACGCCACCCCATCACCTCCTCCCCTACATACGCAGATCTCCGAATCGGCTTCAACCCCATCGACGAGACCTTCCGATCAAAAGTCACCTGCGAGGAGCCAAGCGTCGTTGAAGCAGACGCCTCCAGGAACGGCGTATTCGAGGTTTTGAGAACTCGGTGGGAGATCCACCCTGCAGTGGGACTGGGTGTGCCAACAGGGGAGGCAGCTGGGTCTGTGGTGGATTTGAAGATTGATTTTGGATTCTCGAGTCCACTTTATGCGGCGTTGACGCAGGCGGTTGTGCCGAAGGTGGCAACAGTGATGATTGATGCGTTTGAGAAGCGGGCAAAGGAGTTGTTGGAGAAGAAGGATGATGAGTGGATCAAGAGGCTGCGCTAATGGAATGGATGGCACATAGTAACTACCGTAATGACAATGGTACGAGATGGGAATTGTACGGCTGAGTATTCTAGGCTGCGGGGGCAAAACACCTAGGTGTTCGAAGGCTCAAAGGAGTTTTGTTGCAAGTGAAGCAAAACAATGTACAGTACCTAAACCACTGCAAAATACTGTAAAAATACCTAGAAGCCCCATCCCCTGGCCTTACCATTACTTCAATATGGATTATGAAGCA
>Ga0307514_10005102_pt1 | contig 11867 bp, 9 predicted proteins | sample 16_EM_MG_FD_203088 | JGI IMG/M metagenome (GOLD analysis project Ga0307514, IMG submission 203088) | Populus trichocarpa ectomycorrhiza microbial communities from riparian zone in the Pacific Northwest, United States - 16_EM | ecosystem: Host-associated > Plants > Roots > Unclassified | place...
TTTCACGTCGGCGGGTGCGAGCGTCTTGTACTCGGCCAGTTCGGGCGACAACACGATCTCGCCGCGCGCCACCGCATGGTAGGCAATGATGATCTGGTTCATGCGCTGGAAGTCGTAGACACCGATCAGCTTGAGCTCGTCGACCTGCAGAGAAGTCTCTTCGGCCACCTCGCGCGCGATGCCGCCCTTCGGCGTCTCGCCCGCTTCCATGAAGCCGGTGATCAGCCCGAAGAACTTGCCCGGCCACGCCGCATTGCGCGCCAGCAGCACCTGGCCATCGCGATCGGCCAGCTCGATGACGGCGGCAAGCACCGGCGTGGGGTTGTTCCAGTGCGTCCATTCGCAGGCCGGGCAGCGCGTGCGCACCTTAGGCCCGCCATCTTCTTCGACCGAGATCTGCTGCAACGGCGTGGCGCAGTTGGGGCAGTAGTGGTACTCGTACTTCATGCCGGCCGACGCTCTTCAGGCGGGGAACACACCGGTCGACAGATAACGGTCGCCGCGATCGCAGACGATGAAAACGATGGTGGCGTTCTCGACCGACTTGGCCACTTCGAGAGCAGCCCAGCAAGCGCCCGCCGCCGAGATGCCGGCGAACAGGCCTTCCTCGCGAGCGAGGCGGCGTGCCATCTCTTCGGCCGCGTCCTGGCTCACGTTCACGGTTTCGTCGATGTAGGTCGGGTCGTAGATCTTCGGCATGTACGCCTCGGGCCACTTGCGGATGCCTGGGATGCGCGAACCCTCGGCCGGCTGCGCGCCGATCACGCGCACCGCAGCGTTCTGCTCCTTCAGGTAGCGCGAGGTGCCGGTGATGGTGCCGGTGGTGCCCATCGCGCTGACGAAATGCGTGATGTGACCTTCAGTGTCGGCCCAGATCTCGGGGCCGGTGGTCTCGTAGTGCACACGCGGGTTGTCCGCGTTGGCGAACTGGTCGAGCACACGGCCCTTGCCGTCGCGCTGCATCTGCTCGGCCAGGTCGCGGGCGTATTCCATGCCGCCGCTGCGTGGCGTGAGGATGAGCTCGGCGCCAAAGGCCTTCATGGTCTGCGCACGCTCGATGCTGAGGTCTTCCGGCATGATCAGCAGCATGCGGTAGCCGCGGATGGCTGCGGCCATCGCGAGGGCAATGCCGGTGTTGCCCGATGTGGCTTCGATGAGGGTGTCGCCGGGCTTGATGTCGCCGCGCTCTTCGGCCCGGCGGATCATGCTGATGGCGGGCCTGTCTTTCACCGAACCGGCGGGGTTGTTGCCTTCGAGCTTGCCGAGGATCACGTTGCCGCGCTTCTCGTTGTCGGCCCCCGGCACACGAACCAGGCGAACGAGCGGCGTGTGCCCGATGGCGTCTTCAATCGTCTTGTATCGCACCATGCTGTTTCTTGGCCAGATCTGTCCTCGGCGCATTGTGGCAGGGCCCAGCGAGAGGTGCTCGGGAAGGGATTCGGCCCATGGCGAATGGGGCAGGCGGCGCAAGCCCGTCAGCGTTGTGAAGCGCAAGCGCGCATGGTTCAATGCATGGCCGGCCGGCATCCGCGGCCACATCAAGCACTGAAGTTTGCAACATGGATCGCCGAATTGCCTTGGTTGCCGATACCAGCCTGCTGTGCGCGGCCGAACGCGTAGCGCAGCGCAGCAGTCCGCCGGACTACGGCTGATGCCGAGCCGATTGATTCCACGTGCGACCAGCTTGCACACCAAGCTGGTGATGGCGCTGTCGATCCTGGTCGCGCTGGTGGCGGCCGGTTCGGCCTTTGTGCTGATCGAGCGCGAGCGCGAGCGCCGGTTCCTGGAGCTGGAAGGCCGGGCCGGGCGCATTGCCGAGCTGTTCAGCCGCTCGGTGGCCTATCCGCTCTGGAACGTCGATCGCGCGGCGATCGACAGCCAGCTCGCGGCCTTGGCACCCAACCCTGATGTCGCGCAATTCAGCGTCACGGCGGTGGGCTACGGCGCAGTGTCCGAGGTGACCAAGTTGCCGGTCGAGGACCTGGTCAACCCGATCGTGCGCGTGCAGCCGATCGAATACATGCCGCCCGGCGGGCTCAAGCCGCAGAAGATCGGCGAAGTGCGTGTGGTGCTGACCCGCGCGGTGGTCGAGCAAGACGTCGTCGCGGCCCGGCGCGCCATTCTTGCGCTGGTGGCTGCGATCGTGGCGGTGCTGTACGCGGCGACCTTCATGCTCTTGCGGCGCATGGTGAGCGCGCCCATCAATCGACTGGAAGCGGTGGTCGACCGCATCGCCGACGGCGACCTGGACGCACGCTGCGAGGTCGAGTCCGGCGATGAATTGGGGCGCCTGGCCGGGCGCGTCAATGCGATGGGCGACCGGCTGCGCGAATCTGCCCAGCGCTTGCGCGAAAGCGAAGCGACGTACCGCGGAATCTTCGAGAACTCGGTGGAAGGCATCTTCCGCCTCGACCGATCGGGCGGGCTGCACGGCGCCAATCCGGCGCTGGCGCGGCTGATGGGCTACGCCACGCCTGCAGAACTGATGGCGGCCGTGAACGGCGACAGCCGTTGGCCGCTGTTCACCCCTGCACAGCTCGACGAGCAGTTCGCCACCCTGGAGCGCGACGGCGAGATCGCCGGCATGGACCTGCAACTCACGCGCGCCGACGGCCGCCCGATCTGGGTCCAGCTCAACGCACGGCAGCAAGCCGGTGCTCACCCGGAGGACGGCGCACCGGCCGGATTCGACGGGCTGATCACCGACATCACGTCACGCAAGCAGGCCCTGGAAGACCTGCGCAGCCATCGCGACCACCTGGAAGAGGCGGTGCGCGAGCGCACTGCGCAACTGGCCGAAGCGACGCAGCGGGCCGAGGTCGCGAGCCAGGCCAAGAGTGAGTTCCTGGCCAACATGAGCCACGAGATCCGCACGCCGATGAACGCCATTCTCGGCATGTCCTACCTCGCCTTGCAAAACGGACTCAACCCGCAGCAGCACAACTACGTGCAGAAGGTGCACCGGTCGGCCGAATCGCTGCTGGGCATCATCAACGACATCCTCGACTTCTCAAAGATCGAAGCCGGCAAGCTCGACATGGAGCGCGTCCCGTTCAACCTCGGCAACGTGATGGACGACCTGGCCAACCTGGTCGGCATGAACGCCGAAGAGAAGAGCCTGGAGCTGCTGTTCGTCGAGGCGCCGCAGCTGCCGGCCGCGCTGATCGGCGACCCCACGCGCCTGCGCCAGGTGCTGCTCAACCTGGGCAACAACGCCGTCAAGTTCACCGATCGCGGAGAAGTGGCCGTGGCCATCGACGTGGTCGAGCGCGATGACGCATCGGCGCTGCTGAGGTTCGAAGTGCGCGACACCGGCATCGGCATGAGCGTCGAGCAGCAACAGGGCCTGTTCCAGCCGTTTTCGCAGGCGGACGCCTCGACCAGCCGCCGCTACGGCGGCACCGGGCTGGGCTTGGCGATCAGCCGGCACCTGGTCCGCCTGATGGGCGGAGAGCTCACCGCCGACAGCACCCCGGGGCACGGCAGCCGCTTCCACTTCAGCGTGCGCTTCGGTCTGCAGACCGGGCCCGCGGCCCAGCCTCGCGCGCTGCGCCATGAAGGCTTGCGCGGCACCCGGGCACTGATCGTGGACGACAACGCCAGCGCCCGCGAAGTGCTCGCCCGCATGACCGTCGCACTCGGCTTCAAGGCCGATGTCGCCGTCGACGGCCAGGACGCACTGCACCTGGTCGAGCTGGCCGATGCAAGCGACCAGCCCTACGACCTGGTGCTGCTCGACTGGAAGATGCCTGGCATGGACGGCGTGGAGTGCACGCGCCTGCTGGGCCAGCGCACGCATCGGCGGCACCCGACGCCCACCGTGCTGATGCTGACCGCCTTCGGCCGCGACGAGGCGCTGCGGCGTCTGGCCGAGCGGCAGCTCAGCGTCGGCGCACTGCTGATCAAGCCGGTCACGCCGTCGACGCTGTTCGATGCCTGCAGCGCCGCGATGGGCCTGACGATGCACCACCCCACACGCACCGAGCAACGCGAAGAGGCCATGCTCGACCACCAGAGCCGCCTGAGCGGAGTACGCATCCTGCTGGTGGAAGACAACGCCATCAACCGCGAACTCGCGCTCGATGTTCTGGGCCGCGCCGGTGTCATCGTCAGCGCCGCCTGCGATGGCCAGGAGGCGCTCGACATGCTGGGCAGGCAACGTTTCGACGGCGTGCTGATGGACTGCCAGATGCCGGTCATGGACGGCTACGCCGCGACCCGCGCGCTGCGGCAACAACCCGGCCTGCAAGATCTCCCGGTCATCGCAATGACCGCCAACACCATGGTCGGCGACCGCGAGAAAGCACTCGAAGCGGGCATGAACGACCACATCGCCAAACCGATCAAGGTGAACGACATGTTTGCCACCCTCGCCCGCTGGGTGCGCCCTGCAGCGGGTGCGCCGGCCGGATCGACGGCTGCCGCGAACGCCGATGCGAACCCTGGCTTGTTCGCCGCGCTACCCGGCATCGACACGCGCGCCGGGCTCGCTGCCATCATGGGCAACGAGGTGCTCTACCGCCGCCTGCTGCGCATGTTCCGCGACGGCCAGGGCGATTTCATGGCCCGCTTCGAGGCCGCACGCGCGGCGGGCGACATGGCCGCCGCAACACGCATGGCGCACGACCTCAAGAGCGTGGCCGCTGCGCTCGGCATCTACGCGGTGCAACGGGAGGCAGCGGCACTCGAGCAAGCGTGTATGCAAGCGGCTGGGGACATCGATGCACTGGCGCAAGACGTGGCCCACCGCCTCGACCCTGTGATCCAGGGACTGCAGACATTGGGAACAAGCTCGTAGCGCGATCGGCGCGGAAAGCGTCGAAGGCTTTTGCGCACTGTGGCGCAGACCAGAAAGGGGGGGGGGGTTGGTGCCTCGGGTCGGAATCGAACCGACACTCCTTGCGGAACGGGATTTTGAGTCCCGCGCGTCTACCGATTTCGCCACCGAGGCCGGTGCAGCAGAGGGCGCGATTTTGCCACAGCCTGGCGGGGATTCCTGGCAAACCGGGTACGCTTGGCGCTTTATTCCATTTGCCTCACGCATGCTCCCGATTCCACCCGTCACGCAGTTCCTCATGTTGGTCTGCACGGCGATCTTCTGCCTGCAAAACCTCGTCGGCCTGACCGGCCTGTTTGCACTCTTCCCGATCAGCAGCGCCCTCTTCTGGCCCTGGCAGCCGCTGACCTATGCGTTCGTGCATGCAGGCTTCCAGGATCTCTTCTTCAGCATGCTGGCCCTGTGGATGTTCGGCGGCGAGCTGGAGCAGCTGTGGGGGCGCAAGCGCTATCTCACGTTCCTCGCTGCGGGCATCCTGTCAGGCGCTTTGACTTATCTCGTGGTCACCTCGGTGTTCAACCTGGGCTCCGCTTTCCTCGGGTTCTCGAGTGCGCTCTATGCCCTCTTGCTCGCTTCGGCGATGCTGTTTCCCACGCGCACCGTGATGATGGTCATCCCGCCCATCCCGATGAAGATGCGCACGCTGGTCATCGTGTTCGCCGTGCTGGCCGTGCTGTTCGCGGTCTATGCCGGCACCTACAGTTCGCTCGCCCACCTGGGTGGCGCGCTGGGCGGGTGGATCACGCTGCGCTACTGGGGCGGCTTGCCGCCGTTCGGCAAGCGCCGCCGCTGACGCGCCGCTGCACAAGCATCACAAGAGCTTGGTTTCCTTCAGGTAGCCCTCGACGTCTTTGTAGCTCGCGTCTTCGCCTGCGTACTTCACGACGTTGCGCACGGTGCGCAGCCAGTCGAGCGTCGACGGCTGCATCTGCTTGATGGCGTCGTCGAAGTCGGCCTGCACCAGCGCGCGGTCGGACTGCTGCGCGAGGCTGTCGGCCAGCGCCGATTCCTTGGCGAGTTCGATCAGGCCATCGATGTCGGCGCCTGAGTAGTGGGCGGTTGCCGCCGCCATGCGCGCGAAGTCGATGCCTTCCATCGGGATGCCGGTGAGCTTGATCTCCAGCATCGCCTGCCGCGCCGCGGCGTCGGGCGGCGGCACGAAGATCTGGCGCGAGAAGCGGCCCGGCCGCTTCATCGCCGAGTCCACATCCCACGGCATGTTGGTCGCCGCCAAAACCAGCAGGCCCTTGTTCTCTCGGCCCACGCCGTCGAGCTGCGCCAGGAACTCGTTGACCACGGTGCGCGCACTGGCGCTGCCGGCCTTCGAACGCGAGTAGGCCAGCGCATCGAGTTCGTCGAAGAACAGCACGCAAGGCTGCTGCGCACGCGCCTTGTCGAACAACGCGGCCAGGTTGCGCTCGCTCTCGCCCAGCCACATGTTGAGCACGTCGGAGATGCCCACCGACACGAAGCTCGCGTTGCATTCGTTGGCGATGGCGCGCGCCATCATCGTCTTGCCGCAACCGGGCGGCCCGTAGAGCAGGATGCCGCCGCCTGCCTGGGCGCGAAAACGCGCGAACAGGCCGGGGTTCAGGTAGGGCTCGATGATCTTGATGCGGATGGTCTTCTTCAGCGCCTCCATGCCGACGATGCTGGTGAAACGCACCTTTTCTTCACGCACGTTCTGGATGGCGACCACACTGGCCGTGACCGCCTTGCCGCCCACCACCTGCAGCTGCGGCCCGCGGCTGCTTTGTGCCGATGCGCCGAGATCGTCCAACGCATCGACGGGTTCGAAGCCCGCGAGCGCACGCGCCTTGGTGTAGGCCGTCAAGGCCTCGGCCGGCCGCTGGGCCGCGAGCAGCGCGCGGGCGCGCAGCACGGCGGGCCGTGCCTGCGCCGGCAGTTGCTGGCTCAGCAGATCGGCCTGGGTCAGCGCCGCAGCGGCATCGGGTTCGGCGAGCAGCAGCTCCGCGTAGTCGAAGCGCAGCTCGGCGTCGAAAGGTGCTTGCAGCAGGCGCTGCTCCAGCGCCTGGCGTGGGGTGGGTTCGTTCACGGGGAATCCTCAAGCGTTCAGCGCAGCAACCAGCGTTTCAACAAGGGCGGCCACACCCAGGAATAAATGACGTAGCCCAGGATGACCCAGGAGGCCCACGCCGCAGCCGGCGAGTTCATCTGGCCCAGCACACGCACCGCCACCACGCCACCCAGCCACAGCGCGACCGAGGCACCCCAGCCAAAGCGTTGCAGCGGCCACAGCGGCAGCATGGACCAGTGGTTCTGCACCGACAACGCCTGCACCAGCGACAGCCAATGCGGGTCGTTCGGCTGGCTGCGCAGCAGCTCGCGTGCGCCTCGCAGCGCCGAGCGGTGGTCTCCGCTCTGGATCAGCGCCGACACCACCAGGCTCAGCGTCTGCCGGTCTTCGGGGTACTGGGCGAGCAGGCGGCGCAGTGCCGCACTGTCAGTACCGCGCGGCAGCTCGATCACGTCGCACAGCGCGATCACGCGCAGCGCGAAGTCACTCTCCGGGTCCATGCGCAGCGCTTCCTGTGCGAGCGCACGCGCCTTCGCGAAGTGCAGCGCACGCAGCATCACGCGGCCGTAGGCGGCGTAGAGGTCGGGTGTCTGCGGGTACTGCTCGATCATGCTCAGCGCGAGTTGCTCAGCGGGCACGAGGTCGCCGTCTTCGGTGAGCAAGGCCAGCAGGAACGCACGCGCGCCGAAGTGCTCGGGCTGGCGTGCGATCACGCGCTGCAGCGTCTCGCGGGCCGAGGCGTTGTCATCGTCCATCGCATCGGCGCGTGCGCCCTGCAACAGCAGCTCCGCGTCGTCGGGGTGGGTGGTCAGCGCCTCGCTCAGCAGAACACGCGCTTGCGCCGTGCGCCGCCGGTCCAGCAACTCGCTGATCTGGCGCACGCGGTCGTCGGGGGAAGAGAGTTCGGTGTCCATCAGGTCAAGGCCATCGTCAGACCCACGGTGGCAGCAAAGCCGAAGACGATCAGTGCGATGCCGGCGATCCACCCATTCGGCCGCTTGAGGCCGAAGAGGTCGGCGCTGCGCTGCTCGCGCCGGTGCAATGCCGCGTTGACACCAAAGGCCGCGAGGGCCATCAGGCGCTCGGCCAGGGCCATTGAGCGACCACCCACCCATTCGGTCATCCTCGCCTGCAGCTCATGGCCCGCTGGGGTTGTGTAAGCGAAGACAAGCCATGCGGCAAAAGCAACGGCGATCACCAGCGCCCACACCGCGTCGCGCTGCAAGCGCCCGAGGCGCTGGGCATTGAGCAGCAGCATCGCCGCCGAGGCAAACGGCCCACCGAAGAACGCCGAGAAGAAGCCCGTCTGCGAGGTGTACGGGGCGGCGGCCAACTGCCCGGTGTCGGACAGGCTGGGGCGAAGCAGATCAGGGTTCAACGGCGTGGTCATGGGGCGCGGGAAGAGAGCAAAAACTCTAGCATGGGGACCGACGAATAAGGCTCAGGCCACAAGACCCTGCGTCACGGTGGGGTAGCGCAGGCGCAAGCGCAATTCGCGCTTGAGGCGCCGATTGTCCAGGCGACGCGATTCGCTCATGAACGACAGTTGCATCGCCGACATCTGCTCCTGCGCCAACTCTCGGCTCACGCGCTGCGGCCGCGGCAGGCCGCACAGGTCGGCGGCGAGATCGAAGTAGTCACCCATCTTCAGTTCGGTGTCGTCGCTTGCATGCACCACCCGCTGCGGCAACCCGCGGTGCAAAGCTGCGACGCAGGCACGCGCCAGATCGTCGGCATGGATGTGGTTGGTGTAGACGTCATCAGCCGCGGCGAGCACCGGCGTGCCTCGCACCAGGCGCTCTCTCGGGTGCCCACCCGGGCGGTCGCCGGCGTAGATGCCGGGAATGCGCAGCAGGCTGACGCGCGCACCCATCGCACGCCCATACCAGCGCATGCGGGCTTCGGCGTCGACCCGCCGCAGCGCACGATCGGTGGCCGGGTTGACGGCACGGGTCTCGTCGAAGCGCTGGCCTTGCGCGTCGCCGTATACACCGCTCGTGCTGGCGTAGACGATGCGTTGCACGCGCCCCTTGCGCGCGAGCGCCTGCAGCAGGTGTTGCGTGCGCGTGTCCGTCTTGCCTTGGCCCGGCGGCGGCGCGAGGTGCAGCACGGCATCGGCCAGTCCGCCCAGGCGCGCCAGGGTGCCGGGTTCGTCGAGATTGCCGATCAGCGGCAGCACGCCGGCCTCGCGCAACGCAGGCGCGCGCTGCGGGCTGGAGCTGAGCGCGAGCAGGCGCCAGCGCCCCTTCAACAGCCGCGCCACGCGCAGGCCCACGTCACCGCACCCGACGATGAGCAAGGTCGGGCGTTTGAAGCGGGTGGGCAGGCTGGCCTGGAGGGTCATGGGATCACGGGCAAAATTGCGGGCTGTTTTGCGTTTTGTGCGAGCGAGGTTATCCGATGACGTTCACCGTGACCGTCCAGCCCAGTGGCGTGAGTTTTTCAGTCGACCGCGACGAGCCGATCCTGGCCGCAGCCATCCGCCAAGGCATCGGCCTGCCCTACGGTTGCCGCGATGGCGCTTGCGGCTCGTGCAAATGCAAGCTGGTCGAAGGCCGCGTGATCCACGGCACCCACCAGGCCAAGGCGCTCAGCCCGGCCGAAGAGGCAGCAGGCTTCACCCTCACCTGCCGCGCCGCGCCGCAGACCAACGTGGTGATCGAGGCCCGCACCGTGGCCGGCGCCGGTGAATACGCCGTGCGCAAGATGCCCTGCCGCGTGACCACGATCACCAAGCCCAGCCACGACGTGGCCGTGCTGCAGCTGCAGCTGCCGGCCAACGACGCGCTGCAATACCGCGCCGGCCAGTACATCGAGTTCATCCTGAAAGACGGCCACCGCCGCAGCTACAGCATGGCCAACGCGCCGAGCACGCAAAGCGACAAGCCAGGCATCGAACTGCACATCCGCCACATGCCGGGCGGCGTGTTCACCGACCACGTGTTCGGCGCGATGAAGGAGAAGGAAATCCTGCGCCTCGAAGGTCCGTTCGGCAGCTTCTTCCTGCGCGAAGACAACGACAAGCCGATCGTGCTGCTGGCCAGCGGCACCGGCTTCGCACCGGTGAAGGCCATCATCGAGCACATGCGCTTCAAGGGCATCCAGCAGCCGGCCACGCTGTACTGGGGCTGCCGCAGCAAGGCCGACCTCTACATGCACGACTGGTGCCTGGAAGCGGCGCGCACGATGCCCAACTTCCGCTATGTGCCGGTGCTGTCCGAAGCCACCGCGCAAGACGGGTGGACGGGCCGCACCGGCTTCGTCCACCAGGTGGTGATGGCCGACCTGCCCGATCTCTCAGGCCACAAGGTGTATGCCTGCGGCGCACCGGTGATGGTGGACTCTGCGCAGCGCGATTTCGTGGCGCACTGCAACCTGCCGCTCGATGAGTTCTATGCCGACAGCTTCACGTCGGAAGCCGACAAGCACGGAGCATGAAGCCGATGCAGCGCCGCTCGACACTCAAGCTCTTGTCCGGCCTCGCAGCATTGGCTGCCCTGCCCTCGCGTTCACAGACCGGCAGGCCGCTGCGCCTGATCGTGCCCTACCCGCCCGGCGGCCCGCTCGACATCGTGGCGCGCGCGCTGGCCGAGCGCGTGAAGGACAGCCTGGGCATCGTGATCGTCGAGAACAAACCCGGCGCGGGCGGCAACCTCGGTGCCGACTTCGTCGCCAAGTCGCCACCCGATGGCGGCACGATCGTGATGGGCGCCGTGGCCACGCATGCGATCAACCCCTGGTTGTACGCACGCATTCCGTATGACTCGATTCGCGACTTCACGCCCATCACCGGCGTGGCACAGGTCCCCAACGTGCTGGTGATGAACCCGGAGACCGCTGCGCGACTCGGCATCCAGAACGTCGGCGATTTGGTGGCCTATGCCAAGCGCAACCCCGGCAAGCTGAACTACGGCTCGGGCGGCAACGGCAGTGCAGGCCACCTGGCCGGCGAGATGTTCAAGGCGCAGGCGGGGGTGTTCATGGTCCACATCCCCTACGCGGGCGGCAACCCGGCGCAGCTCGCACTGCTGTCTGGCCAGGTCGACCTGACCTTCGACAACATGGCCAGCGCGTCGGCCAACATCAAGGCCGGCAAGCTCAAGGCCCTGGCAGTGACCACGGCGCGGCGCGCACGCGCCATGCCCGACCTGCCGGCCATCGCCGATACCGGCGGGCCGCTTGCGGGCTTCGACGTCAACACCTGGTTCGGCTTGTTCGGCCCTGCCGGGCTCCCCGCCGCGCAGGTGAGCCAGTTGAACAAAGCCTTCGTCGACGCGCTCAACACGCCCGAGCTTCAGGCGCGCTTCACCAGCCTGATGGCCGAGCCGATGCCGGGCACACCCGAGCAGTTCGGCGAGTTCGTCAAGCGCGAACGGGCCAAGTACGAAAAAGTGGTCAAGGCCTCGGGCGCGAAAGTCGACTGACCCAAAACAAAGGCCGCGCCCCTTTCGGAGCGCGGCCTTGTCGATCAAGTCTTCGTCGTGCTTACTTCTTGATTTCCTTTGATGCCGGCGTGCTGCCGCCGTCGACGCCCAAACGCCCGCCGGTACCGAGGCCGCCCTTGACGGTCTGCGCCTTGTAGTTCCGCAATGACCGGACCATCTGGTTGAACGAGTCGGCAAACGCAGCCACCACCACCTTGCCCTGCGGCGTGTTGGAGTAGCCGCCGCCACCGCCCGCCAGACCGCCGGTGAACGCGGCGCCGAACATGCCGAAGTCGAAGTTACCGGCCGTGCCTTCGGACGCGGCGATCTGCACGCCCGAGCGGTTGTCGATCAACAGCAAGGTGGTCGACGCTTCATTGCGCTTGACGCTGCCGGCCACCGCTCCGAGCACCGCGAACTTGCCCGTCAACAGGCCGGCACTGGCGCCCCCGGTGCGACCCGAGAACTGGATCTCGGGGCTCATGGTGTAGTCGGCCGCGACCATCTGGCCCTTCTGGAAATTGCTGCCCTGCCGCATTTCACCCGAGGCCTCGATGTCGCGCTCACG
>Ga0307514_10005103_pt1 | contig 11865 bp, 10 predicted proteins | sample 16_EM_MG_FD_203088 | JGI IMG/M metagenome (GOLD analysis project Ga0307514, IMG submission 203088) | Populus trichocarpa ectomycorrhiza microbial communities from riparian zone in the Pacific Northwest, United States - 16_EM | ecosystem: Host-associated > Plants > Roots > Unclassified | place...
AGGGATATAGGATTAGTTCACCGACTGGAAATGTTTCCGATTCAATAACGATATGCACTTAACGGGAAATGCCTCGAGGCAAGACAAACACGAACAAGTCAGCAGGTAACATACTTGATATGACTCGAATTCATGATGCATATCTGCACGGGCGTTTATGTAAGGAAAACACTATTGCACAGCTCATGGACAGCCTTATGAATCCTGGGAATCAAGTTTTGTCTGAGTACCAAACCAAATGACTGCCGGAGTCGAGAAGTTGGCTGGGGTACTACTCTGACGGTGCCGAGGTTCGTAAAAAAAAACCGTTTATGGTTGATATAGTATCTTCGTTGTGCAAATGCCTCACTGACGACATTTATCTGTCAACACGTCAAGTACACATTGGAAGGGGTAATCCGAGATGTTGGTTATAGTAACCAAGCATCGGGAACCAAAGTTGTTTCCTATTCGGTCCTTCCAAAGACACCGGTATTCTGTCCAAGGGCGATGGGAAAGGACATATACTGAAGCGGAGCACGTCATAAACGAATGGAATCACAATAAGCTCTTAGACAAAATTCGGAAAACGCACACAAACGCATCATTTCCTCGTGGATGCCTTGGAGACAAGGGCCGAACGCCCTTTGTTCTTCTAAATACGGAGACGGAACATACGCATTGAAAGATAAGCTGCTTGAAGCAACCAGATGGTGGCGTATCGCACTAGTTCGGGATGAACACGGAGTTGGAATAAATAGACACGGTACGAGAAAATAAATTGACGATATCATACAACCTAAGAACAGATAGTTGGAGACGGAAAGACGGGGACAGATTTGTTTGAGGTGAGCTCACTCTAGGTGCTAAGGAGGCTATTTTGCCCCACCCTTTCAACCTAAGATCCGCACTTACAATACCACCAATACGCGTGCCCAGCATCTCCCGCTTATTATTCAGCAGAACAGCAGCGTTGTCGTCAAAACGGACAAAACTGCCGTCTGGCCGACGAACTAGTTTTCGTGTACGAACAATGACCGCGCGACGTACGTCACCTCGCCTGACCTTGACTGCATTCACGGATGCTTGGGCCGCAGCAGAAATAGGTCTGGCTTTTTGTACCACAACGACTATCTCGTCACCGACAGAGCCCCAGCCATTGTTGACTTTGTTCTTCAAAACATTGACGCATTCCGCCAGGAGGGCTCCTGAATTATCAATAACCTATAAGATGTTGTGGTTAGAAGACGTGTATACAGCAGGATGGCATACATTCAAAGTAGTCTTGAGTCCTATCATGGTTCAACGTTAGCTTCGCTAGCCAGTCGTGATCGCCGTGAAGTAGCACGCTGCTGACGTTCACTCTGATATAACGTTCAACGTTGTTGACAGCAAATTGTCTGAATCCCACGCTTCCAAAAGAGGATGATCTACTGACGATCCGACCCGCAGAGTCTCATCAGCTCTTGCAATCCAGAAATGGTTCATTCACGTCGAGGAAGTGCAAACAACACTACGCCAAGTCATACACTGCCGATCCATACAAGAACACAAGATGAGGAAGATTTGCCCCATGCTACAAAGAGGTATGTTGCGTTGATAAAGATCACCCTTGCTTTGGTGCTCATGTGCTTCTGACTGCAGAACAATGGCTGATTATCTTAGGCGGTATGAAATTCTGTGCGTATGAGGAGTTCTTTCAGTGCATAAGTCATGTTGAGATTTACCTAGATTTGCTTTGACCCCACAACGGATGCGCATGATCGTCGAGGCGTTTAAGGAAGCTCTCGAGTTGGGTTTGGAGAAACCTGGTCAGGTCGTGGTGCGTACCAATTGGCTAAGTTGGTTTTTTTTGTCGGAGGATTATGTCTGTGTTGCAAGGGCACGTCTGACATTGGTTGCTTCGACTTCGTGGTCGATTCGGTCTCACATTATATATTTTTCCTCATGCTTCGTTCGACGTTGCCCTCATAGTCCAACGCCCAAATTCTGCGTTTATCCAAAGAAAGTAGCTGATTATCTCTTTACAGCCCATGGTCCCGGCCTTCGTCTTCGGTTGGCCAACTGGCGAAGAAAAGGGAGACTTTCTAGCACTTGATTTGGGTACGACTTTCGATTACGAGGCAATCATCCCGTTTTTCAGAAACACTCATAACGACGATTAATTACAGGAGGCACGAATCTCCGTGTATGCCTAGTCACAGTGCAAGGTGACGGAAAATTTGAGGTCACTCAATCCAAGCACCGTCTCACAGAAGAACAAAAGCATGAAGATGGCCAGAAGCTCTTCGACTTCTGCGCAGAATGTCTCAAAAACTTTATTGACATAACACTTCCAGCTGACAAAGGTTTACGCCTCAAGGAAGGAGAAAAGCTTCCTCTCGGGTTCACTGTACGTATCACTACTACTCTAAATTTAGGCTCAGATCTCATCAATATCACAGTTCTCGTACCCATGCGCGTAAGAGATTTGCTTCCGAGTTAGTCGGATACGAGTCTGAGTAGGGTAATGCAGGCAAGACCGAATTGACCATGGTGTCCTCATTCGATGGACAAAGGGTTTCGGAGCTCCGAACACGGAAGGGCGAGATGTGGCCACTATGTTTCGACAATCTTTAGAGAAATATGTAAGCCCGCTATCATCCAATACTTCCAAATTTTTGATTTAATCTTGTGGTTTCAGGAACTCCCTGTTGAGTTTGAGGCACTGATTAACGACACAACGGGAACCCTGATCGCCTCACATTATGTCAACCCACAAACCAAGATCGCCTGTATTTTTGGAACTGGATGCAACGCTGCATACATGGAAAATGCCTCCGACATCCCCAAGCTTTCCCAATACAATATCGACGAGAATGCACAAATTGTCATTAACTGTGAATGGGTGAACTTGGGTTGCTCTGAAATCGCATGCCTTGCACCGCGCTGACTTGTTTTCGATAAAAAGGGAGCCTTTGATTCACTTGAACACGAAAATCTTCCGCGAACGAAATACGACCTTATAGTCGATCAAACTTCTAACAAACCAGGAGAACAGGCATTTGAGGTCCGTTTTTTTCCGCCCCTACTTATGTTACGTCGTCTTCAGCGCATTATTGACAGAAATTGATCTCTGGACGTTATCTTGGCGAGATCATGCGACTCGCTCTCTGCGAACTGATTGATGAAGGAATTCTGTTCCTTGGACAAAATACTTACAAACTTGAGAGTCCATATGTATTTGAGACGGCGTTCTTGTCTCTTATGGAAAGGTGTGAGGCCATGTTCCGAAGCAATGATTTTGTTGATCTCTGTCATAGTGATCCTACGGACGAGCTTCTCATGATCATTGGCATTTTCTCCCACTTTTTCGCACTTGAGACTACCCTTGCAGAGCGGCAGTTTTTCCGAGCATTGGCGAAGCTGATCGGCAGACGTGCTGCAAGATTGAGTGCCTGCGGCATTGCTGCCATCGTAAGCAGGATGGGCTATTTCGATGAAGAGTGCTCGGTCGGTGCTGACGGGTCTCTTTATAACGTAAGTTATCGAAAGGGGTCTCTTCCATCACTGATAGTATTCTTGGGGTCAGAAATACCCGGGATTCGCGGACAGAATACACGAAGGACTCGTCGACATTTTTGGGGAGAGAGGACGGTAGGTCGAGATGTTCAAAAACTGGAAACTGTATGCTTACTGGCGGCATTTCCAGGAATATCATTACTCATCATGCCGAAGATGGTAGTGGCGTAGGAAGTGCTATAATCGCAGGTTTGGCCCTTTTGAAATCAGTTGTGCTTCCTTTGCTCAGATAATACCACTTAGCGATGACCAAAAAGAGGCGGGATACCGGACTGTATCCTGACTTGTAGATCCTTCCACTGTCACTGGCTTCACAACGGATAGATTATGGAGCTTGAATTTCGCGTTGGTACTTGAAGAATCTAGTTTTGTTCAAGAAGAATTTGTTTTAGACATGTAGTATTTGTTTTTGTAAAAGATTCAAGGGGAAGATTTGCACTGCAGAGGGATTTATAGATTGTCCGGATAGCGGACCGTTGCATTGATGCCATTTGATGGGCTGAACTTCCAAAATTACCGATTCACGTTCATAACATGAACATACCTTTAGATCGGCTGTTTGCCTCTACAAATCTCAATGTCTTTGTACCAGAGCCGTCTTTTGAATTTCCCCCCAGACTACCGACGGATGAATGGCTGAATACCATGACTTCTGAAATCACAGAGCGGCAAAAGGCTTTTTTTGGTGAGAAATCTTCAAGAGCTGCCTTTATCTTTTTTATTTACAAATTTAGACGAGCAGCTTCAGTCTTTTTTGCTTCTGCGGATTGATCATCCGGAGGGCGAACCATTCAACGGTGCGAGGAGTCCACCCGATTCCATCGTTGACCTTTTGTGCCATGTACAAGTCTCATCGGAAGCGTCCTATATATCGTCTGTTCCCAATACTACCGAGACACCTCGCACATCTAGACTTTTAGCGACACCACGCACAGGTGCCATTTCTAAACCAAGTGGCCGTCTAAACCCCCATCCATCCATTCTCCCACCAAGTACTCCGATTCCAACACCTGCAACGGCTGACAGTGATCGCAAATACACTGCTTCAGAAGGGACTCTTCTGTCAGCTCAAATCTGGGGGGCAAACACAGCAGATGATTCTCAAGAAGCTTTTGCACTGTTATGGTCCGAAGAGGAGAATAATTGGATAGCTGTGTATCGCTTGGCCTTGACGGTCTGTAAGTCAACTTTGGGGATGCATTTACTTAATGGGAGCGCTGATTTCGATCAGCATTCTTAAAACTTAGCTTTAACAGTCCCCTCCTCTGCTTGACCGTTTCTGCGACTTTGAGGGAGAAGCCGTTTTCAATGACCGCGAAACACCCGCTTTCCGAATTCCTCACCGGCATTGGTAGAAGGATGCCCATCCCTCCTGAATCTCCAACGGAAAAGGGTATTCCAATTGATTCAGACCCATGTTTACTTGATGGCTTGGGAGAGGTCAACCTGCTCGAAGGTTTGCATGCTGCGCCTAACTTCGGCAAGACCCCTTCAGCAGTGGATTTCCCTAGTATTCGGCTTGGGACTGTATCTCGTCAGAATTTGTTCTTGCTTCCGCCCATGATTGAAAACTCGCCAATCCAACCCTCGCCTTCACCACTGACGGTCGTTCGAAAGGCACATCCTACACTCCGAAAATCTTACAGGAAAACACTTCAAACTGCATCTGGCTTCCGGGTGCGCATGCGGACCGTCTTTGTTCCTTATGTTTTGCTTCCCGAGACGGAAGGCACTGTTGAGGATCTTGAGGAGACAGAGAAGGAACGTGCCAGGCGAGAGGCTGGCAGCGCGGAGAAGACTGTTGTTCTATGCGTTGAGATTGAGAATTTCGGAGACATGGGTCAGGACGCGGGCTTTTTAGTTGAAAATGTTCATGTCTTGATTGGAGGAGACGGGGCCAAAGCAATATTAATTGGGTGGGGAGATCATGGCTTTACGCCTGATGCTGCGAAGATGATGTTTCCTCTCAGAATTGGTCCCTCAGCACAGCACAATCTTCTATATGCTGTTACCTTTATACGATCTCCAGAGGAAGTTGATACTTTCTCATTCGCGAGGAGTACCAGCAACGCAGCTGCTACTGATCTACATCGCTCAGTAACCATCAATATTGTTGGAAAACCGTTTTTCCCAAACTTGTCGAAGTCTAGATCTTTGATTCCGGATCCGAGCCATTTCTCATACCCAACCCAGGCCTTCTCATCACGTTGGAACTGTGTTCTGGACCTGTCTGCTCAACAGACTCAACCTTCTGATAGCCTTGACGCCAACGATCCCTCTCACACGCGTGGTAATGTCATGCCTGAACCTGCTTCGCCATTTCCCCCATACTCGTTGTACAGCGGGACACCAAAACCGTATTCCGCCGCCGGCTCAACTCCTCTCTATTCTGCCACGGCAGGTAGCAAACGGTTCACGCTCGCCGCAAGTTCAAGCTTCACAAATCGAACGCTGAAGATACTTACCCCCAATAAGACCGCCAACACTAACAATGACAGGGACAGCTTGCAGATAGCGTCCTCACGACCTCCGTCCCGCATCGGCGGCGCTGTCACTCCAAACTCAGCGGCTCACTACCTGCGGTCGCCGACGACGTACAGTGCGCCACCACCACCCTTAATTTCGTTTTCAAACCAGACACTCGGGCATCAAGGGGAAACCGAAGAGGGTACGCAGATTTCAGGGATAGAAACGCCCATAACTCCCGCTTTCCCACCGTTCCCACCCAAGTCAACACTGCCAGCAACACCCGCGTCCTTAGGACCCATTTCGTCGTCTTCGCATGGAAATATCGGACAAAGCGTGGAAATCAAACGTAATCGAGGATCTCTGATTGGCGGTGTGCCCGCTACTCCTCTTCCTTTTGTCTCCGGTGCGTTTGGTGAGCAGAAGATACTGGCGAAGATGCAGGATTCAAGCAGCAGTGGCGAGAATATTGTCGTTTCGGTGGGGTTGTTACCCCTTCCTCATATAAATGATGGGAAAGAGGTTATTCTAGGACTGGGAAAGATATATCCTTTGCATGTGTTCACGCTGGACATCTTTGTGTTCAACCAAAGCTTGTGGCCAAGGAGATTTGAAATCACCTGTCCTGAGAAGCGGAGGAGGAAGAGAGGTGGTTTTGACATCAACATTTCTGATGGGGGAACAGAAGCGGCAAGGAAGATGGGTTATCCTGGAGTCTTGCCCCTGGAGAGCCGAGTTCGCATCGGGTATGTTCAATTGAGCTGTCGACCAAGAGTTTTCTTGCTGAGGCACAGACAATAGACCACTGCGCCCGTCGGCGTGTCAGTCCGTGAGAATGGATTTTCTTGCCGTGTCGCCTGGAGTACATTCCATTGATGTCCTGACCTTGACGGACACCGAAACCGGGTTTTCGATGAACTTACGGTATGCCCTGATCGAGTATAGAATGATCATAAGTCCAATAACCCTTTGTTTTTCTCTCTCTTTCAGTTCTGTGCTTGATGTGGTGGTGCACGATCCAAATGATTAGAGTTGTGGTTTGCGCTGTGAACACACGTTCAGATGGCTATCGGAACATTATGGTCTACACGTATATGACTCAAGCTAAATCGTTGACCACGGCTTTGAACCCGGTGAATGCTGGGAATTTTTGTGAAATTTCTGATGAGACCGCCCATGGTCAGGGTCGGTGAAGGTGTGTGGGATGTGAAAAAAAGGGACGGCGGTACTGCTGTGCGATCGGATTAAGAGCTTGTTGCTTTTTCACCACTAGTTACTCACCGGTACTCACTACTCACGAGTCCGGCTAAATTAATCCTAATCATAATTGATACCTTCTGTCCAGACGATCTAGTTCAAATGACACGAACCGAACAAGAATGAAATTTTGGGGGGGCTATTTTTCATACAAGTAACATTCAGAGCTTTGGTTTCTTATACTATTCTTGTCGAGTAACTGATGTACGCGGGAAGCTCCAGCCTAAGAGCGATTGATATGTGCGCCAAGTGTCCATTACAATTGCCAAGAGATGTCAAAGCGTTCAAAGATAAAGTTCGGCCCGCAGCCGTGATAACGATGGCGATTTGCGAACCTAGTACCCTCCCGTAGATCTAGAACTTCTCCAGGAAAAAGTCAATGGGACTTGTAGATATTTGAAGATGGAGTCGGTAGTTGTACTTCTGTCATAAGTTAGTATGTGATGTAGATTTCCTTTTCCAAAGGTTCCCTTTATCTCGTTCGAGAGTGTCCTTGCTGCTTGTACTTACTTGACACCCCCAATAAATGTGAAAGTAAGCGGAAGGCCGTGTTAATGGCTTGACTGACTGCATGCGCCATGGATTCGGAACCGAAGGCATTCAGCTCCTATTACACCGTCATCTCCAGCGTGCATTCAAGTTAGTTGAACTACACGTGTTGCCATCGGAGTTTATCTCACTTCATTTAGATCTTGAACCTCAGTCGACCATATGAAGAACAAGAGCACAAGTCAAGACTTTCTTGAACTGGGTACCTATGTATTTCAATCTGAGTACATGTGTCGGGACTCAAGGACGACGGTTACGAAGCGTGGGGCGTATTTTATAGGTTCAGTGGCAGTTTCCTTGATAACCGGGCCATAAGTACAAGCAATTGACGTAGGGCGCCTTGAGGTATGATGGAATCGCGTCTCGTTCTTGAAAGGAAAGCCTAAATTGCGCAGTGCGGGGGTTGCTATATGAAAATTTCGCCTTGTAATTTTGTTTCTTGCCTGTTAGAAGTCGAAATTTCTTTTTTCTACGGTAGTAGTAACAGATGCTTGTAGAAGGAGAGTTGCCAAGAAAGTAATATATCTCAAGATACAGAACATAACTATCCGTAATTCTATCCTCTCCCGCTTCAATCAGTGGAGTCCTCCCGAGTCATTGCGGTCCCGCAACATCAAGGCATTCAAAAAGTGCATAGCCACAGGTCTAAATGTACACCTTTCGGCGCCAAGTGCCACACTTATATAAAGGATTAGGAGCTTCGTTGGCGTCAGGACGGATGCGCTTGTTGTCTTATTGCTATAATCATTGCAAGCAAGTGAGGGTCCCAAGATTTTGTGGATATATATATGAACATAACCGCTGTCAGTGTTCAATATTCTGTTCACTCGCCTTCCATGATGATACTGGATCAGCTTCCGGGGAGTGTGTGATCCCGCGAACTCCTTGATCGATCCTGATTGCGATCAGGAACAACTCGTCCTAATGGAGGCATTATTCTCGCTTAGTATTTTATATTTAATTTTAAATATAGTATTTCGGAGACTTGACCGGATATGGTAGCGTTTGTCTATATGTTCGACAACCCGCGCCCGCTATGTGCTATGCCGTTGCCTTCAGGGCTGGGGACCCTTAGCAGCCAATTGGAAGGGGAGAATCTGTCCTTTTACTTTATAATGCTAATTTGTTTCCGGGATGGTGTTCGCTTGCCCTTCATCCCTTTCCTCTGCCAGTTTTCCTTCGCACCATCAGGTTTTTCGTTCACTTTCTTTTCCTGAAAGCTAGTCGGTGCTCCGTAGTCAGCACGCTCCTTTTCCCCTCTGGTATTCTCTTGGTTACCTGTCTCCTCCGATATGGCTGCTCAGTCGATCGCTGCTGTGAGCGACACACCTGGTGTGTAGTCAACGCGTTTGTCTTTCTATTTCATCGGCTGACTTAGTTGGTCTCTTAGCATTTGAAACGTCTCCGATAGAGAGACCTTTTATATCATTCGCACCAACCATCACACCAGACACTTACCACGACGCCCCATCCTCCATCGATTACTCCCTCGAACCCGAAATGTTCCCTACGAATTTTTCAGACCTATCTCCAGGACCTGGTCTTCGCCCCACCCCCACTTCGTCTACCTCTGCACGCAAAAAATCTCCCAACCACATTCCTCGCCCTCCCAATGCTTTCATCCTCTTCCGCTCTGCATTCATCAAAAGCCAACGCGTGACAAGCGGCGTTGAGACAAACCACAGCACGCTCTCTAAGATCATTGGCCTCACATGGCAGCAGCTCTCCCATGAGGAACGGCAGAGGTGGCATGCGAAGGCTAAGATTGAGCAGGAGGAGCATAAGAGAAGGTATCCGATGTATTCGTTTAGGCCAGTGCATAATCGACGCGGTGGGGGACATGCTGGGCATGGAGGGACGGGAGGGGCGCCGTATCATACGGAAAAAAGGCGACTGAGGGAAATAGGCCCCAAAGACCAGAAGCGTTGTGAAAAGATCGCTGAACTGTTAGCTTGCGGCAAAAAGGGCCAGGAGCTAGAGGCGGCCATTAAGGAGTTCGATAAACACCACGTTCCGAAGATCGTGACTAGGTTTGAGGAGCCCATTACCGCCGAGTCGTTTGGGTCGGGTGCGGGTAGTTCGCCTGTGGAGAGGGGCCCGTCGCCTGCTGTTTCTACGCGCAGCTGCAGCAGTGGCAGCGGGAGGTGGAGGAGTACCACACCATCTAGCCAAGGGCGACCTAATACGAGCCAATCAGCGATATCATTCTTCAGTCCTCCCTCTCCTTTGGAGGTTGAGGCTCACGCTATCGACTCGTTTGTTCCGACGGCAACCAGCAGTACCAGCCCACTTTCGTTTGACCACGTCCATTCCTTCTTTCACAACAGTCCTTCACCTTCTTTTGTAAGTCCTTTTATTTTATTTTTTGGACAAACTGCTAACGACCTTCTTCCCAAAAAGGAAATGGACAACTTCGCGTTTTCCATACGGCAGGCCTCTCCCACCAACGACAACGGGTACCAAGATCACCTGGCGCCAGTCGTCGTCGGCGTTGGCAATCACTTTGACACTTCCCTCGCGGGGAACGGTGACGCTTCGCTTTTGGTGTGCGGTGGTAGCCAGGTCTACACCCACAACCACCTTGATCACCACGCGCACACCCAGGTAGAACACTGTCAGTGGCCTGGTGTTCGGCCCTGCTCGCCCTTTTCTACAAATTCAACGGGGAGTTTACCAACAACACCCATCAGTCTTTCATGTGGTGACCAAATGGCGGCGGGTTTGGGCTCGGGTTATGATCCTGTGACGCAGAATCAAGCGGCTTACCCTGCGTCAGGTTTTGGGGAAGACGTGGGTCATGCGCACGAGCGGGAGTACGATTATATCAGCTTGAGCACGAGTGCGTCTCGACGGAGTAGTGACAATACCAACAACGACTTGAACAACAACGCCGGGTGTTTTGTCTCTAACTACCCCCAGACTTACCAAGTTCAATCTTATACGCCCCAGCTCTCGCTTTCCTTACCCCCGTCAATGCCTATGCCAGTACAGATTCCGGTGTCGGTCCCAGATTACCTCCCCTCGAAACAACTCAACGACGATGTCTATGCTACCAACGCGGACTCGTCGGAACTGGACGAATGCCACGTTCAACTTCGTCGAACTTCCCATCACGAACCCGAGCACAGTCGAGAAGATATGGAATTTGCGATGTTCATGGCCAGCCTTCCTTCGTACCAGCTTTGACTTGTGAGATGGGAATTTTTATCTCCCCAGGACCACATCTTTCTAAAGATGGACCCCCTTTTAAATTTCAAGCATCCTTTCTATAATCCCCTTTTTTTAATCCGTAACCTATTGCATTTCGTTCTTTATGTAATTCAGTCATCGACATCGACCCATCACCCATCGAGGTCGTGGATGAAGTTGTAAATTCCCTTCTTTTTTTCCTAACACATAACTATTACAGGTTTGGTTGGACTCTGGACGGAATCCCTCGTCTCGTGTAACTCTACTATTGGTTTGTGTAATCTCAAAAACCCAGGACCATATGTATCGTATCATACTTAATCACCACCAGCTGGGCTGGCGTTTATTTCTCATGCAAATATTTCACCAAGCTATGTAATTGATTCTAATAAAATTGTTTCACGTTTCGTTTCTAGCCTCGATCCCTACCTAGTATTTTCCCTTCTTCATCGAAGGAAGGAGACTACAGGACAAGCGCTGGTAGTGACTGCGACCGCCACTGATGATTGTCAACCTGAATAACTTGCTCCTGAGTGAGTATAGGATGAAATCTTTCAACTAGTCACAATCTATTAGGGTTCGCAGTAGTATTTGAGGTTGATTGTATGCACAACTTAGCGCGGTCATCCCACCGCCAGTAGGAACAGGGTCTTCTGTGGCCAATCTATCTCTTAACAAATTGAACACGACGTGGCACAAGACGTAGGTTGTAAAAGGATTATACTGCACGAAGTCACAACCATAAATATGATAGAACTGTGAATACCTTTGAATCAATCCATATCGACTCCGCTGTGTACAATTCCCCATGACCACGTCATGTAGTGGATTGCAGATGGCTCGAACTAGCCGAAGGCGACTGCG
>Ga0307514_10005104_pt1 | contig 11864 bp, 17 predicted proteins | sample 16_EM_MG_FD_203088 | JGI IMG/M metagenome (GOLD analysis project Ga0307514, IMG submission 203088) | Populus trichocarpa ectomycorrhiza microbial communities from riparian zone in the Pacific Northwest, United States - 16_EM | ecosystem: Host-associated > Plants > Roots > Unclassified | place...
CAGGATAATGCAAAAGGAGTAACAGAGAACGCATCACCCACACCTGCAGAAGCTATCACCAATTCTAAGGAGGAGACTACGCAAAATTCTAGCTCTGTTGATGCCCAAGCTATGATTGCCACCCACAGGCTAGCCCCCAAAACAATTGGTATGCCCCCGAGGGACAACTATGAACGAGGTTGTACTGATGAATTACATAGCCGATGTCTGTGAAGCTCTTATCGGAGCAGCGGTATATCATAGGGGCTTCAGCGAGGGGATCAAAGTGATTAACATTGTTGTTAATAATGCTGACCACGACAAAACAAAGTTCTCTGAATGGAGTAGCTATCGGGAAAACTACAAGATACCCTCCTACCAGACCGCAACACCGCTGGCGAGACATCTGGAATTGGTGGACCAGATTGAGAAGGAGATTGGATACAGGTTCAAATATCCTAGACTTTTGGCATCTGCTTTCATCCACCCCTCGGTGCCTTTCTCTTGGGAGAACACCCCATGCTACCAGCGGTTGGAGTTCTTGGGCGATGCGCTTCACGACCAGGCATGTATCAGATATATCTTCGACAAATATCCTGACAAAGGTCCCCAGTGGCTCACAGAGCACAAGGTATGCAGTCAGCTGTTATTTCTCAGTTATTGGTAGCTAATATCGAGCCAGATGGCCATGGTCTCGAATAAATTCCTTGCCTCACTAGCTGTAAAGCTTGGCTTCCATAAGCACCTACGCAAAAATGGCACAGGGATAGTGAACGCGATTCAAACTTTCGTGGGGGATATTATAGCAGCTGATACAGGGTCTGTTGACTTTTGGGTCAATATCTCAGACTCTATCCCCAAGGTAAGCTTACCACATACACCTCTATGTAACTGGAGCTATAGATTAACCCCTGTGCTAACACCCCGATAGGCTCTTGGTGACTGTCTTGAGGCCTTCATTGGTGCGATGTTTGTCGACGCGGGATTCGATTTCACGGTTGTGGAGAGGTTCTTTGATAAGTTCATCAAGCCATACTTTATAGACATGACCATCTATGATACCTATGCTGGAAACCATCCTACTGTAAGTCCTCCCACCCACCCGTACAAGGCATGAACTCTCTTACTGACTCGTCCTATCTTAGACTCTCCTCATTACTAAACTCAAAGAAGTCGGCTGCGAGGACTGGCGTATCCTCTCAGATGAAGCTACCGAGAAAGACATTTACGCCGCCGTCATGGTTCACGGGGGGGTTTTTACTCATGGCAGAGCAACCAACGTCAAGGCTGCAAGAGTAAAGGCATCACAGAAGGCATTGGAGAGGCTTGCAGATATAGGCTTGACAAAGTTCTTGAAGATTTGTGATTGTGCATCAGCGAGAGGTAGGTTGAGGAATTTGAAGACTAGGCAAAAGGAGGCGGAAAAGGCAGCAAGATTGGCTGGCTTGTCGCTCCCTGGTGAGGAAGGAAGAAGACAGAATGGAGAGGAGACTAGCCTAGTAAGGGAAATCAAGAGATTGCAGGAGGAACTGGAAGGGAAGCTGTCGTTGGAAGTGGATGTGGAGGCTTGATCTTGATATGGGTTTGGAAATGACTATGGTTTCTGATATTTTAATATCCGGGCTTGCTGAGTGCATTTAGCTGTGATGTTTTCTATTAGTCAACTGCGGGATGGGTACTGAGTTTTGCACTGTATATACCGTATTCCTAGTGGGCGTTACGAGCGGCTTGTGCCAACCAGACTCTAGTGGGCAGCGGTTGGCGTGATTGGATTTGGTCTTCTAGGTATACCTATATATCACATACTTAACACTAGCAGGGCCTGTGTTCCATTCCCAGTAGCTCCTCCGTTAAGGGCTTAAAAAATTCCCCTCAGCTACGCTATGTGGGTTCTTGGCTTCGGGTACCACATCCACTGGGAAGGAACACTCCATGTCGCTTTTTAAGACATAGGCCGAGCTCACGCCGGAAAGTCGATATACAAGGTCAAAAAAAAGTGGCTTTAACGTGAGCTCGGCCCATGTCTTAAAAAGCGACATGGAGTGTTCTTTCCCAGTGGATGCGGTAGTTGTACTGGGAAAAGGATGCAGGCCTTTTTACACTTTTTGTACTCCAACTCACCCCCAACAGCTCATCCAACAGCTCACCCAACAATAACTCATCTGACAGCTCACCCGACAGTCTAACGATCACTGGCACTCTACCAGCAATGCTTAGTGATAATTTCTCGCTTCGTTGATGCACTCCACTCAGCCTGCTCAGCCACTCAAACCGCATGTACTTTGCCTCCTTTGCCTCCTTTGCCTCCTCCCCCAGGCCCAGGCCCCACCAGGTGTGGTTGATGAGGGAGCCTCCGAAGCGGCTCCACCAGCACGTACCAGCTCCACCTCGATGACCCCTCCACAACCGAAACCTCCTACCAAGCCTCCAGCCCTGATGAGATTGTCACCGTGCGGTGGACCGAGTCCGTAGGCCTCCGCTTTGTTCATCAAGACCGCAAGAGTATTGCTCTTCAAAGTGCCGCTACCGGGGAAGTTGTCGTTCGCGTCAAGATCCTTGAAGTGTTCCCTTTCACGAGTGAAGGCAAGCGTATGGGTATCGTTACCCAATTCCAGAATTCCCAGAAACAGGAGCCAGACTTAGGTATTAGCATAAGTTATTTTCTACACTAGTACATAAGTAATAGACCCTTGGCTCGCTTACTGCCGGTACTTCTCCCATTGTAACACATGCTGGCTAACGTCGGCCTTCGCTTCTCCACCACAATGCTGAACTTGGGTATCACCAATGGATCCCTTTCGCGTCCCCATATACCCTCCTTGACGGCAATCCTCGAGTAGCTTTGCTCAGTCCACTTTCTTGTAAGTAGTTCCGAAATGGTGTTCAATAGCGGTCTGTTTCTACGGAAGGCGACTGTCCTTGGAAAGGGTGTAGCGTCAAGACCACAGGTCCAGGTGGGCCCCAATTCACCTGGCTCAAGCAAGGGGTTCACATTGACTAACGAGTAGTTTAACTCCTTGCATCCAGCATGCGTTTCTCCTTGCACGAACATTCGCATCTACCACTCGGCGGAGCGAAATCAACAAAGGTGACCACTCCAGCCTGACATAATGCTCAAGGGCATGGCTTACTTCCTGCAGTTCTTCCCTCGGCCACTGAGGCGATCAAGGACCTGAAATCAAACACCACCCTTTTAGCCGGTGGTTTCGGCCTTTGTGGTGTCCCAGACACTCTTATCAACGCTCTTGAAGCCAACCCCTCAATCACCGGCCTTACCACAGTCTCAAATAATGCCGGAGTTGACGGGAAAGGGCTTGGCAAGCTCCTTGCATCAGGGCAGGTCAAGAAAATGATTGCATCATATGTAGGGGAGAATAAGATATTCGAGAGGAAGTATCTGTCGGGAGAGATTGAGCTAGAATTGACTCCCCAAGGTACACTGGCGGAGAGGTGCCGTGCTGGGGGAGCGGGGATACCCGCATTTTATACACCAGCCGCATTTGGGACGTGGGTGCAGACTGGGGAGCTGCCTGTGAGGTATAAACCAGATGGAACAGTGGCAGTGTATTCTAAACCTAGGGAGGTGAGGGTGTTTGACGGACGGTCATTTATCATGGAGGAGGCGATTAAGGGGGATTATGCTTTTGTGAAGGCATGGAAGGCGGATAAGCTGGGTAATTGCCAGTTCAGGCTTGCAGCCAACAACTTCAATTCTGCGATGGGGAAGGCAGCAAGAATTACAATCGTGGAGGCCGAGGAGATTGTGGAGGTTGGAGAACTAGATCCCGCCAGTGTGCATTTGCCAGGGATTTATGTCACGAGGGTGATCAAGTCTACCACGCCAAAGGGGATAGAGAAATATACCTTTGCTAAGGGACTGGAGTGTGAAGCTGCTGCCTCTGCGCCCCCGGGCCCGGGTGAGGAGATAGACAAGAGAGAGAGGATTATCCGTAGGGCTGCAAAGGAGTTCAAGAACGGGATGTATGCAAATCTGGGTATTGGGATGCCTATGCTTGCGCCGAGCTTCGTGGATCCGAGTGTGGAGGTGCAGTTACAGTCCGAGAATGGAGTACTCGGATTGGGGCCATACCCACAAAAAGGGCAGGAGGACGCAGATCTTATCAACGCTGGGAAAGAGACGGTTACGCTGGCTCCTGGAGCGAGTGTTTTTGGGTCGGAGGAGAGCTTTGGCATGATCAGGAGTGGGAGGATAGACCTTACGATTTTGGGGGCAATGCAGGTGTCACAGTATGGGGATTTGGCAAGTTGGGCATTGCCGGGGAAGATTAAAGGGATGGGAGGGGCTATGGATTTGGTCAGCAATCCTGCAAATACGAAGGTCGTGGTTACGATGGAGCATACGGATAAGAAGGGAAATCCGAAGATCCTGCAAAGTAAAGAGTTTAACCTATCCTGTTTTTACGATTGAGAGGGCTAATTGAGTCTTTGTCAGCAGAGTGTACATTCCCTCTTACCGGGAGGTCTTGTGTTTCTAGAATCATCACGGAATTGTGTGTCTTTGATGTGGGTAACTCTGAGGGGCTTACACTGGTGGAGCTGGCCGGTGGGGTCACCGTGGATGAAGTCAGGAGCAAGACGGGAGCTGAATTCAGGGTTGCAGAAGATATCAAGCCTATGTTGTAAATGATTCACGTAGCTTTCTCAGTTTTCAGGTTATTTACATATATGGAAATTTGACTGAAGGGCTTGCCCTAGTCACTTATGTTAGCTTAGTCATCCGCAGGGAAGCAATTTAGACACCCCCCATCTTCAGTCCACTCCCGAGATGAATCGAATCAGTAGAACAAAATGAGCGTGCAAGATACATCAATGCGTCCGGAATATATCGCCAACATCTTGGCCGGGCTGGAGAGGTATAACCCAGAGACGACTTCGATATTCCAGGATTATGTGCAGCAGCAGTGCGAGTCAAGGACCTATGACTGCTATGCAAACTTGGCTTTGCTCAAATTGTGGGTGGCATTTTTTATGTTTCGTTGGAAGATGCTGGATATTGGCCTTGACTTTTGAGAGGGGAAATAGATGGTTATGTTGGAGGAGGGGGGTGAAGGAAGGGAATTGCCCCGGCAATGATGAGGAATCTGGTTCATTATGATGATTTGATCCATTCACGTTCTCTATTACCCGAGAAAGCGAAGCCCACAGGGCTTGCTTCATTGACGAGAAACTTTTCATTCATACCTGATATATATACCAAATTACCCTATTCACTACTTCACTGGGGTTCATCTATCAGGAGGAAAGATGGCTAACTAGCTAACCCGACTTGCCCCACCCTTGGGGCAACCATTCTACGACAGCTCTACAGATACCAGTTCAACCCTCACCTAACCAAAGACGAAACCATAACCAATATCCTTGTCAAGGCACTGACCGTCTTCCCCTCTCCCGATTTCTCTCTCTGCCTGCACCTCCTCCCACCAAACATCCTTCTCCCCACCACCAGCGCAACTGACACCCTCGCCGAGGCAGTCCAAAAGCTACACACCCTCTCTATCCTTCTCGAGTCCGGCCAGTATAAGGAGTTCTGGGCTACCCTCGACTCGGATGATCTATATGCGGATTTGGTCGCGGATTGTGTTGGGTTTGAGGAGTTAATTAGGGTGAGGATTGCGATGGCTACGGCACAGGCGGCGAGGGGGGTAGATAGGAAAGTGTTGGAGGGGTGGATTAATATGGAGGGAGAGGACTTTGAGGCGTTTGTGAGGGAGGTGTGCCAGTGGACCATTGAGGGTGGGGATAGAGTGGTTATCCCGGTGAATAATGATAATGAGGCGAAGACGACGGTTACGAGGGAGAATGTTAAGTTTGATCGTAAGTTTCTCCTGGGACTGAAGGGGGATTTTGAGAAAGTGATAGGATTACTAATGGCGATATGTCTACAGAATTTTCAAGATTGGTCAAGCGAGCATACGAGCAACCAGCGTAGAGGGAAGGCCTTTATCATCTGCATGTTATCAGAAATACCACAACTCACACCACCATCACCACCACCACCGATATCAGTTTTCAAAAGGATATTTCTTATGGGCGTCCACCGTCATTTAATGAATGCAACTTGTTTAAGGGATCAATTGAGGACCCCAACACTAATGAAACAGAGGTTTGTGGATGGATGGGAATGAATGTATAATAGAAACTACCTGGATCTTGGGAGCGTGGACCTGGTCATACCTGAGATACGTGCCAGCCATACTATCGAGCTACCATGCGTTGCGTGATATCGATACATGGCGGCAAGATTCCCAGACAGAGGGGTATGTGTGGTGAGGGATTGCATAGGAGTCTGTTGAGGATAGACCCTAGAGAGATAGTGCCAAGAACTCCGGTTGTTGAATGTAGAAGGCAGTTAGGAACTGCTGTCGAGTACCGTAATCAGGGAGAAGTCATCCTCACCCATCACTCCACCTCCATGCTCCCATTCCCACTCGCACTAAGCTCAGCCTTCCCAATCTCCCTCCTAACAACGACCAGCGCCTCCATAATCACCCGCCTCTGCTTCTCAATCCTCTCCTCTAGCACCCTAATCTCTTCTTTCTGCTCGTCGATACCCCGCGACATGTCGGGAAGGTCGAGGACGAGTTGACGCGCTTTGGCGAGCTTGACGCGGATGGGGTTGGCCTGATGAGAGAGGTCTTGCGGAGGGAGATCGTCGGTGTGGACTTTGTTTATGAGGGAGTGGAGGGGAGGGAGGAAGTCGAATGTATTGGGAGGAGGTAGAGGTGGGGGTGTGTATAGGGGTAGGGGAGTAGCAAGGGTAGAGATGAGGGAGTGGAGGGGAGATGGTTGGATAGTTGAGGTGGTGGGGTTGGTGAGGGTGGAGGAGGACGCGAATGGAGTGGGGGCGTGCGAGCTGCTGTCCATGGTTGAGTAGGTGAACATAATAGAGGCCCGTGTGGCAAAGAGAAAAGCGCCAACAATGTTAAAGGAATTAAGTTGTAGATACTTAGTACGGAGCAAGTATGGAGACCAGTATCGGAGGTTGAGAATGCTCATACTATGCCCCAGAAAAAGAGGCATGTGATTATTTTCACCTGCCTATTTGGTAATAGTGTCTTGCCAGCATATATATGCGCATATGTGAATATGATATTGGCATATGCAACGGGTAGTATTACATGCGAGGCGCCATACCCGCGCTAAACAACTTGTGCAAACAAATACTCATGTACTGTATACAATTAGGAGAGGTCAGCCACCTGGACCCCCGAAGGTCAATGTAAGGTTCTGTCAGGACCCTGGGGGGTCGGGAGGTCATGAGGTCATGTGAAGGACGTTGCATAGGAGGAAGTGACGGGCACGTGATGGCCAAGTGAGATATGTAGCTGGGACGTCTGCATGAACTGAACATCATACATCTACATAGAATATACTTTATACATACTCATCACGGAAACCTTCAGTGACCGTCGTAAGGAACCTTCAGTGACCTACAAACCTTAAGGAGGCCTTCAGCATAGCCACTGGGAAAGAAGACTCCATGTCGCTTTTTAAGACGTATGCCAAGCTCACGCGGGAAAGTTAATATGCATAGTTTCGAACCCGATATGCAAGGCCAAAGAAATGTGGCTTTAACGTGGGCTCGGTATATCTCAAAAAGCGAGGGTATATATATATATAGTCTACGGTACTTATACACCTTTCCAGGCTATGAGACGGATACCGCATATGCAAATACCATGCATACACGCATATATGCTACCAAGATCTATTCCTAAATAGGAAGGTGGAAATAACTAGCCTCCGTAGCTCTTAGAATTTCCTATATATGATCTTTTTATTGTTGTGATATTTCAAATCGACCCCTACTGCAACTAGTCTACTCCCGTGGTAGGTAGTTCCAAATTATTCGGGAGTCTAATCGGCGGATACAGAGGTCTGGCAGATCAGCCTGTGAGGTGTGCCTGTAGTGAGGCTTTACTGTGATGTTACTGGATCCCATGCTATGGGCGGGGCTAACCCCTCAACAGGTAAATACTGTTCGTAAAAACCTTCTTCATCTTCTGTCTACACATTCTCTAGACAACCGTATATGAAAAGTACCAAAACCTCACTCGCCATGGTTCAAGTCAAGAATAAAGCTGTGCTGAGTGAGTCCCCAGATTCTGCTATGTGCTTGCAAGCAAGCCCCCACCATGCCCCTCATCCCCACATGAATCCCCCCTAAAAAAATCTACCACAAGATAGATTGAGACTTATAGCTAATTTGGTAAATTGGGGAAATATAGTCGTTATTGACGGTTGGGGAATTCACACCCAGAAGAATGCACCAGGTGATGCTATTGCCGCAGCGGATACTCCCGTGATGGATGGGTTCCGTGAGGACCCTGCGGGATACGTAGAGCTGGAGGCCAGTTCGTTGGCCGTGGGATTGCCAGAGGGGTTGATGGGGAACAGTGAGGTTGGGCATTTGAACATTGGAGCTGGTAGGGTCGTTTGGCAAGATGTAACTCATTTGCTGCACTGGTGAGAGGGTGGGCTAAGCTGATGTGATGTGGTTCAGGTTGTCCGTATCGACTTGGCTCTCAAGCAAGGAAAATTCCCCGAGATCGAGAACATCAAGAACTCATTTACCCATGCGAAAAACACTAATGGCCGTCTACACCTTCTTGGTTTGGTCTCCGATGGTGGTGTCCACTCCCACCAGAATCACCTCTATGGACTACTACAAACCATCAAGGACCACTATAACATCCCAGAAGTCTATATCCACTTCTTTGGTGATGGGAGGGATACCGACCCCAAGAGCGCGGCTAGGTATCTGAAGGAATTGCAAGAGAAGATCAAGGAGATTGGTGTTGGGCATGTTGCGACTGTTGTGGGAAGATACTATGCTATGGACAGAGATAAGAGGTGGCAGAGGGTGGAAGTTGCGCTCGATGGACTGATTAATGGAAAGGGAGAGCACGTGCAAGAGGATAAGTTGGTAGGGGCGGTTGAGGGGAGATATGAGCAGGGCGAGACAGATGAGTTCTTGAAGCCGATTATTGCAAATAGAGATTCTGGTCGTATTAAGGGTATGCTAAACTCACCACTTATCCCTTCCATTTCACACTAGTCGGTCTAAGCTTACAATGGGTAATATAGAAAACGACACCCTCTTCTTCTTCAACTATCGCTCCGACAGAGTCCGTGAGATCACCCAGCTTTTGGGGGTCGACCCCTCCCCACTCCCAGACTTCAACTTCCCCAAGAACTTCCATATCACCACCATGACTCAATATAAGAGCGACTACCCCTTCCCAATTGCTTTCCCCCCACAGAAGATGGATGACGTCCTAGCCGAATGGCTCGCCAAGCACGGTCTCAAACAGTGTCATGTTGCTGAAACGGAAAAATACGCTCACGTGACATTCTTTTTGTACGGACTTCCTAATCTACTAGTCGAACTTCTGCTGACGAAAGATATAGCAATGGCGGTGTAGAGAAACAGTTTCAGAACGAGGTTCGGGATATGATTACTTCGCCAAAGGTGGCTACGTATGATTTACAACCACAGATGTCCGCCCTTGAGGTTGCGGAAAAGTTGAGTGAGAGGATTGCGGAGGGAAACTTTGAGTTCTTGATGAACAACCTTGCTCCCCCGGTGAGCCCAGCCATTCAGGGCAACTGTGCGCTATTCTGGAGTTTACTGCTGACACCTGGGGTTTGAATCTAGGACATGGTTGGCCATACTGGCGTCTACAGCGCCGCCGTCGAGGCTGTTGGTACTACCGACAAGGCTATCGGTATCGTCTACGAGGCTTGTAAGAAGCACGGATATACTCTTTTCGTTACTGCTGACCATGGGAATGCCGAGGAGATGTTCAACGAGGAGGGCAAGCCAAAGACTTCTCATACCACCAATAAGGTGCCCTTTGTCATGGCCAATTATCCCAAGGGATTCAGCTTGACCAAGCAAGGTGAGCCAGGTATACTGGGAGATGTCGCCCCCACGATTTTGGCGGTGATGGGATTGCCCCAGCCAGAGCACATGACTGGGCGGAGTTTGTTGGTAAAAGATGGAAAGTACGCTACTGCTTAAATGCTCAAGATATACAGGAAAACAAGGGGGGATTAGGTTAGAATTGGTATAGAGATATCAGCCTATGAACGCAATTTGGGGGAAATGAATATAGAAATGAGATATGTTTCTAGAGCTTTACTAGGTGTCTTGGGCGAAATGGAAAAGAATGGAGTATGGGTAGATTTGCAGTCCCATTCTGGTGCTCCGGAATATTCTGCTCCTACGGAATAAGGAAAGCAAATAACAGTTAAAGAGCAGGAATTCTCAAGTAAAGTGCACATTGCAGTCAAAAGAATTACAGATAAAGGAACAAATATGAAGCGCACATGGGAGGAAGCACAAGCAATGCAACAGCGCTCAGGGTGGGGAGTGTGGCTTATTGGAGGCAGTGAATCTATTACCGCAAGATCTCCCGAATAGGCTCCAAAATGCCGCCTGAAATACCAAATCCACCCGAGATATCCTCTCAAATACCATCCGAAATACGCTCCTCCAGCCCCGCAAACCGCGGAAACCCTCCACCAGTACCTTCAATGTCAAGATCACAAGGAAATCTTCCAACCTCTCTTCCAAAACGCACAGAGAAGTGTGACTTTAGTGCAATTATTGGGGAAAAGGAAGCAGGTCGAAAAAAAAGACAATGTTGAGATGGATGTTAAGTTGGAGATTGCTCGAATGAAGCAAGAGGCCTTCTTACTCCCACTCGTTTTGGTATTGGACTCTTGTTCCACATTTTCATTGATATTTCCCCCTACTGCCTGATTTCTTGTCGCTCAACTTCTGCTTGTAACGAAGTTTCATCATCACGCATAGCATGAAGAGTACCAGCGCAGCCATAACCCAATTGTATGCCCTTTCTCTTTATCTATAATAGTATCTCATATAATGTAGGTCAACGCGCTTTAAGTACTCCAAATGCATGTTTGACCTCCACTCGTGGAATTGATAGCTCAGCAGAATTCGCAGGCTGTTGCTCTTTATGAGGTAATAAATGTCGTTCAAATCCATATGCCTTATCTGCAAATATATACTCCTCAGGGTTAAAATATTTACGCACTATGATAGAGTGCTGTAGATTTAAGTGCTGTACTCTACACTTGCAGTATGCTTCATAGGCACCCATATAAATCGACCTTCCAATCACATATTGCTTGAAAATTGAAGCCATAATTCTTTTTGCGTGAGAAATATGGATTATAGGTTTGTTTCGAAAACATCTCCATCTAGAAACCCAATATATCGAGAAAACACCCGATGCCCACTCTGAATTGGATGCTCAACTGAATACTGCGGCCACCGAATATAGTCAGGTACTACACTGCCCTGTACGGGTGTATGAGGGAATATTATTCTAGAGGGGGGTTTTTTTTTTTTGGAGTCTATACGTCTGTCCCTCGAAGGAAGCCATAGGCTATGAGACGGCTATATCTAGAGTTTAGTATATATACTATGACCCTGTACTCCGTATAGAATTGGAAGTGACGTTGCAAGCAGTATCATGAGTATTAGATGATCAAAAGATGCAAGTAAAGGACATGCATAGAGTAGGGATGAATTACTTTATCTAGTAATTCATCCCAAAATATATATTAGTATATACTGCAAAGACCGAGTGCCAACCTACTTGCATACAATGCTTAATATATGAGTAAAACTAAGATTCTACAGACGTATACTCAAAAAAAAAATAAAAAGTAAAACTAAGATATAGATTAATAATTGGATATATGTATACAGTATATACTGTATAGTGACAAAGAAGACGGGTGCAAAGACGGCAACGTAGCTACCGGTATACAATTAGTTGGAAGATCCATAGACGTATAGACTTCAAAGAAAAAAAAAAAAAGAAAAAAAA
>Ga0307514_10005105_pt1 | contig 11863 bp, 9 predicted proteins | sample 16_EM_MG_FD_203088 | JGI IMG/M metagenome (GOLD analysis project Ga0307514, IMG submission 203088) | Populus trichocarpa ectomycorrhiza microbial communities from riparian zone in the Pacific Northwest, United States - 16_EM | ecosystem: Host-associated > Plants > Roots > Unclassified | place...
ATCGCCGTGTTGCGGCTGCCTTCGCGGGTGCTGCCGAACAGCGAGGCGTTGAACGATGCCGTCGGGGTGCCTTCGGCCATGGCCCAGAGCAGCAGCGAGCGCGCCGTCATCGGCTTGGCGAACAGGAAGCCCTGCAGTTCGTCGCAGCCGAGCGCCGTGAGAATCTGCTGCTGGCGCTGGTTTTCCACGCCTTCGGCCACGACCTTGAGGCCGAGCGCGTGGGCGAGCTTGAGCACCGCGTCGATCACGGCGCGGGCGTCGGCGCTGTGCTCCAGGTCCATCACGAAGCTGCGGTCGATCTTCAGCTCCTTGGCGGGCAGCTTGCGCAGGTACGAAAGGCTTGAGTAGCCGGTGCCGAAGTCGTCGATCGACAGGTGCGCGCCCAGCTCGCCCAGGCGGCGGAAGGTCTCCTGCGTCTTGCCGGTGTCTTCCATCGTCGCGGTTTCGGTGATCTCGCAGGTCAGCAGCGAGGGGTGGATGCGGTGCCGTTTGAGTGCGTCGGCAATGCGGTCGGCGAGATCGTCCTGCCGCATCTGGTGTGCCGAGAGATTGATCGCCACGCGCATGCGCAAGCCCTTGTCGCGCCACTGGCGAGCCTGCAGGCAGGCCGCTTCGATCACCCAGTTGCCCAGCGGGCCGATGAGGCCGTTGCGTTCGGCGAGCGGAATGAAGCGGTCGGGCATGACGAGGCCGAGCGTCGGGTGCTGCCAGCGCAGCAGCGCCTCGACGGCGGTGACCTTGCCGGTGTTCGCGTCGATCTTGGGCTGGAAGTGCAGCTCGAGCTCATTCTTCGCGATGGCCTTGCGCAGGTCGCGAACGAGATCGAAGTTCTGCTGCGCATCCATGTCCATGTTGGCGGCATAGAAGCAGTGCCGCGAGCCGCCGGCGCGCTTGGCGGCGTACATCGCCACGTCAGCGCGGGCGATCAGCTTGTCGACGGCGCCGGTGCCGCCCTCGTGGAGCGCGATGCCGATGGAGCAGGCGATGGTGATCTCGCGACCATCGACCTTGTAGGGCTTGCACAGCGTGTCGATCACGCGCTGAGCCACCTTCTCGGCCACTTCGGGCGACGAGGCGTTCGGCACCAGCAGCAAGAACTCGTCGCCGCCGACGCGGGCCGCTTCGTGGCTCTTGCGGGTCAGCCAGATCAGGCGCTTGCCGACCTGCCTGAGCACCTGGTCGCCGCAGTTGTGGCCGAAGGTGTCGTTGACGGGCTTGAAGCCGTCGAGGTCGATGAAGAGCACGGCGAACGGCGCCTTGCCTGCATCGCTGCGCTTGGCTTCGGCGCGCATGCGCTCCTCGAAGAAGAGGCGCGTGGGCAGGCTGGTGAGGCTGTCGATGGTGGCGGCCGGGCTCGCGGCGGCCGCCGGTTCGGCGGAGCGAACCTTGGCGCGCATGATCGCCATCAGGGTGCCGGTCAGCGCGAACACCATGGCCAGGTCGATCAGGTCAGGCCAGCGCGTCGCGTTGGCAGAGGCCGGCTGCGCGAGGGACGCGAACACCCCGACGCCGGCAACGACCATGGCGGACAGCAGGCGCAGCACCCGCAAGCGTGCGGCGTTGGCCAGGTTCATGTGCGCCGTGATGGTGGCCGTGCCGAGCAGGACGACCGAGACGCCGATGGCCAGTTGCCCGTCGATCGTCGCCATGCGAAAGAGCCCGGGCATCTGCACCATGGCCAGCACGTAGGCTGCCAACAACGTGGCGACGACGGCTTGCAAGGCCTGGATGTAGGCACGCCTGGCGATGCGGTTCGCCGCCAGCCAGCCGAAGCCCGGCAGGGCAAAGCATGCCGACCATGCGAGCAGCGCATGCACGCCAAAGCTCGCACCGAAAGACGGGCTGACTTGAGACGCTTGCGCGGGCCACCACAGCCCATAAGCCATCAACAGCACCGCAGCCATCGACAGCAGGCGCGAAAACGAGGAGCGGGAAACGCGCAGCGCACGGCCGCCAATTTCGCTGGCCACCAGGTAGAGACCGGTCGTCGCTACGAAGCACGCTGCCGTCAGCACCATCGTTGCCATTTTTCTTTCTCTTGAGGCCACCAGCGCTTGGGAGAAGCGATGCCAGTCGTCCGTGTTGCCGGTTCTTCGAGTGCGACAAATCCTTTGGACAAACGATGATAGTGAGCGGAGAAAAAGGCGTTCGTGACGTAGTTGCGCTTCGCAGCGGGCGCGGTCTGCGCGCATCGAATAAGTCACGATCACGCACGATGCCGAGCCCTCCCCGCGTGGCTCCGGGGCCACCCGGGGCCGCCGATTGCAAGGGTTTGTGCGGACGCGGTGAGGCTGCGCCGACGAATAAACGGTCGTTCACTCGGCCGCAACGGCCAAACCCCCGACCACAAGGCCACCGACAAATAGGCCCCGATCAGCCTGCGTGGCGGTAGGTTCCGGCGCCGTGCGGCGCGGCCAGAAACTCGGGCAGCGCTTCGGCCTGGCGCGAGAACGCCTGCAGTGCTGGGTAGCTCGATGCAGCCACCACCTGCGGCAGCATCTGCTGCGTGAAGTGCCATGCGATGGCGGTGCTCACGCCGGCCTGGTCGATGCCGAGGCTGCTCGCCGCGAGAGGCCGGCGCGTGATTTCTTCTTCGAGCGCGCCGTAGGCTGCAAGCAGCTGCCCGGTGACGCGGTTCAGCCAAGGCTGGTGCAGCTTCTCGGCCGGCCGCAGCTCGTGTTCGTAGACGATCTGCACGCTCTTCTCGCACGCTGCCAACGCGAGGCCGATGATGCGCAACGAGCGCTGCAGCTCGGCCGTGCCGTGCGGCATCAGGCTCGCTTGCGGCTCGGCGATCGCTTCGGTGTATTGCAGGATGAGCGTCGAATCCATCAACACCGAGCCGTCGTCGCACACCAGAGACGGCGCCTTGACGACGGGGTTGATCTTCTGGAACTGCGCGAAGGTGCTGAACACCGAGACCGACTGGTGCTCGAAGCGCAGCCCGAGCAGTTGCAAGGAGACCGCCACACGGCGGACGTAGGGCGAATCGAGCATGCCGATCAGTTGCATGGAGGCTCCGGATGAGGGACAGGTGGAAGGGCCGTGTTACGCAGCCCTTTGCGTCATGGATGCACACGCAGGCGGCTCAAAACCCAATCATCACCCCGAACGAAACGAGAAATGGCAGCTGCATCACCGGCTTGCGCGACGAGTAATCAGCGCTGTAGCTGTAGCCCGACACGTTCTTGCGCGCATAGGCGTTGATCACTTCGCCGTAGAAGCGGTACTTGGGCGAGAGGATGAAATCGCCGCGCAAATCGAGCCGGTGGTAGGCCGGCAGGCGCTCTGAATTGATCCCGCCGTAGATGGGGCGCGGGCGGTGGTCGGGGTAGGTGTCTGCATCGACGATGGGCGTGTCGGGCGCGCCGGTGTGGTAGCTCCACCTGGCGCCGAGCAGCCATCGGTCCGTGAGCTTGTACTGGCCGACGACGCTCGCGATCACCGGCTGGTCGAAGTCGAACGGGAAGTCTTCGCCGGTCGCATCTTTGTGCCGCCGCGCGCGCGACAGGCTCAGCGAGAACCAGCCCGACAACTTCGACGTGGCCTCTTTCTTCAACAGCAGCTCAAGCCCGCGCGATTCACCGCTCGCGCCGTTGGCGTAGTTGAGCACCGGGTCGGCGACCACGAAGTCGCTGAACTTCTTCTGGTAGGCCTCGACGCGCCATGACCAGCCTTCATCGAGCTGTTGCGACATGCCCAGCACGCTGTGCGTGGCCCGCAGGTGCCACAGGCCGGTGTTGCCAATCCCGCCGATCACCTGGTTGCCGGCGGGAAACTGGTTGTGGCGGCCCCATGCGGCGGTGAAGAGCGTGTGCTTCGACCACTTCCATTCCACGCCCAGGCGCGGCTCGGTGTAGCGGCGGTTCAGGTAGCCGTCGTGCGTGTAGTGAACGCCGGTGGTGAAGGCCCAATCGGGCGTGGCCTGCCAGCGGTTCTTGGCGTAGAGGTTGGTCACGTTCGCGTTGATGCCGCCGGTCACGTGCACGCGGTCGGCGCTGGTGTAGTCGCACTGCGGTTCGTACTCGGTGCAATGCGCGTCCTGTGCGTCGATGTCGTAGTCGAGCTTGATCGACTCCAGCGAGCCGCCCACCGAGGCCTCGTGATCGGCGCCGGGCTTGAACTTGAACTGCTCGCGCAGGAACGCGGTGTGCGAGCGCGCCACGACGCGGGCTGCGCGGCCCACGGCACTGTCGTTGGTGTCGAGCGTGTGGCCGAGCGCGAGCTTGTTGCTCATGCTGCGGCCGAAGTCGGCGTCCCACACCACGGCCTGGGTGGCGTACGAGGTGTCGAACGCGCTGTCGCCGGCGAGAACGGGCTCCTGCAGCGCCAGGCCGGCGGTGGGCGGAATCTTGAAGTCGAGATGGTCCGACGCGCCGGTGGCGTGAAAGCTCAGCTGGTGCTGGTCGCTCAGCTTCCAGAGGTACTTGCCTTGGTAGTCGCGGTAGCGTGGCACGGTGATGATCACGCCCGAATCTTCGTCTTCCACGGTGTCGATCACCAGGTCGAGGTAGCTGCGCTTCACTGCGAAGTAGAACGACTGCTTGTCATTCACCGGCCCTTCGACCAGGAAGTCGGCACCGAGCAGGCTCACGTTGAGCGTGCCGCCCAGGCGGTCGGTGCGCGGGTTGCGCAGGGTCACGTCGAGCACGGCGCCGATGGCGTCGCTGTACTCGGGACCGAAGGCTGCGCTGTAGAGCTCGAACTGGCTCACCAGGTCGCTGTGCACCACGCTCACCAGGCCGCCCACGTGGAAGAGGTAGCCCACCGGCAGAAAGTCGATGTAGTAGACGTTGTCGTCGGGGCGCGAGCCGCGCACGGCGGGCGCGCTGCTGCTGTCGTCGGCCACCGCCACGCCGGGCAGGCTGTGCAGCACCTTCATCGGGTCGCCACCGGTGCCGGGCACGGTGCGCAGCTCGTCGCCGGTGAGCACGCTGCGGCTGGCGGGGTTGGCCTCGCGGCGGCCGGTGACGACTACCGGTGCGAGCACCGGGACTTGCGCCTGGCTGGCCGCGGCAGATGGGGCCTCAGCCGCCGCGGGCTGGGCGTGCGCCACTCCGCAGAGCAGCAGGGACAGTGACAGGGTGACCGACCGCCAGGCGCCCCTCATTCCGCTGCCGCAACTGCGCGCAGGGCACGGCGGCGGCGCCGCACTGCGAGCACGGGCTCGACCAGCATGAAAGCGGCGGCCACCACATACGAGCCCCACACGTACAAGCCGTAGCCTCCCATCGCGAAAAACTCCGCGGCACTGTTCCAGTTCATTGTTTGCTTCCTTCGCGGGCGAGTGCAATGGCCCAGTCGGCGTGCCCTTCACGCTCCAGGATGATCGCCCGCGTTCGTGTCAAGACGACGGCAAAGGCGTAGGCCCAGCAGGCCAGCGTCATCAGCAGCATCGCAGTGAGCATGGTGCTGGCCATCTTGGGCGCAACCGTTGCGCTGATGGTGGCGCCTTGGTGCAGCGTGTTCCACCACTTCACCGAGAAGTAGATGATGGGCACGTTGATCGCGCCGACGAGGGCGACCAGCGCACCGGCGTTGTCGGCGCGGCGCGTGTCGTCGATGGCCTCGACCAGCGCGATGTAGCCGAGGTAGAGAAACAGCAGGATCAGGTACGAGGTGAGCCGGGCGTCCCACACCCACCAGGTGCCCCAGGTCGGCTTACCCCAGAACGCGCCGCTCCACAGCGCGACGAAGGTGAACATGGCGCCGGTGGGCGCAATGGCGCGCGCCACCATCGACGCGAGCCGCGCCTTGAAGGCCCAGCCGATGCCTGCCCAGAAGGCCATGGCCATGTACAGCACCATCGACACCCAGGCCGCAGGCACGTGGATGAAGATGATGCGGTAGGCCTCACCCTGCGTGGCGTCGGTCGGCGCGACGAAGAAGCCGATGTACAGGCCCGCGGCGGCCAGCGCGATCGTCGCCACCCAGAACCAGGGTGTCAGCGCACCGGCCAATCCATAGAAGCGGGACGGCGCCGCGAAGGTGAACAGGCGAATGGGTGTGGAACTCATGGGGGTGTCAGTGTGTGGGCGCCGTACAAGGGGGCAGTATCAAGACGTTGGTGCGAGTTTGGTTCAAGGCGTCACTCGGTGGAGATGCGCAGGGCTGCCGCCGTGGCCCAGGGCGCGAGCAAGGCGGTCACGATGAGCAGCGCGCCGAGCAGCGAATAGTGACCCTGCGGCGAGATGCCCGAGACCACTGCGCTCACCGCGCCCGCACCGAAGATCAGCGCCGGCACGCACAGCGGCAGGATCAACAGGATCAGCAGCACGCCGCCGCTGCGCAGGCCGAGCGTGAGGGCAGCGCCGACGCCGCCGAGCAGGCTCAGGATCGGCGTGCCCAGCAGCAGCCCGAAGGTGAGCGCCGCGATGGCATCGACCTGCATGTCGAACAACAGGCCGAACAGCGGCGACACCAGGATCAGCGGCAAGCCGGTGAGCAGCCAGTGCGCCAGCGCCTTGGCCGCGGCGATCACCACCGCCGATTCGCCGCACAGCAGCATCTGCTCCAGCGAGCCATCGGCATAGTCGGCGGCATAGAGCTGGGTCACCGACAGCATGGCGGCGAGCAGCGCGCAGACCCACACGATGCCGGGCGCGATCTGCCGCAGCGTCTGCGCCTCGGGGCCGACGCCGAGCGGGAACAGGCTCAGCGCGACGCTGAAGAACGCGATCGGCAGCAAGGCTTCGATGCGGCGGCGCGCGGCGAGGCGCAGGTCGCGGGTCAAGATGGCTGTGAACGCGCTCATGAAGACGCGTCGTCCAATTGCACGGTCACCGGTTGCGGCTCGGCGAGCGTGAGTGCCTGGTGGCTGGTGAGCACCACGCTGCCGCCGTTGGCCGTGTGCCGCGTGAGCAGGCCGTTGAGCGTGGCGATGCCTTCGTGGTCGAGCGAGTCGAAAGGTTCGTCAAGAATCCACAGCGACGGCGCCTCATCGAGCGCCAGCCGCGAGAGCGCGACGCGGCGGTGCTGGCCTTGCGACAGCGTGCGCACCGGAGCGTCGCGGCGGCTGGCCATGCCGAACAGCGCCAATGCAGCGTCGAGCTTCGCGGGGCTGTCGTCGCGGCCATGCAGGCGCGCGAGAAAGCGCAGCGACTCGCGCACCGTGAGGTCTTCTTTCAGCGCATTGGCGTGGGCGATATAGACGAGCTGTCGAGCCCCGCCGCCCCAGTCGACCCGCCCGGCTTCGGGCGTGGACAGCCCGGCGAGCAGACGCAGCAGGCTCGTCTTGCCGCGCCCGTTGGCGCCGCGCAGCCACACCACCTGGCCGGGCTTCACCTCGAACTGCAGGCCCTTGAACAGAATGCGGTCGCCGCGGCGGCAGGCCAGGTCGACGGCGGCAAGTGTGGGCAAGGTGGAGGTCGACACAGTGCGAGGGTGGCTTTCGAGGCCCGCATTGTCTGTCAGCGAAGTACCATGGCCCACACTCCCCAAGGCACCCCCATGAACAAAGATCTGCTGGCCCCGGCCGCCGCCATCACCGCCGCACTGATCACCAACCCGTCGCCCGGCGTGACGCGCACCAAGCTCAGCGACGTGAGCACCTTGTTCGCCTCGGTCTACATCGAGATCGAGAAGGCGCAAGGCATCGTCGACAAGCTGCGCGCGCAAGGAACCACGCCCGCACCTTGAACAGGCCCTACGTCGTCGCCGTTCGCGCGCTGTGCGAGTTCACGGCGAAGGCGGGCGATCTCGACCTGCGTTTCACGCCCTCGCCTTCCGCGCAGGAAGGCCAGGCCGGCCATGCCGTGGTGGCAGCGCGCCGGCGCGGCACGCACTACCAGTCGGAGCTGAGCCTCATCGGCGACTACAAGCACCTGAGCGTGCGCGGCCGGGCCGATGGCTATGACAGCGAGCAGAACCTGCTGGAAGAGGTGAAGACCTTCCGCGGCGACCTGAGCGCCCTGCCCGGCAACCACCGCGCGCTGCACTGGGCGCAGGCCAAGGTCTACGGCTGGCTTCTGTGCCAGAAGCTCGCGCTGCCCGACATACGCATCGCGCTCGTCTACTTCGACATCGCCAGCCAACGCGAGACCGTGCTGAGCGAAACGCTCACGGCGCAGGCGCTGCAGCAGCATTTCGAGTTGCAATGCGAGCGCTTTCTGCAGTGGGCCGAGCAGGAACTGGCACACCGTGAGAAGCGCGACGCAACGCTCGCTGCGCTGAAGTTTCCGCACGAATCGTTTCGCACCGGGCAGCGCGAGCTGGCCGAAGCGGTCTACAAATCGGCCAGCCACGGCCGCTGCCTGATGGCGCAGGCGCCCACCGGCATCGGCAAGACCGTGGGCACGCTGTTCCCGCTGCTGAAGGCAGCACCGGGCCAGGCGCTGGACAAGATCTTCTTCCTCACTGCCAAGGGCTCGGGCCGGCGCCTCGCGCTCGACGCGGCCGAGCGCATCCAGGCCGGCGCGCCCACGCTGCGCGAAACCAGCCAGCGCACGCTGCGCGTGCTGGAACTGGTGGCGCGCGAGAAAGCCTGCGAGCACCCCGACAAGGCCTGCCACGGCGAATCGTGCCCGCTCGCACGCGGCTTCTACGACCGGCTGCCGGCCGCACGCGCCGCAGCCATCGCACGGGCCACGCTCGACAAGACCGCGCTGCGCGAAGTGGCGCTCGCGCACCAGGTCTGCCCCTACTACCTGAGCCAGGAGCTGGCGCGCTGGAGCGACGTGATCGTCGGCGACTACAACTACTACTTCGACCTGAGCGCCCTGCTGCACAGCCTGACGCAGCTGAACCAGTGGCGCGTGAGCGTGCTGGTCGACGAGGCGCACAACCTGGTGGAACGCGCACGCAAGATGTATTCGGCCGAGCTCGACCAGGGCGATTTCAAGCGCATGCGCAAGACGGCGCCGGCCGCGCTCAAGTCACCGCTCGCCAAGCTGCACAGCGCTTGGAACGCGCTGGCCAAGGCGCAGACCGAGCCCTACCAGGTGCATGCGAGCGTGCCCGATGCATTCACCAGCGCACTGCAAAAGGCCACCGGTGCCATCACCGAGCACCTGGCCGAGCACCCGACCTTGGTCGACACCGAGCTGCAGCGCTTCTACTTCGACGCACTGCATTTCTCGCGCGTACTGGAGCTGTTCGACGGCCACTCGCTGTTCGACGTGACCCTCGCGGCCCGCAGCGCCCTGCTCTGCCTGCGCAACGTGGTGCCCGCGCCTTTCCTGAAGCCGCGCCTCGAAGCGGCCCGCTCGGTGGCGCTGTTTTCCGCCACGCTGAGCCCGCAGCGCTTCTACACCGACACGCTGGGCCTGCCCGACGACACCGCCTGGATCGACGTGCCCACGCCTTTCACGGCCGACCAGCTCCAGGTGCAGCTGGCCGGCCACATCTCGACGCGCTACCAGCACCGCGACGCCTCGCTCGCCCCCATCGCCCAGCTGATGGCGCAGCAATACGCGGCCCAACCCGGCAACTACCTCGCCTTCTTCAGCAGCTACGACTACCTGCAGAAGGCCGTCGCGCTGTTTCGCGAACAGGCGCCCGGCGTGCCGGTGTGGGAGCAATCGCGCCGCATGGATGAAGCCGCACGCGAGCAGTTTCTCGATCGCTTCACCGCCGACAGCCAGGGCATCGGCTTCGCGGTGCTCGGCGGCTCGTTCGCCGAAGGCATCGACCTGCCGGGCCGGCGGCTGATCGGCGCCTTCATCGCGACGCTGGGTTTGCCACAGCTCAACCCCGTCAACGAGCAGATGAAGCAGCGGCTGGGCGAGCGCTTCGGTGCGGCCCATGGCTACGACTACGCCTACCTCTACCCCGGCCTACAGAAGGTGGTGCAGGCGGCGGGCCGCGTGATCCGCACGCCGGCCGACCGCGGTGTGATCTGCCTCATCGACGACCGCTTCGCCCACGGCAAGGTGCGCCGGCTGCTGCCCGCCTGGTGGCGGGTGACGAGCACAACTGGCACCGAGATACCCGCCACTTCCGACGTGTAACAGATTGCTCATCCGTTATGGTGCGCGAATATCAACCTGACCAGTGACATACCTCAGCTGCACCCAATCTCCGTTCGGGCTGAGCCTGTCGAAGCCAGCGCAGTGCACGGCGCACCCTTCGACAGGCTCAGGGCGAACGGCGGGTGGCTGAGGCATGTCACCAGTCAGGAACATCAACGCCAACCCGGCCAAGGAGTCCTCCGTGGTATCGCTCTTCGCCTTCGTCGTGACGGCCTATGGCATGAACCCCTATCTCATCGCGACCTTCAGCAGCGGGCTCGCATGCGAGTCGGCCAAGTCCGAGATCATCAGCGTGGCACTCAAGCAGAACCTGGCCGGCACCAGCACCTATGCGCTGGCGCCGAAGAACCTGTCGTGCATCGCCACGCCGGGCCTGGTGTCGGCCGGTGCCCGGCCGCCTGAGCCCACGCTGCCGGTGAAGTCGTCCCCTGCATCGGCAGCCAAGCGGCCGCCCAAGAAGTAGTGGCGCCCAGCCCTGCGGCGCGCGAGGGGCGCCTGCGCCACCGCCTGCTGGTGCACGGGCCGTTCATCGTGACGATGGGCCTGGTGGCCCTGCTGTGGGCCATCGTGCTCGTCGCGTCGTCGAGCCAGCAGCAGCGCATCGCCGCCGATGCCCAGGAGCAGCTGCGGCTGGTGAACAACGCCGTGGTGCAACACACCCGCGGGCTGCTGCAGAGCATCGAGAGCGACCTGACGGTGCTCGACCACTGGGTGCAGGCCCACCCGCAGAACGATCCGCGGCAAGACCCGGCGCTGGCCGAACTGATCTCGCGCCTGGACCGCGGCGCCGACGGGCTGGTCAACGTGGGCTTTGCCTCGGAGGCCGGTGTGAACCTGGCCGTGGCCGGCACGCCGGCGTGGCAGGCCGCCATGCCCGCCGTCTCATGGCCCGAGACCGGCAAGACGCGCATCGGTGCGCCGCTGCGGGCCGGGCCCGGCCAGCCCTGGCGCTGGCCGATCACACGCCGGCTCGACCCCGCCGCGGGCGACGTCGCCGGGGCCGTGGCCTGGGTCGACCTGACCCGCCTGAGCGCGCTGCACGAGAGCCTGCGCTACAAGCCGGCCGGCGCGATCTCGCTGGCGACGTCCGACGCGATCGTGGTCGTGCGCACCCCCTGGACCGAGAACCAGATGGGCCTCGACCTGCGCACGAGAGGCCCGCTGCGCGTGCAGCCCGCGAGCGCGGCCCAGGGCACGTTTCTCTATGGCGGCTCCGGCAGCGAGGGCGTGGAGCGGACGGTGAGCTACGAACGCCTGGGCCGCTACCCGGTGACGGTGTTCGTCTCGCAGGGGTTGGACGAAACCATGGCCACCTTCCGCGCCCGGCGAAAGACGCTGCTGATCGCCTTGAGCGCCATCACGGTGTTCGCCTTCCTGTTCTCGATCGTGTTGGAACGCAGCCAGCGCGCCACCCGGCGCAGCCAGGCCGAGTTCGCCGCGGTCAGCGCCGCGTTTCCGCTGGGGCTGTTCCGCACCGACGAGAAGGGCGCGACGACCTACGCCAACGACGCCTATTTCGAGAAGCTCGGCCTGCCGCGCGAGCGCATGGCCTGGGGCTGGAGCGAGATCGTCGAAGAGAGCCAGCGCGAGGCGGTCGCCGAAGACTGGCGCAAGGCCGTGTCCGCGGGCTGGTCGGTCAAGAACACGCTGCACATCCGGCACGCCGCCACCGGCCGGGAGGCAGTGATGTCGATGTGCACCGCGCCGCTCCTGCTGGACGGCCGCGTCGTCGGCCAAGTGGGCTCGCTGGAAGACGTCACCGAGCGCATCCAGCAGCAGAAAGCCCAGCGCATGCTGACGGCGATCTTCGAGAAGAGCACCGACATCGTGGCCCAGATCGACCCCAGCGGCCGCATGCTCTACCTCAACCCGGCCGGCCGGGCCCGGCTGTCCAT
>Ga0307514_10005106_pt1 | contig 11862 bp, 6 predicted proteins | sample 16_EM_MG_FD_203088 | JGI IMG/M metagenome (GOLD analysis project Ga0307514, IMG submission 203088) | Populus trichocarpa ectomycorrhiza microbial communities from riparian zone in the Pacific Northwest, United States - 16_EM | ecosystem: Host-associated > Plants > Roots > Unclassified | place...
TTACAAAGTCACATCACATATAATTTACAATTCACTTTGACAGAAAGTTTTATTTGCTACTAAAGAAGACTTGATAAAAAGGACGGCCTCTGATGACCATTTTTGGACGTGTGGTGAGGTGGTTGCGCGGGCGGCCCGTATGGGCCGGGAACCGTTACGATCCAGGGGATAGGTACCTTTACGGGCCCTAGGACAGCCGATATCAGCCCCGGATGGATCAGTCCTCCCAAATCATAACCCACGGTGGGACGGCGATGCCGGTCCCCGAAAGACTATAGTTGTCTAGGACCATTGGGTGGAGAGCGGCGGGTGGCAAGCGTGAGGGTTTGATTAGGGGGCCGACAAATACAAGAAACATCGTTGAATCTGGTTCTAGGCCTCATAGGAAGACAGTATGGCGGCAGGTAAAAGCGACAAATTGTGTAAGGCCGGCGAACTTGGCAGATCTCTTTTAACCTCGTCTGGGGTTTATATTTACACCTACATTCTCCCATACCATTCTTGACAATGGATAAAGCCTAAGGAAATGCACAAAGCTCCCATTGATAGCGCACCGGTATGCAAAGTAACCAAGAAGAGGCAAGTCGTGGCCAAGTTAAGACCATAAGCTGGCCGTGGCCTGGAGAAAACCCATTGTTGAAAACTGTAAGAGACACAGTTAAGCCCATCAAAATACTGTGGAAATGTGGATACAACAGATAAAGAACAGCGTTAACCGCGGGATGAAAACAGGACGGGATTACCGTCCAAAAACCATCCCGCGCAAGAGCCAAGACGGGATATCTCGCGGTCTTACGAAATCACGGTATGCGGACGGGATTGTCTCCGCAGACTGACAACCAGTCAAAATTACAAAACGGCCTTCCAGTAATAACGGCTGCTCTAGATCAGATCGGACTCGCGTGCTTGATAGAGCTCATTGAGGAAATTTTTTGGCGTCTAACAAGCGTCTTTATCGGACAAATGTTGGTAAAGTTGGCATGGGTTGATGGTAGGAGTTGATGGAATTCTCCCCCTGCAAACCCTCACCATCTACCCATGCCAACTCCACGAATCCATGTCCGATAAGGACGCTTCTTTTACGTCAAATAATCTCGTTGATGGGCTCTATCAGCCTTGCGAGTCCGATCTTGATTTAGAGTAGCCGTTATTACTCGGTGGCCAATTTTGTCAATTTGACACGAAATGACATAGCATCCCGTCCAATACCGCCCGGGATTTCGTATTTTCGGCATCCCAAATCCCGTTCACGGACGGAATGATGGACCCTGAAACCCATCCTGTTACCATGCCGTGGTTCTCATTAATAAAGAAGACGCACACATCTACACATAGTGGAAAGATGGGTTTCAATCGGCGGGCGAAAAGTAGGAACTGCAACCGTATGCAACCAGGTGTCGCAGTAATCCGTCAGCCTACCAGCCTTTCAGGCCCCCTTGTGATAGTCTAGCCACGAGCAGCATATCGCAAGACTAGGGTACGACCCGGGCGACGGGGTTGACGCCAAGGGCTGGGGTTACTGGTTAACCTGCATTTGGCAGTTACTTCAATTAAGACACTGTGATGCGGGTTCTCCAATACATGGTTGATCATCTAGGTAGGTTATACTGCAGATTATGTATCATAGCCGTAGTTAAGAGGCATATTAGATATCATCACTTGGTCACGTCTGCATCACTCGCATCATTGATTCATCACTCGGGACACTGCCGGCACTTACAATCCCCCAAACAACAAATTGTAGTCCAGGGCGGGGCAAGGTCTTGCCCGGGCAGGATGACTTGTGCGACTCTGTATGCAACAACAACAATCCGGGAGATTAGCCTGTCGAAGTCACTGTCGCAAGGAACGAATGGAAGTTTTTGGTGTATGACTGTGGGCGACATGGATTGCACTCGAGACAACCAAAAGGGCAGAAAAACTGCGGAGACAAGCAGTGAAGATAGTGACTATCGATAGCGACGCGGTATAGCGAACAGCACACTTGTCTCCAGGCCCAGGGCAGCAACTAACCAGGTGAATCAACACGGAGACAAGCGCACTCCAAGATTTCGACATTAGAATTGAAAATCGTTGGTTCTCTGGACACGCTGGGACTTCCAGGAATAATGAAGCAAACCAATGGCTAAAGAAAGATTGGAACGGTCTGGTAGCACTGCGGGGGCCCTTATACCTCTGCTACTAATAGAAGTAGAAGGATCTCTGAAACGATGACTGCAGCAAGGGCAAGCAAGAATGAGAAGCTGCGAGATGTAACAAACACTACGGGTATTGGATAGGATTAGGAAAGCTAGGAGCTGGCGGTATGTCTTAGTGCCGAGCAAGAAGTCTCTAGTACCTTGATACTGTGACTGTAGAGCAGGCATCTACCATCTCAAGCGATTCGGGCAAGTGATGGTGGTGCGGAAAGGCGGCAGACTCTGAATCATCTATTTTACTTTTTGCAAGTGGTGGGAAGTGAACTGCGAGATCTAGGGAAGGTATTCGGGCGGGCAGTGGGCAAGAAAGTGGGATGATACCGGTGCTGATATAAAAGCTGTATTCCTTTCAGAAGTGCGATCAGGCGGCGATGGAGTTTCTTGTTGACACGGAGGTAGGAAGCCTCACGCCGCCTAGCTATGTCAATATTTATCGCTCTGTCTTTTCTTTTGTGTTGTTGTAGGGTAATTCGTTCTGCTTTCTTTGGGCTGCTGTTCAGAAATCAATGGAAGGAAGCGTGTAGTACAGAGGTCACTTAGCCGGTCATCCGGAAGGGCGGGGTAATTGGGCTCCTGTCGTACAGTACATTAACACACCTAGATCCATATTTTGCATAGATATGGTAATTTAGTGACGCGGAAGAATATTACACTGGTCATGTGTTGAGCTAGCCTCGATCACGGCTCAAACTAAGTTAGGCTTAATAGAATTATTAAAACGAACGCTTCGGGTTTGCGAATTTCTTAGTGCCTTATCAATCTACCTCGAGCGTTTCCTGCTGGTCGTTCATCCACCAGCGCTGAGCCGGTGTAAGGCAAGGTTCTGTATACCTTATCCAATGCGGATCCCGGAAATGACCCACGTGTTCAATATGGCTACGAGCATTGGTTTCACGCTAAGTTGTTCACACAGCCAACTGCATTTCTATGGTTAGAAAACCCTATCAAGTTTTGCAAGAATCCATGTTTCATGCATGATAGCTTCTGTTTTAAGTTTCGTGGCGCAATCACTTGTGTATGCATGTGCATGTGCATGTGCATAATGCTGTGCTGCAAGCCTGCCATTCAGCATTACCATTGCCTCCATTGGTGGGAACTGTGTCGTGTTACACACCTGGCTATCCATACATATCTTTCAATGATGCTGAATGGTCCCATGCAGGCATGCGCACACCGACGGCCTTGCGCTGACATGGTTAGAAAAACCGTTCTTGATGCACCACCCCATCCACACACAGCTTGCATTAGATGTTTGTTGCTTTAATCTTACTTTTAGAGTATGACAGTGTCCAATTTCCTTCACTATCTGGATTTCCGACTACATCGGCGAGATCCACTCCTTCTACTCTTCTCCCCTTTAAAATACTCCCCACCCGAGACGTTTGCTTTAATATTTCGGTTGAACAGCAGCTAACAAAGAATCGCGATACTCGAGGACCATTGTTTGGTACTAAGTATGTACAATTTGGTTTTCGCTATGCCTGCATGTAGTACGGTTTAAGCGGTAGTTCTAATATTAACAGGATTGCGGTACTTCTACGTATACATTTACTCGGTTTGTCTACAATTGAGACTGCTTTAAGCTTTTAAGCCCAACTACAAATACGCCATGTTTTCAACGAGCAACCCCGCATTGGTAACACATTCCGATGGAATGTTCACTCGCCAGTCTGCCTCAACAAATGGCACCAACGATGACCTCCAAAGCGACCTGATTGCATTTCTTTCCGTCGTCCAACAGTATAATGTCGACTACCTCCCCATTACGTGGCAAGCAGCTCTCAGCAATCTTGGTGAGGGTGGCTCTGGGACAGTAAGCCAATCGACATTCAACGCCGACATGCCACTTGCATTTAAGCGTTTTCATGACCCGGACGGCGACGTTTCAGACAAGTACTTTTTACCATTGATATCAGAGGTATTGATCTTGAGTCAACCCGCTATTCGAAATCACCCACATATAGTGAATCTCGAAGGAATTTGTTGGGAAATCAAGCCTAGGACAGAGAAAGCCGTCCCTGTACTAGTCTTTGAGAAAGCGGTGTGGGATCTACAACAATATATGAAACTGCGTGACGGCATCAATATGTCGATCGTTGACCGGCTCAAAATCTGTGCAGAGATTGGAAGTGCCATTAAGGCTTTGCATGCGTATGGTATGTCGTTCCAAATCTCTTTTATCCTTTCGAAATCTAACAGGTACACAGATGTTATCCATGGCGATATCAAGCCACAAAACGTACTAGTTTTCAAGGATGCCACTGGCAAGACAACTATTAAGATGGCGGACTTTGGATATTCTACTCTTGCCGCTGGTGGAACAGGGGAGGTGTTTTTACCCAAGTCGACGCCGTGGAATGCTCCAGAGCATCGTTGGGAGGGGTTCAAAGTCCCTGACGCCAAAAAGACGGATGTGTACTCTTTTGGATTGTTGTGTCTCTGGGTTCTGTTTGGAACTAGCGTACGAGATATCCCGCAAACCACTCCAGAAGGTGCCACTGAGTTATCATCTAACACTCCGCTTGAGCCTTCCTCATTTCTTGAACGGTTACATGGTGAAGGTGAAGGTGAAATGCAGCGTGTTGCCGTAGAACTCGTGCACACAGTGCTAGGCTTGGATGCCAAGCATAAAGAGTGTCTGAAAGAATTTTTCAGCTTAACTGTTGTCCATAACCCCGACCATCGGACTTTAGATATTAATAAACTACTGAATCTTTTGATGCAAGAACCGTGAGTCCCACCCGAAATGATAGTGAAATGTAAGGCTTTTGCTGACAAATCTAGAACTACATCACACAATCCTGTAACACCGTTGCAGACAGTGACGGAGCTAACATCGCATGAAGATTTCACGGTAGTTATCCATCCATCCATATTTCTCGAAAGAGTGTACTAGGATCTGACTGCTGCTGTGATTCAAGATTGCAGAAAACCTTATCCACTTGGTGGTAGCCGACTATCGAGTGCGCATACAAATCAGGGATGAGCTCGAAAAGAAGTACATCAGGAATCAGAACCAACCCTCTGCTGCGCATATCGCATTTCAGCTTGCGTTCTGTTATCAGATTGGTTTTGGGGTCAAGTCAGATGACAATGCGTCAAGCATATGGCTAGAAAAAAGTAACAAACGATCTGAGGATTTGGAAGCTGAAAAGACAACGGTACGGCCTGCGGGCTGGAAAAGCAAGAGGATGCTTGAGTTCGGCGAACGATTGTTTGAGGCAGATGTTATTCACGAATATCGAACATGCGGATTGGACAAGCTCGAGGAAGCCCGGAGAGAGTACGAAAGAGAGGTGGGTGATATGGCACGAGAGTTTGGGGAGCTCCATTTCATACCTCTGGCCTTAATTAAAATCTTCGGAGATCTTCTTATCGAATTAGGACAATTTGAGAAATCGATAGCGCTGCGAATGCGCATAAGAAAGGAAATAGAAGATGCAAACGGAATTGAACATCCAGATACACTCACCAGCATGACCAACCTGGCAACGGCATTCCACAACCAAGGGAGGTGGGATGAGGCCGAAGAGCTGTTTGTGCAGGTCATGGAGATAAGGAAGAGAGCATCCGGCGAAGAGCATCCAGAAACCATCGCTAGCATGAGCGACCTCGCATCGACATACAGGAACCAGGGGCGATGGAAAGAGGCTGAGGAACTAGAAGTGCAAGTTATGGAAATCAGAAAAAGGGTATTCGGCCTGGAGCACCCAGATAGCTTAACTAGTATGAGCAACCTCGCGTCGATATATAGCGACCAGGGGAGATGGAACGAGGCCAAGGTCTTGCAAGTGTATGTCGTGGAAGCAGAAAAGAGGATATTCGGTGAAGAGCACCCCTCTACTTTGGTCAGAATAAGTAACCTCGCATCGACTTACGGGAACCTGGGGCAATGGAACGAGGCCGAAAAGCTGTTTGTGCAAGTCCTGGAAACGGAACGGAGGGCGCTTGGAGAAGAGCATCCAGATACCTTGACTAGCGTGAACAACCTCGCATCGACATACGTAAAACTAGGGAGGTGGAAAGAGGCCGAGGAATTGTTTCTAAAGGGCATGGAGACCGAACAGAGGGTACTCGGCAATGAGCATCCAGATACCTTGACAAGCATGAATAACCTCGCAGAAACATACAGGAACCAGGGTCAATGGGAGGAGGCGGAGGAGTTGTTTGTGCAGGTCTTAGAAATACATAAAAGGAGATTCGGAAATGATCATCCAGATACCTTGAGTAGCATAGACAACCTCGCCTCGACATACAGGAATCAAGGGCGATGGAAGGAGGCTGAAGAGCTGTTAGTGCAGATCATGGAGACAGAACAGAGGGTACGCGGCCAAGAACACCCTGCAACCTTGACTAGCATGGGCAACCTTGCATCGACATACAGCAATCAGAGGCGGTGGAAGGAAGCCGAAAAGTTAGAGGTACAGGTCATGGAGGCATTCCAGCGGGTACTCGGCCAAGAGCACCCAGATACCTTGGCTAGCATAGGCAACCTCGCATCGACATACAGTAACCAGGAGCAGTGGGAGAAGGCCAAGGTACTGCAAGTGCAGGTCATGGAGACGTTGAAGAAGGTACGCGGCCAAGAGCATCCAGATACCTTGACAAGCATGAACAACCTCGCAAATACATACAGTAAACAGGACCGGTGGGAGGAGGCCGAAGAGCTATTTGTGCAAGCAATGGAGACGAACAAGAGAGTATTCGGCGAAGAGCATCCTTCTACCCTGACCTTCATGGTAAATCTCGCAATTATGCTCAAATCACGAGGCCGCATGGATGAAGCCATGCCAATGATGATGAAAGTAGTTATTCTTCGTTCTCAGAGATTGGGCAATGACCATCCGGCTACCCAGAACGCGATACAGCTTTTGGACAACTGGAGCGATGGACAAGAAATACAGTCTACAGATTACGTGATACGTTTTGTTTCTGAAGGTATTTGTTCCTTCGACCGCATTACAAAATATGATGATTCCCATTAGCCGACTAATTTTAACTAAATTGGTGTAAACTTCAGATTCTCCTGATTATCCATTGGACACGCACAATTAAAGCTGTCACATGTTATCAGAAATTCCGAGTTAGGTTACTGGATGAAGTTTTGCAATGGTTCTCTTGTGCAGTTGAAGGTAATTTCGTTGGACGGATGCTTGAGTCGCTCACAGTCCGGAGCTTTTCGTTTTGGTTTTGTCATCAACGAGGCAATTGGGAGGCTCGGAGAAGCAGGGAGATGGGTGGCGATTATTTGGGTTATGTAATAGCTCATTATTGTAAAGCTCGACATATGTTAGTCAATGAATTTGTTATGTCTGTGTTCATTTGAAATGCATCTAGTTGCAATTTTTAACAATATCAATTCATTAGCGTCGAAGTAAACGATGTTATACTTCTTAACTGTGAGAAATCTAATGTACCAGCTCGTTGAGATGATCTCTGTTCTCTGTGAGTCCCATCAATAAATATAACTGACGAACTTCACTTTAGGTACTGCCATTCTGTAGTTAGAGTGCATGCAGAATGATTAAAACAAACAAAACCCCACAATTGACTCGGTACACAACCCTAACCTTAATACATGCACCCTTCATAACCCCTCCGGATTAGTTGGGATGAACTGGAGATAAACAAGCAGCTCCCACGTACGCTCGGTATCCAGCTGTCCTTTCCATTTGATTCGGAATTGAGCTTTTCCATCTTCGATGAGTTATTAGTAAATAGCATCCCCAGAGTGTATATAGATAGTAGTTCAACGTAGAAGTAAGAAGACAAAGGGCTCACTTTGCAGTAGTCATACAGCTGGTAACGACAAGAGTTGTAGCGGCAAGAGCAGTGAGTTTAAACGATATATCAGGCCAACTTACAAGTATCGCATCTGTTATATTATGGACGGGGAGGACAATGTGCATGTATGGACTAACATAGATAGAGAGAAGAGGAGAGAGATGCGACGTATATACAAGGTAGTTGAGTGCCTTTTGCATTACCGGCTGAGTTTTTTGTTATTAGCTGTTCTAGTCCAGTCACGGAGGCTGTCCCTCCGCGAAGTACCCAGTCAGTTCATGGAGGCCCACCTTCCGTGAAATGACTGGGTTATTTGCGGAGTCCTTGCCCTACCTCCATGAACTGACTGGTTCCTTCACAGGGTCCATCGAAAGTAATCAATACTCTGTGGATCTAGTGAGAACCACGAGATGGTAACGGGACGGCTTTGATCGTCCGTCATCCTATCCCGCAACGAGATTTGGTACAACAAAATCGCGGCATCCCGCCCGGAATTGGATGGGATGCAGTGTTATTTCGTGTCAATTTGGCCGCCGAGTAAGAACGGCTGCTACGAATGCAGATCAGACACGCGGGGTTAATAGAGCGCATCGCGTAGAGGATTTGACGTCAACAAGAGTCCTTATTGGACAAATATTCGTGGAGTTAGCATGGGGGATGGTGGGAGCTGATAGAATTCTCCCCCCTGCTAACCCCCCCACCATCCTCCCATGCCAACTCCACGAATATTGGTCCGATATGGACGTTTGTTAGACGTCAAATGCTCTACTCTATTCGCTCTATTAGTCCCGCGTGTCCAATCTTGAATCTGAGCTGTTGTTCGTACTCAACGGCCATTGTTGTGATTTTGGAGCGGTAGAGACAATCCCGTCCGTATACGGTGATTTCGCTCGACCGCGAGAAATACCGTCATGGCATCAGAACGGGACGGTATTTAGACAAGATTCCCATCCCATTTTCATACCGTGGTTCACACTATGTAAATCATCCCTACAATTGGCTTTGTCCTCAACATCTTGGCACAACTTCTACTACACTGTGCTTAGTGCCATCGTTTGAGACCATGTCACCTTCCTCATTTCGCTCCATCGCCTTTTCTTCCTCTTTCTCCTCAAAAACCATCCCATCCTCAGTATCCAGTTCTGTCAAATCACTGCTCTCTTATGTTGTGTCGTGTCCGCTGTGCTGAATCTCTCTCAATTGACCTAAACTCACTGACTCTCTCTAAGTCTAATTGACACGTACACAAGAACTAAAGTGCATGCGGCTCTGCCGCGCTCAACCCTAAACCAACTCACGTGATGACCGCACTCAAATCCGTCCCCACATCTTAGGTAGTATCCTTTGTGGATAAGGGATCAGTATGCTCGCAAGCATCCCCTTGTTTATTTGCTCAACAGCATTATTCATTGTTACTTGGCTTGGGTGAAGCTGTACTGGCGATTTTGTTTGAGATTGAAAGTTCCAGATGTTCTACTCCATTCACTAGTGAGAAACGACGAGATTGTAACAGGACAGCATTCAGGTCCAGTCACCCCATCCCCGGTGTGGGGTTTGGGATGATAAAATTCGTGCCATCCCACACGGTCTAGGTGTAAAGGCACGTACGCCTGCGTTCAGCTGCATAGGCATACTGATGGTAATTGGGAAGATACGGTTGTTGAAATAGTGATGCTAGAGAAGCTTGATTGTATATTATCTAAGAGACCCACAAGGCCATATATATATGAGAGTACAAGTGTGAATGCGTGCGTACGCATCTATGTATAGACCCTTCAGGCCGACAGCAATCTCCGCCCATACGAGAGTCATCTCAGGCCACATCATGGCAGAGACCTATCATGCAATACTCCCCCTCTTGCTATACACCGTAAAGCAAGAAACAAATGAAAAAGATGAAACAAAGTGATTCCCATAGTAGCCTCCTTAAAACCCTGCGAAAGTGAGCAGGGAAAGAGTACTACCGTAGCCTGAGGATGGCCATCCATAAAACAAAGTGAAACAACCTTAAAACAACCTTCCATGATGGTAGAGCTTCTGCTCGTGACTCGGTATCGATGGCAGCTTGCGCTCTTGACTCGGCATTGATGGGAGCTTCCGCTCATAACTTATCATCGATGGGAGCTTTGGCTACCAGCATATTTCGTAGCCAGTGGTGATCGTCAATCGTACACAGCATATCTATCATGTCAGCATCTCAGAAGGTGGTTATACTCACCATGTATTTGTGTGCGCTTGTGCTCTTCTGAGCCCTCGTACAGTGCTTCCGCATGCTTCATACAATATCCGTAATCTTCGTGTGGTATCAGACATATCAGTAGTCATCGGCAATTGGCATTGACTTGTAGATGCTTCTCAGTGATGTAGTTCGGAACATAGCATTGGTGACCTTCCAGTTGACTTCTTGGTAGACATCTCGGTAGACTGCTTCTCGGTGGGCATCTTGGTGGATATCTTGGTTGACTTCTCGCTTCTCCCATGATCTTTTCCTGTGATCTTTCTCCTGTGATATTTTCCTGTGATATTTTCCTGTAGTCTTTTCCTGTGATCATTTCCGGTGATCTTCTCCCCCTGATCCTTCTCCCCCGATGAAAGTCTTCTGGCGGAGGCTGATTCCAGTAGCGCCGGTGTTTCAGTGAATCTTGGTCGACTTGATAGACTTTGCCGGTCAACTTCGTGGTAGACTTCTTGGTCGACTTCTCGGTGCGTGTCTCAGTAGACTGCCTGCCGGTGGGCTTTCAACTTGTCGGTAGGACTTTATTGTATAGACACGGCTATCTCCAACGTTTTGAAAGTTCTTTGCTCCATCGACGACATATATACATCGATTTGTCGATTGACATTGTGGTGCGGTAGCAGTGTAATCGTGATTCTGGATCGTAATCGTAATCGTAATCTCTCTGTTATTCGACATGTAATTCGGTTCGGCTTTGGCTTCATCTGCAGACTATCTTCCTTCGGTTCTTAGTCGACTTCTCTGCGGCCATCTCGGTAGGCAGCTTCGGTAGAATATCTATTGGCTTCTTGGTAGTCATTTGGTAGGCCTCTGGCAAGGTGATTCGGCATTACGTTCGGTATGCCGTTCGGCCATGGTTTCTTGATCCTTCGGTATGCCATTCGGTAAACATCTCCAGCAGTGGCTTTTGTCCAGTTGGGCTTCCGGTAATCCTCTTGGTCGATCTCCATGTGAAGTCTTTCGGGAGTGATATCCATCGCGGTGAGATCTCGGTGAGTATGCTCGGTGGTCATTATCGACCTCCTGCAGGACCGATTCGGTAGCGATATCGCAGTCGTTCGGTACCTCATTCGGAACTGCTTCGGTAGTCATATTTGCACTCGTTCGCAATTATCATAGGACAAAACGGCTTCTATTCGGTTGCCTTCGTTGTAGATCTTTGTAGCTTGGTTGATTGAGGCCGTTGATTGCTTTGTTGAGTCTGGCAAAGATCGCAGATACATCAGTGCCTTCTGGCAGTGTCATGTAGAGATCGTCATCAACTTTGTGGTTGGGAGATGCGGTTTGGGCCAGAAAAGGGAAACGTGCGTATTCACACAATTGAGTGGATCGGCGGGAAGATAGACATCGCTTGCTTAGACAAAGAATATCGTCACTTCATACTACTACAGTTAGCTTGTCAATAGGAGTATAAGCCATACTGAAGTTTGTGTGTTTGTAGCTTGCCAGCTTTGATCAATTTAGATGCAAGTAATAATCATATCATCGCTTCCTCAGAGGCCTGGAGTGGTACGAGTTCTGGCTTGTAGTGGTAGTAGGCATGATCTGTGTTCAATAGTAGTATTGACTTCTTGGTCATGGCCGCTGCTTGGCAGGCTGTATCATATATGCGGTGGAGATGTCAAGTGTAAATGACGGTTTCTC
>Ga0307514_10005107_pt1 | contig 11862 bp, 8 predicted proteins | sample 16_EM_MG_FD_203088 | JGI IMG/M metagenome (GOLD analysis project Ga0307514, IMG submission 203088) | Populus trichocarpa ectomycorrhiza microbial communities from riparian zone in the Pacific Northwest, United States - 16_EM | ecosystem: Host-associated > Plants > Roots > Unclassified | place...
AGGCGGCGCTCGGCCTGCGCCGCTGGCCGGGCCCGCTGGACGACGCTGCGGCAGGCCAGCTCGACACCTTGATGCGCCGTGCCCACCGCGCCGCCCGCCTGGCCGTGCGGCTGGTGCCGGCTGGCTACGACGGCGAGGTCGTCTACCTGATCTCGCTGCTGCAGAACCTCGGCCGGATGGTGGTGCAGTACCACTTCCCGGAGGAGGCCGAGCAGATCCGCAAGCTGATGCAGAACGACGACGCGCCGGCGACTGCACCGGACGCACACGGGATGAGCCCCGAGGCGGCCTCGTTTGCAGTGCTGGGGCTGGACCTGGATGAACTGGGCGTGGCGGTGGCCCAGCACTGGGGGCTGGACGACAGCGTGCTGGCGCTGATGCGCCGCGTGCCGCCGAATGCCCCGGTGCGGACGGCGGACAGCGACACCGACAACCTGCGCACCACAGCCAGCTGCGCGGGTGAACTTGTCGATGCGCTGAACCAGCCCGCCACGCGGGTGCAGGCTGCGCTGCGCCAGGTCGTGCAGCGCTATGCGCGTGCGCTGAACCTCAGCGGGCGCGAAATGCAGGACGCCCTGCAACTGGAATTGCAGGGTGGCGACGCGACCGGCCTGCCGCATGGCAGCCCGCTGCCGGCCGTCGGAGAGAGTTCGTCTTCCGGGCTGCGCCGCCAAAACGTTTCTTGAAATTCACGCCCTTGCCGGCGTGCCATCCATGGCAGTACCCACTCCCGCCGCCACGCCGCAGCAACTGGGCCGCTTCACGCTGAAGGCCTTGCTGGGGCAGGGCTCGCAGGCCACCGTCTGGTTGGCCTGGGACCCATTGCTGCAGCGTGAGGTCGCCATCAAGCTGCTGCGCCCGGAAGTCACTGGCGACCAGCGCGACGCCTGGCTGGCCGAAGCGCGGCTGATGAGCGGCCTGTCGCACCCCAACATCGTGGCGGTGCACGAAGCCATGCAGGAAGGTGGCCGGGCCTGGATGGTGCTGGAGCGCGTCGAAGGGCTGACCCTGGCCGACCGCCTGGCGCGCCAGGGCGCGATGGCGCCGCGCGAAGCCGCCGAGATGATGCTGCAGGTGCTGGACGCGCTGGCCTGCGCGCACGGCCACGGCATCATCCACCGCGACCTGAAGCCCGCCAACGTGCTGCTGGCCCGCGATGGCCGCGCCCGTGTGATGGATTTCGGCATCGCGACACGGCTGTCGGCCGCGCCGGACGGCCGCATCGTTGGCTCGGTCGCGACCATTTCGCCCGAAGGCGCCAGCGGCCAGGCCGCCACGCCGGCGATGGACATCTTTGCCGCCGGCATGCTGCTCGGCCATGCGCTGCTGGGCCAGCCCATGCGCACCGGCATGGACGGCCTGACGCCGACTGCGATGCTGCAGCGGGCGGTGGCCGAGCCGGTCAGCTGGCCTGAACCGGCGCCGCAGCCGGTCGATGATCCCTTGCGTGCGCTGGTGCTGCGTGCGGTGGCGGCGCAGCCCGCCATGCGTTTCGAATCGGCCGCGGCCTTTCGCGAGGCGCTGGGCGGCTGGCTGAACCCCGAGGCGCCGCAGCCTGCGGCCAGCCACGCCACGCTGGAATTCCTGCTGCGCCGCATGCGACTGACCGGCGACTTCCCGGCGCTGTCGGATTCGGTGATGCGCATCCAGCGCGTGACCGCATCGGACAGCGAAAGCGTGCATGCGCTCTCGGCAGAGATCCTGAAGGACGTGGCGCTGACCCACAAGCTGCTGCGGCTGGTCAACACGGTGCACTTCAGCCACCTCGGCACTGGTGCCATCACCACCGTCTCGCGTGCCGCGGCGCTGGTCGGTTTCGCCGGCATCCGCAACATGGCGATGTCGGTGATGCTGCTGGAGCACATGCGCAACCGCAGCCACGCCCAGCGCATGAAGGAGATGTTCCTCGAAGCGCTGATGACGGCGATGGTGACCGACCAGCTGACCCCTCCTTCGCCGGAGCGCGAAGAAGCCTTCCTGGCTGGGATGTTCAGCCACCTCGGCCGTTTGCTGGTGGCCTATTACTTCCCGGACGAAGCTGAGCGCGTGCGTCTGCGCCTGGTGCCTCCCAGCGACGGCAGCAAGTCACGCCCGGCCTGGCACAGCCCGGCCGAAGCCCGCGCTGCGCGCGAAGTGCTGGGGCTGGACTTCGATGCGCTGGGCCTGGGTGTGGCCCAGGCCTGGGGCCTGCCAGACAGCTTGTGCCATGCCTTGCGCGTGGCCGAGGGCGACATGCCGCAGCGTGCGCTCGCCGGCACCGAGCGCTTGCGCTGGGCTGTGCGCGCCGCAGGTGAAATGGTGCAAAGCCTGCTGGCAGCCGATGCAGGCGAGGACCAGATCACGATGCGGCGGCTGGCCAGTGGCTACGTGCGTGGCCTGGCCATGTCGCAGGACAGCCTGGTGCAGGCGGTGCAGACGGCGCAGCAGCAACTGGCCGACCTGGCCACGACCATGGGCATCGAACTGCCGGCCAAGGCCCGCGCCCGGCGCCTGCTTGGCCAGGCCTCGGCGTCCGAAGCGACGGCCACCTTGGTGCTGCCCGATCCTGCCAGCGAAGCCCATGCGCAGGACCTGCTGGCGGCCGGCATTGCCGAGGTCACCGAAACCCTGGCGGGCGACGCTGTTGTGCTCAACGAAGTGCTGCGCATGATCCTCGAGACCTTGCTGCGGGCAATGAACTTTCGCCGCGTGGTGCTGGCAACGCGCAGCCCCCGCCAGACCGTGATGACCGCGCGGCTGGCGCTGGGGGAAGGTGCGCCGGAACTGGCGCGCCAGCTCAGCGTGAACCTGCAGCCGACCGGCGCGATGGACTTGTTCGCCGCCGCTTGCCTGAAGGGCCTGGACACCCAGATCGCCGATGCCCGTGCGCCTGACCTTCAGGCCCGCCTGCCGGCCTGGTGCCGCGAGGCCGGTGCCAGGAGTTTTCTGCTGATGCCGCTGATGAGCAAAGGCGTGCCGCTGGGCATGATCTACGCGGACCGGGACCGCCCCATCGCGGTGGCGGACCGCGAGCTCAGCCTGCTGCGCACGCTGCGCAACCAGGCGGTGATGGCTTTCAAGACCGCGGGCTAACCCTAGGCCCAGTTAAACTTGAGCGGATGAGCATTTCCGACCCGAAGTCGGCTGGCAGCGCGCGATTGCGCGACCAGCGAGACTACCTGCGCTTGCTGGGCGCCCGTGTGACCGGCGGCGCCGCCAACCAGATGTTGATGGTGGCGCTGGGTTGGCAGATGTATGACCTGACCGGCAGCGCCTGGGAGCTCGGCATGGTCGGTCTTGCCCAGTTCCTGCCGGCACTGCTGTTGACCTTGCCGGCGGGGCACCTCGTTGACCGCCATGACAGGCGCCTGCTGGTGGCTGGCAGCATGAGCCTGCAATGCGTGGTGGCGGCGTGCCTGGCGCTGTCCAGTGTCGGCGGATGGGTCGGGGCCAACCTGATCCTGCTGCTCTCTATGCTGCTGGGCATGGCACGCGCGCTGCAGATGCCAGCTCAGCAAGCCTTGACGCCTACGCTGGTGCCGCCAGCGCTTTTGCCGCGCGCAGTGGCCGCCGCGAGTTCGGCCATGCAGGCCTCCATCATTGCCGGGCCGGCGCTGGGGGGCGCTTTGTATGCGCTCGGCCCCCGTGTCGCCAGCCTGTTCGGTCAGGGCGCAGCGGCGGATGCCGGTATCGCCGGCCAGGCCATGATTGGCGCGCACTGGGGCGCCGCGGTGGTCTACAGCCTGTCGCTACTGCTGCTGCTCTCGGCGGTGTGGTGCGTGCTGGCGATCCGGCACCGGCCGGTCCAGAGCCTGCGCCCCGCGCCCGATCTGGCGCAGCTGACGGCAGGCATCCGTTTCATCTGGCAGCGGCCGGTGGTGCTGGGTGCCATTTCGCTGGATCTGTTCGCCGTGCTGCTGGGTGGCGCAACCGCCTTGCTGCCGATCTTCGCGCGCGACATCCTGCACACCGGCCCCGAGGGCCTGGGCCTGCTGCGGGCGGCTCCGGCGCTGGGCGCCGTCATCATCGGCGTGTGGCTTTCGCGCATGCCCATCACCAGCCGGGCCGGGCATTGGCTGCTGGGCGCGGTGGCGGTCTTTGGTTTCGCGACCATTGCCTTCGCGCTGGCCACCTCGTTCTGGTTCGCCTTTGTGGTGTTGGCCATCAGCGGCGCGGCCGACATGTTCAGCGTGGTGATTCGCCAGTCACTGGTGCAGCTCGAGACGCCTGACGACATGCGCGGCCGGGTCGGCGCGGTGAATTCGGTGTTCATCGGCGCCAGCAACCAGCTCGGCGAGTTCGAATCGGGCGCCACCGCGGCCTTGCTCGGGCCGGTTGGCTCGGTGCTGCTGGGTGGCTTCGGCACGCTGCTCGTCGTGGCGCTGTGGTGGAAGCTGTTCCCGGCGCTCGCACAGCGGGATCGCCTGCAGCCCGAGACGGCACCGGTTTGACGCGGGGTGGGCTGTCAGGCCGCGGCCTGAGAGCGCCCCCAGACCTGCCGCTTCGCGTCAGGCCCCCCGAGGGGGATGAGAAAACTTGGGGCGGCCCTGCGTTTTCTCATGAGCCTTGTGGTTCCGCGTGCCGCGGCGCCGGGTGCAGCTCGCCATGCACTTGCTTGCGCTGCGCGGTGTAGTCCCACCAGGGCCGGGGCGCGGCGCCCTGCATGAAATCGACAATCGCCATGAAGGTGTCCAGCACGCAAGGGTCCTGGTGCTTGCCGGTCAGTTTCTCCAGTTGGCGATAAAGCTGCAGCGCGTCGTGCCGGGCCAGTTCGGCCGGATGCAGGATGCCCAGCGCGCGCAAGTCGCCGGCCATCGCCGGGCCCACGTTGGGCAGCTGCTCCAGCCGCTGGCAATCGGCTGCGGAGGCAGCTTTTGGGCTCTTGATCGCGCTCATGGGTTTTGACCTCGTCGGGAGCTCGCCTGCAGGATTACCTCCGGCCAGCGGGGTCAGAACATCATGTTCTGACGCAGCAGGCCCACCGCAATGCCTTCAATCTCGAAGGACTCGCCTGGCCTGACCTGGATGGGTTCGAAGTCCGGGTTCTCGGGCAGCAGCTCGATCAGCCCTGCGCTGCGCTGGAAGCGCTTGACGGTGACTTCATCGTCCAGCCTGGCGACGACGATCTGGCCGTTGCGGGCTTCGCTGGTCTTCTGCACCGCGAGCAGGTCGCCGTCGACGATGCCGGCATCCCGCATGCTCATGCCCTTGACCTTCAGCAGGTAGTCGGGACGGCTGGGAAACAGGCTGGCTTCGAGCAGGTAAGTCTGCGAGATGTGCTCCTGCGCCAGGATGGGATGGCCGGCGGCCACGCGGCCGACCAGTGGCAGCGTGAGCTGCGCCAGGCTGGGCAAGGGCAGCGAAAACTGCTTGCCGCGCGCCTCGTTGAGCGCGCGTAAAGTGCCGCTTTGCAGGCGAATGCCACGAGACGTGCCGCCCACCAGTTCGATCACGCCTTTGCGGGCCAGCGCCTGCAGATGTTCTTCGGCGGCATTGGGCGACTTGAAGCCCAGCTCGGTGGCGATTTCGGCCCGCGTGGGTGGGGCGCCGGTGCGTTCGATGGTGGTTTGCACCAGGTCGAGAATCTGCTGCTGCCGGGCGGTGAGCTTGGGACTGTCCATGAGCTTGCAGCCAGCGCGGGCGGGCTGAGGTTGTATCCAGTATCTGTATTTTTATCCAGACTTCCACAAAATGCAAAACGAATCAGTGGCTGTGTCCCATGTGGTGTTGCTGGGAACGGGCGGCACCATCGCCGGCCAGGCCGGCCGGGCCGATGACAACGTCGGCTACACGGCGGGCCAGATCGGCGTGGCGCAGCTGCTCGCCGTCGTGCCGGCACTGTCGCGCTTCTCGCTGCAGGCCGAGCAATTGGTGCAGCTCGACAGCAAGGACATGAGCCACGCCGTGTGGCAGCAACTGGCGCTCGCCGTTGAGCGGCACCTCGCGCGGCCCGATGTGGCCGGCATCGTCATCACCCATGGCACCGACACGCTGGAGGAAACCGCCTGGTTCCTGCAGCGCACGCTGGCGCCGAGCAAGCCGGTGGTGCTGACCGCTGCGATGCGGCCGGCGACCGCGCTGCTGGCCGACGGACCGCAGAACCTGCTGGACGCCGTGACGGTGGCCGCCACGACCGGCCTGCGCGGTGTGCTCGCGGTGCTGGCCGGCCGGGTGCATGGGGCGCTGGATGTGCGCAAGTGGCACGGCTACCGCGTCGATGCGTTCAGCTCGGGCGATGTCGGTCCGCTCGCGTTGATCGAAGAAGGCGTGCTGAAGCCCTTGCGGCCCTGGCCGATGGACGAGGCCTTGCCGGCACGCTGGCAGGCACCGGTGGCCGAGTGGCCGAGGGTGGAGATCCTCGCCAGTCATGCCGGCAGCGACGGTACCTTGGTCGAGGCGTTGCTCGGACTGGGCTGCCACGGGCTGGTGGTGCAGGGCACGGGCAACGGCACGGTGCACCAGTCGCTGGAGTTTGCTTTGCGCAAGGCAATCGCACAGGGCGTGGCGGTGCTGCGGGCCAGCCGCTGCCTGGGCGGCGGCGTGGTCGGTGCACCGGCCGACGCATTGCCAAGCGCCGCCGAGCTGACACCGGCCAAGGCGCGGGTGGAGTTGCTGCTGCGCCTGCTGGTGGGCGAGGGCGCAGGCGCTTGATGCGCCCATGGAAAAAGCCGATGCGGGTGGCCCCGCATCGGCGCTCAGCTGTCAAAACGTGCCGAGCGGCGCGTGATGCGCCGCTTCGGATTCACTGAGCCGGCTTGAAGACCTGGTTCACGAACGGCGAACCACCCAGGTCGTTTTCGTCGAAGGCGAAAACGAAAATCTGGTTCGGGTTGTCCAGGCCGCCGACGTTGGCGAGGAAGTCGTTGTCGTTGGCGATGAACAGCGTGTGCTTGGTCACGCCGTCGATCACCACGTCGTCGCCGAAGGCCATGCCTTCAAGCTTGGCGGGGATCTGCGTGTCGGCAAAGCCGGCGGCCATCAGCGTGGCGGCGATGTCCAGGAACAGCGTCTTGGTGACGGCAAACGGCTGCAGGTTGGCGGCGCCGCTCAGGTCGCTGATGTCGGTGGCACCGGCCAGGCTGAGCTTCCAGATCTGCTTGATCACCGCCTTGGAGCCGTCGCCCAGGCCCTTGCCGTCGCGCTCCAGCACCAGGAATTCGTGGTTGTTCAGCGCCAGCAGTTCGCTGCTGTTGTAGTTCTTGTTGGTCGCGGCCAGATGGTTGTCGTAGGCGTATTCGTGGGTCGCGCCGGTCTTCACGTCGATGGTGATGATGCGGTTCATGTTGCCGCCGTCACCACCGTCCTGGATCAGCGGACTTTGCTCGAAGCCGACCAGGGTCTTGCCGTCCGGCGTGATGGCCAGGCCTTCCATGCCCTTGTTGGCCACCCGGCCCGAAGTGTTGCCGCTGATCTCGGCGGCACCTTGCGAAGACAGGTTGGCCGCCGTGAACTTGGCCGGCAGCGTGAACATGCCTACGCGCTTGCCGGTCGTGCGGTTGAAGGTGTAGACGTAAGGGCCGTACTCGTCGGTGATGTAGACGAGGTTGGTGCTCTTGGAAACGCGAATGCCTTCCGGGTCAAGGCGAGCGTTCAAGGTATCGGTCGAATTGCTGCCGGCAGCGAAGTTGTCCGAGCGGCCGGTGAAGTAGTGCTTCTGGCGGGTGTTCGCGGTGGGCACGGCCGGGCCGTAGTGCAGCGCGTCGGTCGAGAACAGTGGCGTGGTCTTCTGCAGCGTGATGCTCAGGTCGAACGGCAGGCTGCCGCTGGTGGCGGGGCTCAGGCTCAGGTCCAGCGTGTGGAAGCGGGGGATGAAGGTGGTCGTGTCGTCCACGGCCGGGTTCCACGCATTGGCGTTCGGGCCGCGGTCCGGCATGGCCAGAAAAGTGCTGCCGCCAGCCCAGGCCAGGCCTGAACCGATGCCGCCCAGCAGGTTGGCGCTGACGCCGCTTTCCAGCGCATTGGTGAAGCCGCTCAGGTCGGCGCTGGTGGCGGGCAGGCTGCCCTTGGCGATCAGCGTGACGGCGGCCTGGGCCGGCGACACGGCGGCCAGCGTGGTGAAGGTGGCGGCGGCGGCCAGCGCGAGGGTCGAGATCGTGGCGTTTTTCATGACTGCTGAAGTTCCTCGTAAGAGGCCGGCAGTCTGTGGCGCCCGCGTGACGTCATCGTGACAACGCCGACCGAAGCGAGGCCTCGGTCGGCGCTGGATCGGGACCGCCCGGCGAGCCGGGCGCTTCGGCTTCAGACCACCGTCAGGCTGACGTCGATGTTGCCGCGGGTGGCGTTCGAGTACGGGCAGACTTGGTGCGCGGCGGCGACCAGCGCTTCGGCGGCGGCCTTGTCCATGCCCGGGATGCTGATGGACATCGCGACCTGGATGCTGAAGCCGGTCGGGATCGGGCCAATGCCGACCTTGGAAGTGATGGACACCTCGGCCGGCAGCGAGATCTTCTGCTTGCCGGCAACCGCCTTCATCGCGCCGATGAAGCAGGCCGAGTAGCCGGCAGCGAACAACTGCTCGGGGTTGGTGCCGGCGCCGCTGTCGCCGCCCAGTTCCTTGGGCGTGCTGAGGCTGAGCGACAGGCGGCCGTCGTCCGAAGCGGCGGTGCCGGTGCGGCCACCGGTGGCAGTGGCGGTGGCGGTGTAGAGGACTTTTTCGAGGGCCATGTTGATCTCCTGTTGAACGTTTGAGGGAGGAAGGGAAAGGTTCAGGCCTGGGCCTGTAGAAGTTGCTCCCGCAGCACCCTCAGGCGCTGGGTGAGCTGGGAAATCTCGTGCAGTTCGCACTGGATGGCGCACGCAACAGTGGGTGGGATGCGCAGTGCCTGCTCGCGAAGCTGGTGGCCGGCACGGGTGGGCTGCACGCGCACGCGGCGCTCATCCCCGGCATCCCGCTGGCGGGTGATCAGGCCGGCGGCTTCCAGGCGCTTGAGCAGCGGTGTGAGCGTGCCGGAATCGAGGTTCAGCCGTTCGCCCAACGCCGAGACGGTCAGCGCGTTGCCTTCCGGCTTCTGCTCCCACAGCACCAGCATCACGAGGTACTGCGGATAGGTCAGCCCCATCGGCTCGAGCAGCGGCTTGTAGAGCTTGGTCATCGCCAGCGAGGTCGAATACAGCGCGAAGCACAACTGGTGATCCAGCGCCAGCCAGTCGGCAGACGCGGTGTTCGCGGCGGCGGAGGTGGGGCCGTGTTCGGTGTCCATGAGTATTAATGTAGCTCGCAATTAAATTGCACACAACTTAAATGGTCTTTGCCTGACCACGTCGGCCGCAGCGCGGCTGTGCAGAGAGCGGCTCCGTAGAATGGGGGATGCCTTTTGTTCACCTGCGCAGCCACACCGAGTTCTCTGTTGTCGACGGCACCTTGCGGATCGATGACGCCGCCGCCGCTGCCAAGGCAGACCAGCAGATCGCACTGGGCATCAGCGACCTTGCCAACATGTTCGGCACGGTGAAGTTCTACAAGGCTTGCCGTGGCAAAGGGGTGAAGCCCCTGATCGGCGCAGATGCTTGGGTCGAGCCGCTGGACAGCAGCGGCGACAAGCTGCCCAGCCGGCTGCTGTTGATCGTGCAGAACAAGCAGGGCTACCTGAACCTGAGTGAATTGCTGGCGCGCGCCTGGACCAGCAACGTGCAGCGCGCGCAGGCCTGGTTGACCTGGGATTGGCTGCGTGAGCTGGGCGAGGGTTTGATCGTGCTGTCGGGCGCCGAGTTCGGCGCCGTCGGCCAGGCCTTGCTGGCGGGTGACACGGCCCGCGCCAGCGCTGCGGCGCAGGAGATCTCTGCCTTGTTTCCGCGCCGCTTCTACCTGGAACTGCAGCGTGGCGGGCTGCCGCACCACGAGGCGCTGGTGCGCGCCACGGTGCCGCTGGCGGCCGAGCTGGGCCTGCCAGTGGTCGCCACGCATCCGGTGCAGTTCCTGGAGCCGGCCGACTTCGAGGCGCACGAGGCGCGGGTGTGCGTGGCCGAAGGTGAAACCCTGGCCAACCCGCGCCGCGTCAAGCGCTTCTCGCGCGAGCAGTACTTCAAGTCGCAGGCCGAGATGGAAGCACTGTTTGCCGACATCCCGTCGGCGATTGCCAACACGATCAAGATCGCCGAGCGCTGCAGCCTGACGCTGGTGCTGGGCAAGCCTCAGCTGCCGAACTTCCCGACGCCGCTGCTCGAAGACGGCACGCACATGCCGATCGAGCAGTTCTTCCGCGAGGAAAGCTACGCCGGCCTGGAGCAGCGGCTGGCCATGCTGTACCCGGACCTGGCCAAGCGCGACGCCGAGCGCCCGCGCTACCTGGAACGCCTGGAGTTCGAGCTGAACACCATCCTGAAAATGGGCTTCCCGGGCTACTTCCTGATCGTGTCGGACTTCATCAAGTGGGCCAAGGCCAACGGCTGCCCGGTCGGCCCGGGCCGGGGTTCGGGCGCCGGCTCGCTGGTCGCCTACGCGCTGCTGATTACCGACCTGGACCCGCTGCTCTACAACCTGCTGTTCGAGCGCTTCCTGAACCCGGAACGGGTCTCGATGCCCGACTTCGACATCGACTTCTGCCAGGGCAACCGCGACCGCGTCATCGATTACGTCAAGGACAAGTACGGCCGCCAGGCGGTGAGCCAGATCGCCACCTTCGGCACCATGGCCGCCAAGGCCGCGCTGCGCGACATCGGCCGCGTGCTGGGCATGGGCTTCGGCCATGTGGACAGCATCGCCAAGCTGATCCCTGCGCCACCCGGCAAGACGGTGACGCTGGCCAAGGTGCCCGAGAAGCCGGACGACAAGCTGATCTACGCCCGGCTCGAAGCGCCTGAGCTGGAAGTGCGCGAGAAGAACGAGGAGGAAGTGGCCGAACTGCTCTCGCTCGCCGCGCGTGTCGAAGGCATGGTGCGCAACATCGGCATGCACGCTGGCGGCGTGCTGATCGCGCCCGGCAAGATCACCGACTTCTGCCCGCTCTACCAGCAGCCCGGCAGCGACTCGGCCGTCAGCCAGTACGACAAGGACGACGTCGAAGCCATTGGCCTGGTGAAGTTCGACTTTTTGGGCCTGGCCACGCTGACCATCCTGGAGCAGGCCAAGGACTTCATCGTCGCGCGTTACCCGGAACGCAAGGACTTCAGCTACGAGACGCTGCCGCTGGACGACAAGGCCGTCTACAAGCTCTTTTCCGATGGCCTGACCGAGGCGGTGTTCCAGTTCGAATCGCGCGGCATGCAGGGCATGTTGCGGGACGCCAAGCCCAGCCGGCTGGAAGACCTGATCGCCCTGAACGCGCTGTACCGTCCGGGCCCGATGGACCTGATCCCCAGCTTCGTTGCGCGCAAGCACGGCAAGGAGAAGGTCGAGTATCCGCACCCGCTGGTGGAATGGGTGCTCTCCGAGACCTACGGGATCATGGTCTACCAGGAGCAGGTGATGCAGACCGCCCAGGTGCTGGGCGGCTACAGCCTGGGCGGCGCGGACATGCTGCGCCGCGCGATGGGCAAGAAGAAGGCCGAGGAGATGGCCGAGCACCGCGAGATCTTCCGCAAGGGGGCCGCGGGCAACAACATTCCGCAGGACAAGGCCGACGAGATCTTCGACCTGATGGAGAAGTTCGCGGGCTACGGCTTCAACAAGTCGCACGCCGCCGCCTACTCGCTGCTGGCGTACCACACGGGCTGGCTCAAGGTCCACTACACGGCCGAGTTCTTCTGCGCCAACATGACCGTGGAAATGGACGACACCGACAAGCTCAAGGTGCTGTTCGAAGACGCGCAGAAGAATTTCGGCATCACTTTCGAGCCGCCGGACGTGAACCGCGGCAACTACCGCTTCGAGCCCGTCACCGACAAGGTGATCCGCTATGGCCTGGGGGCCGTCAAGGGCACCGGCCAGCTCGCGGTCGAGGCCGT
>Ga0307514_10005108_pt1 | contig 11861 bp, 5 predicted proteins | sample 16_EM_MG_FD_203088 | JGI IMG/M metagenome (GOLD analysis project Ga0307514, IMG submission 203088) | Populus trichocarpa ectomycorrhiza microbial communities from riparian zone in the Pacific Northwest, United States - 16_EM | ecosystem: Host-associated > Plants > Roots > Unclassified | place...
TCAATAATATGAATTTTTTTTCAAACTATTTTTTTTAACCATACGAGAAAAAAATAGACGATAAAAAAACTATGCTAAATTAAAAAAAAAACACCCCATCAAACTCGTAAATCAGGACAACTTGAGTTACCCTAGCAAACCATGCCAACCTTATAAAAAGAAGAAATATAAATAAATAAATTATAAAGCTAAATTTTCAATCATCATTATATTAAAAAATAAAATCCACAAAAATATTTTATGTAAAATCATAAAAAAATTCAAAAAAATAAAATAAATCAAAACTGTAATCCACAATGCAATGAGTGTGGGTGAATGATAGCTCTCCCACACCTTTTATTCCCCGTTAATTTATAAAGTTTAATAACATGATTTTTCTTTATAACTGATTTTTACGATTACATGAGAAAAAAATAAACTGTTAAAAATTCAAGTTCAATTAAAATAAAGACAATCCATCAAATCTGTAAATCGAGGCAAATTATGCTATACTAGCAAATCCGTAAACAATGTTAATTTCATGTAAAGGTAAATTAAAGATAAACAAAATTTGAAGTCAAATTCTCAACTATCATAATTTTATAATATAAAACCGACAAAAATAAATTTGAAAAAAATCATAATAGAATAAAAAAAAGCAAAACAAAGTTTAATAAAGTGGTTTTTCTCTAAAACTATATTTTTTTAATTATATAAGAAAAAAATAAACTATAAAATATTCAAGTTTAATTAAAAAAAGTAAAAAAAACACCCCACTAAATCTATAAATCGGGATAATATGAATTATCTTGACAAATCTTTAAACCATATTAATCTTATAAAAATAAAAATAAAAAATAAATTACACAGTTAAATTTTTAATTACTCTAAAATTAAAAATAAAATTAACAAAAATAATTTTAAAAAAATTATATAAAAAAAGAAAAAAAAAACGTGTTCAGAAAAAAAAAAAAAAAACCAGTGTGCGAAAGCAATTCACTGTTTTGCAAGGAATGAGACGGTACTTTCCTCCGTATGTTTTAGTTTTTGTTAATTCCTATAAATAAATAAATAAAACCTCATAAACGCAAATTCCTAAAATGGGCAGGCTATCATCCACCGTTGAAATCTCCGATAGACGATACATCCCCGACCGCCAAAACAGCCGTGACACACCCGAGTTCGACTCCCCTGACTACCGACGCCACCGTGAACGTCGCAGTCCCTCTTATCAAAACTACGATGATCGTCACCGGGAAATCGATCGCGGCCGACGCCGTCGCTCTAGCTCACCCGAATACTCAAGAAGTCCTAGAAGAAGAACAACAAGAAGAAGTCCGAGCCCTAGGTACAAAGAAACCCTAGATCATTCTCTCCCTAAAAAATTCGGCAAGGGCCGGTCCTTTCTTGATAGGAATGGAAGGGAATCGGACGAGGAATCCGATGAGGATTTAAAAGGATTGAGTTTTGAGGAGATGAGGAGGCTGAAGAGGCAGAAGATGAGGAAGTCTATGAGGTATTGTATTTGGAATATTACGCCAAGTCCTCCGAGAAGGGACGATGAGGAGGAATTGGTGGAGAAAGCGGACGAGATAGAGAAGTACAGAGAGGATGAGGTAAAGAGCGAAGATTCCAGCGGAAAAGAGAAGGAAAAGGCGAAATCAGAGTCGGAGAATTCTGGGAGTGGTGAGTCGGAGAGCAAGTCTGAGTTTGAGTCAGATGACTCGAGGGAGAAAAGAGAGAGGAGGAAATCAAGTTCTAAGCGCAGGAGGAGGAATAGTGATAGTAAATCAGATGTGAGTGGGAGCGAAAGTGAGAGTGAATCAGACACTGAAGAAGATCGGAAACGGGGAAAGAAGTCGCGGAAAAGTATTAGTAGGCGGATCAAGAGTAGTAAGAGTAGTAGAAGAAGAAAGAGTAGGAGGAAGAAGAGTAAGTATAGTGATTCTGATGATAGTGGGGGTGAGGAGTCCGACTCTGATGATGATCGTGTAAAGTCTAAAAAGAGGAGGCGTTCTTCAGGTTCGCGATCTAAGGGGAGTAAGAAGAAGAGAGGTTCTGAAACAGAGAGTGAGAATTTGGATTCCCTTGAGAATTCTGGTTCCGAGAAAAATAAAGCAAATGATGACGAGGCTAACAAGGCTGAAGTTGACGTTGAGGCATTGATGTTTAAAGAAATAATCGAGGCACAAAAAAAACCTGCTTTGGAAAATGAACCTGTGGTTGGGCCAATGCCGTTGCCTAGAGCTGAAGGGCATATTAGTTATGGTGGAGCTTTGAGGCCTGGTGAAGGTGATGCTATTGCACAGTATGTGCAGCAAGGGAAACGTATTCCACGTAGAGGTGAAGTGGGTCTTTCTGCGGATGAGATTCAAAAATTTGAGACTCTTGGCTATGTGATGAGTGGCAGTAGGCATCAGAGGATGAATGCCATTCGTATTAGGAAAGAAAACCAAGTTTATAGCGCTGAGGATAAGCGGGCGCTGGCCATGTTTAACTATGAAGAGAAGGCAAAACGTGAGCACAAGGTTATGGCTGATTTGCAGCGGCTAGTGCAGCGCCATATTGGGCAGGATGTTGGTCCTAGTCATGATCCTTTTGCTGCGAAAGCATCTGACGGTGCTGATGCTTAGGAGGTGTGTTATTATTTCTCCTCGTAACTTTCTTTATCATATTTTCTAGGTCCTTATCTTGATTGATGATTATTATCTGAACTGGATAGCTGAGCTTCATTTTTTTGTCATCATGACTCGTTGTTAGCATCTTAGATGTTAATCCTAACCACATACCCTCTGCTTGGTTGATTAGTTTCCTCAAAACCAGATGAAAGTGTAATAGATCATATGGTTTGTGCTATTTGATAGGTATGATTTGGATTGTGAATTAAAATATATGCTTAACCATGACTAAAGTTATTATTGGGTGTTTAAGAGTCTGGCAACGGTTGTTTTTTAAAATGCTTTTTGCTTGGAAATGCATCAAAATAATATATTTTTATATTTTTTAAAAATTATTTTTGACATCAGCATATTAAGATCATATGGAAACACAAAAAATATTAATTTGAAACAAATTTTTTTTTAAATTCTTTCAAAAACACTTTCAAAACGCAAAAACTAACAAGGAATGTGGAATGTGATATCTGGAATTGGTACTTGTGAGCAGTTGAAAAGGAAAGTGAAATCATGTTTTGTAAAGTACCTTAATTGATAGCTAAGAAATGATTTGGGATGTAAACGATTTGAAAACAAACTAGAGGTTTTTATAATTTTGAATTTTGATTAATGTTCTAACTCTGGATATTGCAAATCAATTTTATGTGAATTAAATTGAAGTTTTATTATTAGGTTGCAGGCTAAAATGGAGTTCTGTTTGTGGTTATCTATTTCTTAAAAACCATACATTGACACAACCCTACCTTTATAGTGTAATTGTGGCTAAAAGAGGACATTTTTCTACTGGTTTTTGTTTTCTTGTTGTTACCCTAACTTGCTGTGCTGTTTGTATTTATCGCTTGAATTTCTTTTTTAATGTCATTCAAGCTGATTATATCTTGGAATTGGAGTTATATTTTAGAAAGGTACATGTCCTTTTTAATTAGGATAGCAAAGGGAAAGCTGTGATTTCATTTCAGTAACCCAGTTATAGGCAATTGTTGGAAGATGCCTTTGGCAATGGGACATGAGTGCATCGCACCTGAGAAATTTTTCAAGCAATTTTTTTGCATTGAAAAAGATAATTATGCAGAGAATAACTGCAAAGTGATGGCGTTCAATTAAAGGATTTTTGGGGTTGAAAATTTCCTCCTTAAGTTCTGAGTTGAGTTTATTTTGTTGAGAATGTAACTGTCAAAATTCAAAAGGAGATAAAAGAAAGACATCATTTCACAGATGAATCCACTCTTGCACTGCAATTCTCCTTAAATGTGCTCTACAAAGTACAGACAGGATTTAGATTATTTTTTTCTCGATACTTGCATCACTGGGAGTTGGGACTATGGGAAACATTTCTGTCTAGTGTTGGAATACTAATTTCATTCTACATGGTATTTTTGACGATGGATGTTTAGACTTTGACAATAGGAAGTTTTCCATGCCAAGGATGCTAAAACATCATTTACTTTTTTGCACGTGAAGTTTATGCTATCTCCCATCTCCTAACTCTTCCCATTCAGTAGTTTCTGCCGAGTTTGTTGTGGTTTTTTGAATCCTTTTTCTCCTCCTTTTTATTTCATGATGTGTTGGGCAAGATTGCTATGATTTAACCTGTGATTTCAAATCATGTTATCTTCCTGGAGCACCAAATTAAAAGGCCTGCCGCTGATTGTTTTCCTACGAAGCCTAAGAAACTCTCTGTTGGGTTTATTGGCTAATGCTTGACGTATTCTGGCACGAACCCACCGTGAGCCTGCAAATAAATTACTTGATGCTTCTGTTTCATGGTCAATAATCTTGAACGTTTAATATATTCCCCAGTAAACGTGCTGTGTCAACTCCTTTTTTTATTCTTGAATGTTCCCCCGTGTATGTACTCTTGAATGCAAAGTCTTTATTGCTAGACTATCTATGCTGATGAGAGTCTTAGCTATAAACTATGTGCTCATGAATGCCAAGTCTTCATTGCTAGAACTTCTCTGTTCTTATATGCTGTGTGTATATTTGAGGTATCTGACCTGCAAGAGAAATTCAAGCAAGCAAATGCTAGGAACCTGTTTGTGATAAGACCAGTCGTGAGAATGTCAATGAAGATTTCGAACATGTTTGGGAACGCGGTGCAAACCGTGTTTTCAAAAAATTTTAATATTTTTTTTGCTAAAATTTAATATGGTTTGTACGTTTTGAATCGTTTTGATGTGCTGATGTCAAAAATAATTTTTAAAAAATAAAAAAATATCATTGGCATGTATTTCGACATAAAAAGTTATTTGAAAAGCAACCACTACTGCACTGCAAGAATCCTCAATCATTGGAGGACAAATATGTGCAGACGGAAGGTGATTTGTTTCTACAATTTGAGGGAGTGGGCAAAGGCCTGCTTCCTTTTCATTTTACTATTACGTTTATCATTAAGTTCATTGTCACTTCGTTTTTTACCTTTCAACTGACTGTTCGAGTCAATAATCGCAATCTATTAGGGGAGATGAGAAACATGCATTTATTTTTTATTTTATTTTTATATTATGATTTACGTTCCATGTCATCTTAAATTTTTACATGAGACCTTCAATTTTTACATGAGACGAAATGATAAAATTACTCTTGTATATAATATAATTCAAATATCATGTATCGATTTCTTTTTCTTCGGATATAATTACTTTCTCTTCTCTATACAAATACAAAATCTTGCCAAATTAATTTTCATGGATCATAAAACCCTATTGAAAATCAATTGATTTCACTTCATAAATTATTCTTCACCCTCTTCTTCTTTACATTAGAAATCCAAAAAGGGATTTGTGAAAATGGCAGCTACAGATTGTTTGGTTTGAAACTCAAGAGCCAAGAAATGACTTCTTATCTTGACAAAAAACAGAAGAGAAATCGACATCCCACTGTCCCCATCTGCCGCCGAAGATGACGAGGACCGCTGTAACTAGTAAATTTAATGTCGTGACAAAGTTGAAAATATCAGCTCCACTTGCCAATGATGAATCTAGCAGGGTTAAGCAGGAGAAATCTATTAGAAAGTCAGATCCACATTGCATACAGATCTGCAATTTTTACTTATGGTCACATTTTAATCCAGTGTCAGTGTCATGTTTTGTGCCCGTCCTTGTCTGATACTATTTGTTATGCTTCTCAACTTGATGAATAGATTTTTCTTACATCTCTACAACATGATAAGAGGATTTCTTGCCAGAAACAAGGGTTGTATATGGTTTTGGTCATTTTCACTGCGTGTTTTGGGAAGGTTTTGGGACCATGAGACATTGAAACACGAGACTGATCTATCTTCCTTTAAAAACCAGCCTAGAGATCAAAATTCAATGGGAAGGGAAAACCATACGGATTATCATCTTTTGCGAGCAAAGATGAAGGGAAGGCCAGGAAAGAACGATATGCGAAGCAGAGATTAAACTTAAGAGGTAGCTTTGCCGGTCACTTCTTCTTTTCCAAGCATATGAAAGTGAGACTTCTGGGTTAATTTCGATTTGTTCATTTGGGACCTGTTTCAGATTCTCAATGTGATCAACCAGAATTCATAAAAGTAGATCCAAATCTAATATGAATTCACTTCATCCAAATATATAGCGCAACTATCATAAATATAAATTCCCATCACGTTATCCAAAATCTAACACAACCCTAAATTTATGTTAGAGGGGGAAGAAGGTAGAGATAGAAGAAAGAGAGAAAAATGTTACGACTACGAGGTCAATATCTGGCATGGGAATTTTGTTCTTGTTATTTCTTGCCCAGAATGCAACCATGACCGGCGCTCCCGACATGGAGCTTGATTTGATGAAGGTTCTGAACAATTGGGTTAATGGGTAAATCTTCAAGTTATCGAGTCACTTCATTTTTATTTTTTTCTGTTTTAATTATACACACACACACAACCCTCTTGTTTTTGAATCGAATTAAACCGTGTTATTCAAGTGAAATAAATTTTAGAAGGTAGTTGGTTTGTGATGTTTTTCAAGATAATTATTTTTGTTTAAAAATATATTAAGATAATTTTTTTATATATTAATATTTCAAAACTATTAAAAAAACGTTAAAAAATATAAATTTAGTAAAAAACATCTAAAAATAAAAAAAGAAACCCTTTAATCAAATCAACTCTTTAATTAAATTAATTTAAAAATCCACACCTGTCAAGTTTTGAATCGTCCCTTTAAACTGGTAAGGAATTAACAACCACGGACCTAATCACTCGGTGTTGGTAACCGGTGGGAGTAAGTTCGAGTCTGTCTCTGTCTTCACGTTATTCTAGAGGAGCCGCTAGGTCATACTTGACGTGACAATGTTATGATCTAAATTCACTGTCCGAGTGTTATCATGTTTTTTCTTTTCCTTTTCAGTCACCCGCCATGATTTTCTCAATATAATTTGTACTATTTTCATAATAATGCTTTCGAGATAAGTTTGTGTTGAATTTAATTATTATTATTAAAATAAAGTCGTTGATTACCACTCCAGACAGCCGGCCCTATCCAACGAATTTGTGGTTGCTCCGGTGGCTGGTCTCATAATCTAATACTAATAAAATAATACTGATAATAATAATAATAATTTCCCATTTGATTATGAAAGCATTTAGTCATGATGGTCAAAATGGGCTAATAAATAAGGGTTCTTTCTCTTTTTCCTTATATTTGTAGGTTTTAAAAATATTTTTTTTAATTATTTTTTACTTCGATTATTTTAATATATTCATGTTAAAAATTAATTTTAAAAAATAAAAAATATTATTTTGATATATTTATAAATTTTTTTTTTAAAAAAGCTTTCAAGTGTTATCTTATGTATTTAGTACTGTGATTATTTTTATTATTATGATTTTAAAAATTATATATTGTAGTTTTTTTAATTAAGATTTTTTTTTTGATAAAATCTAAGCAAAATTATCAACTAATTAAATGTTTTTAAATTTATATTGAGACAAAAACACCTTGTAACACCACCAAAACAAAAGTACCCTTTAAAATTTTTCAGTAATGTTTTTTTAAAAAATTATTTTTTATATTATTTTAATATTTTTTAAAAAATTATTTAAAAAAATAACGGTGCCTATAATTTCAAACAGTGTGAAATGCTTACGAGTATCATCGATCACAATGGTCGTCATCTTTCACCACAGTGAAAACCGAACAGTAACTGCAATTGATAATGACAACAGACAAAGAAACCGCGGGAAAATGATGCCGATCAATTGAAGTCACTGTTCATTACATTTTTTCCAATCCTTGCTTCCACTATGATGGCATTTGTCTTACTTAACAAAAGGATAATAATGCAAATGCAACTAAACCAAAGCAAAGTCCATGAAGAGATGGAAAGAAAGCAAAAAGGGCGTCAAAAGATGGGGTGTTTAAGCATTAAGCTTTGATTTATGGAGCTCTAATCCATGTGATATGTCAGTAAAAGGGGAGGCCCCGTTATGATTTCTCTTAATTATGGACAGGGAAAACATTGAATAGGAAATGTAAATGCGTGAGAGAAGAGGAAGATTAAAAAAGAGAGAACCTTTTGCTTTTCTTTTATGTAACGTGTAGTATAATAACCAGTCATTTTCCAGCAAATATCCATCTGCCGTTTTCTTCATGGTCTCACCACGTGACTCAAGCTCTCTGGTCCTTCTCTGCCCATCCCTTCTTGTGCCTAATCCCTTGATAAATTAATCGATAATCTTTCTTTTTTCTTAAGTAAATTCACATGGTTAAGCTAAGCAAAGAGCCACAGACATTGACAAATCTAAGCAAATCCAAGTCCTTTCTCTCCCTGCTTATAGTTTTGTAACATATACGGCTCCTGGCAGCTCAAACTGTGTGCCCAGATTGGAGAGGAAAGAAGCAAGCTTTTGGAGATATATTTTGGAAGATGGGGTCTTGAGTTTATCTTCAACTGGCTACAAAGGTACTGTATCTTTTGTACTGTGCTTATTCTTTTTGCCTTCAATCAAAGAAGTTCCAAAATTGTTAAATATAAGCCTGCTTTTACTGGCAAAATGAGGGACTTTCCTTCTTGTTTTGGTGAGAGTGGAGTTCAAGTAGCTGATTCATCTTCGTCAAGCACAACAAAAGCTGCTCAAAATTTGGTCACTTGTGTCTATCAATGTAAATTGCGTGGTCGTTCTTGTTTAATTACTGTTACTTGGACCAAGAATCTCATGGGCCAAGGTGTCGGGGTTGCAATTGACGATTCAAATAGTCAGTGTCTTTGTAAAGTTGATATAAAACCTTGGCTGTTCTCTAAAAGAAAAGGGTACAAGAATTTAGAGGTAGATTCTGACAAGGTAATTATAAATTGGGACCTGTCCAATGCTAAATTTGGTTCTGGGCCGGAGCCTTTGGAGGGGTTTTATTTGGCCATTACTTTTAATCTAGAAATGGTGTTACTTCTCGGGGACATGAAGAAGGAAGCATACAAGAAGATTGAAAGTTCTCCGGTGCATTCCAAGGCCATTTTCATCGCTAGAAGAGAGCATATTTTTGGGAAGAAGTTCTATAGTGCAAAAGCTCAGTTTTCTGACAAGGGCCAGATGCATGATGTTACAATTGAATGTGATACATTTGATCTTAAGGATCCCTGTCTTGTGATCCGCATTGATAGTAAGATGGTAATGCAGGTCAAAAGACTGAAATGGAAGTTCCGGGGCAACTATACTATATTGGTGGATGAGCTCCCAGTTGAAGTGTTTTGGGATGTTCATAATTGGCTATTTGGTAATGCTATGGGCAATGCAGTTTTCATGTTCCAAACTTGCTTATCATCGGAGAAATTATGGACCAATCAATCCATTTTCGATCCCTCTGTACTGACCTGGTCATCCTCGCAGAAACTCAGAGACTGCCAATTGCAAGGTCTTGGTTTCTCCCTTATATTGTATGCTTGGAAGAATGAATAAGTTTTTTCCTCCATCGAGTCTTATCAGATAGGTCCTGCAATGTATTTTTTTTTATTTAAAGAATGATGTGATATAGATACAGGTATTGCAATTGGAAGTTTACCCATTCCTTTCTTTTTCTCCCCTCCTCTCGTCAACTTACTCGTATTACATGATTGCACTAACCCAATGCTCTTCATCAATTGCTTTTAGGGATTAGCCCAAACATCGTTGCTTTGATTTATTACGATAATTTTTGAACTATTCATGAATGCTATCAACATGATATCTTTGTGGAGCTCTGCAGTAAGATCGCCTTTTGCTTACTCCCGTGACAACCATTCGTATTTGTGAGAATGAAAACTTTGTTGTAAAGAAATGAGATTGCAAGCATTAACTTGTTCTAATGGCTAAATTGCAGCAGGTATGTAAATCATTTACATGGGATCTGAGGCATTTCATGAGACAATGTTTCCCTGTTCTGTTCGTATGTGTGCAGCACTACTTGCTTATCATTTGTTTATACTGATTCCAGAGTAGCTGTGTCAGGCCAATTAGTGCTCATTTTGGGAATCATCAATTTGGCTGTGGCCGTGGCTTTTAAGTATTTGGCAATATTTTAAAAGCTAACATCACATCCCCTTCCATTTGTTATTTTCAGAAGCTACAATTTGTAGCTTTTCAAAAGCCACAGCCACCGCCCAAACGCAAGCCTGTTTTGACTAGGTGATAGTGATCGCTCCATGTTCAGTAAGTTAGTTTGTACTTGATGTTTTTAGATTCTCAATCTCGCCCCTTTATTCTTGATGTAAAATGGAAGGGTGAGAATCCTAAAACCCAAGTACATACCGATTCATTGTATTTGGAGTAATCAACTAGGAGTGTCTCCTTCCAATCAAGACTATCTCGGGCTGTGAATGTTCACTGTTTAACAACATTAATGCTGTACTCGATTCTCAAATATGACACAAATAGTTGCACTCTCCTCTATATATGTATTGTACTTGCTTTTCTGTCATAAATGGATATGCTACCAGCTTTTGAACTTTTTACCACAACCCTGAGGAAACATGTTGCTGCTGCTTTGTTAAAATTCCCCTGGTCAAAGTTACACAGAACCCAGTTGTCCAGCTGAAAAAACAAGCAAATACAGTGATCGGAGCAGCATGGTGAAGAGAAATATTCCTGCATCTGAAACTGGCATGCTAAAAGTTTAGATGAACGTTGATGCAACTTTGGCTGCTGCTCCCCTGTAAACCTTCTTCATCTTTCAATTGCCATTCTAAGGTATACTATGTTGAGCTTTATAATTAGAATAGTAGTCGCAGTTGTTTGTGGATTAATGATCCAAGTTTCTTGGTGCTCAAAGTTAAGCCTTTATTACCTTTCAGCATGCTTAATTTGACCCCCGAGAGTTTGAAAAGATGCATCGCAAATAGAATAGGAGAAACACAAGGCACCAATCATTTTCCCCTTAATTATTATTGTGATTGCATGTTAATGGACAATAAAGGATTTGCAGTGTGCATTCTATCATCGTCAACCAGTCGGTTCTCGTTCGTCATGTTCTTGTTCCTTAATGGAAATGTGGGTTTTGCTTGGAAAACAGCAGCAGCAAATCATGACGTGCATAATTCTTTTTAAATAACCATGAAGTTCACATGCCTCCATGGTGCATGGGCACTTGCTCTGTACATTAGAGTTCCGCTCAAATCAGCTTTCCAAACTGTAATTGCCCATCCAGAATACGCTGAACATGCATCGTGATGACTTAACTGTTTAATTCCTGGATAATAATATTTTCCCAGCAAATCACATTCTTAAGTCAGAAGCAAAATCAAAATCAGAGTCACGAGACTCATAACTTGGTATAACATGTCAGGCCCACAATAGCAAACATCCACAGAAATTAGCAGAAAAATACTTAGTCTCAAACAAAATGGGACTGGTTGAACTGTTTGGAGATTTATTAACTTGGAAGATAATGAGAATTGGCAAATGATTTGCTTGGCAACTTTTTGGCTGTCTATTTAGTTTCTCTTGAAGGCGATAACACTCTTTAGTCCTTTCCCATTCTCACGAAACGAAATAAACTAGCTCTACTGAAAGACACGAACATTTTTACTGTTCAGGCTTCACGTGCCTATAGGAACGGGAACTCTCCTCTTCCCCATCTCCCTCTGTTGTCCACCTAGTCCGAGGCTGAAACCCAACCAGTACTCCTCTGCTAGAACCCATCTTTCAAAACCATTTTCATGGCCTCATGTCTCGTTAGTTGCTTGGAAACCCAACAGATTTAGAGGCAGAACTGTATTTTTTGGAGGGAATTC